>Ga0265293_10002080_pt1 | contig 41613 bp, 44 predicted proteins | sample Munlanlewell138R_FD_192505 | JGI IMG/M metagenome (GOLD analysis project Ga0265293, IMG submission 192505) | Leachate microbial communities from a municipal landfill in Southern Ontario, Canada - Leachate well 138R | ecosystem: Engineered > Solid waste > Landfill > Unclassified | place: Canada...
ATCGACCAAGCTTTTTTTTATTTATGGATGAATAATGGTTCCACTCTTTTGTTTGAATGCGTCCACTGCTTTTTCTAATTTTGCAATAACTGCAGGACGCTTAGTCGCTTTGACAAAAGAAATACATGCTTCAATTTTGGGTAGCATCGAACCTTTCTTAAAGTGTGTGTCTTTCATATACGTTTCAAGTTCAGCTACAGATACAGATGTCAGTGCTTTTTGCTCGGGTTGATTGAAATGAATGAAGACATGTTCAACAGCTGTTAGAATAATGAGTTCATCTGCACCAACAATTTCAGCAACCTTTGCACTTGCAAAGTCCTTGTCAATCACGGCATCGATACCTACTAACTTACCATCCTTTTCAATCACTGGAATTCCACCACCACCTGCTGCAATTACAATCTCCTTTTGATTCAAAAGTGATAGAATGCTTTCTTTCTCGATGATATCGATAGGTTTCGGTGAAGCGATGACTCTTCTGTATCCTCTACCTGAATCCTCAATCATGGTGTAACTGTGAATCTTTTCAAGTGATTCGGCTTCTTCCTTAGAATAAAATGAACCGATAGGTTTTGTTGGATGCGAAAAAGCTGGATCCTTTGGATCAACTAAGACTTGAGTGATGACCGTTGAGATAGGACGCTTGATGTGTCTTTCCCTCATAATGTTTTGAATAGCATTTTGAATATGATATCCAATATAACCTTGACTCATCGCACCACATTCAGCAAATGGCATATCAGGTGTTGATGTTGATTCTTGAAAAGCGAGATTGATCATACCTACCTGAGGACCATTTCCATGAACGATGACGATGTCATGGTTCATTTCAATGAGTGGATAGATCGCATGTGCAACATAAGATAATAACTTCTTTTGTTCTTCAGCGTTATTTCCGAGTGCGTTTCCTCCAAGTGAGATAACATATCTAGACATGAGGTCCTCCAAGTGAAGCATACATGCAAGCCTTGATTGTATGCATCCGGTTTTCTGCTTCATCAAAGACGACGCTTTGACTTGATTCAATGACTTCATCGGTCACTTCAAGAGATCCATATTGAACCTGTTTATAGATTTTTCCAAAGTTTTCCGCAATATCCTTACCCACTTCAGTATCCATACCATGAAATGCTGGTAAGCAGTGCATAAAGATAGCACTTCTTTTAGCCTGTTTCATAAGATGTGCATTCACCTGATAGGGATGAAGGAGTTCAATACGTGATGCCCATACTTCCTTGGGTTCACCCATGGATACCCATACATCGGTATAGAGTACGTCTTGATCTTTTGCTCCTTCATTGGGATCTTCGGTGAAACGAAGGGTTGCTCCTGTGTCTTTAGCAATCACCTGACAGGTCTTAATCAGTTCTTCATTAGGCCAAAGATGCTTTGGTGCAACAGCAGTAAAGTGTATTCCCATCTTTGCACAGCCGATCATGAGTGAATTACCCATGTTGTTTCTTGCATCACCAAAATATGCAAACTTGATACCTTTGAGAACTCCCAGTTTTTCTTGAATCGTTAAAAAGTCAGCTAAAATTTGAGTTGGATGATAAAGATCGGTTAATCCATTCCAGACGGGAACTCCTGAATGTTTTGCAAGTAGTTCAACATCTGTTTGTAAATAGCCTCTAAACTCAATCCCATCATACATGCGTCCAAGAACACGTGCTGTGTCCTTGACGGATTCTTTTTTACCCATCTGAGATCCTGTGGGTCCAATATAGGTCACACCCATGCCTAAATCAAGTGCTCCAACTTCAAAAGCACAACGTGTACGTGTTGAATCTTTTTGAAACAAAAGTACAACATTTTTACCTTCTAAAACCTTATGCGAAATGCCTTTTTTCTTTTGATCCTTGAGATGTTTTGCTAATCTGAGTAAATAGTGGATTTCCTCAGGTGTATAATCCAATAGCGTTAATAAATGTCTTCCCTTTAAGTTCATCGTTTTCTCCTATTCTGTATTTTCTCTTTCAAGCGGCATACTCATACATCTAGGACCTCCACGTCCTCTTGATAGTTCGCTTGATTCAATTTCTAAAACTTCGACACCTGCATCTTTTAACATTTGATTGGTCACGTGATTTCGGTCATAAACAATGACTTTTCCTGGTGCAATAGCTAGTGTGTTTGCTCCATCGTTCCACTGTTCACGTACACTTGTTATCTGATCTTTTCCACCACAACGGATGAGTGTGATAGGTCGTTTCAAGTGTTTTTCCAAAACAGATTCAAGTGATTCAACCACTTTATTGATCGTAAACTTTGTCTCTGTTTTCTCGATTTCAAAGACGGTTAGTTTATTTTCGATACCTGGATGGATCGTAAAGATACCATAGTCAACCTGTGTAAAGACGGTATCTAAATGCATAAATGCACGTATCTTAGGGATATTAAAAGCTAACACGGTATGAAATGTCTCAGTTGATTCAAAGAGCTTTTCTGCAAAGTATTCAATCGCTCGTGGGTCTGTTCGAGAAGAAATCCCCATAGCAACCACTTCTTTAGATAAAACCAGGATATCTCCTCCCTCAAGGGGATAGCGATCGAGACGATTATAATAGAATGGAACCGGTTGATCCTTAAATCGTGGATGATATTTGATGATATATTCAGAAAAGATGGTTTCACGCTGTCTTGCTTGTGTACTCATCTTACTAAGTGCTACCCCATTGCCTACTGATGAAAAAGGATCCCTTTGAAAAAGAACATTGGGTATGGGATCGGTATAGAAGGGGTATTCATCTTCAAGCATATCCATAATGGAGTGCTTGTTGGGTATAATCACCTCATTGGTACGAATACCTTCAATCATCTTGAGAACCATATCGTGAATGGGTAAGTTGATTAAAAACTTAGCAAGTGATTGCTTGATGGTATGGCTCTTGATGCGTGATTCTTCAATGAACTGATTGATAAAGTGGATGACAACCTCAGGATGTGCTTCCAAAGCTTCAGTTATCATATCGGTCAAATAGAGAACTTCAATGCCTTCTTTTCTGAGTGTATTAGCAAATATATCATGTTCTTCCTGTGCAACTTTGAGATATGGAATATCGTCAAAGAGCAGTTTTTCAAGTACATCAGGTGTTAAATTTTCAAGTTCTTTACCCGGCCTATGGAGCAAAACTGTTTTTAACCTACCAATTTCTGATGTCACATGGATCATGGTTATTCCTCCTTTATATAAATGCGTGGAACACGCTTGCTTATTTGACAAACAATTTCATAGGAAATCGTGTTTAATCTTGATGCGACTTCATCGGTTGTGATCTTTCCACCAAATAAAGTCACTTCATCATTTAACTTGATCGAATCATCAACTTTGACAAAACATGCGTCCATACAGATGATACCTACCATGGGAAAAAGTTTACCTTTAATTTCAACAAAACCTGTTTTATTCTTGCGAATCCATCCATCAGCGTATCCGATGGGTAAGATAGCAATCTTTTCATGCTGTTCTTTAGCATGATAAGAAGCTCCGTAGCCCAGCGGATCTCCAAGATTGAGTGTTTTCAAATCGATGACTTTCGATTTGAGAGACATCACAGGATGAAGTCCTTTTTGATCTTTATCGAGTGAGAGTCCATAAAGTGAGATCCCTAATCTTACATGTGTCGTCCAGGTGAGATACTTTTCATAGCGAAGACTTGCTGATGAATTGGACACGTGAATCATTTCTGGTAGATAGGGGAGCTGTTCTAACAATGCTTTCATGGACTCAATCTGACTAAAGAAAAGATTGTCCTGTTCGTTAGCTGTTGCTAAATGTGTATAAATACCTTTTAAGTTATGTTTTGTACTCTTTAGTTTAATCATCCATTCACACATAAAATTGACATCACTGATGCCATACCGATGCATACCGGTGTCTATTTTTAAGTGACACATTAAGGATTGAGGATAAGAAAGAATCGCTTGTGCGATGTCATGGTTATAGACGGTTAATTGAAAATGGTGTTCATGACAAAGATCAAACTGATCTTTTAAAACAGGTCCCATAATCAAAATATCAATCGTTTGATTTTCACGTCTAAGTTCAATGGCCTCTTCTAAAAGGGATACCGCAACTAACTTAACACCTTCTTGGATAAGCCTATTCATAACTTTAACCGCACCATGACCATAAGCATCCGCTTTAATCACAGGAACGACTTGTTTAGATGCTACCTGATTTTTGACAAAGTGATAATTGTGAGCGAGTGCCTCTAGATTAATCTCTACCCAAGTTGGTCTATAAAACATAATTTTTCTCCACATAAGGGGATGTCATGAGCGAAAGGATACCTCCATAAGTTAATCCAAACTGTATATGGTCACCCACATGATAGGTATTCTTCTCAAGTTCAACAATCAAATGATCAGATGATGATCCCAAAATTTTTACACCTTGAGGTGGTTTTAATTGATCAAGAGCAATATCTTGTTTACCCATAGCTAAAATCGCGCGTGTGATCGTTCCTCGATCAGTAAATCGAACCCGTTGGCCAAAGGCATCTACACCAATTTTACCCTCGGGTTTTGAGGGTTTTGACTTCAGTTCGATAATTTCTGCATCCACGGTAAAAACATCTTGGTGCATCCCAATGATATCTTTTCCGTATGCTGTTTCTCTTCCCAATACAAGCGCTTCACCAATTCTTAACTGGTTGATGTAGGAAGGAAGCTTATTATCCATCACAAGAGGTAGTGAAGAAGAATTGCCACCAGATACAATCGAAAGTTTATATCCCAAAATTTGTTCTACTCGCTCCTTAATAACACGAAGTTTGGTGTATGTTTTTTGTGTTGGAATAACCGCTCCATAACAGGTTAAATTGGTACCAATACCCATCATTTCGATATGGGTCATGTTCTTAATTCGTTGAACTAACTCCTGATCGTCTTCTTGATAGTAAATGCCTTCTCTTAAATCACCAATATCATACATCAAGATAATCTGGTGTTTTTTTCCTTGTCTTTTTGCTTCTTGATTGAGTGCTTCAATGACCTCTATTTCAGAATTAAGTGATAGATCAGCATATTGAACAACTTCTTTAACTTCAGATAACATGGGTATTCTAAGCAAAATTTTCTTTTTGTTCGTGATCATTTTCTTTAAATTATCGATACGTGAATCTGAGATGTATGGGATATCTGTTTCATTGATCAGATCGACTAATTTTTGATCAGCTAAAAATACTTTTGTAACAGGCACTAAAGTAATATCATGGCGTTTTAACATGTTGATTAGATAACGCAAATTATCTTTATAATGACCGATATGAATCGTTATTTTAGGATACATCATTTCCACCAACTTTCATCATCGTCTTTTCAATAAGCTGTTTTGTCTTTTCTGGATAAATATGAGATAAAACACCTAATGATGCAAAAATGTAATCTTTATCTAAGTAGATGGCTGTCTGTTCATCAGGAACCAATTTTTGTTGGTGAGATCGAATATATCGTCTGATCATCTTATCTGGATCTTTCGCATATCTTAGAGCACCACCCGTTAAAAAGATGGCTTTTACTTGTGATAGATCTTTTCCATCTGGAATAACTTTATAACCATTGGTCGTAAAAACCCTTTTGAGATCACCAACGTGGCGATCCAGTGCGAGTTCAACACAGCGCTCACAAAGACGATCTATCATTTGTTGTCCCTCATATGACTTAGGTATATAAGGCTCACTTAGAAGCATCTTTTCAACTTCTTTTCTATCCTGATTAAAGATGCGTTTAACTTCATCATCTTTCCATGTCGATAAGACATTGATTCGATTGACATAAACACCTAGATCACCTTCAACACTGCGTTTCATGCGTGGTTCACCTTCAAGCATCCGCTGATATTCAGGTTTTGGATCTGTCACACTATGGACATCTGTTGTAGCACCACCTACATCAAGGGTGAGCACTCCTTCATAGATCTCACTGAGTAACAGGGTTGTATCCATCACTGCCCCAGGTGTTGGAATGATTCCATGATTTATCATCTTAAAGATATGTTCCATGCCTTTAGCGTGTATGATGTGTGCTTCAAAGGTTTCATAGATAGCACTTCTGAGTGGCATAATATTGAAATCATCTACACGTGGATACACGTTTTCAACAATTCTGACATGAGGTGCATTTAGTTTTTTGATGCGATCATGATTCGCAATATTCCCCGTGTAGATAATCGGTATCCCTAGTGATAGAACAGACAGTAAGTTTTGGTAACTCACTTCTTTTTCACCAAAATCAGTTCCTCCCGCAATGACAATCATATTGGGAGAGATCTCCTTGATTCGAGCAATATGCTCATCTTCGATGCGATTAGCTGTGATTAAATGAATATTTCCTCCAGCATTCAATGCTGCTTCCTTAGCCGCTCTTGCTGTCATTTCATAGACCAAGCCGTGGACTGTCATTTTTAAGCCACCTGCTGCAGAAGATGATGCGTATAATTCGAGGTAGTCCAGTGTATCTGCTTTAAGATTTCTCTTTAGATCATCAATCGCTTGCTGAAGACCCTCTCGTACATCTGTATCTACGGTTGTCTGATGGATGCCACGACCTAAAAATGCCACCAGCTCTTGATGGATTTGAAAGGCATTCACAACGGTTGTTGTACTACCAATTTCTGCAACTAAAACATCAATCTTCATACATCTGTTGATGACGTTTCACAATAAATGAAGCGACATGCTGTCCTTTCGTACCTCGACTAAATCCTTGATCCATACCATGTTTTCTAGCTAACTCAGGTGTCACTTGAGTTCCACCTGCGAGTAAGATCAGTTTATCTCTTACCCCTTTTTCAATGGCGTAATGATGAAGTTTTTCCATATTCTTGTAGTGAACATCATCGTGTGAAATGATTAAAGATATCATGATGACATCAGCATCTGTTTCAATCGCTGCGTCGATAAACTTTTCAATGGGAACACTTGTTCCTAAATAGATGTATTTGATACCATACTTCTCAATGCCACCATGCTTAATGTCTAAAACTTCACGCATCCCAACAGAGTGTTCATCAGAACCACCTGTACCAGCAATCACTTTAATCTCATGCTTTTTAACATATGATAAAATTGTTTCTTCATCTAAAATATCTTCTTTTTCTGGTAGAACCAGATCATTGGTATCGATATCAAACTGAACCATACCTTTGAGTTGAATCCGTGTACCTTCAGCGGGATGTAAAACTTCTTTATGAATCACTTCGGGGTTTGCTAGATGAAGCTTTTGTGCAACCACAAGAGCTGCTGCTTCAGCTGTGTTGATATCGGTTGGAAAAAAGAGATCAACAGTTATGATACCATCGCCTAACCACTGTACCTCAGGTTTAATTAAAGATGTGTGACGATACGTTTTAGTATCCTCTAAGCGGTTGTTGACATTATCATTTTCATCGAGTTCATCGATGTATTGAATAAGCTCTGGGTTTTCAAAACTACATCCACCAATCAATCTTGCGGGATTCTCTTTACTTCCCTGATCATACTGTTCGACATTGTTATAGCCATAATGTGCTGTAACTGGAGCAAGATAATCTTTATGTCGTTTGATGATTGTATTTGCACCAATACCACCATTGATATCTCGTGCAATACCATCGTTATTACGTTCAGGATAATTTCCAGAATCGACAAACATACCCGCTTCAACCGCTTTAAAATAACCACCTAAAGCGATGATTTCTTCCATCATCAGAATCGCTCTTTCTTGAATCTCGCGTTTGGTTTCGTAGAGATAACCTTCTTTCTTGAGTTCAAGCATACTGAGTAAATCATCCATACCTACCATCGCTTGTTTTGCTGTATCCAAAGCCTCTACATTATAAACATGCCATGGAACATTTCTACCTTCATCCGGTGTGATGGTCGACTGGATGTCAGCTGATGTCAGTCTCGATATCAAAAGATTTAAGACGTGTGTCACGGTTGCTTCACGTGTTGATGAATCCATATACTTCGTATTCATCTGTGCTCTCATCTTGTATTTAGACATCAATTCGCGGAGTGCAATCGCATAAGGTAAATTGAGTTTGATGTCTGGTGAAGGTGGGGCTGCTGGTGGTACGGTAGATAAACAAATTAAATCTGGCTTAATGCCAATCTTTTCACTCATTCTGCTATTAATCGCATGCTGAACTAAAAGTTCAGGCATGACTTTCCAAGCATCTCGTGCTGTCGCATTGGCATTGTGAGCTCCATCGATTTGAGCAAGACCACCATAAGCCATGATTTTCTTACTTTCAGCAGCATCAACAAAGCTTCTAATCATATTGATATTACGATAGAGGACATTGTATTGTGGATCTTGGTGTGCACCATTGACGCCTTCTTCAACAAACATCACAGCAATTTCAGGCCCTGCAACACCTGATACATAGGAGTGATAATTGATGGGTCTTCCCACTTCATCTTCGATCATATCGAGAGCTTTCCTCTGTGCTCTTACTTGTTTTCGAGTGATGGGTACACCACCAACACCTTGTGGTGTTCCCTCAAGAAGACCATCCATATGCGATTGACCTGCTGTACGGATAACCATGATATGATCAGCTCCGTGCCAGGCTGCCATACGCATTCTTCTGATATCATCTTCAAATCGTCCCGATGCGATTTCGGTTGTTATCGTTGCATCCGGTTGTGGATCAATATGTCCTAAATGTCTAGCACTTGGTAGTGGAACACTCTGCTTAAGTGAATCGCTTGTTTGAACGTAGTGAAAAGCACCTAAATCGATAGGATGTTGATTTCTCCAGATCCAACCTCTTCGTCTTGGACGATACTTTTCAAGATCACTCAGTATAGCTTTGATATCTAGTTTTTCATTGATGTTCATGATAGACCTCCGCAATCTTTGCAAGATACTTCGTATCCATCAGTTTGAGACCAGCTTCTCTAATACTGATCTTCTCATCTTTGGAAAACCGATAAACAATATGCCCTGCACCATGTTCCAGCAAATGATAATCCATCATTTTTTCAGTCAATATTTTCGCTTCAATACTTGAAAATCCCATCCGCATCAAAACACTGCGTTCAATCGCAGGTGTGGTATGGGTATATGCTAGCTCCAAAAGAGGATCAACGATTTGATCCGTTAATTGTTCGAAAAGAACTTTGATTTCTTCATCTGTTAAATGTTTGAGATGTTCTCTTCTTTTCGTAAAGTCATCTGGTCTTTGTTTCATTCATTTCCTCCATCAGTTGTTTGATATGTTTTTCACTCGTATTTAATTCTTTGGCAAGATAGATATAGTCCTGATCAAAAAGCATCTGATCTTGATAATGTTTAAGATAACTCGTTCGAAGTGAATCCATCGAGATATCTTTATGCTTCAGCATACTTGCAGAAGCTGGAAAAATGATATTTTTCCCAGGTTTTTCCTCAAGTGGGTTACCTAATATCAGTTCAATCCCTCTATCACTTGCAAAGGATACCTGTGCATTCATGTGTTTACCTGCGCCGGTGTACTCGGTTTCTTGAACGACGATAATCTGATCTTTAGGCAGCGTTTGTGCTAGACTAAAGGCTAATGCCAAACTTGTATTACCTGCAGGTCCTCTTTCCATTCCTTCGAGCACGGCGAGTGCTTCAGTGATGAAGAAAACGGATCCTTGATTGACCAAGCCATAGTGATCCATGTAGCGCAGCGGTCTTGCTGCACTTCTGGGTACATCACTGCGATCAGGAAACGTTGAAAAAGGGATACCAAATCCAGTATGACCTGTTGTAAAGGATTTGAGATTAAAATCTTTATCGGATGCCATATGAAGACCCGTGAGATCAACACTTGCTGCAACAATTTGAGTATTGATGGCTCCAGCTTTTTTTAATCCACGCGCAGTCCCTGTTAAATTACCTCCACCAGCGTTCGTACAGATGACCATATCTGGATATCGATTTTCTTTTTTTAGAATATCTTGTGCAATCTCATACCCCAATGTTTCAATACCCATAATCCCATAGGGAGAATAAAGGGATGCATTAAAATATTTAGTCTCTTCAAGAAGGATGAGAAATTGATAGAAAAGTTCGGGTCCAACCGATAATTGCACAACCTCTGCACCATATGCTTGACAAGCTCTCGCTTTCTCAATAATTTCTGGTTGTCCAACACCTGTGGAATCATAACATTCTTGAACAATAATGCATTTGAGTCCTGCTCGAGCTGCAAGTGCAGCAACCGCTGCACCATAATTACCTGATGTGGCTGCTATAACACCTTTATATCCTAATTTCTTTGCTTGATAGATGGACATTGCAGCTCTTCTAGCTTTGAACGAACCTGAAAGATTTTGAGCTTCATCCTTAAGTAAAATGCGCGCTCCATAACCTTCTTTTGCAAATTTACGTGCATATTGTGATAATCTCTTAAGCTCAATGAGTGGTGTTTGTCCAATATTGTTTTCCGATTGAATAGCCATGACATCTTCAAGTGTGTAACCCGTTGAAGTCATCATTTTTTCATAATCAAAACCAATACCGGGATCTTCAAATATGTCATAATCCATACGCAAAGCGTCTTTCATAATTTGCTGCTTGCGATTCATCACATCCTGATAGCTCATAGAAGGTCCTCCGTTTCATCTAAGATGATATCTCTGATTTGTGTCATCGTTAAAACATAGTGACCAAAATGATGTTGATAAAAAGGATTGACTGCAACCAAAATACCACTTTCAATACGATTTGTAGCTGTTTCAATCTCAACTCGATCTCCGAGTTCAGCGGCATGGAGAAGTTTACCTCTAAGTCGCATTTCAAAAGGAACTCGTTTGGTATCAACAGGTAGATTGCTGCTACGTTCTTGAGCTGGTAATATAATGCGATAGATTTCGACATACGTCTTTGCTTCAATCATTTTTGTAATCCTCCTTGTGCATAAAAAAAGGAACCTTAAACTGAAAGCGCTTACCTATAACTATGATATCATTTTTGCTCTTTTTTGTATAGCCTCCACGAGAAAATGCATAAAAAAGGAAATCTTAAAATAGATTTCCTATACGTGCGTGTTATTCGTTTTCGAGTAAATCTCTCATGTCACCTAAGATAGCACGAGGAACGGGTAGATCGATCATCGTCTTAAGTCCAGGTTTTGCATTGATAACATGAGGAATCATATTGACACACATGGCAATTGTACCAATACCACCATTGATTTCTGGAGTAATCGCCATATTGATATTGGGTGTACCCTTGAGTGTTATATAATCACCCGTCTGTGTTCCTTCAACTTCGGGTTCAATTTGTTGAGGATGAATCATATTGATAAAGACATCTCCATTGACCAAACCTTGTCCCGTCATGTTGATACCTGCAAGATGACCAGCTTTTGCTTCACCATAGGTACTTTTTCTATCGACTTGTGTCACAATGGGTTCCATCTGTTGCGTGAAATCATCGAGTTTAATACCTAAAGCATCCGCAATCATGGACACAGATTCCCTAAATCCAACGTGTCCTGCTAATTCACCTTCAGCAACTCTGTGATGATATTGATCGAGCGAATCACCTACACCTTGTTCATGCATGACCGTAGGTCCAAATGGTGAAAGCGAATTGATTCTTTTCGCTTCAATATGTTTGACATCAACCATAGTTCCTGTTAGTGCGACAACAAGTAGATCCATAATGAATCCTGGATTGATGCCAGTACCTAATACTGTGACACCAAACGCTTTAGCTAAATGGTCGATTTGTTGTGATAACTCGGGTTCTGATGCTGTTGGATATGCCATTTCTTCTGCTGTACTGATGACATTTATACCGTGTGTAACGATCTTTTTGATTTTATCAAATGCACCTTTAACAAATGAATCTGTACACAATAAAACAACATCTGCTTTTTGATGGTCAAGTAAAAGATCGATATTTTCTGTAATAAAAACTTTGGGATGATCGGATGGAATACCTAAAACATCAATAAAGTTTTTTCCAACAATTGCGTGATTAACATCACAAATACCAACTATTTCAACGCCTTTTTTGAGCAAAAGCATCTGTGCCATACCACGGCCCATTGCTCCAAATCCCCAAATGATGACTTTTATTTTTTCCATGATGTTCCCTCCTTATTTAACTTCATCAAAGTAACGTGCGACCGTAAATAGATAATCTGATAAACGATTGACATAAGCCATTGTGAATGGATTGATCTCTTGTTCTAAATTTAGTAAAACGAGGTGTCTTTCCGCTCTTCGAATGGTTACTCTTGCTAGATTCAACCACGATGCTGCCTTCGTTTGATCCAATTTGATAAAGCGTGTTAGTGGTTCTAAAAATGAATCGTAATGATCCAAGCGAGATTCTAACCAAAGAACATTTCCTTCTTTGATAATCTGTTTTTTGGGATTGTCTAGAGCAATTTCATAAGCTAACTGATAGAGATTGTCGTGAATTTGATCGATATCATCTAATACTTCAGTTACACGCATATAATGCTTTGCCATGAGAAGAAAGGCCATAGCTTCATCTAGGACTCCATTAACTTCAATGTGTAAATCTGCTTTACTAACACGTTTATTCAGCAAATCAGTTTGCCCTTCATCGCCTTTTTTCGTATAGATTTTCATGCTATATTCTCGCTTTCTTCTTTTGAACTTTTGCGGGTAATGCTTCGTATGTCAGTAAGATCAATTGTTCGATTTGATCTTTATTATCTGTATCTTCAATTAGGAAATAAGGTTTTCCTTGTTCATAAAACTTTTCCATAATGACTTCACCTAAAAAAGTTTTTCCTTCTTCGGTGGGTTTGATATAAAGTTTATTGTCTGCTAATACGCCAATCATTTTCTCCATATAAAATAAGCCGTATTCACCAAACATTTTTTTAAATTGAACAAACTTGAGATTCATCAGTTGGTCTTGGATATAATCTTTAAAGTCGTTGGTTGTTGCCATAGAGTTGTACCCTTCCAAAAAGTGTGAGTAGCCATGTCATAATCAATACCCAAAGTAGACGATCCACGAGTCCAGCAAATTCAGTTGTCAGTAATCCGCTTAATACAGTCAGTATGAGAGCTAGAGAAAACAAGATGTGAATCCACTTAAGCCGTTTTGATTTGGTTAGAATGGCGTGAATCAAAACACATAAAGTAATCGCGATTTTTGCAATCCAATAAAACAAGATGTGATCTTCAACTTCATCAATGTTACTTTCGGTTAACGCATACACATTATCCGTTTGCCAAATACCGATGAAGATTATGGTAATACCGAAAACAATCAGTGGATATGTGATTGCTTGAGATAATTCGTGTCTGTGATGAATACTGGTTGTGATTAGAATCACAAGTGCTCCAAAACCAATCCAGGCTGCATTCATGATTCCTGCTTGTTCAAAACCCTGTGCTCCTAATACGGCATAGGGATCATGAATTCTTGAAAATAATTCAGGTGCACGAAATGATGCGATTTGAATCATAACCATAAAAAAGATGACGGGAACTAGAAATGCTTTAAAATGTAACCATTTTTTCAACATAAATCCTCCATCCACACACGTCGTTATACTCTTATTTTACCACACCAACTGATTGTGTTTTATCTTTTGAGTTTAACACCTTTTTCCTTTAATTGAGAAACAGCGAAGGAAGCAACATCAAATGCATATTTCTTCGGACCAAATCCTGCGTCATAACCGAGTTCTTTTGCTAAGCTGTGATTGATTCTCGGTCCTCCAATAATAACGACAAAATCGTTTCTTCTGTTTTCAGCTTCTAAGAGTTCGATAAACTGTGTTAAGTTTTCAATATGAATATCCTTTTGTGTGACGGTTTGACTGATTAAAATAACATCCGCTTTGAGTTCAATCGCTTTTTCTAAAAGATCTTCGTTGTTGACTTGTCCTCCTAAGTTATAAGCTAAAATGCCTTTGTATCGCTCAAGACCATAGTTACCATTATAACCTTTCATATTCATAATGGCATCAATACCTACGGTATGCGCATCGGTACCTGTTGATGCTCCAACAAATACGAGAGGTTCACAAAATGTTTTTTCAATAAACTGCTCGACCTCTTCTTTACTCATCACGAGGTGATCAGTTTGAGTAACACTGAGCGAACTCAAATCAATCTGGTGTTCTGTTCTCCCATAAATGATATAGTAACTAAACGATTCAGAAAGAGGTTCCATATGCACGACGGATGGATCATGAATTCCCATCTGCAATGCTATTTTTTTCGCAGCTTCTTCGCCTATGGGTGATGCAGGAATCGGTAGTGAAAAAGAGAGTTGAACTTTTCCATCATTTTCAGTATCACCATAAGGTTTTATCCATGTTGGTCTAGCGCTCATGATTGTCCTCCTTGATCCGCTTGATCATTAAATCCATAATGGGATTTAGGTAATCTTGATGCTTGACAAAAACTCCATCAAGCCCTTTTCCTCCATTTTCGTGTCTCGATATTTCTGCAAATCTTCCTTTCTCAAGTGACTTAAAGAGACCTTCTTTTCTAATTTCTTTTAATAAAGATTGTGCTTGATCTAAAACATCATGTGCTCGCTTAACAATGAGTCCATCTGATTTAAACTCAATCTCGTCTCCAAAATTTTTAAATGCTTTTTCGACATAAGATGCTACGTTTAGAGCCATTGCACGATCACTCATAAAAGGTGTATGAATGGCTTCAGTCATCATCCCTAAAAGATGAATCGATTGTTTAGAGGTAACAGCTGCAATATTGAAAAGTGCATCTTGAACGAGTCCTTTAAATATATCTCCTGTCATATGTTTTGTTGGTGGCATATATTTAAGAGGAGCTTGTGGAAATATTTCTCTAGCCATCTGTGCTTGAGCAAGTTCATAGAGAAAACTATTTTCCATGTTGGGATCAATTTCATAGGCGTGACCCAGTCCCATAAGTTCTTCTTTCATCCAAGCATTTTTAGCAAACTGCTCATTGATAAATTGAGAAGCGAGTACTGTATGAGCGTGATCGAATGCATCAGAGGTCGTCAAGTAGTTATCTTCACCTGTATTGATAATGATGTTGGCATAACTGGATATAATGCGTGAGAAATACTGATCAATTAAGGTACGTTTCATATTGATATCTCTAAAAATTATGCCATAAAGTGAATCATTTAGCATCATATCGAGACGTTCGATGGCTCCCATTGCAGCGATCTCAGGCATACATAATCCAGATGCATAATTGACAAGCTTGATGTATCGATGTTCTTCTTCAATTAGTGTATCGAGTGCTTCTCGCATCAAGCGAAAATTTTCTTGTGTTGCGTAAGTACCACCAAATCCTTCGGTTGTCGCACCAAAAGGCACATAATCCAAAAGTGATTGTCCTGTACTTCTAATGACGGCAATAATATCTGCTCCCTTTTTAGCTGCTGATAGGGCTTGTTTGATGTCCTCATAGATATTACCGGTTGCGACAATGACATATTTATCAGGTGTTTCTTTTTTTGTGGTTGCTGATAATTTTTCTTTGCGTATGGATCGCATACGATCAATTTTCGCAAGTGTTTGCTCAAAAAAGGGCATGAGCTGATCCATGTACGGGCATAGACTATGATTTTGATAGATTGACAAATCATAGGTATTTGAAGCAATGCGTCTTGCAATATCCTGTGGTGATTCATCACTTTCATGGACAGCATATGCCATATAATGTGCGATTCCCTTTGATAGATCCGCTTTTTCTCTTAGATGATCCATGACTGCATTGACCAATGGACGTCCAAAATCATCGACCCCATCGATGCCTAGTAATCTCAATATCGTTCGTTCAACAGCAATCGTTGAGTGCTGATTGATAAAACTTTGTAGGTCATCAGCAATCTTTTTTGCCTCCCTGCGACAGGATTGAATCGTCTCTTTGTTTAAGTTAAGTTTATTTTCCATAAGATGCCTCCTCCATAACATTGATAACCGGGATGGTTGTCAATGCGCTGATACGTTTTAAAAAGATATTTGAATCATAATGTGCTCCAACAGGGCTAAACGGATTGATGGTTATCATGATAATAGGTGTCTGCTTCTTGACCTCTACCTTGATGTTAAGCTTATCAAACACCGTTGCCATGCGATAATGAAAGAGTAGTTTTGTTGCATCATCGATGATGAGCGTAAACCCTTTGATTTTTAAATCAATCATCATATCAATAAATCGTTCTGTGATAGCACCTTTGATATACACATGTGTTATATCTTTCGTCAGTTTAAGTGCGCTATACATAGCTTCTAATGACTTATTCGTGCGAGTAAAGTAGGATGTGTTAGTCTTTATATAAAATGATGCACTGTTTGGTAGTTCTAGATGAGTTATCGGATATGAAAATGTATTTAGAATGTGTGCTGTCTTCTGGATGGTTTCATCCATCATCACCGAAAACGCAGCACCAGTCGTTAAAACGATGCCATCAAGTTCTGATAAAGCAGAAAAGGTTATTCTCGATAGCGCACCATCAACAAATATCCTTGTTGCATACATCTTCATCAGTTTGAGCAGAATATTAAGTTCATGATTGGTCGTTGGACCTGCTAAAACAATGTCACCTTCTTCTTCGATGACGACAATGATGACTTTACCAAGCGCTGTTAAAAACGGTGTTTCAACCAGTATACGATAGGTAGCTGTTGTCGTCTCTAAACACGCCTTAGAGGTTGCTACAATCATCTGTTTATAGACGTGAATTCGAGGTTTAGGTAAAAAGTTAACCTGATCAATTCGTTCACCATCTAAACCTATCGATGTGAGTCCAAGACGTTCGTTTTTATAGTATGAAATAAATGCATTGAGTGTTGTTGTTTTTCCTGTATTTTTCGCTAAACCAATAATACCTATCGTTTGATAGGTGTCAATCTTGTTTATCATGTTGGATCCGATCCTTTCGCTTTAAAGATTCCGGCTCCATTGAAATCTGATTTCCTTGTAATAAACCACTGATACCATCCAACTTCTTTTCTTTGCAATCTTCACATGAACATTCTGAAGTATAATACTTGGGTTCACTATAGGTCGTAATAACGCCTTCGTAGTTTCGAAGAACAATTTTACCTGGTGCTTGAGAGATGATATAGTTTGGCATAACTGGAATTTTACCACCACCGTTGGGTCCGTCGACCACAAAGGTTGGTACTGCTAATCCACTGATATGTCCTCTTAAACCTTCGATAATTTCAATTCCTTTAGCAACACTTGTTCGAAAGTGTTCGATACCAAAGGATAAATCACATTGATAAATATAGTAAGGTCTGACACGAATAGCGATTAATCCTTTGACGAGACGACGCATAATATGTACACAATCGTTGATGCCTTTCAATAAAACCGATTGATTACCCACAGGAATACCTGCATCAACTAAGCGATCAATTGCTGCCTTTGATTCAGGTGTTATCTCATCGGGATGATTAAAATGTGTATTTACCCAAATTGGATGGTATTTTTTTAGCATGTTTACAAGTTCTTGTGTCACGCGTTGTGGCATGACAACCGGAGTTCTCGTGCCAAATCGTATGACTTGAACATGATCGATTTCACGCAGTTTTTTAAGGATGTATTCAATACGTGTATCGCTTGCCATAAAGGCATCTCCACCTGACAAAAGAACATCATTAACCTCTTCATGTTTACGAATGTAATCAATGGCTTTATCGATTTGTTCAAGTTTTAGTTCTGCATCTCTTTGTCCTGCAAAACGACGTCTTGTGCAGTGTCTACAATAAGTAGAACACATATCGGTAATTAAAAATAGTACGCGATCAGGATAGCGATGAGTGAGTCCTGGAACCGGAGAATCGTGGTCTTCATGAAGTGGATCTAGTAGATCATTTTCCCCATGAATGAGTTCACCACTAAAAGGAACCGCTTGTTGTCTGATTGGGCATTTTTCATTTGCTGGGTCGATGAGTGTCAAATAGTAAGGCGTGATTGCCATTCTTAAATGACCCAATATATTATGGATTGTTTTTTCTTCCTCTTTGGTCAGGGGAATATATTTTTTGAGTTCTTCAGCGGATCGTATGCGGTTAGCTGTTTGCCATTTCCAGTCATTCCACTGGTCATCCGTGATGTTTGGAAAATAGTTTTTTCTTCGTTCAAGATATGCTTGATTTAAATTTAATTTCATAAGATTCTCCTTAAACGTATTTGTTAATAAAGTACTCTCTTAGAGATTTGTGTTCTCTAAGTAGATCCAATGTGATCTCTGCATGTCCTTTTGTATAGCCATTTCCTATCATCATCGTGATATCTTTTCCAACGCCTTCCGCACCAAGTGCTGCTTTAGTAAATGATGTAGCCATGCTGAAAAAGTAAACAACTCCATTTTCTTTGGTTGACAAGATAGATGTCATTTCGGTCGAAGGAACATTGACAACATTGACCGTTAAATCAGCTAATCTACCTTGAGTCAATGCCATCATCTTTTCATATACAGCCACACTGTTTTGTGCATCTTCACAGATGATATCATCAACAAAACCAAACTGTTTTAAGAGTTCGACCTGTTTGGCTTCATTAACGAGTCCGATGACTCGTCCCTTTATACCAACCTGTTTTTTTGCTTCCAGTGATGTCAACAAACCTGACTTACCAGCAGCACCTATAATGAGTACAGTATCATTTGGCTTTGCCAGTTTTTTAACCTGTGCTGGAGCCCCACAGACATCGAGTGCTGCCAATACCAGTTTTTCATCCATATCCTCTGGAATCTTTGCGTAGATACCTGAATCAAACAAAATGGCTGATCCCGTGATTCGTACCTGTTCATTAGATAAATTGATATCATGAATTTCATCAATAAATAGAGGTGTGAGTGATAAAGACACCAGCGTTGCAATCTTTATACCTTTCTTTAAATCTTGATCATGAAATAATGGACCAACCTGTTTAATTGTACCAATTAGCATGCCACCGCTCTTTGTGATCGGATTTTGCATTTTTCCCTGTGCTTTAACGATGTCCTTAATCATATGTTTCATCTTTTCAACATCATGTTGACATGCTTCTTTCATCTGATGAAAAGATGCACTATCGATGTTTAAGATATCAACATCAATTAATACTTCAGTTTGTCCACAGACGGGGGTCGCATCGAGTCTATAGGCAGCTTGTGGTAAACTTCCTTTTGGATCGATGGTTCTATGTGTTCCAAAGCGCGATTCCATTAGTCTTTCCTCCTCATGCCTAAAATATCTCTCGCTTCATCTGGTGTAGCTATCTCTCTACCAAATGATTTTGCCATATCAACCACTTTTATAACTAATTCCTTATTTCCTTTAGCTAAAACACCTTTTTCAATGTAGAGATTATCCTCGAGTCCTACGCGGACATGTCCTCCATTTTCAATTGCTAATTTAGCTAAAGAAAACTCATAGCGTCCGATACCAGCAACACTATAGGTTGCATTTTTAGGGATACTTTCTCTTAAAAAATGAAAATCTCTTTCCTCGCCTGTCATACCTCCGTTGACACCGAGTACAAATGAAAAGTGGAGTGGGTCTTTAATCCATCCCTTTTTATATAATCGCAATACCAGATCGATATGTCCCTTTTCAAAACATTCGAGTTCAGGCATAATCTTTCTTTCATATATTTTTGTTGCAAAGTACTTTATATCATTTTCGGTGTTCACAAAAATATCATCGCCACCAAAATTGAGCGTTCCACAATCGAGTGTACACATTTCAGGATTTAGAAGTGTCGGTTTAAGTCTTTCATCACGTTTCATACCAACAGCACCACCTGTTGATGGTTGAATAATGACATCTGGACACTTCCTTAAGATGGCTTTCATCACTTTTTCGTATCTTTGTTTACTTTGAGTCGGTGTTCCATCATCTTTTCGAACATGAAGATGGATAATAGCTGCTCCTGCTTGATAGGCTTGAACGGCTTCTTCGACCATTTCTTCAACTGTATAGGGAACATATGGACTATTCTCTTTTGTAACTTCAGCACCAGAAATAGCACAGGTGATGATCAGTTTATTCATGATGAATCCTCATTTTGTCTTTTGGAACAATGCATGTGCCGATTGCTTCGGTTACCAACTGTTTTTGATCGAGAACATCTGCTGAAGAAGGACTAATATCAGGTCTTGATGCAATCACTTTAAAACATTGAAAATGCATTTTACGTGATGTTTTCCCCACATGAATAATTTCTCCCTCTACTTCAACAAAATCACCCGCATAAAGAGGTGCCAAAAAGTCGATTTTTTCATAGGCTCTAAATAAACCTTCATCGCCATCGAGATGAATTAATAACTCCGTAGCCACATCTCCAAACAGCGCTAAAACACGTGCACCATCCACGAGATTTCCACCATAATGTGCATCTGCTTGTGATAATCTTAAACGATGTGTAACCTTCATGTTCTATACCTCCATCAGTCCTACATGATCAATGTGCAGTGTAGCTTCTGTTTGACTGATAATATCTTCAATTGAAACATCAGGATGTCTTTCAATTAAATGAAGTCCATCTTCTCTCACTTCTATGACACAGAGTTCTGTGACGATCAAATCAACTTTTTTATATCCCGTCAAGGGAAGTGAACAGCGTTTCTTGATTTTAGGAATACCCTTGTTTGTATGTGTTGTTGCAATGATGACACGTTTGGCTCCTTCAACTAAATCCATGGATCCACCCATACCTGGAACAAGCTTTCCAGGGATAATCCATGAAGCAACAGAACCTTCTTCATCAACTTCAAGTGCACCGAGAACAGTAACATCGAGATGTCCTCCACGAATCATTACAAATGATAGTGCAGAATCAAAGAAGGCTGCATGTTTTTTAACTTTAGCATATTGACCCGATGGATTGGTTAGATGAACACAGACTTCCTCATTAGATGCTAATCCACCAAGACCAACGATACCATTTTCACTCTGTAAATAGATCGGTTCATCTTCTGGAATATAATTAGCAACTAATGTGGGTATGCCGATACCTAAATTAACCAAATTTCCTGGTTTAAGTTCTAATGCAATTCGCTTCGCAATTATTTCTTTTGCATCCATAACTACACCTCCACAATAAAGTCAATAAATGTATGTGGTGTAATCACCACTTCTGGATTGATTTCTTCTACTTTTTCTTCAATTTGAGCAATCACTATGTCAGCTGCTGTTGCCATTGTTGGATTAAAGTTTCTTGCTGAACCCTTGTAAGTCAAATTACCCATAAAATCACTATGATAGCCTGCAATCAGTGCGATATCTGCTCCGATGGGCTCTGATAAAATATAGGATTTTCCTTTGATTTCAATCATTTGTTTACCTTCTTCAACTGGTGTATGAATACCCGTTGGTGACAGGACACCTCCTAAGCGTCCACCGTGTGCTCTTATCTGTTCAATAAATGTTCCTTGAGGTATCAATTCAACTTCAATGCCACCAGAACTCATCAGTTTCCCAGCATTTGGATTGGTTCCAATATGTGTAACAATGAGTTTTTTAACCTGTTGGTTGATAAGCAGTTTACCAACACCTTTATCAAGATAACCTGCATCATTGCAGATAATGGTTAAATCTTTAACACCTGATTCTACCACCCAATCAATCAGGGTTTCTGGTGTTCCACATGTTAAAAAACCACCTACCATCACACGCATTCCATCTTGTAATAATGTAATAAAACGTTCTTTATCGATCCACTTATTCACAGTTTTCTTCCTTTCTTGGCATGAGCATTGCTTCACCCGTGACAGCGCATTCGTTTTTTTCGTTATAGACTTCAGTAGAAAATATCACACGATTTTTTTCAAGGATAATTTCTTTTACTGTAATAACAATCGTTATCGGTGTTTCTGGATAAACAGGTTTTAGAAACTTAAGGCTCTGAGAACAATAAATCATACCTCCACCTGGATATTCAAGTCCAAATACCTTTGAGAAAAGTGAACCGATAAACATACCGTGTACAATCGGTTTTTTAAAAATCGTTTTTGCACAATATGCTTCGTCATAGTGTGCTGGATTGAAATCTTGTGTCAATTTAGCAAACTGATTGATTTCCTCCTGCGTGATGATGCGCTGATAACTCTTTTGATCACCTAATCTAAATTGCTTAATCATAAAATGCTCCTTTTTTCAAAAAAATAAGAGAACTGCTATAAAACAGCTCTCCATTTAATTCTAAATGGCAATGAAGGAGGTGTATCCTCAATCATCAAGGTTAATGTGTAGACGCACATTAAGCTTTCGGCGGTATATTCCTTCAACAATCAATCGAACGTCTATTCTTTACTTGATTGGCTACACAACAGCCCGCACCTCTGTATCGTATCTATACTCATTATAAACGATTTGTGAAAGCGCTGTCAATGTCATTTCGACAATTATACTGAAAGTATTTTGACGAATATCATTCGCAGTTATTTCAAAGCATTTACAAAAGAAAAAATAAAGGTTATACTATATCTATAAATTAGATAGGAGGAATGTGTGCGTGAAAGGTTTTCTTAAATTCAGTGATGATCTTCCTTTGATCATCAAGATTTTACTTGCTTTAATATGGGGTATTTATTGGGGTATCTATCGTATTGTTAAAGGAATTGATACTGGTAACGTTGTCCTCATCATTCTAGGTATTCTTGTCTTCCCCTTTGGTTTCTTCTTTATGATTATCGACACAATCTCTTTAATCCTACACAAGAAACTCGTTTGGCTTGCATAAATCATTAAAATAATAATGGCGATTCAAAGCGAATCGCCATTTTTATGTTGTTCAAATTTGATCAGCTGGTCAAAGAAAACATCCTTGAGTGGTCGATACAACCAGTAGATGGTTATAAAGTTGGATACAGCCATAATTATTTCAAAGGGTAAATCCATTAAGAAGTAAGCGACAAATGGTGCATCTGTTAAAAAGACTGCTGCGGGAATAAACATCCATCCATAGACAAATCCAAAGATAAGACCAAACAAGGCGAGTCCAAGACTGGACTCTATTTTTTTTAGAAATGTTGATAAGCTGATCGGAACGATCATCCATGCTAAAACCATGAAGGGTATATGTGTGGGTAACATCGCTCCAAAAGGTGAAAAGATATTTATTGCAATCACGTGAACAATGATAATAAGTGTTGTTCTTTTGAAACCTAACACTTTCGCATATAAAACAATCATGAGGGTTGAAAACTGAATGTTTGGGAGAAAGGATAGTGCAAGTTGCTGAACAAAAAGAATCGCTGCGCAAATGGCGATTAATGCGATATCTTTAATTGCTCTTTGCGAAACACTCATCTAACCCCATGCCTCCTCATAACTGATCAAAAAAGTATCTTCATCTTGATAGGGAATATTGCTTGCTCCAAGCGTTGATAATTCTTTGATACCATCATTGTATAAATAGATAGATAGAAAGGTGTGTGTCCAATCGGTCATCAGTTCAAAATCATCATTTTTAATGCCTAAAACTACCTTGCTCTGATAGCCCACTTGAAAAGTGTAACTGCAGGTTGTATCTGGCTGATAGCTTGCGTTAGCACATGTTAATTCAAACGCTCGATCAAGCACATCAAAAAATGTATCTCCTTGATAGAATTCAAGTTCGCCTTCAAAAACGACCACTTGATTTTCACCTTCAATATACAAATAGATTATTCCATCACTTTCTGCACGATTGTCCATTGTCAAAAACCGGACGAGTACTAGACCAATCAGTACAACAATGACAGATATAAAGATTTTTAATTTGAGGTGTTTCAATCAATCACATCCTAGTTAATAACTTCAAATACCCATAAATTAAGAGTGGGATCAGAAATAGTCGTCATGTGATCCCGATAAATCTTATACATGACAAGTGCAGCAAAACCTTGAGGTGTCGTAAACGCCAAATCAGGATTTTCATCATCAATCAGATGATTGAATGCAAATTCATTTACATAGAGCATCAGGGATTCAACAAGATCGCTTTCAAGTGTGCTGTATATTTCATCTCTTGGATTTTCTCCAACAGCTAATAAACCGATGATAGAAACGGCTGTTGATGCAGCGTTAGCACCACCCCAACCTATAACACCTGTACTTGTCATGTTATCTTTAATCACATCAATCATCTGTTGAATATAGGTTTCAACAGCTTGATTTTCTTGGAGTGAAGATACTGCACTAAGTGCCATTCCGGCAAAATCTGCATCCATATATTCTGGTATCTCAAGAATAAAATCTTGAATGATTTCGTTTCGTTTGTCATGGTTTTCATTGGTATAGAAAACATCGAACGCATTGAGATAGGTAATCGTTTCATAAAGACCATCAGGTGTCAGTTCTACAAAGGTAGTAAAATCAGTTTCAAGTTCATTATCTAAATCTTTTGAAAAACTGACAAGTGCCTTCTTGAAGCGATTTGCAACTGTTTGGTCATCATAGTCGGGATAGTCTAATTCGGTTAAATCAATCGTATTATATCCATAGATACTTAATTGATTTAATGCAGCGAGTACATAATGATCCATCCCATCTTGGTTGATATATGTATTCACTTTTTCATCCAAAAATCCATAGATGAACTGATCGATTTCTTGATCCACATCAGAGAGCATCGATGATTCTCTAAATGAAATAACCATATCCTCTTCATAGGTTACTTGATCAAGACCTGTTTCAATCATTTGATCATTGACATAGATACTTAACCAGTAGTTATAAGTGATACCAAACTCGGTTGGATAGAATCCGTCAACACCTTTAATAAAGGCTCCAAAAGTACTCATTTCATAGTCTAGATCAACGTGCTCATCAATCACTTCGATGAGCGATAATTCTGTCGTATCTGGATACGTGATCTCTTCATCAATCATCACTTCTCCACTGATATCTCTTACTTCAATACGTAGCGTCTGTTTCTGATCTTGACATCCAGCAAGAAGCAACAAACCCATTAAAAATAAAACAACAAAACCCATTTTTTTCATGTCTATTCTCCTTTTTTTGACGTAAAAAAACCATACCTTCGGGGTATGGCAATAGACAAAAAGAGGATATTTGTCCTTCTCAACCCCAGAAGATGACTCAACTTGACATGTGTAGGTAGGTCTCCCGGCTTAACATCATCCTACTTTGCACCTTCCCGCTTTCGCAGTGGCTCTTGCATTTCGTCCGTTTCACGGTTGCTGGGACAGCTCAAGCATCAACTTGATTCCCTGTTACGCTCCATGAGCACCATCATGTCGATTTGATTACTTTTATTATATGCGATGAATCCAGATAGTTCAAGGTGCAAATCAAACTTTATGTCTTCTTTAGAATGAATCTGTTTTTCTCAACTTATTTTCAAATGTTGATATACTTTTCCTAAGAGCTGATCTCGTACTTGAACAATATTTCTCTCAAGATTTTCTACTTGATTAGAATACTGTTTTCGTGCAATTTCATCATCTAAACCCGGAAGATTAATGAGCACATTCATGATAGCCCCTAGGGCTCCTGATGAAAGTGCGAGCGTAGCTACACCGATATCTGATACGGTCTGTTTATTACCATAGGTCAACACAAAATCAAACTGATGGAGTGCAGCCAAAGAAATGGAAGCAACCTTGAGAGGAACCATAATCGCTTGTAGCGTTCCTTCTTGTATTTTTGCTTTACGCATTTCTATTTCATTATCTGTAGACTTGGGTAACTGATATGCTGACATGATCCGATTGAATGCTTCTGTATCCGCATCGATTAAATGAATGAGTTCTTCTTTCATACCTGTTAATGAAAAGATGATATCTTTGAATTCAAATTGAATTTTAGGATCTAGTGCAAGAAACTTCTTTTTCTCAACCGTTAAATGACCAACCATACGCGTTAACGCAACACCCATGGCAGACATCAATGAGGATACTGAACCACCACCTGGAGCGGGTGATTTGCTATCGACTTCATCGATAAATGATCTTACATTCATTTCTACTAATTTCATATGACTTACCTCACAATCGTTTGTTTACTGACAACCTGTTCTCCCATAATGAAGACATCTTGAACGTGATTCATACCAAAGTGATAAAAGATATAGGTTAAATTGGGTGCACCCATCAAAACGATATCTGCATCTTTACCCACATCAAGTGACCCCTTGGAAACATCTACACCTAAATGATAGGCTGCATTCATCGTCACTGCATTGAGTATTTCAGCAGGTAAAAGTTTGAGTTTATTGGATGCAAGTTGCATAATGAACAAAAAGTTCTCGGTTGGGCAAGATCCAGGATTATAATCTCCTGCAATTGATAAGGCCACATTTTGATCAATCATCTTACGTGCGTTAGCATAGTTTTTATTCAAATAGAATGAAGTTCCTGGTAAAACATTTGCTACCGTATGTGATCTCGATAATTTTTCAATATCATCATCACTTATAGCCATTAAATGATCAACGGATGTGCAGTTTAACTCAACACCTAATCCCGCACCACCTAATGAATGGATTTCATCTGCGTGCATTTTGACTTTAAAACCTAGTTTCTTAGCTTCAGTAAGTAACAATCTCGTCTCTTCGATTGAAAAGACGCCTTCTTCACAAAACACATCCACTGCTTCTGCTAGATCTAAATCTGCAATGCGCTTCATATCATGGATCATCTCATTGATATAATCTTGTTTTCTTCCTGTGTACTCTTTGGGTATGGCGTGTGCAGCCATATAAGTTGATAAAACTAAGATGGGATGTGTATCATTGAGTTTATGATTAACACGAAGCTGTTTTGTTTCATGTTCAAGTGATAAACCATAACCACTTTTTGATTCAACGGTTGTAACACCATAGGTCAACATGGTGTCAAGCGATTGATAAGCTTTGTTATATAGTTCATCAAATGTTGCTTTTCGTGTTTTTTCAACCGTTCCTAAAATGCCACCACCTTGATTGAGTATCTCTAGGTATGGAACTCCTTTTTGGAGTGCTTCATATTCATCTTCTCTTGATCCAAAATGGACAAGGTGTGTATGCGAATCAATCAATCCAGGAAGTGCTATTTTTCCTTGAGCATCGATGAGTTCTGTATTCGAACCGATAGATGAATCACCATCACCGTGACCTATAGCAATTATTTTTCCATCTTTGATAGCAATATATCCTTGATGAATTTCTTTAATCGAAGACATATCTCGACCCCTTATGGGTGGTTTTTGATCCGGTGTGTAGATCGTTTTAATGTTATATATAATACGATCAGCTATCATAGGTTATCCTCCTTCTAAAGGTTTGCTTCAATAATCTTTTTGATATCAAAGTCACGAAATTTAAGGATTTCAATGGCGTATTGACATATCTGATCCATGGTGATATCTTTTGGAAGTTTATGACCTTCAACTGCAAAATAGTATCTCAGTGAATCGGTGATACAGTCCTCTGGAATCAATCCAACAACTTCAGAACTGGTTACGTGAACACCATAACGCTTAGCTTCCATCTTAACTGTTTCGATGATTCGATAAAGTGGATTTTTTTTGTAGTCCAATATATTCATGGTAACTTGAACGTGATCACGTTCTTGTAAATAAGCGGGGCCAGCTTGTATGTATTGAAATCCTCCAGATGACTTACGTATAGCTTTAGCAATGCTCGATGCAACTTTCTCATCATTGGTATCAAGATCGATATTATAGGCTATGAGTGGTAATCTCGCTCCAATAGCAACTACACCAAATGTTGGGTGAATCTTTGCCTGACCATAATCAGGTTTCCAAGTTGGGTCTTGTATCTTTTCTTTCATACCCTCAAATTCACCTTTGCGTATATCGGGGAGTTGTTCGCGATCCTTTGTTTGAGCAGCTTTAGCATAGAGAAAAACGGGGATGTTATACATGAAGGAAACGTGTTCAGCAAGCGATTTCGCGTAATTGATGCACTCTTCAATACTTATATTTTGAATGGGGATAAATGGAACAACGTCGACTGCACCCATACGTGGGTGTTGTCCTGAATGTTGATTCATATCAATCAAATCTTTGGCACGTTCAAAAAACGAAATCAAGGGTATAATCATACTTTCTGGATCACCAATCAGCGTGATCACCGTACGATTATAATCTTTATCAGGTTCATAACTAATGAGCTTAAATCCATTTTGATTTTGAAGAGGTTCAATAATTTTTTTGATTTTTTCTAGGTTTCTTCCTTCACTTATGTTGGGTACACATTGAACGATTTTCATTTTTTATGTCCTTTCATATCATCTTGGATAATCTGCATGATAAGCTCATCATCACTTATAAAGGGAAGGGTAACACTTGCCTTTTCTTCGTTTTCATTAAACAACTTGGCGGTTTCAATCGCATGCTTGTTACCTGCCCAAGCACGTCTAGATACGCCTGCCATCACATCATAAGTTATGGCTTCTCTTAGTATTTGATCTGTCAGAGATGAACCATCAAGAACGATTCCATAACCACCGTTGATCGCTTTGGATACTCCGACACCACCACCATTATGAAGTGCTACGAGGGTCATACCCCTACTTGCGTTACCCAGTGCAACATGGGTAGCCATATCTGCCATAATGTTAGAACCATCTTTGATGTTTGCGGTTTCTCTAAAAGGTGAATCAGTTCCACCGGTATCGTGATGATCACGTCCTAGCATAATTGGACCAACGATATTTTTTCGTACAAGTTCATTAAAACGGAGGGCAATCTTCAATCTTCCTTCGGCATCTTGGTAGAGGATACGTGCTTTAGTACCTACAACAAGATCATTGTTTTTTGCTTCTTTAATCCAGATATAATTGTCATAATCCTGGAATCTGCGTTCCTTTGGAATCAATTGCATCGCTTCGAAATCAGTGATATCTAAATCCTCTTGCTTACCGGATAGACATACCCAACGAAATGGACCATATCCATAATCAAAGAGCAATGGACCCATTAAATCTTCTACATAAGAAGGTTGTGCAAATCCATCAAGATCATTGATCTTATTTTTACAAATCGATTGGACTCCAGCATCATAGACAGCTTTTAAAAATGCATTTCCATAATCAAAAAAATAAGTCTTGTTTTGAACCAATGTCTCAATCAGTTCATAATGCTTAATAAGCGAATCATTCACAAGTTTTTTGAATGTCTCTTTGTCCGTTTTTAGCATGTCAGTTCTTTGCTCAAAACTGATTTGATAGGGACAATATCCCCCATCATAAACAGCATGACATGATGTTTGGTCACTGAGTAAATCAATGGTTATATGATGCTCAACCGCATATGCTAAAAGATCGACAATATTGCCGTGATATGCGATGGCTTTATGTTCTTTTTTAGATACTGCTTGATGTGCTAACTCAAAAACTTCATCCAAGGATGATGATACTTGATCGATCCAACCCTGTTTGTATCTAGTTTCAATACGTGATGGATCGACTTCTGCGATAATACCTACTCCACCAGCAATCTTAATGGCTTTACCTTGTGCACCACTCATTCCACCTAAACCAGAGGATACAAATAACCTACCCTCCAAATTGCCATCTTGGGGAATACCTAATTTCTTTCTACCCGCATTGAGCAGTGTCGAATATGTACCATGAACGATGCCTTGTGGTCCGATATACATCCAGCCACCTGCGGTCATCTGACCATAGTTGGCAACACCTAAGGCTTGTGCTCGTTCAAAATGATCTCTGTTATCATACATTCCGACCATAAGGCCGTTGGTGATGATAACTCGAGGTGCTTGTTTATGACTCTCAAAAATTCCAAGTGGATGTCCTGACATCACGGTTAATGTCTCCGTTTCGCCCACGAGTTCTAAATACTTTTTAATCAAATGATATTGCATCCAGTTTTGACAGACCTGCCCGGTTTCACCATAGGTCACCAATTCGTAGGGATAGAGTGCAACTTCTGGATCAAGATTGTTATCGATCATCACCATCAATGCTTGTCCTGCTAATGTTTTTGCTTTATAGTGATCAATTGACTTTCCGTAAATAGGTGTTTTCGGATAAAAACGATAGCCATAAATCCTACCTCTATTCCTTAATTCATCAAGAAATTCAGGAATGAGTGTTTCCTGCCATTCATAGGGTATGTAACGAAGTGCATTTTTGAGTGCTAATCTCGTATCTTCAATAGAAAGTTCATGACCTCTTTTAGGTGCTCTTCGATAGGATGGATTAAACTTAGTGGGCTCAGGCAACTCATGAAAGATATCTTTGAGTGTTATACTTCGCATCACTTCTCCTCCTTAAATAGTATCTTTTCAAAAGATTCATCCATAAGCATCTTTTCCATTTGATGCATATATGGGTAAAGAATTTCATCTTTCTCGATGAATGGAATATGCTTTCTTATCTCATGATAAGCTCGACTGGTTGTCTTACCTAACTGTTTTTCATCACGAAAATCGATGGCTTGACATGCTGTCATGAGTTCAATAGCGATGACTTTTCTTACGTGATCAAGAATCGTTTTGGCTTTACGTGCAGAAATAGAACCCATGGATACGTGGTCTTCTTGATTAGCTGATGAAGGTATGGAATCAACCGATGCTGGATGTGAAAGAACCTTGTTTTCAGAGACGAGTGATGCTGCTGTATATTGTGCAATCATGAATCCAGAGTTAAGTCCTGATTCTTTTGCTAAGAAAGGTGGTAGTCCACATGAAAGATGAGGGTTGACCATGCGTTCAATACGACGCTCACTGATATTGGCTAGTTCTGATAGAGCAATGCCCATATAATCGAAAACCATGGCGAGCGGTTCACCATGAAAGTTTCCTGCACTGATCGCTTCGTTTTTATCATTAAAAATCAATGGATTGTCGGTGACAGCATTCATTTCTCTTTCTAAAATATTTTTCGTATGTTCAAAAGCATCCAGTGATGCACCATGAACTTGTGGTGCGCACCGTAAGGAATAAGCATCTTGAACCCTTTGTTGATGTTGCTTAGAAACAGCTTGACTTCCCTCAAGATAGTTTCTAACATCTTTAGCAACACTCATTTGCCCTTCTTGTCTTCTTATCTGATGCACGCGTTCATCATAGGCATCGGTGATTCCTTCAAGTGCTTCCATCGTGAGAGCTAATGCTAGATTAGCAAATCTCAACAGTTTAAACGCATCATATAAAACCAATCCACCGATAGCAGACATCGCTTGTGTTCCATTGATGAGACTTAATCCTTCTTTCGCTTTTAAATCATCAAGTGGCTTAATGCCAGCTAATTTTAAAGCTTCTTTCGCTTGATAAACATGACCTTGATAGTTGAGTTCACCCAGTCCAATCAGGGGTAGGCTCATGTGAGATAGCAATGCGAGATCACCACTTGCACCAAGACTTCCTTTTTCATAAACAACAGGAATTAAATCATGGTTTAAGTAATCCACCATCTTTTGTATGGTTTCAACACGTAGACCACTATACCCTTGAATCAATGCATTTATTCTAAGCGCCATCATGGCACGAACAACTTCGTTAGGTAATGGATCACCTACACCACATGCATGACTCATCAAAAGATTTGCTTGAAGTTGTGATAAAGATTTCTTATCAATTTTGACATTAGACAAGTGCCCAAATCCTGTATTGATACCATAAACAGCCTCATCACCTTCTGCAAGTTTCATGACAATCTCTCTTGCGTGTTGAACCTTATCAAGGTTTTTTTGATCAATTGTCACCTGTTCATGATCACGAGCAATTCTTTTAAGCGTCGCTAATGTCAGTGTGTCACCGTTTAGTATAATCATCTTATCAGTCACTTTCTATTTGGAATCTGCAATCAAGCACGCAAGTGCAATGGAATAAAACTTACTTTCTTTACTATCAGCTCTCGATGTTAAAACAATCGGTTTTCTTGCTCCAGCAATGACGGATGCACTTTTAGCGTTTGCTAAAAACATCATACTTTTGTAGAAAACATTTCCTGATTCGATTTGTGGCATCACGATGAAGTCAACATCCCCAGCCATCGGATCTGTAATCCCTTTGTGTTCTGCCGCTTCTTGGTTAATGGCATTGTCAAGTGCGAAAGGACCACCGATGATGCATCCTTTAATACGATCGTTTTGATTGCGTTCAATCAGTTCAACTGCATCGAGTGTTGCCTGCATCTTTGGATTAACTTTTTCAACAGCAGCAATCATGCCCACTTTAGGGGTTTTAATTCCGATTGCATGTAAAACTTCAACACCATTTTCGATGATCTCTTGTTTGATGTCCACATTGGGATCGATATTCATCGCTCCATCAGACATCATGAGTAATTTATGATACGTTGGAATTTCCATCACGCTGACATGAGAAATACGATTTGGTGTACGCAATCCAAAATCTTTGTCGAGTGCAGCTCTTAAAATAACTGATGTATCGACGAAACCTTTCATTAAGATATCACCTTTACCAGTTGATACGAGTTTAACCGCTTCTTCAGAAGCCTCGAGTGGATCTTTGATATCGATGATTTGATAATCCTTGGGTTGGCTTTTGAGTTCAATTAAAATACGTTCAATCTCCTTAGCATCTCCCACTAAAATTGGTTGTATGATATGAGCATTTTTAGCCATAACAACCGCTTCAAGCACTGGGTGGTCATTGGCTGTAGCGACCACCATCGTTTTGGATGTTAATAGTTCGGCACGTTTCACTAGGTCCATCATTGTCTTGATCATGTGAAAACCTCCTTTTAATAGATTTTAGCTTGTTCTTCGCCCTTGAGTACACGGAGTGCTCCAAAGGCTAGTGCTTCCATCTCATCTTCACCTGGATAGATAAGTACTGGAGCAATAAAAGATACTCTTTCTTTGATTAAGTCAACTGTCAGTTGATTGTATGCTAAACCACCTGTTAACACGATGGCATCGACTTCACCTTTGAGAACCGTTGCATAAGCTCCGATTTCTTTGGCAATTTGATAACACATCACACTGTGAATAAAGGCAGCTTTCTCGTCACCTTCCTGAATTCTTTTCATCACGGTTAAGCCATCATTGGTACCGAGGTATGCGACAAGACCACCCTGTCCATAATTTTTTCTCTGTATTTCTTTTAGGGTATATTTACCAGAGAATACCATCTTATAGAGGGGACCCATCGGAACTTCACCACTTCGTTCTGGTGACATAGGACCATCACCATCTAAAGCGTTGTTAACATCTATAACACGTCCAAAGTGGTGTGCAGCAACGCTGATTCCACCACCTAGATGAACCATAACAAGATTAAGTTTTTCATAAGGTGTATTTAGATCCTTAGCGACTTTTCTAGCAACTGCCTTATGATTTAATGCATGAAATAGACTATCTCTTTTAATCTCAGGCATACCTGTGTATCTAGCAATATCTTCCATTTCGTCAACAGCCACAGGGTCGACTATATAACCTGGGATATGGTATTTTTTAGCAATAGTTTGAGCAATCACACATCCAAGGTTGGATGCGTGTTCTCCGCGCTTCGCTTCTTTAATATCATAGATCATTTGGTCGCTCACTTCGTATGTTCCGCTAGGAATCGGTTTAAACATACCTCCACGACCAACAACGGCATCGATTTCATTTAAATCGATTGCGTCTTTTTTGAGTTCTTCCATAATCGCTTCCATGCGGAAATCATATTGATCAATGATACGATTATACGATAAAATCGTTTTTGAATCATGTTTAACATTGACTTTAAAGACACATGTTTCATCATGATAGATAGCTAACTTCGTTGATGTTGAACCGGGATTAATTGCGAGTATTTTAAATGCCATATGTTCCTCCTTCATCAATAGGTCTAAAGGTTGATGTAAAATGTCTTAAAATAGGTGATTCATATTCAAAGGTATAACCCTTTAACTCATGGCGATGTTGATACGTATGAATCACCGCTTCAGCGACCACATCTAAATGATTATATGTGTAAAGTCTTCTTGGGATAGTTAAACGCATGAGTTCCATTTTACTTTCTAAGTTTTTATGGGTATCTGGATCTCTTCCAAGTAGCAAAGAACCTATTTCTACAGCTCTAACACCTGCTTCAATATAGATTGCATTGGTAACTGATAATGCTGGAAATTGATCAAAAGGTATATGTGGACAAAAAGCTTTACAGTCAACAAAAACAGCATGTCCACCTACAGGATACTGAATGGGAACTCCTGCATCATGCAATCTGTCTCCTAAATATCTGACTTGATCGATGCGATGTTTTAAATAGTTTTCATCGAGTGCTTCCATTAATCCGACGGCTAAAGCATCCATATCACGACCGTTTAGCCCACCATAGGTTGGAAAACCTTCATAGGGTACGACATAGGTCCGGCACTTGTCATAAAGATCTTTGTTATCGCGAATAGCAATAATACCACCCATGTTGACAAGACCATCCTTTTTGGCACTCATCAAGAAGGCATCGGCATACTGAAATTGTTCTTGTGCAATATCAAAAATGGATGTGTTCTCATATCCCTTTTCTCTTTCTTTAATAAAATAGGCGTTTTCAGCATATCTTGCACCATCAATGATGACCATAATACCGTAGCGGTCACATAGTTTTTTGGTTTCTCTTAAATTTTCCATCGAAACAGGTTGACCACCCGCTGAATTGTTGGTGATCGTCATAATGACACCGGCAATATTTTCTTTGCCCTTTTCAAGAATCGTTTTCTCAAGCGATTCAAGACACATGTTTCCTTTGAAATCATGCCAATGTTCAATGTCATAACAATCTTCAACAACGCAATCGATTGCTCTTGCTCCTGCAAGTTCAACATGTGCTCTGGTCGTATCAAAGTGAATATTCGAAATGTAGTACATACCCTTTTTAGTCACTAATTGAGGTAAAAAGACCTTCTCTGCCCCTCTGCCTTGGTGAACGGGAATAAAATAGGTATATCCAGTAATCTTTTTTACAACCGATTCGAGCCTGTAAAAACTTCTGCTTCCTGCGTATGCTTCATCCCCCGTGAGCATTGCTGCCCACTGTTCCTGACTCATGGCTCCTGTCCCTGAATCTGTCAATAAATCAATGTAGACATCGTCACTCTTCAAAGAAAAAGGGTTATACCCCGCACGTTTGAGCAGTTCGATGCGTTCTTCCTTTGTGGTTTGCCGAATAGGTTCCACCATTTTAATACGATAGGGCTCTGCCATATACTTTTTTTCCATGAAACGTCTCCTTATGCTTGATACCCTTATTATACATAATAAGCAAAGAAAAATAAACCTTTTATGAAAGCGCTTTATATTTTCACACGATTGTATGATTTTCTTTCTGAAAATAACATTCATCTTTTCCTATGTTACAATAGGTTTGAAGCTTAGGAGGTATGTTTTGTGAACAATCAAAGTTTATCGCTCAAAAGACATCTTGAACTACAGGGAAAAGTGGAAATGATTGCAAGAGCTGAAATTAAAACAAAAGAAGATTTGGCTATTTTATATACTCCTGGTGTTGCTGAACCCTGCTTAGAAATAGCAGAAAACAAAGAACTATCTTATGTTTACACTAGAAGACAACATACCATTGCAGTGATAACCGATGGCTCAGCTGTGCTCGGTTTAGGATCTATCGGAGCGGAAGCAAGCATGCCAGTTATGGAAGGAAAAGCTATGCTCTTTAAACTTTTAGGTGGACTGGATGCAATACCTTTATCGATAGGAACCAATGATCCTGAAAAGATCGTTGAAACGGTGCGTTTGCTTCAGCACAACTTTGCAGGTATCAATTTAGAAGATATCGCTGCTCCCAACTGCTTTTTAATTGAGCAAGAACTTAAAAAAGTGTGTGATATTCCAGTGTTTCATGATGATCAACACGGTACAGCAATTGTTGTGAGTGCAGCTTTGATCAATGCTTTAAGGTTAGTTGATAAAAAGATTGAGGATATTCATCTCGTCATTAACGGTGCGGGAGCTGCTGGAACGTCGATTGCTCATTTTCTGATATCTTTAGGTGTTAAAAAGATGATCGTCTGTGATAAGAAAGGTATTTTATCCAAAGGTGATACTTCGCTATCTCAAACTCACCAAGCTCTTGCTCACTTAACCAACCCAAACCAGCTTACAGGTTCATTAGATGACGCACTTTTTGGTGCAGATGTTGTTATCGGTGTATCTGCTAAAGGTGCAATCACAGAAGCCATGGTTCAAAAGATGAATCAAAAACCTATCGTGTTTGCAATGGCAAACCCCAATCCTGAAATCACATATGATGAAGCCATTCATGCTGGAGCTTATATCGTAGGTACAGGATCATCAAAATGTCCCAATCAGATCAATAATCTTCTCGCTTTTCCAGGCATCTTCAAAGGTGCACTCGATGCTCATGCTAAAGACATTACACACGATATGATGAAAGCAGCTGCTTACGCAATAGCAAATTACATATCCAAAGATGACCTAAAGCCAGATTATATTATACCCTGTGCACTAGATCCCAATCTCCATACATGTGTATCTGATGCTGTCAAAACATGTGCCATCAAAACACACGTTCAAAAAACACATCCTTAAATAAATCAAAAGGCTCTCGTCAATAACGAAAGCCTTTTTTGATACCACTCTTTTAATAGATAAGTTGCATCTTGTCTTCTTGAGTAGTGAGTTCACGAGCAAATCTGCTAATATCTGTAGCTGCTCTATCGCTAATGTGATAATGTTGATGGAAACATCCAAGTGCGCAGTGGATGATAAATGTCGTGAACGCTTTAATGGTCTGAAACTTTTTCATAGAATCCTCCGTTTTTATAATTAATTAATTAATTGATATTTAATCGATATGTCGCGAATTAATTAATTTTTTTTAATTTACACCTTAATTATATTAATTTGTGAATCGATTGTCAAGACTTTTGTACCATTTTTATTGATTTTTTTAATTTTTTCTTTGATTTTATTGATTTTGTTTTAATTTTTCTCCTATTTTTTGAATTTTCTGATTAATTTGTTCATTCTTTTCAAAAGAAAAACCAGCTTTCGCTGGTCTTTATAAGAAATTGATGATTAAGAGAAACTATCAAAGAATACGTTTTCTTGTTTGATTTGATGTTTATTCAGTACTTGAATACACGCTTTAATCATACCCGGTGAACCACATAGATATGCCTCACATTCAGACAAATCATCAACGTGACGATCAACAACTTCTGTGATCAGCCCGGTTTCACCGTCCCAAGTATCCTCTTGGAGGGGTTCTGAAAGTGCTGGTATGTATTCAAAGTTTGGAAATTCCTTAGATAGTTCCATAAACTCTTCAGTATAATAGAGATCTCTTTTTGATTTTGCTCCAAAGAAATATTTAACCTTGCGATTCATTCCTTGATCTCTTAAATAATAGAGAATTGAACGAATCGGTGCTTTTCCTGATCCACCTGCAATACAAATCATATCGCGATTTGATTCTTCCTGTAGGTAAAAATCGCCATAAGGACCCGTGAGTATCACTTTATCTCCAACTTCGAGTGCTTTGTGAACAAATGTTGTTGCGAGACCTTTAGGTACTTGTCTGATGATCAGTTCAATTTCCCCTGTCTTTTTGGGATGTGATGCAATCGAGTAAGCACGAATCACATCGATCCCTGGAACCTTTAGTTGTGCATATTGACCAGGTTTAAATATCATTTCTTTAGGCTCTATCAATTCAAAACGTACCAATTTGATATCATAAGTTAAATCTTCGATATAAGAAACACGCGTGACATATTCCTTTGCATTAAGCAGTTCATTTGGAATTTCAATTTTCATGTTATCTCTGACTTTAACCTGACAGGACAAGCGAATGCCTTCTGCTTGTTCTTCTTTACTTAAAAAAGGAATTTCAGTGGCTTTTATTTCACCACCACCTTCAATGAGTTTAAATTTACAGAAACCACACGTTGCTTTTCCACCGCATGCAGAAGGAATAAAGATCTTGTGCTGTGATAACGTGTTGAGTACTGTCTCATCACCTGATACAGGGATGATCTTATCCTCATTGATTTGTATAACTTTTTCTTTATTTCCTCCAAGCAACTTTTCAACAACAATCAATATACCCGCGATAACAAGTAGGACGCCAATTAATACGATAGGTACAAATAATAAATTCATCATGACCTCCTATATATTTGCCAAACCGGTGAAACCGATGAAAGCAAGCGCGAGGATACCTAAAACGATAAACGCGATTCCCTTTCCACGGAGACCCTTTGGCAAATCAGATATTCTTGCCATCTTTTCACGGATACCAGCGAGCAGAATAATAGCGAGAGCCCAACCAACGGATGAACCAAATCCAAATGCAGCAGTTTCACCAAATGTATATTCACGATTGACGAAAAAGAGTGAGATAGCTAAGACGACACAGTTAACGGTAATCAAAGGTAGAAAGATACCAAACGCATTGTACATCGATGGAACAAACTTTTCCATAAATATTTCCAATAACTGTACAACGGCGGCGATTGTAATAATAAAGACGAGAAGTGCTAGTTTTTCAGTACCTGTTGCTACGAGCAGTTGATAAATTGGCCAGTTAATGATTGCTGTCAACGTGACAACTAAAATAACGGCGAGCCCCATACCTTTGGCATTTTTTACACTCGTTGATATTGCAATGAGTGGACACATACCTAAAATATAGACGAGGGCAATGTTGTGATTGAGAATAGATGCTAATATGAGTTCAAATAAGTTTCCCATCTGCTTTCCCTCCTAATTCGTTTCATAAAACTTCGACCACTCACGGATACCCCAGATCAAAAGACCTAAGACAAAGAATCCGCCAGGAGCCATCGACATAACAACCCAATTAGGCCAGGTATCTGGCATAATTTGTTGTCCTAGAATACTACCCGATGCAAGAAGTTCACGTATGACGGCGACGATCACTAAGATGAGTGTATAACCCATACCGGATGCGAAACCATCAACCAGTGTATAGCGAACAGGATTTTTTGCAGCAAAAGCTTCAGCACGTCCCATGACGATACAGTTGGTAATGATTAAACCAACATATGCACCGAGTGCGCTTGCAATAGTAGGGAAAAATGCTTCTAAAAACATTTGAACTGCAATAACAAAGGTTGAGATAATAACCATGTAGGTAACCATACGAACCTTTGAAGGAATATAGTTTCTAATCAATGAAACAACTGCTGAAGATGCCATAACAACGAATGTGACACCAAGACCCATTGCAATTGCATTGTCAACACGGTTACTTACGGCAAGAGCCGAACAAATCCCAAGTACAGCGACGACAATCGGATTGTTGCGATGTAATCCATCTTTGAGGATGTTATACCATTTGGTGTAACGTAAACGTATCCATTTTTTCATAAGTTATCCTCCTCAACTCATACGACTTTCCCAAGCCGCTTTGTATATCTGGTAGGTATCATTCATAATCTTTTCAAAAGCAGATGACGTTCTCGTTGCTCCAGTGATTGCATCAACTTCATTGGGTAGATTGGGTGAACTGTCTTTGTTGATTTCCAATGTCGGTGTCATTTTTATACCTACGAAATTTGCTAGATACTTCGCTTCAGCTATGATTCCACCTAAACCTGGTGTTTCTTCCTGTTGTAAAACTTTGATTGCAACAATCGTTTCAAAATCACTTTCAAGTGTTATGATACCTGATATCGGACCCCACACACCACCACCAGTATATTCATAGGAAATATAACCTGTCGTTTTGTGTTCATAAAATGTGAGATCATCCACTTCGATGATTTCGATCACATCATCAAAGACATCATGAATATTACCAAAATTATAACTTTCATCATTCGCAGCTAATATAGCACCTTTAAGTTGTGCAGCTTCATTTTGTTTAATGCGATCTCTTGTCAGTGCATCAACACCAACGAGAATTCCTGAGGTAAATAGACCTAAAATCAGAACAAAGATAATTAAGCGTAGGTTTTGTTTCATGCATTCAAAACCTCCTTCTCTTCTTTTTTAATCGTCAAGTTATCAATTAGAGGAGAAACAGCACTCATAAGAATGACTGCAAAAGTCACACCTTCGCTGTAGGATCCAAATAAACGAATCACAAAAGTTAAGATAGCTAACCCAAGTCCATAAAGAATTTTACCAGATGATTTAATGGGAGCTAAGACGGGATCGGTTGCAATAAAGAATGCACCAAAGATGAGACCTCCCGTGAGTAAAGATAGGATAGGATCTCTACCCCAATCAAAGAATAAATAAGATAGTCCAGCTAGTGCAAAATAGAAACCTAAATAACTCACCGGTACTTTCCAATCTCTTACCTTTAAAATTAAAAGCGCAAAACCCAGTGCAAGAACTCCTACTCTAAACGTTTCACCTGTTACACCTGGAGCATTTCCAAACAAGAGTTGGTTGATGGTAAATGGATAAGGTGTTATTCCTCGATTTAAACTGTTCAAAGGTGTCGATCCAGAAAATATGTCACCACCTTGGAGCATCCAGCTGGTTGACATCTGGGCGGGAAATGAGATCAGAACAAAAAGTGCACCAACGAGTGCTGGACTGAAGATATACTTTCCACTACCACCAAAAATGTTTTTACCAAAAAAGACTGCAAAGAAAGCAGCAATACCCACTAACCAATAAGGAACTCCTGGCGGCAAGATGAGTACCACCAAGAGCGGAGTTATCATCCACTCATGATCGAATGGCTGCTTTCTCATTTTTGCAAACATAAATTCAATCGCTACACTCACTACCATAGATACGGCTAATAGTCCTAGAACCCTTAGTCCGTAAAAGATAATGCCTATAATGAGTAGTATGACTAAGGTGCCTGTGAAAATCCATGTGTTTCGTTTTTTAGACGTGTTTTTTTCAATATTCAAATTCGTGTCATTCATGTTGTCACCCTTTTCATATATTTCATCTCAGATGGAATTGTTTCATCCGTATTTTTACTCATATTATAGCACTACTCGTCTATGATAACAAACGCAAAGCATTATGAATAATTGATACTTTCATAAGTTATCTTTGTAAAGTATTACAAAGAGAAGATCATTTCAAAGAAAAAGCGTGGACAACATCCACGCCTGTTTTTTACTTGACTGCGATACAATCGATTTCAATCTTGACATCTTTGGGTAATCGGCTGACTTCAACGGTTACTCTGGCAGGTTTATGATTTCCAAAAAACTGTTGATAGACTTCATTCATATACGAAAAAGCCGATAAATCCTTCATATAGACGGTACATCTAACAATGTTTTCAAGATTCATACCCGAAGCCTTCACGATGGCTAACACATTTGTTAGTGATTTTTTTGTCTGATCTTTAATATCTTCAGATATAAGACTATTCGTTATCGGATCAAAAGGGAGTTGTCCAGAAACATAGAGCGTATCCTTCGCTAAGACAGCTTGACTATAAGGACCTACAGCTTTGGGGGCTTGATCCGTTTGAATGGTTTTCATATTACACCTCGGATGATTCAATCATTAATTTGACAAGTTGTTCAGAAAATTCTGTTGGATTGTCAATCGGTAGTCCTTCGATAAGAAGTGCTTGGTGATAGAGGATCGATGCATAGTCGTTAATCTTTGATTGATCCTTATCATAGATCTTCTTCAATGCTCCAAAAAGTGCATGATCTGGATTGATCTCGAGGATTCGATCTGCTTTGATATCGGTTTGATTGGGCATTGTTTTGAGAATCTTTTCCATTTCAAGAGATAATCCTTCACCTGAGACGAGACAGACCGCTGAATTTTTGAGTCTACCTGATAATTTG
>Ga0265293_10002081_pt1 | contig 41609 bp, 54 predicted proteins | sample Munlanlewell138R_FD_192505 | JGI IMG/M metagenome (GOLD analysis project Ga0265293, IMG submission 192505) | Leachate microbial communities from a municipal landfill in Southern Ontario, Canada - Leachate well 138R | ecosystem: Engineered > Solid waste > Landfill > Unclassified | place: Canada...
GGCCCCTTTTGCAGCTTCTCCGACCTGCTTGACGGTGACCATAGCACTGCCGCCAGCGGGGTAGTAGGTAAAGCCCTTCATTTTTAAAAGCATCTTAATTAAGAATGTCCAAACGGGTTTACGACCTTTTTGAGTGCCAAAAATATAAGGGAGTTCTAAGAGTGAAACATCAAAGTTTTCATCACTAAAACTTAATACCAGTTCTTTTTGTAATTGACGACTCTTAATATACGGATGATGTTTTGCAAGTTCAAGTTTAGGTCTTATTTCATTAAAGTGCGTGAAGTAGGAGCCAAACACAACCAGATGTTTAACCCCAACATCCTTCGCTACGGGAATTAATTTACGGAGGGGATCAACATTATATTTGTTAAATATTTCATAAGCCGGTGGCGGTGTTTTTATTCTTTCATCAATACCAGCTGCAAAGATGAGGGCGTCAAAACCGGTAACAAGTGCCTTAAATTCTTCAGTAGAAATCGTAAGGTAATCCTTAATATGGATTTGGATTTGTGGCGGAAGCTCAAAGTCCAACGGAATTGAAGCGAGTGATAAACCGGAGATTTCGTGACCATCGCGAAATAAACAGCGGGCAGTTTCGCTGCCAAGAAGTCCGGTGATGCCAATAATAAAAATTTTCATATTCTACCTAATACGGATTATACCATTATTTAAGTGAGGAAATAATGAGTTGATTAATCTATTTTAAGTCGTTAAAATACGAAATTTGTCCGTCTTCGTTAATGATGACATTAATGCCACTCATGTGAAGATTGTCTTCACAAATAATGTATCGTATAAGTTCAACAAGTTTGGTTCCATCCTCTTTAAAAATCTCCTTTGACACAGTTGAGGAAGTTTTAATTTCACAAGGATCCAAATTTAAAGATGATTTTTCGACGATGTCCGGAAAAATGGATACGATTCTAGCTTCTTTTAATTGCCACTTCATCGTATCATTTTTAAAAAGACAAGCAGCGGCATATCTTGACCACCAATAAGCGTCTTTTGGTGTTGGGGTCAAGGGCGTAATGTTATCTAAAAACTTTTGGTTAAAGGGGTCACTCAACAAGGAGAAAACCATTTGAGGAATTGGTGTTAGGAAAGAAGAGGAAGCACCAATGTTGATCATGACCCCTTTAGGTCGAATAAGTGGATATAAATAATTAAATAGGTTCCGCGTTCCGATGAGGTTTACTTTGTAAATACTAGCAATATCCAAAACCTCTGGTCCGACACGGGCTAGGTGGATAAGGTATTTAAAACCGCCGCGGGCTTTGATATACGAAGATAACTTAGCAAGGTCGATCGTGCTCGTGATGTCAACCTTTAATATACTGAATCGTTTATGATTTAATTCATTTAACTTTTCAAGTTTACGTAGATCAATATCCACAAGTAAAAGATCGTAATTCTCACCGAAAGCATGGATCATTGTTTGACCAAGATGGCCGGCGGCGCCGGTAATAATCACGAGTTCTTTTTGATTTTCCATAGATATATTATACATATATTCGGCATATATCTACCGATAAATGATAATAAATATTCGGGGCACTACTTTTTCTAGACTTTTTACTGTTAATGGATAGGAAAACGTAACAATCATTAAAAAAGCCCTTATTTTCATAAATCTTATTTAATGTCAATGGGTTGCTTAACCTATTTCGGTACAATTACACACCCTTGAATTACGCCTTAATTTAGCCATTTTTATTTTGGAATTTCTGAACTGATACCAAAAACATGTACTTAGTGTAAATTAGAATATTGAACTGATACCCTTTTCTTGTACTTTATGTTCTTTGTAGTTATTGTATCATTTATTGATTCATGAAAAAAAGGCCTGATACGTATTGTATCAAACCTATGCTTCTTATATGGCGGAGAAAGAGGGATTTGAACCCTCGCACGCTGTTACACGTCTACTAGCTTTCCAAGCCAGCCCCTTCAGCCACTTGGGTATTTCTCCATGACCGGGGTTAATTATAGCAACTAATCAAATAATTGTCACGATTTGTATGATGTTTCGGTTGTGTTTTTATAGATTTTAATCGCGGTATATCTTGTGAGGAAAAGAAATGTCCAATGAGAAAAGAGGAAAGGTAAAAATAGTTGGGCATAAAACATAACAAATTCAAATAAAACGGGGGACTGATTGTTTAACCAAATAAAAGGGGCGATCGCAATTGGGGTTCCAAGAAACATCAAGTTCGTACCAACAAGTTTGTTTATGATAAAAGCAAGACCCATAAAAAGTAGTGAAAAATAGACAAAAGGCATAAAGTCCTTCTTATTTGGCTCATAGAAGTTGCCTCTTAAAATCATCAGACTAATAAGTACAAGTGACATATGGAAGAAGATCGAATGAATCGATAAAAAGTGGTAAAACGGGTATTCAAGTAACGAACTAGATGGATAAAGAAGGAAAGCAACCCCGGCAATTAAACCACCATAAGTCATCCATACTAAACTTGCATGGGCAATTTTACCGCGACCCCAACTAAGAAGGATGAAGGCATAAAGAAAGATAGAACAATAATAAAGCGGAATGAAGCGATTGAGGGCAATGATATTAATCCCGTAGGTTGAGACATTCCAAACAATTTTAAAGATTTCAAGGGCAAATAAGACGAGTGAGAAGATTTTAAAAAAGTGCACGGTTTTCTTGCGTGTCCAGGAACGACTAAAATGGTAAAAGCCCATGGCGAGAACACCAAAAAAAGTGAGTAAAATGAGATGTCCCCAAGAGAACATTCCAGCAGGTGGATTGACGCCAGCTTCTTTAAACATTTTGCCTCCAATTCTTTCTATATCTTAACATATGGACACCGATAAAATGGTAAAATAAACACATGGAAAAAAAGACATTTATGGTCACTTCACTCGATGCTGGGCAGCGCATAGACAAGTTCTTAAAAAAAATGATGCCGGCGGCACCGCTGAGTCTCATCTATAAATTATTACGTACTAAGGATGTAAAAGTAAATAATGCTCGCATCAAGGAAGACTATATTTTAGAGATTGATGACAGTGTCACAATCTTTTTAACAGAGGCTCAAGCGTCAGAGTTTTTAACGCCTTATGCTTTTGCAGAAGTTGAGAAAGACTTTGATGTTCTCTATGAAGATGATCAAATTTTAGTCACGCATAAAAAAAGTGGGCTCCTCGTTCATTCAACACAAAATGAAAAAATAGAAACACTTGCCAATATGGTATTAACCTATTTATTTCGAAAGGGAGAATTTGATCCAACTGCCAGAGGCTACATTCCTTCGCCCGTGGCCCGTATTGATCAAGACACGGACGGTGTGGTAGTCTTCAGTAAGAAACAAGTGACACATCAAGTGCTTGCAAACGCTTTTACGAATGAATCAATGGTCCGTCGCGCCTACCGATTGGTCGTTTATGGTATAGTGAAACCTGATGTTGGGATAATTAATTTCCCGCTCATTAAAGAAAACGGAATCGTAAAAGTAGACCCAAAAGGTCATGTGGCTTCAACGCGTTATCAAGTCCTAAAGTATGGAAAAGATAAGACCTACCTTGAAGCGATACTTTTAACGGGGCGCCAACATCAAATTCGGGTTCATTTTCAAAACCTTGGTCATCCTATTTTGGGTGATCAAAAATACGGTAAGAAGGGTGACGGCTATCCGTTTGCGCTTAATGCTTATGCCTTAACCTTTATGAATCTAGAATTCCCACTTGATTATTTAAATGAGAAAACATTTATTGCCGATAACACAAAAGAATTAATGACATTAATAGGAGGATAGTTATGCGAAATATTGATCAATTACATGAAACGTGGCTGAAACATCCGGAGATGCCGAAAAAACTTGTCCGTGAACTTAAAACGATGAGCCAAAAATCCAAAACGGATGCCTTCTACCAAGATGTAGAGTTTGGAACGGCAGGCATGCGGGGCATTTTAGGCGCGGGGACGAATCGACTAAATATTTTTACGATTCGCCGTGCGGCTCTGGGCTTTGGGTTTTATCTTTTAAAACACTATCCTGATGCAAAAACGCGGGGCGTGGTGATTGCCCACGATAACCGTCATATGAATAAAGAATTTACCGAAGAAACCTCACGCGCGTTACGAAGTGTGGGTATTAAGACCTTTTTATTTGATGAATTAAAACCGACGCCACTTCTTAGCTACGCAGTGCGCCACTTAAAAACGGTTGGTGGCATTATGATTACCGCTTCTCATAATCCAAAGAATTATAATGGGTTTAAAGTTTATGATGATACCGGCGCCCAAATGACCCCTGATAAAGTTGATGCCTTACTTGAAGAGATGAGTAAACTTCCTTCTTTTCTGGATATTAAACTGGGAGAAGTAGAAAATCACTATGCATTACTGAGCGACGATGTTGAAGAAACATACTTCTCAAAGGTATTAAAACTACAACTTCGACGTGACCAAAATAAGAATGGCTTCCGAATCGTCTTTACGCCGCAACATGGGGCCGGTCGTAAACTTGGGATGCGGGCGCTTAACGTTATTGGTTATGATGTCATACCGGTTGTTGATCAAATGAAGCCGGACCCAAATTTTAGCCACACCAAAAACCCCAATCCTGAAGAAAAAGATGCCTACATTGAAGCCATCAAATTTGCCCGCGCTCATGGTGCCCATATTATTATTGCAACCGACCCCGATGCCGACCGTCTTGGCCTTGTGGTTCGCAATAAAACGGGAGACTATGATTACTTAACAGGTGATGAAAGCGCGGCCTTACTGCTTGATTATCTTTGCAAAACAAAGATCGAACAAGGCGAGGATATTAAAGGCAAATTCTTGTATTCAACAATTGTTACAGGCGCGCTCGGCGGGAAGATTGCTAGACACTACGGCTTAAATGTAAAAGAATTCCTTACTGGATTTAAGTTCATTGGCCGCCAAATTGCCGAGGATGATGCTAAAAATGAAGACCATTTCTTCTTTGGCTATGAAGAAAGTTATGGGTTACTCGCTGCCCCATTTGTTCGTGATAAGGATGCGATTCAAGCGCTTGTGCTTTATTCAGAAATGGCCCTTTATTATCATTTACGAGGCCGAAGTCTTGATGTCGTTTTAGAAGACCTTTATCAAACCTATGGTTATCACATGGATGTGACCCGTTCACTTGCGTTCCCTGGCGCTGAGGGTCAAGCACAAATGCATCAAATGCTTACTGCTTTAAGAAATAATCCGCCGCGATCAATTGGAAACCTTGAGGTGATGAGATATGAAGATTATTTAACCGGTGAAGCCTTTGAAAATGGCGTCAAAACAACCTTAACCCTTCCTTCAAGTAATGTTTTACGCTACCTATTAGAAGGTGGGACTACGATCTCGGTTAGGCCGAGTGGCACTGAACCGAAATGTAAAATATACTTTGGTATTCTTGCCTCAGGAAAAGAAAAAGCCGAGCAATTGCTCGCGCTTATCCATGAAGACCTTAAAAAGATTCTTATTTAATAATTGCTTTTAATGCACTAACAAGACCATCATTGTTGTTATCTTCAGTGGTGGTCATTTTTGCATATTTTTGAACACTAGGAACGCCATTTTTCATCCAAATACTAAGTGGTGCCCAAGCGAGCATTTCTTTGTCATTTTCAGCATCGCCAGCGGCAATCACCCGTTCGAGTGGGAATTGAAGATGATTGACAATGTGTTCAAGTCCCTCTTTTTTGGTTGATTCGCCTTGATATAATTCGGCGTATCCTGATAAATGCCAAAAGCGAATATAGTATCCGGGGAATTTTTCGACTTTGGCGGTGATACTCGCTTTTAAGGCATCATCGAGTTGGTTGAATAAGAAAATAAGTGTAAGTGGATCCTCTTTTAATTTGGTAAAGGGGTCACCGTAATGGATCGTGCCGCGGTCGTTCCAGAAGAAGGTGTTTAATTCTTCATCATGTCGCAAAAGGTAGACATGTTCTTCGGTTTCAACCATCAAATTACCTAATAGATCCTCGCCAATACTTGCTACGATCTCTGAGATGACATGACGATCAAAGGTTCGCTTCCGTTTCGGGAAGTGGTCATTATTCGGAAAAGAAGTGAGTGCGCCATTATACGAAACAATTGGGGCGTTAATACCAAGTTCTTGTTGAAAGGCATAAGCTGCTCTCAATGGACGTCCGGTCGCAATAATTACGTGATGCCCATCATCGCTTAGCTGATTAATATAATCGCGTGTCCGGGGCGTAATTTTCTTTTCATCATTTAAAAGGGTGCCATCGAGATCGAGGGCAATTAAATATTTTTGATGACTCATTGGAGACCAACCGCCTTTTTGACTTTTAAAAGCGTTTGGTTGGCGATCACACGCGCCCGTGCGGCCCCATCCTCAAGGACACGGTCAACTTCACCAGTGGCAATAATGTCATGGACTCTTTTTTGAAAGGGTTCAATGACGGCAATCACTTGGTCCGCAACTGTTTTTTTAAAATCTCCATAGCGGAAATCTTTAAACATCGCGGCAGTTTCTTCGAGTGTTTGATCACTTAAGGCAGCATAAATGGTTAATAAATTGGTAATGCCGGGTTTATTCTCGATATCCACTTCAATGGATGATCCTGAATCAGTGACGGCACTCATGATTTTTTTACGAATCACCGCAATCTCATCCGTTAAGAAGATATCGCCTTTATCGCTGGCGCTTTTACTCATTTTTTTAGTGGGTTCGGAAAGAGACATGATGCGTTTTCCGACTTTAGCAATTTCCGGTTCCGGCATGACAAGCACTTTTCCAAAGCGATTATTAAAGCGAATGACTAAATCGCGGGTAATTTCAATATGTTGGATTTGATCTTCGCCGACCGGCACTTTGTTGGCTTCATATAGTAAAATATCACTTGCCATTAAGACAGGGTAGGTGAAAAGCCCGAGTCCAATCGCATTATTATCCATGTTTTGACTTTTTTCTTTAAATTGTGTCATCCGTGATAATTCACCCATGTATAAAAAGTTTTGAAGAATCGCATTGAGTTCAGCGTGGGCGCTGACATCACTTTGTTTGAAGATAGTGACTTTTTTAGGATCAAGCCCGGCGGCCAGATAAAAAGCCGTCACTAATTTGATATTTTTTCGAAGTTCATTTGGATCAATGGGCAAGGTTAAAGCATGTAAATCGGCAATAAAAATAAAGACTTCGTTTTCATCTTGAAACTTAGCGAAGTTTTTTAAGGCTCCGATATAATTACCTAACGTTAGTTTGCCAGTTGGCTTAATTCCACTTAATACGCGCATAATGATTAATTCCTAACAAATTATAATCTAAAAAGGGTAGATAGTCAACAAACGGGGGGACAATTAAAATTAATAACAAATTTGCTGTAGGGTATTGCATTTACACTATAAATGAGATATATTTAAGACGCGAAAACAAGGAGGAAACACATGATTAAAATTTATACGTCACCAAGTTGTTCTTCGTGTCGAAAAGTTAAACAATGGTTTGACGAACAACAAATTCCTTATGAAGAACATAATATTTTTTCCGCCTCACTGAGTGAAGCAGAATTAAAAGAAATTTTATATAAGTCGGAAAACGGAACTGATGATATTATTTCGACCCGAAGCAAAGTGATCAAAGAAAAAGACATTGATATTAATAACCTAACCATGAGTGAAGTTGTTAAATTTATTAAAGAGAACCCCTCAGTTTTAAAACGGCCAATCATGGTGGATACCCATCGGATTCAAGTGGGCTACAATAGTGAAGAAATTATGACGTTTATTCCCCGTGAACGGCGGGCCCAAATGGAAGAAGAACTCATGGCAAAACCACTCCACACGAACGAAACGTGTGAAGGGGATGAATGCGAAATTGAGTAGGCCTTCAATTATTTAGTTTTTTGAGAAAGAGCATTCATTGCTCTTTTTTGTTTGCTTTCAAAGTTTTCGCGATAGGGAATACCGACTTCTTGACAGATTTTTTCAAGAAGCGCTTTAGCCCGTTTAAGGGAAGTGGCTTCCATCTCGATTTCGTAGTCTTGATTGTCGCCATAGCGATTCTCATCAATGGCTAAAGTTAAATCTTCATATTGCTTTTCAATCCGTAGGGTTGATAAGCTGGCAATAATTTTTAAATCTTGAGGTTTAATGTAAAGACTTTCAATAAAATCACTAATATCTCCTTCTGGAAAGACTTGGTTTTGTTGGAATAAATCAAATTGATCACGCAATAAATTTTGTGATTTCTCAAGGAGTCCTTCGGCCATTGGTAGTTTTAGGGTCATTACGTACCCATTTAACTTGCGAATTCTTAAACTCAACCCGAGTTTTCTTAAATCACGATTTTCTGTATCAATATAATAATTTTTTTGAATAAACCCGTCGGAAACATCAAGCGAAAAATAGTTTAATATTTTTTCATAATCTTCGCGGGTTAAGAGTGCTTTTGCTTCAATTTCAATACTTGTTGCCATCGTTGTTACCTCAGTCTACCAATATGATACAATATAAACGAACATTTATAAAGTTATGGCAATAAGATATAAAGTATTTGTGCGCGAAGATCGCACGAGTGAAGAGGTTAGTGAGACGCTGAAGCAAAGAGCAGCGCATTTTGGGTTTGTTTATGACGAAGAAAATCCTGAATATATTTTTTCAATTGGAGGCGATGGCACTTTTTTAAAAGCGGTTCATCACCATCTTCGGGCCCTTAAAAATATTCATTTCATCGGCATTCACACTGGTTCGCTCGGGTTTTTTGCCGATTTTAGGGTTGAAGATATTGAATCCGTATTTCAAGCCATCTTGACCAATAGCGCAAATTATAATTCCTACCGACTCGTTAAAGCTGAAATTATTCAAAATAATAAAAAGCGCAATTTTTATGCAGTTAATGAAGTGCGAATTGAAAATGTCCACCATACCTTAGTCCTTGATGTTTTCCTCAATCGTGATCGCTTGGAAATATCGCGCGGTAATGGGGTGCTTGTGGCGACCCAACTAGGTAGTAGTGGCTATAATAAATCTCTTGGTGGCGCGATCATTAATCGTGACCTTCCGCTACTCGAATACACTAAAATCGCTCCGATTGCGAATACGGTTTATCGCCCGTTAGTGAATCCGCTCATTATCGGTGATAAGGATACACTGACATTTCATGGTCGTAATGCCTTTACCTTTTTCGGTTATGATAGTTTAACAAAGAAACTAAGTGATGCGCCTTTTACCATTAAGGTTTCACTCAGCAATAAAAAAGTAAAGATGATGCATCGCAGTGATCGTCCTTATACCCAAATCTTAAATGAAACATTCCTCGGAGGCTTTTAATGACTTTTAATGACTTTTTACGCGATTATGGACTCTTTATTGCGTTCACCATATTCTTTATTATTATCATTCTAATTGCCTTATTTTTACTTGTTCCACGGCTTAAAAAGACCGGCCCCGCACTTGCAACTTACGATCAATCAAAATTGATTAACTTACTTGGCGGGGAAGGTAATATCATCCAATTAGCGGCCCGCGGTTCACGCTTAACGGTGACTGTAAAAGACCCAAAACTTGTTGATGTCACCGCATTAAAAAAACACGGGGTTGACCGTGTGATTGTGATGCAAGATAAATTCGTGTTACTCGTCGCCAAAGAAGTCGCTGCTTTATTTGATAAACTTCCCTAGTTCTTCAACGGGTAGGCCCATGACATTATAATAACTGCCTTTAATTTCCCGTACGAGATTAAATTCCTTGTCTTGAATCCCATAGGCGCCGGCTTTATCAAAAGGTGAGCCGGTTTTTATATAGGCGGCGATCACGTCATCTGACAAGTCATTAAAAAAGACTTCAGTGACGACATTCTTGTTTATTTCCATACGCGGACTTAAAAGCGTGAAACCGCTTATGACATGGTGTTTTTTACCGCTTAATTTTCGGAGCATGCGATAGGCGTCTTTTTCATCTTTTGGTTTGCCTAAAAGTTCGCCTTCGATCACGACAATAGTATCACAGGCGAGGACCGTATCGTTTGGATGGTCGGCAAAGATTTTATAGGCTTTATACTTTGAAATTATTTTTGCGGTATCACTTGGGATACTCACTAAAATATTTTCATCAATATCGGGCACGATGATTGAAAAGTCTTTCACTAACATCTTCGTTAATTCGGCACGACGTGGAGATTTAGAAGCCAGAATAAACATCTTAAATGCCCTTACTCATAATGACCGGGATGATCATTGGTTTCCGACCAGTCTTCGCATAGAAGTATGGTTCAAGTTCTTCACGAACAATGTTTTTAACTTCACCAAAGGTGGTTGTTTTTTCGCTGTAATGCTTATTAAGTAAATCATTAATATGTTTTTCCGCTGATGGAAGGAGATTTGAGACGCTCCAGTTAATAAAACCGCGACTATAGAGTTCAACTGGGACAAGAAGCTTGTTGTTTTTTGGATCAACGGCAATTAAGACCGTCACCATGCCATCTTGATTCAGTTGGCGGCGATCGGTTAAGACGGCACGACTCATCCCTTCGGTTGAGTTGCCATCAAGATAAATATCGGCAACTGGGAAGGAGCGACCACGTGTTACTTTACCATTTCGAAGCTCTAAGGTTTCACCATTTTTGAGTACAAACGAGTTTTCAATTGGGACACCCACTTTGGCGGCGAGTTCAGCGTGTAGTTTAAGCATCCGATATTCGCCGTGCATGGGCATGAAGAATTTTGGACGAACAAGCCGTAGCATCAGTTTTAATTCTTCTTGTGAAGGGTGACCTGAACTATGGATATTGCGTAAAATGGAATTGGTTAAGACATCCGCACCAAGGCGGGTTAATTGGTTAACAATGCGGTCAATGCCCACACTATTACCGGGAATCGGTGAACTTGAGAAGACGACGGTATCCCCTGGAATAATACTAATTTCTTTGTGGGTTCCATCGGCAATCCGCGAAAGGGCGGCCAGCGGCTCACCTTGGGATCCAGTACATAAGACGACAGTTTCTTCGGGTTTAATGGTTGAGGCTTTGGTGACATCAATGATACTTGCATCAGGAATTTTGATATAGCCAAGCTCACGAGAGGCAGCCACGACGCGTTCCATTGAACGGCCAATAATAATAATTTTACGTTTATAGTTGACAGTAGCTTCAACGATTTGTTGAATGCGACTAATGTTACTTGAAAAGGTAGAAATAATTAAGCGGCCTTGGGCGTTAGCAAAGATCTCGTTAATGGCACTAATGACGGTACGTTCACTGGGTGTATAACCTTCTCTTTCACTATTAGTTGAATCACTAAGGAGAAGATCAACGCCTTCATTCCCGAGGGCGGCAATCCGTCCTAAGTCAATATTTTTACCAATCGGTGTTAAATCGATTTTGAAGTCACCGGTACTGACGATGCGACCATGTTCAGTGTCGACACAATAGCCGTAGCAATCAGGAATAGAGTGGGTCACCGCAAAGAAACTCACTTTTAAATTGTCAATATCAACGACCGTGTTTTCATCATATTCCACAATGTTAATGGGTGTTTTAATGCGCATCATTTGTAACTTATAACGAATGAGTGCCGCCGCGAGTGGCGGGGCATAAATGACAGGGATATGCACAACTTGAATTAAAAACGGAATGGATCCAATATGGTCTTCATGTCCGTGTGTAATAAAAAGCGCCTTGATTTTACGCGCATTGTCACGTAAGTATGAGAAATCGGGGATTACATAGTCGATCCCTGGTAAATCTTGTTCGGGAAAAAGTACACCCGCATCGAAAATAAGTAAAGATTTTTCGTTTTCAACGATGTACATGTTTTTACCAACTTCACCTAAACCACCAAGGGCATAAATAGAAATTGGCATTTGAAATTTAGAATTGGTTGCCATAGTCATCTCCTAGAATTATAAATATATATAAAACGTATCTGAAAGCATTATGCCAAAAACTGGCTTAAAAGTAAATGTATAACCCTCGATTAAAGGGAAATCGCATCTGGAAATTTATCTTTATTTGCAGGATCAATCCGGTCGTAGAATAAGACCCCGTTTAAATGGTCGATTTCATGTTGTAGAACGATGGCAGGATAGCCAAAAACGTTAATTTCAATGTCTTTTTTATTCAAAATGTCATAGGCTTTAACTTTAATTTTGTGGTAACGGTACACATGACCAGGATAGCTTTCATCAACTGAAAGGCAGCCTTCTCCGCCTTCAAGATAGGTTCGGCGGACCGACGAACTAATAATCTGCGGATTCGCTAGCACGTAGGTGAGGTAGTTATCATCTTCATCAATCATAAAATGGACAACAATGATTTGTTTACTCACGCCGACTTGTGGGGCGGCAAGACCAACTCCGGCGCGTAGACCATATTTCTCCGCTAATTCAGGATCTTGACTTTCCTTGATATGTTGAAACATGGCTAAGGCAAGCGCCTCGTCTGCTTCGCTAAGCGGGATTTCAACGCGGGCGGCCCGTGTTCTGAGGACTAAATCACTGTCTTTGTAAATTTTTAACATAATATTTCCGGTGTTATTCTAACACAAAGGCAGAAATAGTGAAACTTTTGATGTCTGATTTATGTCTATTTTTAGTATAATGGTCGCATGAATAAAGAGATTTATGATTTAGTGCTTGAATTACGGAGAAGTCTTGAAGAAGATCCTGATGTTGTTTTGCTTAATGACCTTGAATATGCCATGAACGGAAATGAGGACGTGAAACGTTTAGCAGAACAGTATGCCACCTTGCAATCAAACCTTAATGAGCGATTAGCCCATGATGAGGTGGAACATCCTGATGTTAAAAAAATGCGTGGAGAACTCTCAATCATAAAGTATAATCTCGATCTCCATCCCGTGGTAATGGCGTATCAAAATCAATATAAAGTAGTTAACAAGATTTATGCAAAAGTGAACAAACAACTCTTTCAAGAGTTTTGTAATATAAAGGCGTGCAAATGTCTCTAGATGCGCGTGTCATTGCGGGCAAGTACCGCCATCGTAAACTTTTAACGCTCCATAACGAGATAACACGGGCGACGAAAGATCGAGTCAAAGAGGCTCTTTTTTCGGCCCTCAATCAGGAACTTGAGGGTAAAGTTATCCTAGATCTATTTGCCGGCACAGGTGCGCTCGGGATTGAAGCCTTATCACGTGGTGCAAAACGGGCCATATTTTGTGAGAATAATGAAGAAGTGAGCGCTATATTAAAGCACAATATCGCCTTTATCGAAGAAGAGACGGTGGTGTTGACGAAAAGTTACGAACACGTCCTAAGCGAGATTGGCGAAAGGTCCATTGATATTATTTTTTTGGATCCGCCTTATGCCTACAATATTCATACAATTATTCAGGAAATTTTAGCGGCCAATATTCTAAAAGATGCGTATATTATCGCCGTCGAAACGGATAAAGAATTGGTGATACCTTTAAATGATGTTAAAATAAAAAAGTATAAATATGGTCTCACACATGTTGCCATCATTCGAGGTATAAAATGAACATCATTGCCATCTATCCAGGTAGTTTCGATCCCATCACAAATGGGCATATCGATATTATTAAACGTGCCCTTTTAATTTTTGATAAAATTGTTGTTCTTGTCGCCGTCAACCCGAATAAGAGATTTACTTTTTCGGTTGATGAACGCGTATCAATGATTCGCGACTCCTTAAAAGATTATCCGCAAGTTTCGGTTGATTCAACCTCAGGATTAACCGTACACTATGCCCAAAAAATCGGTGCCAAGGCGATGATCCGTGGGTTGCGGGCTGCCACCGACTTTGAATATGAATTTCAAATTAATAATGCCAACCGTTTCATTGATAAGCAAATTGAATCGATTTTCTTTATGGCCAAACATGAATTTATGTTTATCTCTAGTAGCACAATTAAAGAGATGGTTGCTGGCGGCATTGATGTTTCAAAATTAGTGCCCGCCCCCGTTTGGGCAAAATTTAATCATAAATAATTAGCGATTAAGACGTATAAAAGACATATTACGACCCGTTATTTTTTCTTTCGCATAGGAGAAATAACGGTCGTTATTTTCATAAGTGCATTCTTCACTAAAGGTAATGTTTTCAAAAGGAATACCGACTCTTCTTAGTTGTAAGATATTGAGCAGTGGTAAATCTAAAAAATATTGGGGATGGGTACCTTTGACGGCTTTTTGGATATCACCCCCGAGGGCGGCGAGTGTTTCGGCACGCTCCTTACTAATCAACCGATGGGCAAATGATAAAGCGGGTCCGAGATGGATGAAAATTTCCTCAGCTTTGACCGCTTCATTATTCATTATTTGGGTCATAAATTTACCGGAGATATTTGCAAGACTCCCTTTTTCACCAGCATGGATAATTCCAATGAGTTGGTGGTTTGGAACATAGACAAAAAGCGGGACACAGTCGGCATGATAAATACCTAACGTTAACCCTTTTTCTTTTGTATAGAGGGCATCGGCAGGAATACCACTTTCAAAGGTTTCAAACCCCTTTCCGGCTTCTGAAAAAGATACTTTTCGCGTAATATCACTATGGTATTGCGCAACAAAGACACAATTTTTCTCATCTAAGTTTAGAAGTGGTGAACCGAATGTTTTTCGCCGATTACGTCTGACGGTTTCGAGGTCATCGCCAACATGAAGGGCGAGATTTGCGCTATGATAGCCGGCTTTAGAATAACCACCCTCACGGGTAGTGGTCACGGCCGTTAGTTCTTTATATTTTTGCCATTTATACATAAAATTCTCCCTTATTTACTTTATTATACAATAATAAATCGGTTCCTTGCCTCCGTAGAGTGTTTCTTAAAAGCGCCTATGTTATAATTTTTTTATGAATTCAAATACATTATTTAATTTTCTAGTCAAACTACAAGCCATCACAAAGATCGGTCTTTTGTATTCCACCGATCCTTATGCAATTCGTAATTATCAAGAAATTCAGTCGCTTACCTTAAGCATGCTCGAGGATATGGAAGCGATTCGTTTAGACCGAAACAATTATTTTGAACGGGATGTTTATCCAACGCCGAATGTGAGTGTGCGAACAATTATTTTTAATGAGCAGGATGAATTTTTGATGGTTCGTGAAAAGCAAGACGGGGGCTTTTCCTTTCCGGGAGGGTGGGCCGATCTATATGATTCACCAACCGAAGCCGCTATCCGCGAGTCAAAAGAGGAAGCAGGTGCCGATATCAAAATAGAGGGAGTCGTAGCCTTATTAAATCGGACCCCTTTAAAAGAACCAACCTTAGTTCCCGAATATGTCATTGTTTTTAAAGCGAAGCTTGTTAGTTTAAATGGATTTTTCGACCACGAAATTACCGAAGTTGGCTGGTTTAAGCGCCATACTTTACCGGTTCTTTCCCGAAAAGTAACTAAAACCGAAATCGAACGCATGTTAGATGCCGCCTTAGCCAATATTATTATTTATGATTGAGCCGCTCGCGACTTTCATGCGCTGGGACTTAATGATATAATAGACACATTAAAAAAGGAGAATTTAATTATGGGAACACCACACATTAATGCAAAAGATGGTGCTTTTGCAAAAACAGTCTTAATGCCTGGCGATCCAAAACGAGCCGAATGGATTGCGAACACCTTTTTAACCAATGTTGAAAAAGTAACTGATGTTCGGAATATTTGGGGCTTTACAGGATATTACAACGGAAAAAAGGTCTCAGTCATGGCAAGTGGCATGGGCCATCCATCGATTGGTATTTATAGTCATGAACTTTATACAGGATATGGCGTAGAAACCATTATCCGCATTGGTACATGCGGATCCTATCAACCTGAAATCAAATTATTTGACGTCATTGTGGCGATTGGCAGTAGTACCGATTCAAACTGGGCTGGTCAATTTAACTTACTTGGTGGCACCTTAAGTGCAACTGGAAATTTTGATTTAGCAGTAAAGGCCCGTGATGAAGCTAAAAGTAAAAAGATTGATGTCCATGTTGGCAATATCTTAAGTGCAGACGTTTTTTATGATGACGACCGCGAAAGTTGGAAAAAATGGGCACGTCTTGGCGTTTTAGGAGTCGAGATGGAATCCTATGCCCTTTACACCACCGCCGCAAAATTAAAGAAAAAGGCATTATGCTTACTCACAGTCACCGATAGTTTCACGGATCATTCACGGATTGCAACGGTTGAAGAACGGCAACTTGGTCTTGAAAAAATGGTGCGGGTGGCACTTGAAATAGCCGAATAACTATGTTTTTAGCTTTTGGAGTAACCGAATATGTACTTTTAGCGCTTGCGCTTATTAGTTTTATATGTTTGCTTGTTGTTTTCTTTCTTTATCTCCGCAAGAAGTTACTCCAAAGGTTTGCTCTACTCCGCTATTTTTATCCGATTATTCGTAAAACGGCGGTCTATTATGATTTTTATTTGATTAATCAACTGGAAATAAGTGTTGGTTTGAATGATTCTATTTTTATTGATCACTTAATTTTTGGGGACAAATATATTTATTTAGTGAGCGATTTTGTTTTTAAAGGGACGCTAAGCGGGAAAAGTCAAGATTCCAAATGGATTCTTCGAACCAAAAAAGGGGAAGAAATCATGATTGATAGTCCGGTGTACAAAAATCGTGAACTCGTCCAAAGACTATCGTTAAGAACAGCTTTAGACCAAACGACGTTTATCGCCGTTACACTTGTCAGCAAAGATACAAAAATCACCGACTTGGAAGTAAATGATCCCCAAAACTACATTATTGATACACGTGATTTTATGAAACTTATTCTTAAAATAGAAAGTAGAAATATTCGCCCATTAAATAGCGAAGAATTAAAGAAAAGGGTCCATGAGATTGATGCCCTTAATTTACGACGGAATCGAGGAAGAAAATGGCCGAAAAAAATGTAACGTTCTTATCGGTGTTAAAAGCGTTTTTTACTAAACCGTTACGGCTTCAAAACTATCTAATGTTGACTTTAACCTTTTTAGCTTTGGGCGCAACGAGTGTTTATTTAAATTACACAGATTATTCATTTTTCGGCATTTTGATTTTTATTATGATTCTGATTCCTTTAGTGGTTACATTTGTTGAGTATACCGGTCGAGTCGAATCAGGATTAGCGCAAACGCCAACGCCTAAATCGCTTTATTTCTTATTTGCAAATACATATAAGACGGGTCGGGTCCGCTTACTATTTAGTTGGAAGACCGCCCTCCTATTTTTCCTATATCTGATTGTTGGTGGGGCGCTGATTACCATTATCATGGCCTTATTTCTATACTTTTTTGATCCCGCTGTTTATGAAGGAATTTTTGATTTGATCGTTGTTTTTCAAAATGCGAATAGTCCGGAAGCCATTAATGTGCTCTATGATGATTTCTTTGCCTTGATTGCTAATTACAATAGTGCCATTGTGTTAATGAATCAAATATATTTAGTCGCCGGATTAATCTATCTTGTCAATCGCAGCATGTTCAATATTTATCTAACGATGTTTGTCGAACACCGCCCTAATACGAGCGTCGACACCTTAATTGATGCTCTCTTCAAAGGTGAACCTACGATTAAAAAATTAAGGAAGATTCAATTTTTGATTACCCTATTTGCCCTTATCCTATATAGTGCGTTTTTCATCGGTGCTTATACCTTATTTATGAATCTTGATCCGTCAGCGAATGTCATGCTTCAAGCCGAACTTATTGGTCTTTTAGTATTAGTGGTTTTAATGCCGCTTGGCGCACGCTATCATTTTTTCCTTTATCACGGGCTAGTTAATCATAAAAAGGAACGCATCCTCTTATATATTATTAATGAGCTTAAGGAAATTCTTAAAACCCAAGGACTTCCTGAAGAAACAAGGATCTTTATTACGCAAGTCTTAGTGATGAGAGAAGAGGAGTTAAATCAACTTAAGCCACATCAGGCGGATGAAGCGACAAATGTTCAAGGCGACGCTTAAAGAACCATCATAATCGGGCCGGTGACGGCCCTTTTTATATAGCGGATAATGCCTTACTATAGTAAAAACAAAATAAACAGCCATAAAAACTGATGAAAACAATTGTAAGCGTTATCATGAAAATATTTTCATCACATTTATTGGCATTGGAAACATACTATGTATAATTAACCTATAAAACTAGAAAAGAAAGGAGAAAAGTTTTATGAAAGCAAAAAAACTAGCGGTCGTATCGTTACTAGGGCTTATCGCACTCGCAAGCTGTGGTACAGATAAAGTTCGCCCAGTCAAAGTACTTGTAGAAGACTGGACCGGCGATTTTTCTGAAGTTGCCCCAACAACGAACTTAGCTAATGGCGTGAAAAACTTCGCTGCCTCAAGCGCTGATGACCGAAAAGAAATCCTAGGATTATTGGAAAAGTATACAGTTGACAATTTCTTAGGTGGGATTCCATATCGTGATAATAGTGGTTATGTCCTCTATAACTCACGGCTTGTGATTCCGAGCGACACCTTCGTACCAGGATATGGTTATGGTGTTGGCGAAGCAGAAGTGACTGGCCCATTAACTGCGCCAGGTATTACTCCTGCCCACAATATGTACTATCACACTTGGAATAGCAACTATCCAAGCACAATTAACTACCTCGATGGTAAAGACAGTGTTACCGGTGACTTACACGCATTCGTGTCCTCAAGTTATTGGTCAACCCGCTTCACCGAAGACAAGACTGGATATGAATGGTATCCACAACTTGCAACGGAAGATAGACCACAACCACTTAACTTAGTGGGTGGCCTTGCAACCAAATGGCGGGTTAAAGTCAATGTTGGTGGTGACTTAAAGTACAATACACTTTCAACCTTACCAGCCTTACAAGGATTTAAAGGTCGGGCTGTTGAACTTGCTGACTACCTTACCCCATTCAAACTCATGCTTAATCAAAAATGGTTTAGATCAACCGACCTCGGATCACAAACAAGTGGTTTCAAAGGTGTCAATGAATACTTAGCATCTGAAGCTAAAAACTGGGCTAATGTTGGCATTCAATTAAATGAAGAAGAACAAGCAATTGAATTTGAATTCAACACTGCAAAGACCCCGTTCTATGCCATGTACAACCTCTCAAGCTCATTATTCACCCCAATCCCAGAAGACTTCATTACCGCTATCGGTGGTGCAGCCAACTACGGAACGATGGATAATGCCCAAGACAAGATCCTCTCACTTGGAACCTACTTATTAGAATCAGTTGAAACGAATAAAGAAGTCGTCTTCAAAAAGAATCCACTTTGGATTGAAGCCGATAACTATAAACTTGCTGGTTACAAATACACCATTCTCGAAAGCAATAACGTTGCCTTTGAAGAATTCTTAGCCGGTAAATTAGATAGCGCTGGCGTGCCAAGTGCTAAATTACAACAATACAAAACCGACCCACGTGCCCGTCAAACCTTAGGCGATACCGTTTGGAAACTCCAAGTTAACGCCGCTGACCCAACCCGTTGGGACGAATTATTCGGTGCCCAAGGAGCCATCTCCCCAGGTAGCGAATGGGAATTAAAACCAGTTATGTCAAACCGTAACTTCCTTGAAGGTTTATATTACTCCTTAGATCGTAATGCCATCGCATTAGAAACTGGATCACGTCCAGCCCCTGCATTCTTCAGTGATGCCTACATGATTAACCCAGAAGAAGGTGAATCATGGCGTGGAACTGATGAAGGTAAAGCTGTTGTGGCACATCGTTCACCAGCCACCAATGGTTACTCCTTATCCGTCGCTCAAGATTTCTTCCGTGAAGCCATGGACGAACTCGTTGAAGCCGGCGTCTACAAACGGACTGTTGACCGTAAAGGTAAGTTCGTTAAACCAGAAACCATTACCCTTCGCTTGATTATGCAAACCCAATCCCAAGTTGATGCCGAAGGTAAAACACTCGAAAGATTCATGGAAACAGCATTTAACGGTGCTGACACCGGCTTCTTACTTGATGTTCAACCATACGCAACCACCAACTGGATGGATGCCTACTACGCCCCAATGGCCGGTGAATTCGACTTAGCCTTTGGCTCAATTAGTGGTAACACGCTTGACCCAATTAGCTTCCTTGACACCGTTAGTAGCACGAATAAATCTGGATTCACCCTCTCATGGGGTATGGATACCACCTTACCAAGTGCTGACATTACGTTTAAAGGCGAACACTACTCATTCGACGCTCTCCAAACCGCTGCTGGTGGCTTAACCGTTCTTAAAGACGGCGTGCCAACCCCAGAATTTGAAGTTTTAGACTTCGGTCCTGGAACAACAATTGATGAAGAAGGAAACTGGGTGTTTGGTGAAGATGGTTCCGTTGATATCGAAATCCTCGGTGCCTACTATGCTGAAGATCCGAACTTCATCGTTGAAGTTCTCGGCGCAAGCGTTATCTTCTATGATGAAGAATTCAACGTCCTTGAAGCGGCCGAACCAGTTGTCACTGTTGAACAAGCTGATGGTGAATGGTCTGTCTTAATTGAAACCATTATCGAACCAGAAGGCGCTGTCTATATGGATATCGTCATTCATTACACCAAAACCTTTGGTGCTGGATTCCCTGAAGCAGTTGATAGTCTCCTTGAATTCTGGGCGCCAAGCGCTTAATAAAATTCAACGCACAAACTCGTAAAGTTTGATATAATAATCTCGCTTTGAACATTGCCAGCATTCGCTGGCAATGTTTGTCTATAATCACTACAAACGAAAGGAATTATGAGATATGTGGAAATATGTTTTAAAACGTATTGGTTTAATCTTTCTCACCGCATTCATAATTTTATCTCTGACTTTTATCTTGATGAAATTATTAAAAATCGATCCGCCACCGGGTCAAGTCCAAGTTCAACTTGCATTTTTTAATGACCAAGTTCGCTTAGGCTATATGGTGAAATTGAATCATAACATCGGTAATATTGCAGATTACATCGTTAACGATAATGGTGTCTATCATTACTACCGAATTGTCCCTGTTATGCAACAATACGTTAATTGGTTACGTAACATCTTTTTAGAATGGAACTGGGGGGTATCTACGCAAATAAAAATCAATGCTTCGGCAATGGATATTATTCTTGAACAACTACCCGTCACGATGAGGCTAAATATTATTGCCTTATTTACATCTGTTCCAGTTGGTTTCATTTTAGGAATCGTTGCGGCACTTCAAAAGAATCGACCAGCTGACCACATTATCTCCACCGGAGTGATGATATTCATTTCCATACCTTCTTTCGTAGTGATTACCTTTTTGATGATTACGCTTTCTTATGGCCTTGGCTGGCTACCAACGCAATGGCCAAGTGTTCAACTGGATTCAACCACGAAATTTCTTGGTTATATTATCCCGATTAGTGCTTTAAGTTTTGGTACGATTGCAGGATTTGCCCGATATACACGGGCTGAATTAACCGAAATTATGTCGAGTGAATTTCTTTTGTTGGCCCGGACGAAAGGCTTAACAAAACGGCAAACGGTTATCCGTCACGCTCTGCGTAATTCCATGGTGCCAATTGTCCCAATGATTATTGGTCAATTTATTGGTATCTTATCGGGATCGATGATCCTTGAAAATTTATACGGAATTCCCGGTATCGGTCGTTTATTTGTGACGGCCATTAGTCAAAAAGACTATAACGTGGTCATGGTAGACATGGCCGTTTATACGATGATTGGTCTTTTTGCCACCTTATTAGTCGACTTATCATATGGTATTGTTGACCCACGGATTAGAATGGGGGCACGTAAATAATGAGTAACAAAGAAAATAAAGATTTTATCGTTCCTGAAGTTGACAAAAAGGACTTTGTTTTTGTCCAACAAGATAAAGCTATTCATGATTTAAAATTTGAAACAAAACCAACGACGTTTTTTAAAGACGCCATGCGCCGCTTTACTAAAAATAAATCAAGTGTCGCGGCGACATATATTATTGGATTCTTAATGATATTGGCAATTTTCGTTCCCATCTTTAACCCAAATGATATTAACTCTTCACAAAATGAACTCCGTTTCTTACCACCACGCATCAATGGTTTTCAAAATACGGCGATATTTAATGGTAAAGAAAAAATCAAAGGGGTTGTTGTTGATATGAATGACCCGGAAGGTCCACTACCTGTTAACTATGTTCGTACCGCCATTGTTGGTGATATTGAAATGTATGAATCGACGATTACATCCGCCTCTATTTATGGGCGTGACGGTAGTGTTTTCTTAACCTCCACCAATACGAACCGTGATATTGGTTATCGTTCTTCGCCAATCACGGTTGATCTTGCCAATACCTATGATTTAACGATTGACCTTAGTGCGAACGCTGCTTTAGAAGTAGCACCAAACTATGCCTTTTATGCAGATGTCACCTTCCCTGGTGCGGCCGAAATTAAAACCGTTACTTTATTTGATTTCTCTTCAACCTTTACGAGCCGCTCACTCGCGGATATCACCGCTTTAATCCTAGCGGAGAAACCGGTTGAAGCGACGAGTGATGTGGTCAGTCTTCGCTTACGTTTTCATGTGACCAGTCAAGGCGTTAATCACCGGGCTGCACTTCACATGAATCAAGTAATCGTCTCCAACCCCAATGACACTGAAGATGTTACGTTCGTCCCTCATAATTTTGTGGATGGTAATAACGTCTTAGTTCGAAATGGGGTTGCAGAACTTATTGCCTACACATGGAATATTATTAACGGTGCCGGCACAACAAGTTTAGTTAATGGCAAAATCACCCGTGCAAACTTTACTTATGACCCGTATGAAGCCGCCTTTGGCAAACGGGATATGGTTTTAGGGTTAGATAAATTAGAAAATTATAAACGGGAAGGATATATTGAATTCCCTGATTTCCCATCAAACTTCAGCAAATCCAGTGTCACTGATATGGAAGCTTATGGCAACATGATTATGGCTGCGTTTGATAAAGACGCGGTTGACCATAAATCACCGGTCGTTGATATCTATGGTTTTAGTGTGTTAACGAACGGTCCGCGTCCAATTCTTGACTTTGATTGTCAAGTTGTCTACTACCGTATTTTAGGTCGCAACGCAATGCCAAGTTTTATGTTTGGGACGAATCAATTTGGCCAAGATTACTTCAAAAAAGTGTTCTTTGGTTTAGGTATTTCGCTTTTACTTGGTCTCTTAGCAGCGAGTATTAATATCATTATTGGTCTTATCTGGGGTTCGATTTCCGGCTACTACGGTGGTGGAATCGATATGCTTATGGAACGGATTACGGAAATCCTAGGGGGAATCCCAACGATTGTCGTCTTAACGCTTATTATTCTCCACTTAGGTAATAGTTTCCCCGTTTTCCTTCTGGCCATGGTTATGACTGGTTGGATTGGTACGGCGGCAACAACCCGTAGTCAATTCTATCGCTATAAACGTCGTGAATATGTTCTCGCAAGTCGTACCCTTGGTGCGAAAGATAGTCGGCTTATCTTTAGACATATCTTACCTAACTCCGTTGGACCGATCTTCACCAGTTCTGTCTTAATGATTCCAGGTATTATCTTTGCGGAAGCGACGATTAGTTATCTTGGTTTAGGACTTCAAGGCTTACCAAGTCTCGGGGTCTCGTTAAGTGAGTCGCAACAATATATCTTCAGCCATCCGTATTTAGTCACCTCAGGAGCGATTGTGATTTCATTATTGATGATTTCATTTAACCTCTTTGGTAACGGACTTCGTGATGCCTTTAACCCATCACTGAAAGGAGTCGAGTAGTATGAACAATAAAGAAATTGTCATTAAAGTCGAAGATTTAGCGATTTCTTTCGCCACTGATCACGGTCGACTTCATGCCGTGCGTGGGGTGAGCTTTGAACTCTATCGTGGGGAAGTCCTTGCCATTGTCGGTGAATCCGGTTCTGGTAAAAGTGTTTCCGCGAAAACCATCATGGGCATTTTGCCTCGAAATGGTCGTATCGAAAAAGGCTCCATCATGTATGAAGGGGAAGATTTAACCCGCATTAGTGAGGAAGATTTCCACCGCTTACGTGGTAAGAAGATTGGGATGATTTTCCAAGATCCTTTAAGCAGCTTAAACCCCATTATGAAGGTCGGCCGTCAATTAACGGAAGCGATTATTATTAATGCGGATAAAGTGAAGCAAAAATATAATGATTTAATCTCCCCGCAACTCATTGCCTTAAATAATCGTCGGGTTCAAGATGAAATTTTGATTAGCGAAAAAGAAAACGATGTCATTGATTTTATTTTTAATGCCCGTCAAGAAATGAGTGCCATTCGTAAAAATACGGCCCTCTCAAAAGAAGAAAAAAAGGCCGCTATTAACAAAGTTCGGGCCGGTATTAAGGCAAAACGTGCTGAAAAACGCGCTTTTGTTAAATCAATACATGCCGATAGCAAGCCGATTATTAAAGCGCTCGCGCTTGAATTGGTCGCTGCCAAAAAAGCCGCAAAAATAGAAACCCTCAAGTTTAAAAAAGACTTAACCGATAAACGTGACGCTGAACTAAGTGCCTTAACTGCCAAACTGAAAGCAACATCTGATGCTGAAGAAAGAAAAGCAATCGAAGCACAAATTGAAAAAGTAAAGACGGAATACATTAATAACGTACGAATCACGCGTGCTGAAGCTAAAAAACAAGCTTTAAAGGTAATGGAAGAAGTCGGTATTCCGCAACCAGCTCGTCGTTTCCGACAATATCCATTCGAGTTTTCGGGTGGTATGCGGCAACGGATTGTTATCGCCATTGCTCTGATTCAAAATCCGGATGTTTTAATTTGTGACGAACCTACAACCGCCCTTGACGTGACCATTCAAGCCCAAATTCTTGAACTCATTAACCGGCTAAAACGGGAACGTAACTTATCGGTTATCTTTATTACCCATGACCTCGGTGTCGTCGCAAACATGGCAGATCGGGTCGCTGTGATGTATGCGGGTAAGATTGTTGAATATGGTTTAGTGAATGAACTTTTCTATGACCCACGTCACCCTTATACTTGGGCCCTTCTTTCAAGTATTCCTGATGTTGATAGTCGTGAACGACTTGAAGCCATTCCTGGCACGCCACCAAACATGGTTTATCCACCAAAAGGCGATGCTTTCGCCCCACGCTCACGCTATGCAATGGCGATTGATTTTAAAGAAGAACCACCTTATTTCAAAGTAAGTGAAACCCATTATGCGAAGACTTGGTTACTTGATCCACGGGCCCCAAAGGCCGAAATGCCAAATATTGTCGCTTCGCGTATTAAAAATTCCTTAAAGAAAGGGGGAAAGAAAGATGAGTAAGCAAGTTGAAAAAGTAGTTGAAACGACTGACGTCAAACCAACCCCAGCTCCTGAAAAATTACGTGGCGCCCCCATTCCGGTAAAAAAAGAGGGCGTTACTTACCGTCAAGACTTAGTCGATAAAGATGTTATCTTACGAGTGAGTCACCTTAAACAATTCTTTACCTCTGGCTCTGGACAGAATAAATTCCGCAATAAAGCGGTCCATGATATTTCCTTTGATGTTAAAAAAGGTGAGGTATTCGGCTTAGTTGGTGAATCAGGCTGCGGTAAGACCACAACTGGTCGTTCGATTATCCGTTTATATAATGTCACGAGTGGTAGTGTTTATTTTAAGGGGCACCGTATTAATGCAGGAACCCGTTGGAATGAAAAAGAAATTAAGTGGAAGACACTTAATGCCAAAAATGACATTAAAAAACTGACGAAACAAATGAAAGATGAGATTAAAGATGTTCAAAATGAAGAACGTGAAAATCTTGAATCTGTCGTCGCCAATATCCGTGCCAATTATCAAGAAAAGATTAATGCGGTTAAGCAAGAACTTGACGCCATTGTCAAGGAACAAAAAGCACGTATTAAACAAATCAAATATGATCTAAAACACCTGAATCCAGAAGTCATGACTAAAATGCAAATGATCTTCCAAGATCCGAGTGATTCGCTTAATCCGCGGATGACGGTCGAAGACATTATTCAAGAAGGTTTACAAATTCAAGGCTTAAAAGATAAAGCCGAAAACTCTAAAAAAGTCGTTGAAGTTTTAGAAAAAGTCGGACTCATTGCGGATTACGCGTCACGTTACCCCCACGAATTTAGTGGCGGACAACGGCAACGGATTGGCATTGCACGGGCGCTCATTATGAATCCTGAGCTGATGATTGCTGACGAACCAATTAGTGCGCTTGACGTGTCGATTCGGGCGCAAATTATTAACTTACTCAATGATCTTCGTGAAGAATATGGCTTAACGATTCTGTTTATTGCCCATGACTTAAGTGTTGTTAAATACTTCTGTGACCGGATTGCGGTTATGTATTATGGTGAAATTGTTGAATTAACGACGAGTGAAGAACTCTTTAAACATCCGCTTCACCCATATACAAAAGCCCTTTTAAGTGCGATTCCAAAACCAGATCCACTTAGTGAAAAGAGTCGTCAACGGCTAATTTACAACCCTTTTACTGATCATGACTATCGTGAAGAAAAACCAACCCTTCAAGAAATCGTTCCGGGGCACTTTGTTTTAGCCAACAGTGCTGAAATTGAAAAGTATAATAAAGAAATCGCTGCGATTGATAAAAAGGCTAATAAAGCTAAAGTAAGCGAGTAAAATGCAAGAACGGCAAAAGAAACGATTCATTAAGTGGCTAGGGTTGCTAATTTTTAATCTCCTTTTTGGAACACTCATTCTCATTATTGGAAACGATTATACGACTTGGGGATTTAGTAATGCCACCTTTATTCCTGGCGCTGTCACCCTCTTCATGTTTTGCTTAAAGTTGATTTCAAACGCCGGAACATTCGACCTTGTTTCTTATTCATTCTCGAAAATTCGTCAGAGTATGAACCAAAAGGATGGTGGAACGGGTCTTAGTGCGCATGAGTATGTTGAAAAGAAACAAACCGCTCGTCGCATTAAAGGTGGTTATTACTTACCGGACATTGTTATCTCAGCCCTCTTCATCGTGGCCGGGATCATCCTTATTATCATTTAATAAAAAAAATAGTCCGCTTCGGCGGACTTTTTTATTAATTAGGAATAACTTGATTTTAGAAGTTTTCTGGTTTGCTATCGACATCAGCATACTTGTGGGCAATGCTACTTGCTGCAGCGGCGGCAATAGCGCCTACGATGTCATCTAAAAAGGTGTTGCACGTTTTTTTGCCTTCAACTTTTTTGTCAAGTTCGCCAATAATGCCTGGTTTTGTTTTGTCAACAAAGCCAAAGTTGGTTGAACCTATTGAACCATAAACATTGACGATTGATAAAGCAAGAATTTCATCAATTCCGTAAAGACCATAGTCACTTAAAATGATCGTTGAGAGTGGTTCACTAAGTTTACCTTGCTCAGCTAAAATGTCGAGTTCAAGCCCCGTTAAGATGGCGTTTTGAACTTCACGCTTCATCAACACACGTTTGACGTGGTCTAAACACACATCGATAGTCAAAAACGGTAAGTATTTGGTTTGAAGACCAAGGGTGATATCGGCGATATCTTGTTGGGAGACGCCTCTTTTGAGTAAGCGGTCAACGATGACGACGTATTTTTTTTCGTCGTTTAAACGATTTTTTTCTAAATTATGCATAAATAACTCCTTTAATGTATTTTACATGTTTGAATTAAGATTTTTATATTTTATAGGGGACTTAATTAGGGATTAGAATATCACATTTGTTCTAAATACGGAAGTAAAATGATGTATTTTTAATAAGAAAATGATGACGTCATGAGTAAATAAAAACCCCTAGATCTTTCTGCAAATTTGCGAGTTAATCTAGGGTACTTTATGTATGCATGGAGCAGGTGACGGGAATTAGGTTAAGTGTAGCACTATCTAACAATAAGTGCATATAATCATACATTTTCACTTTATATCGCAATACTATGTAACACTATTTACCACTAATTGTCTGTTTTTTTGCTACCCAAACCACGTTTTTTAATAATAATCGTAGGGATAAGTGTAACGACAAAGCCGGCAATACCAACGATAAAGATAATTCGATAACCTAAATTGTCGGGATCATTTAGAAAACCAGCTACAAAACCGAGCATTGCAATAAATAAGAATACCCAGTTTGAGATATTTAATGCTTTAAGCCATTTTTCTTTTTTCATAATTTTAGTTTACCATACTTTCAACTATTTTATTAGCGTCATTTATAATTCGTTCGCCATATCGTTCAAAGAAGTTACAAATAAGCTCTTCTTCTAAATTTACTCCTCCGCCGAAACCATAATACCAAATGTAAGCGTGTGTAAGTTCGTGAATAGCAACCGCTTTTATATCGCTTGCGTTTTTTAGTATGCGAATAGTATTAGTGTCAGCGTGAAACGTTCCGTCGTTATTACCTAAATAATCAACGATTTCAACAGTAACTTGTTGTTCATTTATTGTTAGATTCATCTTGTTTTTCCTCCTTTATTGGTAGTCCCAATTTTACCCATTCTATCAATGCTTGGGTTGACAACTTGTAGCGCTCATTACCTTGTATGCGGTAATATACAATGCGCCCATTTTCTTTCGTTTTTAATATGTAATTCACTTTGGTTGTTCTTCTTCCGGAAGCAATTCAACAAAATAGGAAAGTTCCTTTTTTCCCGAAAATTGACATATAAGTTGTCCGCCGCAACAAGGGCATTCATCCGTCTTTAAATGTGGTCTTCCATACCCTCCTAATAGTGTTGCTTTCGTGCCTTTTTTCGCTTCGCATTTATCGCAACAATAATCTAACCATTCGCCGTTTACTTGCTTAATTCTCCAGCCACATTCCGTTAATTCTTTGTTAATTGATTTAAACTCAGTTCTTTTAAAATTGCGTTCTTTTCCGCAAGCGTCACAAATAACCTTTGTTCGGTCAAAAAAGTAATTAGCTTCTTTCATTTTATTTACCGCCAAATAAGGCTTTATAACCTTCTTCAAGAGTTTTGTAGTATTGTCCCCAATGCCAACTATTTACCGGTTTTCCAATGCCGTTGTCGTCTTCAATGTTTGCGACAACAAACTTTAGATCATTGCTGGTAAATAAATACAACCCTTTTTCTTTGTTTCTTGCTAACAAATATTTCATTATTCTTCCTCCGTTCTTAACTCGTCTAACAAGTAACTATTATCTATTTCTTCATTAGTGTTTTCGACTTCGTTTGGTATATCTAACAATTGTCTAAAGATAGCTTCCAAGACTGGCACGGGAATTGAATTACCGGCCAAGACATAAAGATCTGTTTTCTTGATGCCACGAGCAATAATGTTGTCGTAATCTTCGTCAGTAAAACCTTGAAGCCGAAAACATTCTCGCGGCGTAAGATAACGAAACATTAGATTCCAATTTTCCATTTTTCCTATTTGTGGCACAGCACTTGCGGGAATAGTCCCAACAAAGTTTTCAAGCTTCCACGCTCGATTATGAAAACCATTGATAAGCTTGTTATCGCTTTTGCGTGGATATGTATAAAAGTTTTTGTAATCTTTAAAAACTACGGTTGTATTCCACCGCATTTGCACGGTTGTTATCGTATTTACATAGGTGACAGCAATTTTTGTTTTGCCATTCTCTATTGACTTAATCATTGAAGGTTGTGTAACTGTAAATTCGTTTGTTTCCATGAAGACGGGGTCTTTGTCGATAAACTCAATAAGCGGCCGCATAGGAACTTTAACAAGTTTTAAAAAGTCAAAGCGTTTGTTAATATCTTTCCTAATGCTTACGCAGTAAATACGATTACGACTTTGCGGAAGTCCAAAGTCAAGCGAATTCAAAATCGCCCACTCATTTTTATAACCCAAACGTTCCATTGTCGCTAAATAGTGGTTAAAATGTTCGATATGTTTTGCCCTTAATAGTCCAGGAACATTTTCCCAAAGAACATATTTAGGACGTGGTTTAAGCTCACTCTCAATAATTTCAAGTGTTCTTTGATAAAGTATGCTGCGCCCAGTATTTATATCGTTTCGGCCAGCGCTCGAAAAATCAACACAAGGAGATCCGTGCGCTAATAAATCAACGTTTAGATTCCACTTTGTTATATCTTGTGGCTTATAATTGTTATCAAACATAGCGTTGTATGCTTGCACTGCATAAGGTAAAATCTCAACATAATCAATTGACTTAACGTCAACACCGACGTTTTGAAGCGCTTTGCGGGGCGCTCCTATTCCACCGAAAAGTTCAAGTAGTTTCATAATAAGTTGCTTAAATCTTTCTTTTCTTTACTTTGTGTATAGTGAATGTAGTATTCCATTGTCGTATTCATTGAGGCGTGGCCTAAATGAGCTTGCACTTCCCGAATATCGTAATTTTTATCGAACATACGCGTTGCGAAAGAGTGCCGCAAGCCGTGCAGCGTGATATGCGGAATGTCCGCGATTTTAATATGTTTATTTACTACTCGACGAATTGTATTGCGTCCGATATGTTTATTATTAACGCTAATGAAAATAAACTCGTCATTGTTAATAGCGCGTTCATTTATATAGTTTTCAAGCTCTCGCATAAACGCTTCCGGTAAATGGATCGTTCGTTCCGTGCCGGTCTTTGTGCTTTGTTTAAACTGGCCGAAGCTATCAATTTGTGCGTCGATTAAAATTGTATTATTTTCAAAGTTTAATTTGTTTCTTTTAATAGCTTGCCATTCACCAACCCGGAGCGCGCCATAAAACATTGTTAACACGGGAATTTTCCATTCCGCGTCACCTTCTTCGCTATCAAAGGCAGCGATAAACTTCCGCACGTCTTCTTCGCCGTTAACAAAGAAATTTTTGTTATTTTTTTCTTTTCTATTTTCTTTGAGTGGTTCGAGAAGGTCGAGTAATTCATCCGCCAAGTCACGATTAACGAAACGGCGTTTTTTAGCGAACTCTAAGAGTTTACGAACCGCTGTTAATTTATTATTAACTGTGCGTGCCGTTAACCCTTGTGAAGTTAAGTTAATACGAAAGCGATCAATGTTGTGCATGGTAAAAGCTTTCTCGCATTGTAACGCGGGACTTATAATCGGGAAGAAGTAGTTTTTATATGATAATTGATAATTATAAATAGTATTGTTATCAATATTTTCACTTTTTCTAACTTGATAAAAGAATTCGGTTAATTCCGTTAGTGTTATGCTGTCGCCGCCCGAATACGCTACTTTTCTTTTTTCTTTATCTTTTTCGATTTCGTCGTATTCAATGGACTTCATATAACGAATACCGACTGAAAGAACCCAGTCTTTATTACGAATATTTACGTTCTTCCAAGTGCCATTTGGCAGCTTGTATTTATAATTTATGTAAAATGTTTTTCTTTTATTGTCTTTTACAATTGCCATTTTGCTTGTTTAATCTCCTTTTTATTTTTTCTTTTTCGTGAGATTTTGTGCTAAAATGACAATGGTTGTATGCAAAGATTTTGTCATTAAATCTCACAGCCGGAGAACCGCGTAGTAACTTTGCCGAGTTAGCGGTTCTTTCTTTTTGTTTATTTGAAGTATTCTTTAATAAACTTTAATAGCTTTTCAAGTTCGTGAATGTCCATGCGGTCAATTTCCTTAATAATTTCGTTACGCACTGTTAGGTCAATACCCGCTTTTTCTTTAGCAATGCGCGCGGATCTAAAGAGTTTATGACGCCCGCTATATTCTTTAATAATATGTTCGGGCAAGTTTATCACGAGTTCGGAAGAACTATCTTTGATAATAATAGTTTCCTCAATATTGTGCTTACTTAATATTTGGTAATATTCTTCTTCGCTAATGAAGACGTGATCTTCGTCATCTTCCGAGCTTTCAAAGTATATGCCAATTCCACTTTTTGAGTATCCGAGTAGATAATCGCTCCTTACGTCGAAGAAGTCCGCTAGTTTAAGAATATGCAGTTCTCTAAACGGTCTTTCACCTTTTTCTAATTTATGAAGAACCGTGTAAGAAATATCAACATAATCTTCTAACTTTCTTAATGTTAGTTCGGCGCGTTCTCGCAACCTCTTTAATTTATTCATTTTACCTCCTTCCTTAAGATAACCTAATTTTAAAACAATTTTGCCATCGTGTCCACAAATATAATACATTTTCCATTTTTGTTGACAAATTAGCAACAGTAATTTACAATGGTGTTATCAAATTGAAAACAAGGGGAAGTAATGAAACTTATTGATCGAACGAAGTTACGAAGAGCAATGTTTACAAACAAGTTCTCTCATGCAAAGTTAGCGGAAGAAATCGGATGTTCACGCGCGTCTATCTATAATAAGGTAAACGGCGTTCGTGATTTCTCGGAAAGTGAAACCGTTAATCTTTTAAAACTTTTCGGAAGTTCAATTTTTTTTACTGACACTTGTCATCAAATTGACAACAAACCCAAAAATTAAATGAAAGGAGGAAAGAAAGCGTGACAATTGAGCAATTAGAACCCTATTTATTAAAAGTCAACTATACGGGCGAAGACGTGCGGGCATTAAAAGGAATAAAGAAATCAATGGCAAACCGCATTATGAAAGAGTGTCGAGAAAAACATAGCGGCGCAGTTCTAGGCCGCCCATACGTCATTACCGCGAAAAGTTACTGGAAACGGGAAGGGACTACAATTGAAGAACAATTACGACTACTCGCTATCGCAAAAGGAAATGGGTAAAGAGAAAAAATTATATACTCGTCAAACCTTTGGCTCAAGAGAAGAATGGTTGGGATCGCGCGGAATGGGCGGAAGCAGTGCAAGTGCTATTTTAGGGGTCAACCCTTGGAAGAGTAAACTCGAACTATATAAAAGCATTGTCGCACCGGCCGAAAAAAATATCAAAGTAGAAACCGCACCGAACGAAGCTATGCAATACGGGATATTAAGCGAACCACTTATTAGAAAACAATTCGCACTCGACCATCCACAATTCAAGGTTATTGCACCACGTAGTTTCGAAATGTTTCGCCGTATTGATAAGCCATATCTAACGGCAACGCTTGACGGACGGCTGCTTGAAACCGCAACCGGACGCAAAGGAATTCTCGAAGTTAAGACGCGTGACATTAGAAACCGTGCGGACGACCAAGATTGGCAAGGACAATTACCACAAAACTATTTCATTCAAGTCATGCACTACTTAATGGTGATGAATGACTTCGACTTCGCGATCGTTGTAGCAAAATTACGTTTCTTCGATTATTTCCATGAAGAAGGCAAAAAGTTGTTACGAACTGAAACGCGTTATTACCACATTGAACGTTCCGAAGTAGCGCAAGATATTGAAAATCTCGAAAAATTAGAAACGCACTTCTGGGAAAACAATGTGTTAAAAAAAAGACTTCCAAAAGTAGAAATTACATTTTAAGAAAGGAAAAAGAAAATGGAAGAACAAACAACAAAAACGTTTTCTCTCTCGCCTATTCTCACTGACGAAAAAGTCATTGTGATTAAAGACTTTGAAGAAAACAAAAAAGTTGTCATTGATTATATCGAAGGTAAAACTCTTATTGAAAAAATCGAAGACGACGAAACAAACAAAGCAGTTAAGGCCGACCGGACGGAAATTCGTAAGAAGTTAGATTTAATAAAACAAGCACGAATTTCAATTGTAAAACTTTACACCGGGCAATTCGAAACCCAACTTAAAGAGTTTGAAAAACTATTAAGTGAGGGTGACAGCAAGTTAAAGGCGTTAGTTGACGACTATGCACTTAGCAAAAAGGTTAATGAACCGCCAAAACCAAAAGCCTTTACGCTCACCGTAAAAGGTTATGACGAGAAGGCGATTAACAAGATCCGTGACGCCGCTATTAAAGCCGGTTTATCCGCGGAATTAAAATAGGAGGAAGAAATGAGCTATCCACAAAACACAAAACCAACAAGCGCTGCATTATCACCACTTAATAAAGCGGAAGTAGCTGCCGCTATTGGCGATTCAACTATTGCCGATAGTATTTTAAAAAACTTTGCACTACTCGTTGGGCAAGAACAATTAAAATTCCCACAAAATTACGCCTTAGGAAATCAATTAAAACTTGCTTATCTTACTATCTCACAAAACTCCGCTTTCCGCGGTGTTACGCCAAATTCCGTCGGCCAAGCGTTGTCCCACATGGCGCTTCAAGGCTTGGAAATCGACAAGAATCAATGCTACTTCATCAAATATGGCAACGAACTAAAAATGTTCCGGTCTTACTTTGGCGACGTCGCCGTAGCATATCGAACGGGACTTGTTAAAGATATTAAAGCGGTTGTGGTCTATCAAGACGACGAATTCGAAACCGGTATTGTTAACGACGAAGAAGTCGTGATTAAACACACGACCAAGTTCGTTAATCGCGACAAACCAATTGTCGGGGCTTATGCCGTGGCAACTCTTCCCGACGGCAGCAAACGTTATACCGTCATGACTAAGAAGGAAATCGAAGCTAACTGGAAGAAATCGACCAACCCGAATAATAGCGTTCAAAAAGAATTCCCACAAGAAATGGCAAAACGCACCGTCATTCGCCGCGCCGTGAAAATGCTCTTCAACAGTGCTAATACGGAAGATAATTATATCTCGGCCGTTGTCGGTTCTTATAACACAACGACTGAAGACGAATATGAAAAAACGCCAATTGCCGCCGGTAAAACCAACGTATCAAATACTATCGATCTACCGGACGACTTCGAGGAAGAAGCACTACCAGCGGAAGACGATTTACCTTCAAGTTTCGACGCCGAAACTGGCGAAGTTAACGAAGAAGAAACCGATTTATTAAGCGGCCTAAAAGGCTAGTAAAAATATGGGGGCGGGTTACTAAGCTCGCCCCTTAGAAAGGAAGAATATGGCGAGTAAACGAATGATCGCAAATGACATAGTTGGTAGCGACGCATTTACTGGAATGAGCGTATCGGCGCAAGCTTTATACATGCAAATTTTAATGAATGCTGACGATGATGGTTTTTGCGATAACGCAAATAAATTAGCAATTTTAATCAATGCTAAAAAAAATGCGATAAATGAGCTATTCGATAGAGGCTTCATAATTGGCTTCGCGGAACGTCGCGGTTTAGTTGTGGTGAAGCACTGGCTCATGCACAACACGATACGCACGGAAAGATACAAAGTAACAAACTACGTGGAATTTGCACGGCAATTAGAGATAAAACCAAACAAAAGCTATACAAAGTCCGGCGAAATGTTACTTGACGAATTCGACGATAGCGGTAATGTTCCGTGGCGGCCACTTAATCAAAAAAATGACGGCGAGTGGGTGCCATAATGTCGGACATTTTGGCACCCAAACGGCAACCAAATGACACCCAAACGCTGACAAAAAACGGCGTAGGTTTAGGTTTAGTCTTAGGTTTAGGTTTAGGTATAGGAATATAAACTCATTCATTTCATTCATTCGTTCAAAAGTGACCGACCGAATGAGAGAGTGAAAGAGCAATTTAATTTAATGAAAGGACACTTAAAAAATGATTAAAGTATTACAACAAAAGCTAATGCAATGTGGTTATGTGACAAATGATATTAGTGATAAAAATGTAAGACATGAAATCACCCTTATTTTACAAGAAGGCTTAAAGACTTATGGCAACAATATAATGCTCGTCGCCGTTGAACGCTTTGCGCAAATATACGAAGACCGCAGCGGCGAGAAGATCATTAAAAAAGTCCCGTATTTTAAGAAAGTATTCAAACAAACGCTGGACGAAGCTTTACTTCCAAATAACGAGTTCGAAGAAGTGGTAATCAACGACGCTACGATCAAACAAACAATAATCGCAATAATCGAACGTGCAGTAATTCTTACTACGGATGGAAAGACAGCGTATAACCCCCTTAAAGAAAAAACACCCGGGAAATCACCGCATCTTGACATTCCGGACAACCTTTACATAAAAGCACACGAAATGATTCTTGATTACGATTACTTCTTTGAACCGCTTATCGAACGAGCGCTAGCAATTAACGAAGGCTTTGAAGGATCTGTTAAAGAGGAAGTAGAAGCAATTTATGATGAACTCGATAAGTTTACGGAAGAATACGCACTAGAAAAGTTTATGGAACAGTTCGGATACTTAATGAAATAGAGGCGGCAACCTCAAACAAAAATAACGAAAGTGAGATTTAATGACATGCAAAAATTAACCCCCCATTTATGGCGACTATACGACAGTATCAAATTAGCGACGTCTTTTGGCAAATCGCTAAACGTTGAAGAAATCGCAAATATGTTTCCCGATCAATACGAGTTCCGGAAACAAAAAGGCAATTACTCAAATTGCCCACAACTTTACAAAGATATTGACATTATCAATGCAAGCCACGAAGTAGAGAAAATCATTATCAAGAAAAACAACAACTTCCGCCTTGCAACAGTTGAAGAGGCAATTGAATATCACAATAAGCTTGTTAAACGGTTAAAACATTATCGCGACAATGCTTTAGCGGTAAAGTTCAAAATTAGTCAAGACGGCCAAGGAAAATTGTTATCGGCGCAACTTCACCCCATTGACGAAGATTCAAAAGCGCGAGAATTCAAAGAAAGTTTCGTGAAATAGTATGAAATCTTGGAATACTGTAAACCTTCTGTTCTTTGTTGGTATGATAACCGACCAACCACGTTTCAAGAAAACCAAGAATGGCGCACTAATTACGGAAGCGCGTATCCGCGTTGACGAACGTTTTGGGAAAACCAATTCAAAGAAACAAGACATTTATCTTGACGTAATCGCCTTTGATAAAAATGCTTTAGCGCTGAATGTTGTCGCAAGAAAAGGTGCGGTTGTCTTTCTTGAATGTCACGCCACTAATATCCCCGGCATAGACAAAGTTACTGGCGTAGATATTATCGAAATCAAAATCGTAGCGGACAAGTTTCAAGTCTTAAAACAAGCACCCAAAGACCCGGACTATACTCCGTTATTTAATTCAACAGTCGTTCATGAAATCACCAAGTTATACGGCAAGCAAACGCTTGAAGAAAATATCTATGAATTGCTCGAAGCGATCGAACCATCTAAATACGGCGTCAGTCTTGATGATGACGAAGAACTTTACGACCATGAAGTAAAAATCTTTGAAGACGAAGACGAAGAAGATGACGAAGCTGAAGAAGAAACGGAGGACGAAGAATAATGGGCGGTAACGGATCTCTTAAACATTTAAGTCAAGAAGATAAAACCGATATTTTAATGGAAATTGAATTCTTTTTTAGTCCAAATGGTTTTATTGACGGGCTAGGACTTTATGAACGTTTCGAAAGTCTTCTGCATATACAAGGCAATTTATCATTGGACTATCGAAAGTATTTACGGGAAAGGAGAAAACGGAAATGAAACAAACGAAACCAAGATACAACGAGCTAATTGACTACTTTTGCGGACTAGTCGGTGTCATTCAAGAGGGCAAAGAACTAGCGGTATTAGAAATTAACGGCACGCAAGTTTTAGTGCCAATTACGACGTATGAAAAAGCTTTCTTTAATCAAGACGAACAAAACATTTTCGAACGTTATCACGCCACAAAAGGCAAAGCGGTTGAATTCATCGTATTTCGGAGTAACGACCATGGACAACTTTAGATTTACGGACGACGAAAGCAAACGACTTCATGAACTTGAGGCAAACGAAAAAGAAGCAAGGTTATTCATTGAAAAAACGACATGCTGGAAAGTCAAGAATGATCGCACCAAACAAATTGAACGAATTAAAAACGAAAGACGGCGCATACACGCGGCCGCAAAAAGAAGGGGAACTCAAAATGAACAACAGTAAACAACCACTAACGCTTAAGGCGTTAAACGAAAAAATCGAAGCTCTAACTAACAAGTTAGATTTATTACTTACACAGAAAATGGAAAAAGACCCGATTGTTTATAGATTTGAACACGACGGGAATTTCAACGACATTAAAGTTACGAATGGACTACCACCGATTATCACAACGGAAATAACTGACGAAAATGGTAATGTGTTCGTTAATTTTCCTACAATTTATGTTGATTGGGTTAGTGAAGTGTTAGCAATTTCGCTTGAAAAACTTTCGGGGTTTATTGAATTGACACCGCAACGTATTTCAAAATACAAGAATGCTTTAATTGACGGCAAAGTCCGGAGTATTAGCGGAGTAGCACCAAATTTTAACCAAATGAGTTATCTTCGCTTTGAAGAGTTTATCAAATGGGCGGGCGGCGAAATGCTGAATTGGAAAACCGTGCTTTATCTTCAAATCTTATGGCTCTTTACCAAGAAGACCAAAGAAACAAAAGGAGAAGATTACAACTGGAATACGGAACGCTACACGGGTTATCAAAACACGGGCAAAGGCATTGGCGAGTTTTTAGGTATTGAACAACTTTTCAGTGGTTATACATTATTTAGTCTTGAAAATAACGATGACCCACTGTTCGAGTTATTCAAAAAAATGGGAATGGAAACAGCGGAAGATTATAACGACAAGTTCGGTTATTATAGAAACTTCTTCGATACCCGCTGGTACGGCGGGTTCTACGTCGCTTGGTACGACGGCGACTACGGCTCCGCCCGCCTTTGCAAAAACCCTTTTGAAGGGGTCGAAGGGGAAGACCTTCCCTTTCAAGACGTCAAGGAATAATAAATGACAAAAGTTATTATCACGGGTATTGTTGCCGAAGAACCAAATCGAACGAAATTGCCGAGCGGCCGTGATAAAGTTTCGGTTGTTGTCGTTGAACAAACCATGACTTATGGCAAAAAGTTTCGGGAAAATCGTTTTCAAGTCGTCTTCACCGGCAAACGAATGAAGCAAGTTAATGATCCCAATATTGGCCGCGGTGATACAGTTGCTATTGTTGGTCAGCTTAATGGCATTGAACGGCGGGGGAAATTCCTTCATTACATTTACGGCCAACAGCTCATTGTTGTTAACAAAATCAAAAGAGAAGAGAAGGGAGCGGAGCATGAATAACGAAGAATTAACAGTGACAAAAACTGAAGACACAAATATAGCGGAAAGGATACGTAAGACGCTGCTTCACGCTGAGCTTCGTTATATGCAAGCCGAAACCCAAATGCTCGTTGCGAATGAAGATTACAAAAAGTATAGTGCGCTTGGCGGCGTCACAAATCAGCGGAAAGCCCAAAAAGCAAATATCAAAGTAAGAGTTTTAACAACTTACATGGAAAATGTTAAGGCGATTAAAAGCGCCGCGGTTACCAAACTTAATACGATACTTGAATCTTATACCGACAAATATAAAATAATCTTTGTTATGTATTTCATTGAAAGACGCGCTATTGACGATATAGCTTTAGCGGTCAATTATAATCGCCGTCATGTTGATCGAATTGTTGCCAAGTTTAAAACGGACTTGGACGAAAATTATCCAGTAGCAAAATAAACGAAAGGGGGCGGAGAAATTCGCCCCTTTTTTTGTCTTTTTTGTCTTTTAATAAAAGCGGACAACCCCTGTCCGCTTTTTGTCCGCTTTGTCCTTTGATTTAGTGTTGACATTTTCTCCCATCTATGCTTATTGAAAAAAAGCGACAAAATTATAATAAAAATGCAACATTGACAAGTCAGCAAGTTATCCCCACGAAGCAAAACCGGAGTAAACAAGAGCTGCGCCCAAGCTCCTAATTCATGACCGGACTAAATCGGACTAATATATTAAGTCCGAATTTACGTTGTCGTAAAGTTGTTGTGTTTTTGTCGTGATTTTGTTTTAGGCGATTTAAGACACAAAAAAGAAAAAGACCGGGAAGAAGGTTGTCCCAGTCTTTTTTTGTTGTCCGCTTGCTTCTTTTCGGCCTTATTCTTGATTTTCTTGCTGTGTCGTTATCTCTTTACGAATAAGTTCACGGAAGAAGTCAGTTTTGTTTTCAAGGTTCGCGAAGAATTCGAGTATATCGGCGTCTTGCTTTATGTTGAGCCTAAATGTTAGGCTTTTAGTTGTGCGAAGTAGTCGTTCATTATCATTCTCTCGCTTCGCCTTGTCCGCTTGCCACTTGTTAGCGTGAACGCGGCGGATGATTTTCTTTCTTGCCATATTATCGTTGCTCTCTTTCTTGATATTAGTATAACTCATTATTCGGCGTTGTAGTCGGAAGCTATATAATCAGTCCACAAGCACAAGTCGAAGTATAATTCGTTGTTGTCGTCCCGTTCAACAAAGAATTCGTTATTTTCTAAACCGGGATATTCATTGAGTGCAAGTTCGATTTCTCCGATAAAGTCTTCGTCATCCGCCCATCCTTCCGGCAATTCTTCAAAGCGTTCGTCAATTTCGCTTTGGTAAACTATCCAATTGTTTTCGTCTTGCTCTAACACGGCGGTAGCGTAAACGAAGGCGGCAATTTTGCGAGCGTAACTGCTTATGTTTCTTTGTTCGTCTAATCTTTTTTGTATTTCTTTAGCTTCTTCAATGGCTTCTAAAACATAAGTTAAAGCGATATAATCTTGGCCATCAATTTCACCGCTTCCGTCTAGTGATAAGCGTTGCGTTAGGTCTAGTAAGTCGTTGTAATAAGTTTCGGTGATAAGTTTCATTTTTTCAGTCATTTTCTTTAGTTCCTTTTCTTGTTTATTTTGGGCAGTTTTACGAATTGCCTGGGTCGCTTATTTTGCTAGTTGAGTAATACTTGAATAACTTTGTATTCTTCGTTGTAGTTGAGTGACGATTTAACGTTCTTGAGCGCTTGGCCGTTATCAACGAAGACGAGCGCTTTTTCTAAGTCATAGCTTAAGTCGAAGTAAATATTATTTTCGCTATCGACTTTTACATTGCTTGTGACTGTCATTGCTCGACTACGGCAGTCAAAACCGACTAACACTAAATACTTTTGCTTTTGCATTGTTGTTGCTCCTTTCTTTAATTTCCGTTGCCGTCAAGTTTACGCCCGGCAAGTAGCGCTGTATGAATTTCAATAAGTCTTGTTTTTGAAGCGTGAATATAAATTGTTTCTTTTTCGCGCCCGTTTTCGTGATACTTGCCGCCACTGTTGCGGTGGCTGGCTTCGACGCTATGATTTGATACGCGGTAATCTTGGCCGTTAATCGTGAAGTAGTAACTGTCATTAGTTGCGCTGCTGCTTATTCCATGCGCGGCGCAATAGTCGTCAATTTCGTTCATTTTTTGTGCAAAGGCTCGTGCGGCGCTCTTGCTTGGTTTCCATTTGTAAGCCATTTTTATTTCCTTCTTTCTTTCTTGATTTAAAACGGTAAAGCTTCGTCTTGATAAAGTGCTTTAATCGGGTTAATTTGCGCTGGTCGTCCCCCGAGTTGTTGCTCGAGCATAAAGCACGTTGACAAGGCGTCAGCGGCAAGGTCACTCACTGCGTGATAGTCAGCAATTGAAAGCCGCCCACCTTGTAGCGTTTGCACCCGGTCACAATAAACGCCGAGAATGTAGTTGTAGAACCAGTCAAAAATAAGCTTGTCGTTTTCGGTTTCAAAAGCCAAGTCGTAGACGGTGAAGCACATTTTAACAATGTTAAGCGCTCGGCGTTGTAGCCCTTCCGGAGTTAAAAGTTTTTTGCTGCCGGCAACACTTCTGACGGCGTGACCGGTTGCGGTCTTTTCAAGGTTAATCATTTTTAAGTTGTGGGCTGCTTTTGGTTCTTCAAGTTTTAAAAGGCCGGTGACGTTTTGGAAGTGAGCAACCGCACGAGCGGAAGCGCCAAGATCTGGCACTCCAACTGTGGCGGTTTTTTCTTCTTTGTTAGTTTCTTCTTTTTTGGTGGCGTATTCTTCAAGCTCGAAAATGAAGTTAAAGGCTT
>Ga0265293_10002082_pt1 | contig 41563 bp, 30 predicted proteins | sample Munlanlewell138R_FD_192505 | JGI IMG/M metagenome (GOLD analysis project Ga0265293, IMG submission 192505) | Leachate microbial communities from a municipal landfill in Southern Ontario, Canada - Leachate well 138R | ecosystem: Engineered > Solid waste > Landfill > Unclassified | place: Canada...
CCATGAGCGCACCTAACTATGTGGTCAAGCGGACCTGCGGGGAGAAGTTTCGAGTGAACCGATCACTGTCGGCCGCAGGCCGCTTACCACGGCGTTAGGTTGCGAGTGCTCTTCTATGTACTTCCTTCGCGCATCCCATGCGCCAGCGATGTAATCACGCGGGCAGTCGCCACAGGTTTCGAACTTGTTGGCACCTTTATACTGCCTGTCGCAAAAACACTCATGCGCACCAGTTGTAAAATCGTCCATCGTATCCACTCTCGTACCAATGCACGCAACCCAACAATTCATTCAAGCCGACGCCTACGGCGCGGCTTAATTCAGGTGTTAGGTGCCATGAAAACACTCGCACTGCTAGTCCTGACCCTTCTCCCGTTTTCGGCATATGGGTCAAGACCTATCATGAAAGATGAGTCTTTGGCATGCATAAGCGGCGGAATGCCTAGCAAGCCGGGAGAGCTGCATAGCGTGTCGTTTAGCAATGGATACGAAATGGATGTTCTGCATCCGGATACGCTTGCGTCTGCTGTTGTTCTCAAATCATGGAAACAACACAGTGCAACATTCAAGGTAGATGGCATGACCACTCAGACGATCAACTTCAGTTTCAAAGACTTTCCCGATAGCGATATCTGCTTTCGTTATGACAACTCCAAAGAGACTTGGTCAGTTGGCAGAACCCCGAAAAACGTCTGCCAGAGCTGCTCGCTCAAGAGCAATGGCACCTAACAATTCATTCAAGCCGACGCCGCTTCGCGGCGCGGCTTAACTCAGGTGTTAGGCCACAAGAACGGGATCATCGGGCATGAGCATTCTTAGCGGCCACCAATGCTGCTTCTGCGGAGAGTCCGTGAGCGGTGAGGCACCGCTCCACATCGTGCTGGACCTGCCGCACGGCGCTTCGCAAGACTTGTGGGCTCACGGCCAATGCTTCGCCGACAGACTGCATCCCTCCGTTCCGTTCTTGACCCCTGCTGAGCATCTAGGACAGTAGGCTTATGCTGTTGTGCAGTTCTTGCCAGTCAAACGGGCCAGGCTTGTGGCCTAACAATTCATTCAAGCCGACGCCGCTTCGCGGCGCGGCTTAATTCAAGCGTTAGGCCCGCTATGGACATCTATGTGCCCCTCATTGCAGGACTGCTCGGCGCACTGATTGGCGCAGCTGACAACATGCACTTCCGGTTTGTTGTCGGCGGCCTGTTCAAAAGGAAGATCCAGCCCAAGTACCCGCCAAGATCGCAGTACACCGCCAATGGTAAGTTTGACGAGCGCGCCTACTACTTGATGACTCGCGCTATCACATGGGAAACCGCGCACACGGACATAGAGCAGCAAAAGGCCAACCGGGTTGCACCGCTAAAGTTCGAGATCAAAGGTGTCAGCTATGACAAGAACAAGGGTAGTAACAGCTACTTCAGAGACGACGCGCCACCGGAGATAAGAGCTCTCGCGGACAATCTTCTCGACCGCACTAATCCACTTTGGGACAGAGCCATGCAGTACATAAATGCACCAGAGTTCATCTATGAGGTTCGTCAGGCCCGAATCATCCCGCACGGTGCCTAACAATTCCGTAAGGAGACTTTTGTCAACTCCGCCTGCGTAATGTCCTTGCCTTGAGCGTTCATGCGTTGCTTTCCTCCTGATTTGGGGTCAACTGCGCCGGGTGGCATGCGGGTCGGCAAGTTGCCGAACTGCAACCCGTAATCGGTCTTGTTGGGACCATTGAATCGGCCTCGTGTCCGCGATCGGCCATGACGCATCAATCCGCGCCGGATGCTGCGTTACCATGCAGGCCCCTAGCCCACGCCGGAACTGTCCTGATGCCTGCATTGCGCTGGTCGTTCGCCGTCGCTTCCCTGTTGCTCCTGTCGGCCGCGCCGACCCACGCGCAGTATCGGCAGCCGCCGGAGCCGTTGCTCGGTGTGATGCGCGCGCCGCTGACGCCGTCGCCGCAGGTCGATCCCACCGGCCGCACTCTGCTGGTGGTGCAGCAGGCACCGTATCCGTCCATCGAGCGCGTCGCCGAGCCTTACCTGAAGCTGGCCGGCGTGCGCATCGAGCCGCGTACCCACACCCGGCACGATATGTCCAGCGGTTATGGCATCCGTACCTGCCTGCAGGGCTTCAGCCTGGTCGACATCGCCAGCGGTGCGGAAATCCCGGTCGCGCTGCCCGACGCCGCCTGTCCCGGCTGGCCGAGCTGGTCGCCGGACGGCAAGCGCTTCGCCTTCGACAACAGCACCGATGCCGGTGTCGAGTTGTGGGTTGGTGATGCCGCCGACGGCAGCGTGCGGCGCATCACCGGCGTGCGTCTGAACAATATCCTCGGCCGTGCCCACCAATGGCTGGGCGACCGCGATGCGCTGCTGGTGAAGGCCATCCCGGAGACGCTCGGCCCGGCACCGACGCGCGCCGCCGTGCCGCCCGGGCCGGAGATAAAGGACGCCACCGGAGCCAGCGGCGAGAGCAGCACCTACGAGGCCCGCGACACGCTGGGCAGTCCGGAGGACGAGGCGCTGTTCACCCATTACGCGATGGCGCAACTGGTGGTCGTCGACGTTGCCAGCGGCAAGCTGCGCGCGGTTGCCGAGCCGGCCGTCATCGGCGATGTCGAGACCGCCCCGGATGGCCGCCACGCGCTGGTCGACACGTTGACCCGACCGTACTCGTACCTCGTCACCTGGCAGCGTTTCGCCCGCGATGTCGACGTGCTGGCCCTCGACAACGGCAAGCGCCAGCGCCTGGCCAGCCTGCCCGCCGCCGAGAATGTGCCGGTGCGCGGCGTGCCGGTTGGCCCGCGCGGCCATCATTGGCGCGCCAACGAGGCGGCCACGCTGATCTGGTCGGAGGCGCTGGACGGCGGCGACTGGAAGAACGAGGCCGCCGAGCGCGACCGCGTGCTGATGCTGCGCGCGCCCTTCGACGCCGAGCCGGTCGAGATCGCCCGCACGGCGACGCGCTTCGCCGGCCTGTCCTGGTTCGAGAGCGGCTCGCGCGCCCTGTTGCACGAGTTCGACGCCAACCGGCGCTGGATGCAGGTGGCGCTGGTCGATGTCGACGCTCAGGCCGAGCCCGGTCGCGTGCTGTGGAGCCGTTCGCTGGACGAGCGTTACGCCCATCCCGGCAATCCCTTGTTCCGCACCCTGGCCAATGGTGCCGGCGTGCTGCGCGAGCGCGACGGCACGCTGTTGCTTGCCGGCAGCGGTGCCTCGCCGGCCGGTGATCGTCCCTTCCTCGACCGCTATCGCCTTGCCGATGGCCACACCGAGCGCCTGTTCCGCAGCGCGCCGGACGCCTTCGAGCGCGTGTTCGGCTTTGCTGCGGACGATCCGGAGCGGCTGCTGACCTGGCACGAGTCGCCGACCAGTCCACCCAACGCCTTCGTGCGCACGCTGGGCGAGGCCGTGGAAGCCGCTGCCGTTGCCGATGGCGAGGCATCGCGCGCTTCACAGGCCACGGCGGTGACCCGTTTCGCCGATCCCGTGCCGCTGGTGCGACAGGTCGGCAAGCGCCTGGTCACCTACCAGCGCGAGGACGGCGTCAGCCTGTCCTTCACCCTGTACACGCCGCCCGGCTACGTCGAGGGCACGCGCCTGCCGGCGATCCTGTACGCCTATCCGATGGATTATGCCAATCCCGAACAGGCCGGGCAGGTGCGCGGCTCCGAGCAGACTTTCACCCGCCTGTCCGGTTATCGCACCCTGCTGCTGGCCGGCTACGCGATCATCGACAACGCCGCCTTCCCGATCGTCGGCGATCCGCAGAACGCCTACGACAGCTACCTCGAACAACTGGTCGCCAATGCCGAGGCGGCGGTGGCCAAGGCGGTGCAACTGGGCGTGGTCGATGCCGAGCGCATCGGCGTCACCGGGCACAGCCACGGTGCCCTGATGGCCGCCAACCTGCTCGCCCATACCGACCTGTTCCGTGCCGGCGTCGCCTCCAGCGGCGGCTACAACAAGACGCTGACGCCGTTCGGCTTCCAGAACGAGCGGCGCTCGTTCTGGGCCGCGCCGCAGGCCTACGACCAGAGCTCGGCGTTCTTCCACGCCGACAAGATCGACGAGCCGATCCTGATCGTGCACGGCAGCGACGACGCCAATCCCGGCACCGAGCCGACCCAGTCGCCGCGCCTGTTCCAGGCCGTGCGCGGCCTTGGCGGTACGGCGCGGCTGGTGATGCTGCCGCACGAGCCGCACTGGTACGCGGCGCGCGAATCCAACGAGCACTTCATCGCCGAAATGCTCGACTGGTTCGACCGCTACGTGAAGGATGCCGCGCCGCGCGCAACGGCCGCCGACGCGCCCTGATCGCGCGCTTCGGAGCGTACCGGGCGCGGTCTGAAGCGTCGTCGCGGCGCAGCCGCGATGTCGATCCCGTCCGCAACCTTCACCCGTCGCGCGCGCTATCCGGTGCAAGTGCCTGATATCGCGTCGGCGCTTGGGAGAGACTTTTTCTCATTCGCCATCGGCCTCCCGGCCGACTAGACTGGCAGGCCGGATTTCGCTCCGGCCCCGCGACTGCCTCGCGCCACCACGATCCTGCCGTGACGCCTCGTTCCACCTCTTCGCTGGTCACCACGCTGTCCGAGCAGACGGCGGCCGTGGCCCTGCGCGACCACATCGCCTGCGCCGTGCGGCGCTATCTGGATGACCTCGACGGCCACGCCGACGGCACCCTGCACGCCTTGGTGCTGCGCGAGGCCGAGATCCCGCTGTTCACCGAAGTGATGCGGCATTGCCAGGGCAATCTGACCCAGGCCGCCTCGGTGCTCGGCATCAACCGTGCCACCTTGCGCAAGCGCTTGCAGGATCTCGGCCTGAGCGGTGTCTGAGCGCCGCTATAATTGCCGCGCCGGCGTTCGCGCCCCTGACTTGATCCCTCCGACATGACCGACCGCCTGGCGATTCGCCGCGCCCTGCTTTCCGTCTCCGACAAGACCGGCCTGCTCGACCTGGCCCGCGCCCTCGCCGCGCGCGGCGTCGAACTGCTGTCCACCGGGGGCACCGCCCGGGCGCTGCGCGAAGCGGGACTGGCGGTGCGCGACGTGTCCGATTTGACCGGCTTCCCGGAAATGATGGACGGCCGCGTCAAGACCCTGCATCCGCTGGTGCACGGCGGGCTGCTCGGCCGCGCCGGTCTCGACGAGGCGGTGATGGCGCAGCACGGCATTCCCGCCATCGATCTGCTGGTGCTCAATCTCTATCCCTTCGAGTCGGTTACCGCGAGGGCCGACTGCACCCTGGCCGAGGCGGTGGAACACATCGACATCGGCGGCCCGGCCATGCTGCGCAGTGCCGCCAAGAACTTCGCTCGCGCCGCCGTCGCCACCGATCCGGCGCAGTACGCCGACATCATCGGCGAGCTCGACACCCACGACGGCAGCCTGTCGGCGGCCACCCGCTTCGCGCTGTCGGTGGCGGCGTTCAACCGCGTCGCCCAATACGACGCGGCGATCGGCAATTACCTGTCCTCGGTGGATGCGGATCCCGTCACGGAGGACCGCACAGCGACGGGCGGACTGTCGCCGCAGGCGGTCCCGCTTCGTCAGGCCTTCCCGCAGCAAATCAATGCCAATTTCATCAAGGTGATGGACCTGCGCTACGGCGAAAATCCGCACCAGCAGGCCGCCTTCTACCGCGACCTGCATCCCGCGCCCGGCTCGCTCGCCACCTTCACCCAGTTGCAGGGCAAGGAACTGTCCTACAACAACCTTGCCGACAGCGACGCCGCCTGGGAATGCGTGCGCCAGTTCGACGGCCCGGCCTGCGTCATCGTCAAGCACGCCAATCCCTGCGGCGTGGCGCTCGGCAGCGGCTGTCTGGACAGCTACGAAGCCGCCTACGCCACCGACCCGACCAGCGCCTTCGGCGGCATCATCGCCTTCAACCGGCCGCTCGACGCAAAGAGCGCAAAGGTGATCCTCGAACGCCAGTTCGTCGAGGTGCTGATCGCCCCGGATTACGACGCCGGCGCACTCATCGTGGCGAAGAAGAAGGCCAACGTGCGCCTGCTGCGCATCGCGTCGTCGCCGCCGTCGCCCGGTTTCATCGACAGCAAGCGGATCGGCTCCGGTCTGCTGCTGCAAACCGCCGATGTTCGCGTGGTCGGCCGCCAGGAACTGACGGTGGTGACCCGGGCGACGCCCGACGAAGCGCAGTTCGCCGACCTGCTGTTTGCCTGGAAGGTGGCGAAGTTCGTCAAGTCCAACGCCATCGTCTACGCTCGCGACCAGCGCACCATCGGCGTCGGTGCCGGGCAGATGAGCCGCGTCTATTCCGCCCGCATCGCCGGCATCAAGGCCGCCGACGCCGGGCTGGTGGTGGAAGGATCGGTGATGGCCTCCGACGCCTTCTTCCCCTTCCGCGACGGCATCGACGCCGCCGCCGGGGCCGGCATCAAGGCCATCATCCAGCCCGGCGGCTCGATGCGCGACACCGAAACCATCGCCGCCGCCGATGAACACGGCATCGCCATGGTGTTCACCGGCGTACGGCATTTCAGGCATTGACGGGAATGGGGAGTGGGAATCGGGAATCGAAAGCGCTACTCTCGCCGTGTTCGCTCTTGCCTCTCCCCATTCGCGACACCGAAATCATCGCCGCCGCCGATGAGCACGGCATCGCCAAGGTGTTCACCGGCGTGCGGCATGTCAGGCATTGACAGGAATGAGGAGTCCGGAATGGGGAATCGAAAGCGCCACTCCCGCCGTGTTCGCTCTTACCATTCCCCATTCCCCATTCCCCATTCCCCATTCCCCATTCCCGATTCCCGATTCCCGGCCTCCCCTATGAAACTCCTGCTGATCGGTTCCGGTGGTCGCGAGCATGCTCTGGCGTGGAAGTTGGCGCAGTCGTCGCGGGTGCACGAGGTGATCGTGGCACCGGGCAATGCCGGGACGGCGCGGGAGGCGAAATGCCGCAACGTGGCGGTCAGGGCGGATGACCTCGACGGCCTGTTGCGGTTGGCGCGGGAAGAGGGCGTGGCGTTGACCGTGGTCGGGCCGGAGGGACCGCTGGTCGCCGGTGTGGTGGATCGTTTCCGCGATGCCGGCCTGCGCATCTTCGGGCCGAGCGCGGCGGCGGCGCAGTTGGAGGGCAGCAAGGCCTTCGCCAAGGAATTTCTCGTCCGTCACGGCATCCCGACCGCCTTCCACGCGGTACACACCGAGGTCGACGCGGCGCTGGCCTACGTGCGTGGGAAGGGCGCGCCGATCGTCATCAAGGCCGATGGCCTGGCCGCCGGCAAGGGCGTGGTGGTGGCGATGACGCTGGCCGAGGCCGAGGCCGCCGTGCGCGACATGCTCGGCAGCAATGCCTTCGGCACGGCCGGCGCGCGGGTGGTGATCGAGGAGTTCCTCGACGGCGAGGAAGCCAGCTTCATCGCCATGGTCGACGGCAGGACCGCGCTGCCGATGGCGACCAGCCAGGACCACAAGCGCGTCGGCGACGGCGACAGCGGCCCCAACACCGGCGGCATGGGTGCCTATTCGCCCGCGCCGGTGGTCACGCCTGCCGTGCATGCGCGGGTGATGCGCGAGATCGTCGAGCCGACCGTCGCCGGCATGGCCGCCGATGGCGCGCCGTTCAGCGGCTTCCTGTACGCCGGTTTGATGATCGACGCCGACGGCGCGCCGAAGGTGATCGAGTTCAACGTGCGCTTCGGCGATCCGGAAACCCAGCCGGTGCTGCTGCGCCTGCAATCCGATCTGCTGCAGCTGATCGAAGCGGCGCTCGACGCGCGCCTGCATGAAATCGACGCGCAATGGGATGCGCGTCCGGCGCTGGGCGTGGTGATGGCGTCGCGGCCGTATCCGCAGGCAGCGGTCAGCGGCGAGCCGATCAGCGGACTGGACGCCGTGGCCGACGATGTCCGCGTGTTCCACGCCGGCACCGCGCTGGACGCGCAAGGTCGCGTGGTCAGTGCCGGCGGCCGCGTGCTCTGCGTCACCGCGCTCGGCGACGATCTCGCCGAAGCGCAGCGGCGCGCCTATGCCGGCGTCGACGCGATCCATTGGGACAGCGCCTTTTGCCGCCGCGACATCGGCTGGCGCGCGCTGGCGCGCTGAGCGGCGACCCCGATCAGGGCGATTTGCGCGCCAGTTTTTCGTGCCAGTCGTTGACCAGCATCAGCGCCGCGCTGCCGTAATAGCGATGGTAGTCGGCCACCATTTCGCCGTGCGCGATCACCGGATCGGTGGCGACGATCCGGCGTGCCTCGTCGAGGTCGTCGAGCGCCAGCACGAACAGCCCGCGGCGGCCCTGTTCGCCGTCCAGCGGCCCCGCCAGTACCAGTTTTCCCTCGCCGGCAAGGCGTTTCATGTTGGCGAAATGGCCGCGGAACATGGCGTCGCGCTCCAGGCCGACGGGCAGCGGCGTCGGCCCGCTGCGCAGGATCACCAGCACGTAGGCGCGCATGCCGTACTCGTCGGCACCCAGCGACTGCGCCAGTTCGGCGTCGTAGGAGGCGGGTGTATCGGCGGGCGCATCGGCCGGTGGCGTTGCCTGCGCGCCGGTGCAGGTGAGCAGGGCGGCGAACAGCAGTGCAAGGATTCGGATCATGGCGGTTTCCGGGGCGGGGCGAGCGAAGGGCAGCATGGTATGCCGGCGGCGCGGTGCTCGCAGGATGGTCAGCACACGCCCTGCGCCAGGATCGCGTCGGCGACCTTGACGAACCCGGCGATGTTGGCACCCTGCACATAGTTGACGCTGCCGTCGGCGCGCCGGCCATGGCGCACGCACAGGGCGTGGATCTCCTTCATGATGGCGTGCAGGCGGGTGTCCACTTCGGCATGCGTCCAGCTCAGGCGCAGCGCGTTCTGGCTCATCTCCAGCCCGGAGGTGGCGACGCCGCCGGCATTGCTGGCCTTGCCCGGCGCATACAGCAGGCGGGCTTGCTGGAACACCGCCATCGCCTCCAGCGTACACGGCATGTTGGCACCCTCGGCGACGCACAGCGCGCCGTTGCCGACCAGGGCGCGGGCGTCGGCCTCGTCCAACTCGTTCTGGGTGGCGCAGGGCAGGGCGATCTCGGCCGGGATGTGCCAGGGGCGGCGACCGGGCAGATAGTCGAAGCGGGCATCGCCGGCCAGTTCGGCCAGCCGTCCGCGACGCTCGTTCTTCAGCGCCATGACCTCGCCCAGCGCCGCTTCGTCGAAGCCCGCCCGGGCGTACAGGGTGCCGCCGGAGTCGGACAGCGTCAGCACCCGGCCGCCGAGTTCGACCGCCTTCAGTGCGGCGTACTGGGCGACGTTGCCGGAGCCGGAAATCAGCACCCGCGCGCCCTGCGTCTGGCGTCGATGGTGGTGCAGCATCTGCTCGACGAAGTAGACCGTGCCGTAGCCGGTCGCCTCCGGCCGCATCAGGCTGCCGCCGTAGGCCAGGCCCTTGCCGGTGAACACGCAGCCGGCCTGGTTGCCGAGCTTCTTCATCATCCCGGCCATGTAGCCGACCTCGCGCGCGCCGACGCCGATGTCGCCGGCCGGCACGTCGGTGTCGGGGCCGAGATGGCGATGCAGCTCGAACATCAGCGCTTGGCAAAAGCGCATCACCTCGCCCTCGCTCTTGCCCTTGGGGTCGAAGTCCGCGCCGCCCTTGCCGCCGCCCATCGGCAGCGTGGTCAGGGCGTTCTTGAAGGTCTGCTCGAAAGCCAGGAACTTCAGGATCGACAGGTTCACCGAAGGGTGGAAGCGCATGCCGCCCTTGTACGGGCCGATGGCGGCGCTGTGCTGCACGCGCCAGGCGCGGTTGACCTGGGTGCGGCCCTGGTCATCCACCCAGGCGACACGGAATTGCAGCACGCGGTCGGGTTCCACCAGTCGTTCCAGCAGGCCGTGTTCGCCGTAGCGCGGATGGGCGCGGATGAACGGCCACAGGCTGTCCATCACCTCGCGCACCGCCTGGAGGAACTCCGGCTGATCGGGATCGCGCACGGCGACGGCGTCGAGGAAGACGGAAAGATCGGGATGCTTCATGCCTGCGGCCAAAGAAATGGTGCAGTGCACAGTCTAGGGGCAAACCGCGCGCCTCGGGCGCGGCGCGAGGGCGTGTTGCGTGGTCGCCTTGATGCAGGTCAGTCGCGCGGGTCGGCGCTCAAGGGCTGGCCGAGGGCGCTGTCGCGTCGCCCTGCGCGGCCATGGCGCGGGCACCGGTGACGATCATGCGCACCATGCCGGCGAGTTGGGCGATCAGCTCGGGGTCGCGTTCGCGCGGCTGGTCGATGGCGGTGGCACCGATGGCGAACACCAGACGGGTGATGGCGCGGGCGACCAGGGCCGGCTGGTGCAGCGGTGCGCGGGCGGCCTTGGCCAGCCGGATCAGGTCGATCTGCAACTCTTCCTCGAAATAGATCAGCTCGCGCTCGACCGCCTGCTTGAAGGCGTCCGAGCCGACCGAGCCTTCGCGCAGCAGCACGTGCAGCATCTTGTGGTCGGCGCGCATCTGCTCGATGAAGGTTTCCACCGAGCTTTGCACCACGCTGCCCTCGGCATTGGCGCGGCGTCGCGCCTGGCCGATCAGGGTGCGCAGCGAGCGGCCGGCCAGTTCCGCCAGGGCGACGGCAAGTTCGTCGATGTCGCGGAAATGGCGATAGAAGCTGTTCGGCGCGATCCCCGCCTCGCGCGCCACCTCGCGCAGCGACAGCGTCGACACGCTGCGATGCGGGCCGACCAGAGCCAGCGCCGCGGCGATCAGATCCTCGCGCGAGATGCTGGGCTTGCGGCCGATGGCGGAGTCGTCGCCGGCGGGGGCGGTGGTGGTGACCATGGGGCGATCAGTGCGGCAGTGGCAGCCATCATCGCCGAAATGGCAGCGATCCGCTTGCCGCGCGGCTGCGCCGTCAGACTGAACGGTGGTCATAATTAATGCACAAGTGTCTAGACAATCGTGCGGACGCGCGTATAGTCCGTCGCATGAGCTCCCCGACTTCTCTCGAAAGCGCCGCCATCGCGCCCGCATCGCGGCGCTCCCGCCTGCGTCGCTGGGTGCGCCCCTGGGTCAACCCGGTGGTGTTCGACTTCTGGGCCCAGCGACTGCACCCGACTTGGTCCTGGGAGCGCCCGCTGGCGCGTCTGGTCGCGCGCGAACAGGCCTCCATCGACAGCTTCACGCTGTGGCTCAAGCCCAATCGCCATGTCGGTGCCGTGCGCCCCGGCCAGCATTTCAACGTCAGCGCCGAGATCGATGGCGCGGCGGTCACCCGCAGCTACAGCCTCAGCCACCTGCCGCGCGCCGATGGCTGCCTGGCGATCACCGTGAAGGCCATCGAGGGTGGCAAGCTCAGCAGCCATCTGTGCCACGACCTGTCGCTGGGCGCGCGACTGGGCCTGTCGCCGGCATTCGGCGACATGGCCCTGCCGGCGCAGCCGTCCGGCCGCTGGCTGTTCCTCGCCGCCGGCAGCGGCATCACGCCGCTGGCCTGTCTGACCCGCGAACTGGCCGCGCGCGACATGCCGGTCGAGCTCGACCTGGTTTACTGGGCGCGCTGTCGCGACGAACTGTGCTTCATCGACGCCTTGCGCGCCCTCGAAGCTGCGCATCCGCGCCTGCGCGTGCATGTCGCCCTGACCCGCGAGCCCGGCGCGATGCAGCCCGGCGAAGCGCGTGGCCGCATCGACGAGGCGCTGTTGCAGGATCTGGTCGGACCGCTCGATGGCCGTCAGGTATTCGCCTGCGGCCCGGACGGCTTCGTCGACCGGGCGCGGCAATTGCTGGCCGCGCGCAGCGAATCCTTCCAGGCCGAGGCGTTCACCCCGCCGCAGCCGGCGGTCGACGAATCCGGCACGGTTGAAGTGCGCCTCGCCGCCAGCGGCCGCACCCTGCGACTGCCGCGCGGCGTGTCCCTGCTCGAAGCGCTGGAGGCCGAAGGCCTGCGTCCGCGGCATGGCTGCCGGATGGGCCTGTGCAACACCTGCGCCTGCGAGAAACCGGCCGGCATCGTCCGTCACCTGCCCAGCGGCGAGCTGGTGCGCGAACCCATGTCCTCGCTGCGCCTGTGCATCCACGGCGCGGCATCCGACCTCACCATCAACCTCTGAGCCACGCGATGACCGCAAAAAGCAAATCCCGCGCCCTCGGCGGCGAGGAACTGGAGCGCTTCGGTGCCGAACTCGACGCCCTGCGCGCCCGCACCGTCGCCACCCTCGGCCAGCGCGACGCCGACTACATCCGCCGCGTGGTCAAGGCGGTGCGCTACATCGATGTCGCCGGCCGCGCCCTGCTCTACGTCGGCGCCATCGGCGGCGCATTCGTCAACTGGCTGTTCTGGCCGGCCTGCGTGCTCGGCGTGCTGCTGATCGCCGTTGGCAAGATCCTGGAGAACATGGAGGTCGGCCACAACGTGATCCACGGCCAGTACGACTGGATGGGCGACCCGCACCTCAACGGCAAGACCTACGAGTGGGACATCGTCGCCACCAGCGAAAACTGGCGCAAGACGCATAACTTCCGCCATCACACCTACACCAACATCCGCGGCCTGGACGACGACATCGGCTACGGCCTGTTGCGCATCTTCCCCGAGCAGCGCTGGCGGCCGTTCTACCTGCTGCAACCGTTGATCGCGCCGCTGTTCGCCCTGCTGTTCGAATGGGGCATCGCCATCCAGGACCTGAAGTTCGGCCGCCTGTTCGCCGGCAAGACCACCCTGCGCAAGATGAAGCGCGCGCTGTCGGCGGTCGGCCGCAAGATGCGTCGGCAGATCGTCAAGGACTACCTGATCTTCCCGCTGCTGGCCGGACCGTTCTTCCTGCCCGTACTGCTCGGCAACGTCGCCGCCAACCTGATCCGCAACCTGTGGACCTGGGTGGTGATCTTCTGCGGCCACTTCACCACCGACGTGGAAACCTTCCCCAAGGAAGTCATCCGCAACGAAACCCGTGGCCACTGGTACCTGCGCCAACTGCGCGGCTCCGCCAACATCGGCGGTGGTCGCCTGATGAACCTCATGACCGGCAACCTGAGCCACCAGATCGAGCACCATTTCTACCCCGACATCCCGGCCAACCGCTACGCCGCGATGGCGGTGGAAGTACGCGAAATCTGCGAGCGCTACGGCCAGCATTACGACACCGGGTCATTGCCCCGGCAATTCGGCCAGGTGGTCTGGCGCATCCTGCGCCACGCCTTCCCCAGCCGTCCCCGGCTGCGTCTGCGGCTTGAACAGGCTGTGGCTCAGCGGGCCTGAGGGTTTGTGCATTTGAGGGGGTTGTGTCGGGGTTGTTCGAGTGAAGCCGAATCCCCAAGACTCGACGAAGTCACCAAGCCGCCTTCGAAACAGCCGAAACATCGCCACAACACAACAGCCAGGCGAGTTAAGCCCGAACCCCCGATCATCGCGCCAATCCGTCCTCGCCACGCGCCAACTCCGCCCAGGCCTGCAGATCGCTGTCCTTCAGTTCGCCGAGCTTCTGTGCCAGCACACGGCCGTCGGCACCGAGCAGCACGCTGTAGGGCAGGACGCCGCGGGTGTTGCCGAAGGTGGTGGAGAGGTCGATCCGACCGGGGGCGGCGAGGCGCACCGGCAGGTCCAATCCGTGCGCGGTCATGAAGTCGGCCACCGGTTCGGCTTCGGTTTCCAGGGCGATGGCGAGCACGGCGAGGCCGTCGGCGTCGCGGCGGTCGTGCCAGTCGGCGAGCAGCGGCAGTTCGCGCACGCAGGGCGGGCACCAGGTGGCCCAGAAGTTGAGGATCACCGGCGCGCCGTCGTGTTCGGCCAGCGGCCGCATCGTGCCGTCGAGATCGGCCAGCGCGGTGTCGGGGCGGCGCTCGCCGATGTCGAGCACCTGGACTTCGGCAGGAACGGGTTGTTCGGGCCGGCGTTCCGGGGCGAACCACCAGCGTCCTGCGGCGAGGCCGAGCGCGCCGGCGAGCAGTGCGGCGATGACGATGACGAGGGTCGGGCGCATCGCGCTCAACGCCCGTGCGCGCGTTGCAGCGCGTCGGTGACGATGCCGGCGGTGAGCAGGGTGGGCAGCTTTTCGCCCTCGCCGCCGCCAGCCGGATAGACCACGTACAAGGGCACACCGACCGCCTTGTGGCTTTCCAGGAAGGTGGTGATGGCGGGGTCGACATTGGTCCAGTCGCCCTTCATGTAGACGCCGCCGGCATCGGCCAGTGCCTGCCTGAAGGTGTCCTGCGACAGCACGGCGCGTTCGTTGAGCTTGCAGGTGACGCACCAGTCGGCGGTCATGTTGACGAACACCAGCCGGCCTTCGCCGCGCAGCGCGGCCAGCCGCTCGGCGGAATACGCCACCTCGCCCTCGGCCTCGTTGGCGGCCGAGGCCGACGCCGTGGTCGTCGCCGGCAGGCCGTGCAGGGTGTTCAAGGTCAGCGCCACGGCGACGACGGCCAGCGCCATGCCGGCGCGGCGCGACCAGGCGCTGCCGCGCAGCCGCTGCCGCTCATGCCACCACAGGCCCAGCGCCAGCAGGGTGAAGCCGGCCAGCACGTACAGCACCGCGCTGGCTCCGCGTTGCGCGGCCAGCACCGAGACCAGCCAGGCGGCGGTCAGGTACATCGGGAAGGCCATGAACTGCTTGAAGGTGTCCATCCACGCGCCGGGACGCGGCAGGCGCTGCGCCAGCGCCGGGATGAAGCCGATCAGCAGGAACGGCAGGGCAAGACCCAGGCCCAGCGCCAGGAACACCGCCAGCGCCAGCCAGGCCGGCGCGCCGAAGGCGTAGGCCAGCGCCGGACCCATGAACGGCGCGGTGCAGGGACTGGCGACCACCACCGCGAGCACGCCGGTGAAGAAATCGCCGGCCGGTCCCTTCTTCTCGGTCAGCGACTGCCCGGCACCGGCCAGTCCGGCACCGATCTGGAACACCCCGGACAGCGCCAGGCCGACGATGAACATGACGAAGGCGAGAAAGGCGATGGCCAGCGGCTGCTGCAACTGGAAGCCCCAGCCGAGCAGCATGCCGGCCTGGCGCAGCGCCAGCACCAGCGCGCCGACGGCGGCGAAGCTGACCAGCACGCCCAAGGTGTACCAGGCTGCGCTGCGCCGCGCCTGCGCGCCGCCGCCCTGGGCCAGGCTGAGCGCCTTCAGCGACAGCACCGGCAACACACACGGCATCAGGTTCAGGATCAGGCCGCCGAGCAGGGCCGACAACAGGGTCAGCAGGGCGACGGCGAGGCCGAAGCGGGCGTCGCCGCCCTCATCGAGCGTGGCTGCGACCAGGCTGTCGGCGCTGGCGGCGGGCAGGTCGATGTCGATGCGGCGGGTGATCGGCGGATAGCAGATGCCGTTGTTCTGGCAACCCTGGAACACCGCTTCCAGCGTCGCGCTGACTGCCGCAGCGTCGTGGCGTTGCAGCGGCAACGGCGTTTCGACCAGATCGAAATACACCGCCACCTGGCCGAAATGCTCGTCGTGATGATCCACCGCCGGCGGCCATTGCGGGGCCAGCGCAGTGGCCTTGCCGTCGGCGTGCAGGGTGAATTCGGAGTGGTCGCGGTACAGGTAGTAGCCCGGTGCCGGCGTGAAGCGCATCAGGATCACGTTCGGCGAGGTGGCGATGGCCTCGAAGCGGAACGCCTGTTCGGCCGGCAGCGGCAGGGTCTCGACCTGGAAGTCCACCGCCTGCGGATCGCCGAGCAGCGGCTTGCCGGCGTTGCCCAGCGGCAGGGCGGAAAACGGTGCGGACGACGGTGCGGCGGACAGCGCCACGTTGATCGTCTTCGCATGCGGCGGATAGCACACGCCGAGATCGGCGCAGCCCTGATAGCGCACGCGCAATTGCGCCTGCGTCGCGCCGCCCTGCGCCGTGCCGTCGAGCACCGCCAGCAGTTCGCCGCGATAGGTTTCCACGTCGCCGAAGAACTCGTCGTGGTAGGCGATGCCGTCCGGCAGCGCCAGCGCGCCGGGCGCGAAGCTGCCGTCCGGCGAGTCCACCGCAATGCGGTGGCGATACAGGTAATAGCCCTCGGCGATGACCCAGCGCAGGGCGATGCGGCCATCGTCCTGGCGCGTCGCACTCAGCGCGAAGGCTTCGTCGATGGGCAGCAGGTCGGCCTCGTCGATGGCTGCCGCGGGCGACAGACCGAGCAGCGCCAGGCAGGCGAACAGCAGGAGACGGAGGTGCGACATGGCGAATCGACTCGCTGGGACGGCAGGGCGGCCCGCCGTGGCGACGGGCGTCAGGGAGCGGTCTCGTCGTGCAGCCATCGCAGGTAGCGATCGAGCCCGGAGCCGACTGCGACCACGATGATCTCGGGAAGTTCGTAGGGATGGTGTTCGAGGATCGCCGCTTCCAGCTCGACCAGCCGCGCCTCGACGGTCTTGATCAGCAGCAGCGCCTCGTCGGCGCGCTCCACTTTTCCCTGCCAGCGATAGACCGAGCGAACCTGCGGCAGCACGCTGACGCAGGCGGCCAGGCGGCGCTCGACCAGGATGCCGGCCAGTGCTTGCGCCTGACCGGCATCCGGGCAACTGCACAGCGCCAGGCGCGCCATCGTGTCTGCCGATGGCGCGCCCGGATCGCTCATTCGAAACCGTCGGCGAAGATCAGCGGCTCGGGCTCGGGGTCGACGAACACGCAGCTCGCCGGGCGGCTCGACTCGAACAGCGCGCGGGAGGCCCATTGCGGATGGTCGACGAACGGGTTGCGGTTGCCCTGGAAGCTCTGGATCACGTCGTTGCGGGCCAGTTCCTCGGCATCCGGCGGATCGGCCAGGTGCCAGGCCAAGAGGTCGCTGAGCAGACCCATGTAGGCGACTGCGGCGGTGTTGCCGGTGCCGAGGATATCGCCACGGTTGTCGGTCAGTTCCAGGTCCGGCGTATTGCCGTCGTGGCCGTCCTCGGCGGCGATGCCCTCGTAGCGGATCGCCATGTAGAACATCGCCCGCGCCATTTCGCCCTTGCGGTGGTCCCAGGCCTCGAACGAGCCGGTGTTGCCGTCCGGGCTGCGCACCCAGTTGGACTGGCCGGGTCCGCCGACGCCGTTGTTGAACTCGGTCGGCAGCTCGGTGCAGCCGCTGGCGCAGTTGGCAAACGGCCGGCTGCCACGGCTGCTGTTCTGGCCGGTGTCGGACAGCCACAGCATGTGCGTGTCGGTGTAGGCGGCGAGGTTGTTGTTGGCAAAGCCCAGCGAGTTGGGCCAGGTGTGCTCGCGGTTGTAGGTGATGCCGCTGCCGGTGCCGGCGCGGTCGCTGACCTTGTTGTAGGAGCGGTTGCGATAGACGTCGATGATCTTGTCGGGGTTGTTCGGGTCTTCCTGGGCGATTTCCAGGATGGTCCAGGTGTTGAAGCCGTTGGGACCGCCACCGCCGCTGTACGGATACACCGTGTGGCCCTTGATGATCTCATGCAGGGTGCAGCGCAGTTGTTCGGGCGAGCTGGTGTTGACGCCGGCGTAATAGGCATCGGTGCTGCCATCGGACACCGTGAAACTGGCCGTCTGCACGCCTTCCATGGCGATGCCGCTGGTGTTGAGAACGAAGGCACCGTTGACCGTGAACAGGCAGCTCGCGCCGGCCGGCAGCAGCGGGTCGGGGGTCAGGATGCGCTGCGCGGCGTTGCCGGACTCGGTCAGCGTCAGCGGCGTGCCGTCGCAGGCCAGGCTGAACGCGCCGGGCGCGGTGGTCACCATCTCGCTGAAGGTGACGCGCACGTCGGCGGCCACCGGCACGTTGCTGGCCCCATCGGCGGGCTGGATGGCGACGATGGTCGGCGGCGGCACGTTGGCCGGATCGAAGGTGCCGAAGCTGACGACGTGGTCGGCCTGCATCGGGTCGAACGGCGCGTCCTGATCGCTCACCTTGTCGGCGAAGATGGTCCAGGTGCAGGTCTCGGCCTGCTGGAACGGTGCGTCCGGGGTCAGCGTGTAGTTGGCCGGCCCGCCGCTGACGCTGGCGGTGTGTGCGCCGGAAAGGGTGCAGGCGAGGGAGAACCAGTCGGCATCGAGCGTGACCGCCTCGCTGAACGACGCATCGAGGACGGCGTTCACGGCGACCTGGGTCGCGCCGTCGGCCGGCGTGGTGGAAACCGTCGGGGGCAAGTCCACTGCCGGGCCGAAGCTCTGGTTGGCGTTGCAGGCACCGAAGCTGTCGGCGGCCGGCTCGTTCCACTGGAAATCCGCGTACTGCGTGCCATCACCGGACAGTTGCAGGCTGTGGTCGGCCGGCGAGTTGTTGGCCTCGGACACCCCGATGTCGACGCTGGTCATGCCCTGTGCCGGGCCATTGCTGGCGGTGAAGACGCCCTCGTAGCTGAGGAACTGGATCACCGCATCGCCGGGGCCGACCAGCGCCAGCCCGTCGGGCGAGCCGTTCTGCAGGCCATCCTGCGGATAGTTGATGACGCCGATGCGCCCCTGTCCGCCGCAACTCACCAGGCTACCGGCCGGCAGCGAGTCCGTGCCGTAGCTGGCACCGCCGTTGCCGTTGTAGCGGACGATCCGGTACTGCGTCAGATCCTCGCCGGCGGTGGCGACCACCTCGACCGCCTCGCCGCTGTCCGCGCCGGCGTTGTCGTAATGGATTTCGTTGATGAACACCTCGCCCTGGGCGACGGCGGCGAAGGCCAGCGCGGCGGACAGCGCGCCGAGCCGGAACGAGCGGGAAGCGATGGACATGCGGCGGGCACCGGTCATGAGGAAAGCCGCCAAGTCTAACCGGGGTCGGCGAAGCGAATGTGTCGACGCGCTCTTGAAAGCGGAAAGCGCCGTCCCCAGATTGCCGCCGTCCCGACGCTTCACTGGCGGCGGGGTCTCCGCTAAAATTGGCACTCACCGACAGGGAGTGCTGACAAACTGTCGAAACCCACCAAAAATCAACATCTTGTGAGGAAGTCATGAATCTCAAGCCGCTCCACGATCGCGTGATCATCAAGCGCATGGAAGAAGAGAAGGTCTCCGCCGGTGGCATCGTGATCCCGGACAACGCCACCGAGAAGCCGGTCAAGGGCGAAGTCGTCGCCGTCGGCGAAGGCAAGCCGCTGGACAACGGCAGCGTCCGCGCGCTGAAGGTTAAGGCCGGCGACAAGGTGCTGTTCGGCAAGTACAGCGGCACCGAGGTCAAGGTCGACGGCACCGAGTACCTGGTCGTCCGCGAAGACGACATTTTTGCCGTCATCGGCTGATGCCGATGCGGGAATGGGGAATCGGAAAGGCGCCTAGCGCCCCGCCCTGACCTGAGCCATCCCCGTCCCGCAGTACCGGTTTCCAGCTCTTAGCCATTCCCAATTCCCAATTCCCCATTCCCGGAGTCATCCCATGGCAGCCAAAGAAGTACGTTTCGGCGAAGACGCCCGCGCCCGCATCCTTAAGGGCGTAAACACCTTGGCCAATGCGGTCAAGGTCACCCTCGGTCCGAAGGGCCGCAACGTCGTGCTCGAGAAGAGCTTCGGCGCGCCGACGATCACCAAGGACGGCGTCTCCGTCGCCAAGGAGATCGAACTGGCGGACAAGTACGAGAACATCGGCGCGCAGATCGTCAAGGAAGCGGCGTCGAAGACCTCCGACATCGCCGGTGACGGCACCACCACCGCCACCGTGCTGGCGCAGGCGTTCATCCGCGAGGGCCTGAAGGCGGTCGCCGCCGGCATCAACCCGATGGACCTCAAGCGCGGCATCGACCAGGCCGTGAAGGCGGCGGTCGGCGAGCTGAAGAACCTGTCCAAGCCCACCGCCGACGACAAGGCCATCGCCCAGGTCGGCACCATTTCCGCCAACGCCGACGAGTCCATCGGCACCATCATCGCCGACGCGATGAAGAAGGTCGGCAAGGAAGGCGTGATCACCGTTGAAGAAGGCTCCGGCCTGGACAACGAGCTGGATGTCGTCGAAGGCATGCAGTTCGACCGCGGCTACCTGTCGCCGTACTTCATCAACAACCAGCAGAGCCAGCAGGTGGAGTTCGAGGATCCGTACATCCTGATCCACGACAAGAAGATCTCCAACGTGCGCGACCTGCTGCCGGTGCTCGAAGGTGTCGCCAAGGCCGGCAAGCCGCTGCTGATCGTCGCCGAGGAAGTCGAAGGCGAGGCGCTGGCGACGCTGGTCGTCAACACCATCCGCGGCATCGTCAAGGTCGCCGCCGTCAAGGCACCGGGCTTCGGTGACCGCCGCAAGGCCATCCTGGAAGACATCGCCGTCCTCACCGGCGGCACGGTGATTTCCGAGGAAGTCGGCCTGTCGCTGGAGAAGGCAACGGTCAAGGATCTCGGCCGCGCCAAGAAGATCGTTGTCTCCAAGGAAAACAGCACCCTCATCGACGGTGCCGGCGATGCCGATGCCATCCAGTCGCGCATCAAGCAGATCAAGGCGCAGATCGAAGAGACTTCTTCGGACTACGACCGCGAGAAGCTGCAGGAGCGCGTGGCCAAGCTGGCCGGCGGCGTGGCGGTGATCAAGGTCGGCGCGTCCACCGAGATCGAGATGAAGGAAAAGAAGGCCCGCGTCGAAGACGCCCTGCACGCCACCCGCGCCGCAGTGGAAGAAGGCGTGGTGCCGGGCGGCGGCGTGGCGCTGATCCGCGCGCTGAAGGCGGTCGAAGGCCTGAAGGGTGCCAACGAGGACCAGAACCTCGGCATCGCCATCACCCGTCGCGCGCTGGAAGCCCCGCTGCGCGAGATCGTCGCCAACGCCGGCGAAGAGCCGTCGGTGATCGTCAACAAGGTGAAGGAAGGCGAAGGCAACTTCGGCTACAACGCCGCGACCGCCGAGTTCGGCGACATGATCGCCTTCGGCATCCTGGACCCGACCAAGGTCACCCGCTCTGCCCTGCAGCACGCGGCATCGGTCGCCGGCCTGGCGATCACCACCGAGGCGGTGGTGGCCGAAGTGCCGAAGAAGGACGAACCGGCGATGCCGGGCGGCGGTGGCATGGGCGGCATGGGCGGCATGGATTTCTGATCCGCGCCCGCAGCCTTGCTGTTACCAGAGAAACCCCGCTCCGGCGGGGTTTCTTTTTGCGCGCGGGTTCCCTTTCCTGCTCACGCGCGATGAAGAAGGGCGGCGGTCTCTAGACCAACGCAAACAGCAGGGTGAGCAGAGTCATGTCCGCGCACCATTCCGCCAGCACGGATATGCTGGCCGCCTCTGCCGATCTCTGCGCGCCGCCCGTGCCTGTTCGAGCCCTGCCCATGCAAAACCACGGTGCCGCGATGACCGATCTGCCTAGGCTGACGGGCAAGCTCGTGGTCGCCGGCGGCTCACCATGAAACACGGTCTTCCACTGCGAGCGGCGGATTTGCGGGGCCTGGGGCGGCTTGGCGTCGAGGCGGTATTGCAGGTCACCGATCTGGTCGAGGCGGTGCATGGCGGCATCCAGCATGTCGCCACCTTGCGTGCGCCGCGTCCCGGCGCGCGGCCGGGCCATGTCGCCCGATTCGCCTACGGCAGTGTCCGGGGCGTGACGCGGCTGGTCGGGGCGGCGCTGGAGCGGGTCGCGACGGGTCTGGACGGAGCCGCCAATGATGCGGCGCATTCGGCCGGACGCGAGGCGGTGCTGGCGGCGTTGAACGGCGTGCTGGGCGACCATCTCGAAGCCAGTGGCAATCCGTTCGCCATCCCGCTGCATCTGCGCCACGGCGATGCCGTGTTGCCGCTGGACGACCGTGCCGCGCTGCGCGCTGCGCTGCCCGATGCCCAACCGCGCGTGCTGGTCCTGTTGCACGGGCTGTGCATGTCGCCCTGGCAATGGCGGATGCGCTCGGCGCGGGCGACGCCGGACACCGATATCCAGGCGCTGGCCGAATCCCTCGGGTACAGCGTGCTGCTTCTGCACTACAACAGCGGCCGCCATGTCGCCCACAACGGTCGCGAGCTTGCCGGCCAGCTCCAGGCACTGGTCGATGCCTGGCCGCGACCGATCAGTCAATTGACCCTGCTGGGCCACAGCATGGGCGGGCTGGTGGCGCGCAGCGCCTGCCACGCGGCGCAGGACCACGGACATGGCTGGGTGCGGCTGCCGGTGTCACTGATCTGCCTCGGCACCCCGCACCATGGTGCGCCGCTGGAACGCGCCGGAAACGGCGTTGATCGCTTGCTGGCAGCCTTGCCGCTGGTGGCACCGTTTGCCCGCCTGGGCCACCTGCGCAGCGCCGGCATCACCGATCTGCGGCATGGCGCAGTGAGTGAGCCGGATGTTCGCGGACCGGGCCGATTCGCCGTCTGTGGCCGGCCGCATACAGTGTTGCCCTTGCCGGAAACGGTGGCCCTGCATGTGCTGGCCGGCACGCGCTCGCCGTCACTCGCGCGCTCCCGCCTGCGTGGCGATGGGCTGGTGCCGGTCGCCAGCGCGCTGGGGCAACATCGTGACCCGGAGCGCGATCTCGCCGTGCCCGCGTCGCGAAAGGCGATCATTGCCGATGCCGGGCATCTGGCGCTGCTGCATCATCCCGAGGTGTTGTCCGTGCTCGGGCGCTGGCTGCGCCGCGGCAACGGCTGAACCGGCCGGCGACGCAGCGCTGCTCGATCACGGCCGGCTCTTCGCGCTGACAGCACGGTGGTCGCGCCGAGGGAAAAGCGACCTGTGCCCTCAGGGCCGATGCTCGCTGGCCAGGTAGGCTTCGCCCTGCATTTCGATCAGGCGGCTTTCGGTGCGCTGGAACTCGTGGCGCAGTTTGTCGCCCTGGTACAGCGCGGTCAGCGGGACGGCGGCGGAGAGGATCAGGTTGACGTGGCGGTCGTAGAGTTCGTCGATCAGGTGGACGAAGCGACGCGCGGCGTTTTCGTTGGCGGTGCCCAGCGCCGGCACGTCGGCCAGCAGCACGGTGTGGAAGTCGCGGGCGATCTCGATGTAGTCGGCGGCCGAGCGCGGGCCTTCGCAGAGCGCGGTGAAATCCAGCCAGGCCACGCCGTCGCAGTGGTCGATGGCGGGGATCGGGCGGTCGTTGATGCGCAGCGGTTCGCCTTCGTGGACGGTGTCGGCGGTGAGCCGTTCGTACAGTTCGCGCAGGGCGGCGTCGGCGGCCCGGCCCAGCGGATGGTGGTAGACGCTGCCTCGTGACAGCGTGCGCAGGCGGTAGTCGGTGGCGCTGTCCATGCGGTGGACCACGCAATGCTCTTGCAGCAGGGCGATGGCGGGCAGGAAGTTGGCGCGCTGCAGGCCGTCGCGGTACAGGTTGGCGGGGACGGTGTTGGAGGTGGTGACCAGGGTGACGCCGTGGTCGAACAGGCCCTGCAGGAGGCGGGCGAGGATCATCGCATCGCCGATGTCGCTGACGAAGAACTCGTCCAGACACAGCACACGCAGGTCGCGGGCGTAGTCGCGGGCGACCTTCAGCAGCGGATCGCTGTGCTGGCCCAGGTCGCGCAGGCGGGCGTGTACCTCGCCCATGAAACGGTGGAAGTGGACGCGCTTCTTGGCCGGCGTCGGCAGGTGCTCGAAAAACAGGTCGACGAGGAAGGTCTTGCCGCGACCGACGCCGCCCCACAGGTACAGGCCGCGCACCGGGCGCGGTTTGCGCAGGCGCGCCAGCAGGCCGCCCGGCGGCGCGGCGGAGAGGGCGGCGAACAGACGGTCGAACTCGACCAGGGCGGCGCGCTGGGCCGGGTCGTCCTGCCAGCGGCCGGCGAGCACGCCTTCGGCATAGGCGATTCCGGGCGGAATCGGCCGCGTGTCGGCGCGGCGGCTCACGCCTTGGCGGGCAGGTTGGCGCGCACGCCGTTCTTCAGTGCGCCACGCAGGTCCATCAGGCGACGGTGGAAGAAATGGCTGGTTTCCGGCATCCGGATCAGGTTGGGACGCTCGTCCTCGGCGATGTCCTCGATCCAGTCGTAGACCGCCTGCGGATCGACCACGTCGTCTTCCTCGCCCTGGATCACCAGCCACGGACACGGCGGCGGCAGCACGGCGGAAAAATCCCAGCGTCCGGCGGGCGGGGCGACCGAGATCATCTGCGCCAGCGGCAGATGCCGCGCGCCAAGCAGGGCGACGTAGGCACCGAAGGAGAAACCGGCCAGCCACAGGGCGTGCCCGGGCCGCTGTGCGCGCACCCATTCGGCCACCGCCAGCAGATCCAGGGTTTCGCCGCGGCCCTCGTCGTACTCGCCTTCGGAGTTGCCGACGCCGCGGAAGTTGAAGCGCACCGTGGCCAGGCCCAGTTCCAGCAGGCTGCGCTCGATCATCGTCACCACCTTGTTGTGCATGGTGCCGCCATGCAGGGGGTGCGGATGACAGATCACCGCCGTGGCCGGCACGGCCAGCTCGGCCTCGGGCAGGTCGATGGCCAGTTCCAGCGCGCCAGCGGGGCCGGGCAGCATGATGCCGGCGGCGGTGGCGGGGAAGTCGGGCAGGGGAGCGCTCATGGATGCAGCTCGGGTGGGCGGGGAGGGCCGATGATACCGAAGCGACGCGCCGCCGCCGCGTGCCGGAGGACGCCGCTCATGGCGCGCGCGAGAAGTCCAGGCCGATCAGCAGCGGATCGTGGTCGGAGGCGCGCCAGGGCTGTTCGCTGTACCAGTCGGCCTTGCGCTGGTCGATGCGGAAGTCGAAGGCTTCGCTTTCGTCGGCGTTGGCGTGCCAGACCACCGCGCCGCTGACCTTGTCGGCCAGCGTCGGCGACACCAGCGCATGATCGATCCGTCCGGCCTGTCCGGCATGGACATAACTGTAGGCGCGGGCGACACCGCCGAGTTCGAAGGCATCGCGCCAGCCGAGTTCGCGCAGGCGGCGCAGCGGGTCTTCCTGGCTGTTGGCGTTGAAGTCGCCCAGCAGCACGGCGTTGGCGTTGCCGGCGGCGGCCGGATCGCCGGCAAGCCAGTCGTGCAGCGCCTGCGCGGCAGCGACGCGGGCGGCGTTCCAGCAGGCCTGGCCGTCGCCGTTGTCGCGGTTGCCGGCGTCGGCCGGCTGTTCCGCCGGCGGGCAGGAGCCCTTGGACTTGAAATGGTTGGCGACCACGGTGAAGGCCGCGCCACCGTCCAGCGGCACGAAGGCCTGCGCCAGCGGCGGCCGGCTGCCCTGGCGGAACGGGCCGTCGGTCAGTGCTGCCGATGGCCCGAACGGACGCACCCGCGATTCGCGATAGAACAGGCCGACGCGGATCACGTCCTCCCCGGCACCGCCGGGCGGCGGCACCACGGCGCGATAGTCGCCCTCATCGCCCAGCTCGGCGTTGAGCGCGGCAATCAGGGCGGCCTCGGCGCTGCTGGCATCGTGGCCGTCGTTTTCCAGTTCCGCCGCAGCGACGATGTCCGGGCGCAGCGTCGCCAGCATTGCCACCGTTTTTGCCGTCTGCCGTGTCAGTTCCCTCGACGAAGCCGCGCCGCGCGGGGTCGGAAAGCCGCGTCCGCGACCATCGCCGTTGAAATAGTTGAGCAGGTTGATGGAGGCCAGCCGCAGGCCCGGCGGCGGCTGTGGCGCGGCCGGTCGCGGTGCCTGCTTGAGCACGCGCGGGATGTCGGTCAGGTGCAGCCGCCAGCGGCCGTGGTCGTGGCCAAGGATGCCCTCGACCTGGCCCAGTGTGCTGCCGACGCGCAGCGGCGCGGCGTTGCTCGGCCCCTCGTCCGGCACGAACCACAGATCGCGCGGATACTCGCCGCGCCGGTTGTCGTCCAGTACCAGCAGGCGACGTGCGTTGTCGGCCGCCAGCGCCTCGGCGGCTGGCCCCGGCGGATGCACGTCGGTAGGCTGCAACAGGCGCTCGCCGAAGGACACTTCCAGATCGCCATAGCGCAGCAGGCCGCCGTTGCCGGTCACCGTCAGCGGCGCGCTGATGCGCAGCCACATGCCCTCCAGTCGCGCCCAGTCCGCCTCGCTGGCCGGCGGCGCATCGATGCTGGTGATGTTGACGCCGCCGCGACCGAGTGCTTCCACTTCCTCGGCCTGCACCGTGGTCAGGCTGCGCCCGCCGCGACCGCGCTCGACCACCTCGCCGCTGACGCGCACGCGGTCGCCGCGCCGCACGCGCGGGGACTTGTCCCGCGACCACTGCACGTACACACCATCGGCGGTGGCCGGATCGCCATCCTCGGTACCGGCGGCGTCCTGCATGAAGAAGCCATCCATGCCGGTGACGAAATTGCCGGTCACCACGCCCTGCACGGTCACCGACTGGCCTTCGTAGGCGCTGCGCGCGCCGCTGCCCTGCAAGGCACCGATCGAGGCCGGGCCTTCGCCCTCGTCGGACTGCAAGCCGCCGACGGTCAGTGTATCGCAGGCACCCAGGCCGGTGGTCGCCAAGAGGACGAGCAAGGAGGAGAACAGGGCTTTGCGCATGGAAGTTTCCGGTCCTGCCGACGAAAACGCCGCCCTCGGGCGGCGCATCGTCATCCGGCGTGGGCAGCCGGGATCAATTGAGGTTGTCGAGCATCCAGCGCACCGAGGCTTCCACCTGCTCGTCGGTGAGCGAGGGATTGCCGCCGCGTGCCGGCATCAGCCCGGCCGAGCCCTGGTAGCCATCGATGGCGTGACGGATCAGCGTATCCACGCCCTGCGCGATGCGGCCGTCCCAGGAGGCGCGATCCATCACCGGCGCGCCGCCGGCCCCGGTCGTGTGGCAGGCACCGCACAAGGCGTTGTAGATCACCGAGCCGTCCAGCGTGCCGTCATAGGCCACCTTGCCGGCAGCGGCCTTGGCGGCGGCCTCGGCGGCGGCGGCAATCGCTGCGGCTCCGGTCTCGCCGGCATAGACGCCCGCCGGGGACTGGATGCGCGATGTGACCTTGGCGCTCAGGTAGGCCTCGTCGACATTGGTCGTGCGATTGGCATGCAGCAAGGCGGCGACCACGGCCAAGAGGACGGCCAATCCCACCAGGAACAGCATGACCTGGGTGAAATGCTTGAGAAACACGAGATCGTGGCTTTGCTGACTCACGGACTCACCTGTGGGCGACTGGGCGCGCGAAAGCTCGCGCATGAGAAGGCAGGAAGTATAGCCGTCCGTGGCGCATTGCGGAATCGCCGAGCGCAAGGGGCGGGCCGAAGCGCGCCCGTGCGGGTGGCGGATCGCCCGCGCTCACGCCGCGATGGGCAGGGCCTTCGAGCGGTGCAGCCGCGAGCCGGTTGGCCTGAGCCCCTCCCGAAAGAAAGCCATCCGCCTCGCCGCCGGCACGCCCGCATCACGTACTGTTTGCATAATCCAGGTCTTCTTCCTTCCTCCAGGAGTACGTCGTCATGCGTCGTTGCCTCTTCGTCATGCCACTGATTTGCCTGCTCGCCGCCTGTGGCGACACCGTGTCCGACGCGCCCGCCGACGGCGCGCGCAAAGCCGTCGAAAGCGTCATCGCCAAGGCACCGCCCGCCCCGACCGAGTTGCAACCCGGTCAGAGCGTGCAGGGCCTCATCGAAGCCGATGTCGGCCAGGGCATGCAGGTGTTCCGTTCCCTGACGACCAAGATGGCCGACGACCTCGACAAGCAGTTCGACGAGAAGCTGGCCGGCCGCGAGGGCCAGCGCGCCCTCGATGAGGCCAACCGCACCCTGAAGGACTCCGGCATCAAGCAGGAGGTCAAGGCCGACCAGGTGCGCGACCTCGTCAGCGGCCTGGCCGGCAAGACCTTCCACGACTCCTCCATCCATATCATCGACATGATCGGCACGCTGGACGTCTCCCTCAGCGGTGCGGCGGCCGATGGGTCGAAGGCGACCGTGTTCCTGCGCTTCGGCATCGATGATCTGGCCTTCCGCGAGGGCAGCGTGAGTTACCAGCCCGTCGCGCGCGACATGTTCGACCGCTACGAGACCACCAAGGAAGCGCCACCGAGTATGGTCGTCGAGCGCTTCGAGAAGAACGCCGACGGCAGCTACGCCCTCGCCGGCAGCTTCCGCGCCGCCAACCTGGCACCGATCCGGATGGCGAAAAAGCTCACGCAGCCCCTGCCGTCCATCGAAGGACGCTTCGCCTTCGAGTCGCTGCCCGCCCGGGAATTGAAGATCGGCGGCAAGTGAGTGCGCCACTGCCAAAGCCCTCTCCCGCCGGGAGAGGGTTGGCTGTGCAAGCGGAGGATGGGCCAGGCTCCCGCCCTTGGTGCAAGCGGAAACCCGCTATCGCGATGTGGACCGCCCAGAGTTTCATAGACACTCATCGGCCGCTTTGCGCGTAGCGCCTTTCGAACTCTACCGGTGAGACGTCGCCAGCGGAACCATGGCGACGAACCGGGTTGTAGAACATCTCGATGTAGTCGAACACGTCCGAGGTCGCAGCGGCCCGGGTCGGGTACCGAACAACGAAGCGGAAGAGCTGGTGGTCGCCATGAGGCGCGTGCGCAATAACCTCTTCCACGGAGGGAAGGAGGACCCATTGGAGGAGCCTTATCCGGGCGACGACGAGGAGTGGGCGGTGGCCGCGGGGGAGGTCACCGGCGCGCTGCTGGACTTGCTCAACCGCGGGGTGCTGAGGCCGCTGGCACCAGTGCGACATCCCTAAAGTGCCTGAGTGGCGGATCGTTATAGTCCGTAGCCTATCGGGATCGCCTTAGAGGAGAGGGCGGCCCAGGCCTTCGTGGGACAGACAGGGTCTCGCCTAGGCTCCCCAGCATTCGATAGCGCCCAGCAGATAGTTGTCCCACGGGTGGGATAAAGCCAGTAGCCCGGAACGGACGCGCGCTCGAGCAGACTAGGCAAGCTGATCTGCGAACATGACGTCTGGAGTGCAGCCCGGAGCCTCGGCCCGGCCAGGGCGCGCCGGTTCCCGAACCTTGGTCGGACAGGAATTGCCTGCCCTCATCCATCGGCAGTCGACTCCACCGTCTTGGCAACCCGATAAAGCCCAGTGCCCGGCCAGAACGGACCCTCGGCGCCAAGCGGTTGCGGCGGGCAGCTGTCAATTCCTGTCCACCATGCAACGGCAATTCGTGACCTTTCGGCCAGAAATTGCCGGTATGTCTAATGGGCACAGGGGCGTTACTCACTTCCGCACCTCCCTCAACGGCCATGGGCACAGGCCGGGGCACGAAGTGGGCACGGAGGGAAGTGGTCAGGATTGGCGCGCCCGGAGGGATTCGAACCCCCGACCAATGGCTTCGGAAGGCGGTGTCCAAAGTCGGTGCTAATTGTCATTCAGATGTGTCATGATTCCTTAAGATGTCGCTAAGTAATTGAAAATTATAGAGTAATAATTGGCAAAGATTGATCGTTGGTTTCGATTGACGCCGATTGATGCCGACCTAAGCCAATCACGTTGTGTGGAATTTGTGGCACACTCCCCAACATCATCAATGAGTATTGCCCGCCGTTGGAGCCGTTTAACGTCAAGGTGAGGGCGTACCCACAGGCAGGTGATCCGGCCCTCGCAGGGCTGGCGCTCCCTGTGCCCGCGTGGAGGGGCCCTTTGGCCGCAGCGCTTCGGCGGCTACTGGCGGCACCGCCCCGTGGAGCGGGATGCTTCAGGCGATCGCTCGCCCATGCAGCGGCCTATGGCCCCACGCTTGCCGCGATAGCCCGCCCGGACGCCCGGGTGCGGACCCAATCGGTGGTCTCCGAGTTCCCCCTGCCAGTCACCGTCCTGAGCCTGCGGGCCGATCTGAGTCCGATCTCGAGGACTCTGGCGTGGCTGCTGCTGGAGCTACACCTGCAACGGGATGACAGTCGCCTCGTCCATCGTTTGGCGGAAACGCTCCGCGGCCTGATGGCACCCAGGGTACAAAGTCCCCTGGAGTTGACGCTCTCGGAGTGCGATGGCCTTGCGCATCTGGAGTGGAAAATGGCGGCGCTGGTACAAGGTCGCGCTGACGGCACCGCTACCGGGCACCGTCGATTCGACTCCCTGTGGACCGACCAGCTCCATGGTGTCGTCCGGCGGCTGATGGCGGCCACTTCTCAGGACGAAGATGGCGTCGATGGGTCACCTGATGAGACCCCATCACTGAATTCCAGCGAAGTCCTGCTGCCGGCAGTGTTGACCCTACCGGCAGATGCGGAGCCGGACGACGCGCCCTTCTTCATCCCGACCTCGACAGGGTCCACTGATACGGAGCAATCCGGCGACGGTCGATCTGCACTGGCGTGGACTGCCGAGCTATACAGGCGCTCAAGTCCTGCGCTCTTTCGTGATCCGGAGGTGATTTTTCCGCGCGCATTGGTGCGTCCGGAATGGGCGCACCAGCTCGATATGGCGAGTCGCGCGTTCCATGACCGGGATGTGGCAGCTCTTGAAGCCTGCGTGCTGCACTTGTTGGCCATTGAGGCTGGCCTGACTGATCGTGAGGCCATGACCGCCGCATTTGGGCGCAATGCGCTCCATGGCATTGTGGTGTTGGACATCCGATGCCGGGTCCTTAGAAGACCGGAGATGCGTCCTCCCAGCGCCTTTAACCCGGATGTTTGCCGCCAGGATTTGTGGCATGGAACCGGAGGCGACATACTTTTCCCGCTCTCGCGTCAGACCATCCGCGCGGCCCTCAAGCTGATACGTTTGAGAAAAGCGAGCAGTGCAGATCCGTCCGCTGACGTGGAGTCCATGCCTCCACCCAGTCCTCTGTTGGCACAGTCTGCGTCGGGTAGGCAAGTAACTGCTGCGATCAGGGCGACGCGCAGACAGGTTGGTGCCACTGCCAGCGCGTATCGACTGCGCCTCGCGGCTGGAATCGCGGGCAAACTCGGACCCGATGCGGCTCAGATGGCCTTTGGCGATTCATTCGGACTGAGTTCCGCTCCGGCCTATTACGCCGCATTCCAGGTCAGCCAGATTGCACGCTGCGTCTTCGATCAGAATCAGTCGATTACCGGTGAATCTGCAGCGAGTTCTCGTTGGGGCCTTGCAGGTGCCCATTGGATCGGTTCGCGAGCGAGGCCCAAGGGATCGCCAATTGCCGACGCATGGCGGGCGATGGGCTACACCCCGCCTTCTGGCCGTGGTCGTCCATCGACAAGGGACGCCCTGGAACGCTGGCACCGGGCGCGGGATGCCTTGGCGGTGCACTTCGCTCTGGCTACCTCCCACCGTCCAAATACGGCGCTGGGCGAGGTCCGGATTGGGGATTTCGTTCCCAGCTCAGCGCTCGTGGTGATTTCCGACAAGCCCGTGAATCCCGCCCATCTGACGCGCGTAGCCTGCACCGGATGGCGCTTCATCGGCGCACTGGAAAACTATCTCACGGCAGTGCGGCGAATTGCGCGTGATCCAGGCATGGGTGCGGCGCGGCGTCTCGCGGCACGTATCCTCACGGGCGAAGCGGGCATTTTCGAAGCCCCCAACGAGCAGGGCGAATGCTGCGATCTCGATGTCATGGCTCTGTTCGCGCGGCTTCCTGAGCCGTGGTCTACGCGACCTAACCTGCATCGTCACATGCTCGCACAGGCTCTGATTGCCGCAGGGGAAGACCCAGAAATCAGGTACTTTCAGCTGGGCTGGCAAGTCTCGGATGTCCATGCCGCCTCTGATGTGGCCCATCGAACCGCCCTTGATCTGTGCCGTCGCATGGCCCCCAGGATCGACGACTGGCTCATCCGGCAGGGCTGGGAGGGAGGGCAGGAACCACGGGACATCCTTTCCGATTTGGCTGGGATGGTCATGCCGGACTGGACAACCGCGGTCGAGGCACATCAATCCGACTTCGAGCGCAAGACCAAGCAGCTGCGAGACCACTTGCAACAACGTCGCCGAGAGCTGACGCCATCGGTGCAGGACCGTCTATGTGCTGCGGTCGAGGAGACGATGCCCGATCTCAAGACGATCAGGCGCAATGGCCGTCCATTCCTCGCCCGTCGTCAAGGGGACGTCCAGAACGGGTACAGGGTGATCAGCCAGGCCGAGGTCGATGTCCTGCTCAGGACTTTCGGTAAACCGCTCGACTCGTACGTCGCCAGGGTCGAGCTTCGCCGGATGGTCAAGGAGGCCATTAAGCGCGGCTGGTGTCGCGGTCCACTTCCCGCTGTACCTTCCCTCTCGCCGGCGCTCTCGCCGAGCCCGTTCCTGCAAGGGCTGGGTATTGCCGTTGCTCACGCCAATCGGCTGCGAGAAAAGATCGTCGACGCCGTCGGCTCAATCGCACGCCAGCCACAGGGCAAGCGTGCAGCACGGCTGGCGGCGCTTTCCGTATGGGCAATCTGTGCCCATACACCACAAAGGAGCCTCTCGGATGCGGTGAGGATCGCATCGGCCGCCCCCAGGGCAGTCAAGGGTGTGCGGGCATGGTGGATCCTTCGGGTGCCATTTGGTGATGGCCATGTCCTGCTCTCCGGCATTCCTGCGTTGGTCATCCAGCGGACCCTCGACCATGACGGTGGGGCGGCCGCCCTTGCCAACGTCGGGTCCGAGGGTCTCCGCGCCTTCGGCTCGCTGGTCAAGAAGCTGTTGCCTGATGCCACGGAGGCGCTGAATGCCGAAGCCGCCGCGTCGCGAATGGAAGCCTCTCTGATGGTTGCAGGAGAGGTCGAATTGGCTGGCCCGGCACGGCTGCTTATGCGCGGCGTCGTGCATCCCGGGACCGTATCGGCAATCCGCGCCGCGTCGGCACACGACAACGTCACCATCGAAGGGGCGACTGGCGAGGATGCCCCTGCCGACGCAGACAAGGCACCGATGGGAACCGAATTGGGTGCCACTTCCAAAGATGAACTTGGTGGTGCTGGGGCAGGTCGCCGTCAAAGGGGAACTGTCAGGAGGATCACCACGTTCTTCCATCCGGACTACGACGGAGAGATCGACGGAGTGCGGGCGCTGCCCCCTGCGCAGAGAGCGAGGCAACTCCTGCCCCTCCTGAAGGATGCCATGCGGCAGTTGGGTACAGAGCCCACCCTCGAACGGGTGTTGATTGAATACTCGCATCACCTCCTCACACGAGGGGGTCCCAGGAGCGCTGGTGGGCAGCGGCTGAGCACCATCCACAGCATGTTCCATCGAGTGTCGCCCTCCCTGGTGGCGATCAAGGAGGACCGGCCGCTTCCATCCTTGGGGCCGGAGGAGCTCACCGGAATCCTCATGGCCTCGATCCGCCGGTCGCGTCGCGCCAACAGGCGGCAAGTGCTCAGTGAGGTTCGGCGCTTCTTGCAGTACGTCACGAGCCTGTATCCCGTTGACGAGCCCGATTGGGACCTGCTCTACCGGGCAGCTGGGGACGTATTGATGGCTTCGGACCCGGCTGTGGTCACCGATGCGGAGGCGATGCGGATCCTCGATGAGCTGAAGTCTGACGCCATCTCGGCAGGGGAGGGCACGCTGGATCCTGTCGAGCGACGTATTCGCGAGTTGCGATTCGTGGCTGCTGCCTTCTCGGAGGCGAGTGGAGCGCGGCCGCGCTCAATCCACGGGCTCACGCTGTCAGACGTGCACCTCTTTGAAGGAGAGGGCTATCTCTACCTGCGTCCTCGCGGCGTGTATGCCTCCGTAAAGACGTCCACCTCGGCGGGGTTCATCCCGCTGGAGGGCGAGTGCTGGGCGCAGCACGGGCCTTGGGTGCGGGCGTGGTTGGAGAGGGTTCGGCAGGGCATCCCGGGTGTGCCGCAGGAGCATGTGCCGCTATTCCAGATGCCTGGCGAGGCCTTGGGCGTCCGCTACCGGATTTCGGACGTCTACGCGCATGTGGGTGCTCTGGTGAGATGGTCAACCGGGCAGGCGGGAAGGGTCTACTGGCTGAGGAAGCGCCGCGTGGCCGCGCGACATGCGCGCCTGATCGTGACCGGGGATGTGCGGGCGAGCGATGTCGTCAGGACGATGCAGGTTTCCGGTCATGCCGGCATCCTGACGCCGATTGCGTCGTACCTGGGTGACCCGCTCACCTATGCGCCGCCCGATCTGGGCGGGGAGTCCCTGTCCGATCTGACAATCATGTCGCGCCTGACCGGATTGTCGATTGCGGCGGTACGTCAGCGCTGGAAGCGCATGGGTACCCGAGGTGAGATCGGGATGCCCGAGAGGCTCCAGTGTCTCGTGGCACGTCGCAAGGACCCGTGGCGCAACTATCGGCTCCCAGCTCCGCCGCGCCCTGTGCCGTACCGTCGGGCATTCTCCTGGAGCACCGTCGGGAGGGCCCTTGCAGCGATGGCAGGTGGGGTGGAGCCTGACCGCATCGAAGCGGCGACGGGCGTCACCGACCTGCAGGTAGACCGCTTGAGGTCTTTGTGTGACGAGCTGATGGTCCGCACGGGACTTTCGGTCGCCAGGCCTGGGGCGGTGATACACCCACCTCGGCACTCGCCCGTGTCGCAGCGGCTCACGCGCATGATCGCCGAAGAGAATCCACGACTGGCAGCCATCGCAGAGGACTGGGTGAGCGTTGCCCGGTCCGCGCCGCAGGGGACGGGCTTTCCGCTGGTGAGCCAGGCGGCAGTTGAGGCGTTGAGCGACGTATTTGCCAGCCTGGCGCTGGATGTCCGTCAGGTCTCGCGTGACGGCGCGCCCGTGATTTATCACGCGACCCAGTACGGCGGCTGGACTGCGATCTCGTGGGCACTCGTAGTGGCCTGGATTGGCGTGCGCATGCAGCAGTTCCTCGGGGAGGGTTGCACGTAGACGGGGCGAAATTGGTTCGGATGTGCCGAGTTGGGCTTATCGTCCTCTTTGCGATTTACATCCATGCAGGAGGATCACGATGAGCCAGGAATCGGCGGCTGCTGAAACGGATATCACCATCGACGTTCCGAGTGAACGCGTCACCCCCTCGGAGCGCGGCGGCTTGGTCGAGGACATCGACCTGATGGGTCCCGTGGCACGTCTGATGGGCGCAGTGGCAAAATTACTGGGCGTCTCGCCAGATGTGTGCGTGCTACTGTGTCGCCCGGGAGGCTATGGCATTGACCTGCGTATCGGAGAGTCGGGAGTCGGCGGGCTATTCGGAGCGGACGCGCTGACGGCCCTGGTCACACGCCTCACCGAAAGCGTTAAACGCCTCGAGGAAAATGCCAAGAAGACCTCCCCCCAAACTGCATCCGAGATGGGGATTTCATCAGACGACGTGCGGGTGATCAGGGCACTGGCCGATGTGGCCGATTACGCGAATGGCGGGATGGTGCAGTTTGGCATAGATGACGTGGGTCCCACGAAGGGGCTTCCTGTGGCGTCACCTGCGGCACTACAGGCGCTGCCACCGTCGCCGCCGCGACCCCGGCTCGTTGATGGTCCCGTCACCGGGGTGGGTTCCGCCGAGGGTGGGACCCGTGTGGAAGTGGGGAAGTCCGTCTTTGTCCACGTCCCGGCCCTTACCGAGGATGAGGCGTGCGGCCATTTCAGGCAGAGGAACTTCGTGAAGGGCGTCGCCTCGGTCAAGGACGGTGTGCTGCAGCTGGCGGAAGCCAGATTCTATGCAGCGAGCCAGGGCACGTTGAACCTGGAGTGAGTGCGTTGCGCCGCGCCCATTGGTCACGACCCACGTACAGTCGTGGGTCCCAAGCGCGGATACGGAGCGGCGGGAGCTACGCCTGTTCTTGGGGGGGGGCAAGGGGTCAAGGGGCGGAACACGCGCACGTCAATGGACCGGATCATGTCGGTGGTGGGTGCCGCTACGTCAATACATCAAACATCATCTTCAAGTAGGTGCTGGCACCATCCTCCATGAACAACACGTTGCGGCTTTCCAGCTCGGCCTTCTGTGTCCGGTCGCCTACGTTGAGCAGGTCGGCGAACTTCGTTGGCGAGAGGACAAAGGCATTCAAGACCAGCGGCGGTTCACCTGCCTTGGCTTGTCCTGCCAACGTCGTTTCCAGCGTCTTCACTTCCTTGTATAGCCCCAGCTTGGGGTGCGACAGGTCGAGATTGCGCAGCCCCTTCGGGTCGACAAAGGTCAGCCACTGCTTGCCGCTGGCATCGTCCACCAGCCACAGCAGGAAGTCCGGATAGAAGTTGCCCGCCAATGCAAAGCCCAGGCCTTTCTCTTCCCGATCCGCATTGCGCAGCAGATACAGACTGCGCGGGCCAATCGCCTCCTTGCCTTCGCTGGAGTTGTAGAACGCCTCCAGATCGCGGACAAACTCCCATTCGCTGGGCGCGTCAAAGGCTAGCGGGCGCAGTTTCAGCGGCACTGCATCCTTATCCTCCAATGCCAGCAGTGGGTAGTACAAGTGGCGGTCGAAGCTGATGGCGACCATGTGTGGTGCGTTCCATTTGCTGGCTTCTCCGATCTTGCCGTCCGCCACCAGCTTCTTCAGCACTTCCAGCTTCGCCTGATACTCCAGACCGTCGTCGCTGTTCTCGATCTCGAACTGGTACAGCTTGAGCATCGACCCGTGATCTTCATCGATGTGGGTGATGTCGTAGAACTGGCCTTCGTAGCCCGTCTTCAGGGCCTTGTAGAAGCGGTCGGTGTAGTCCGTCAGCAGTCGAAGCAGGATGTCTTCCTGCTTGCGGATGTCGGCGAAGGTCGTCACGTTCAGTTCCACCGCCGGGATGAACAGCGTGTACCAATCCTGCGCACCCGCACAGAAGTCGATCAGCTTCTGCTGTTCCAACCGCAGGTTGCTCCAGCTGCGCTGCAACTTGTAATCCTGCAACGCCAGATAGATGCGATCCCAATTGAAAGCCGGGAACAGCGTCTGATTCAGCTTGCCCTTGTTGCGGGCTTCAGCCGTAGGTGCCGTTGTGCCCTTGTCCTTGCTGGACAGCGCTTCGACACGCGGGTACAGGTCGAGCACAACATGAGGGGGCTTGATCTTGCCCTGGAACTGCGTGGGTATTTCGTACAGCCACGGAAAGTGCGTGCGCTTGAACCCGAGTTTCTGGTTGTCCTTGTAGCCATCCTTCAGCGCCAAGGTCTTGAGTTTGCCTTTGGGCAGGTTTGCCCTTGTCGGGAAGTCAAGCTCCAGCACTTCGTCACTGGGCGTGATGCCTTCCTCGCGCAGGTAGTCTTTGAACGCGGCCATGTAGCTGGCGCGCACGCCGAAGATGTTCAGCGCCTCCAGCTTGTCCAGATGCACGCCCTTGGGCCGGTCCTGCGGCAAGGTGCGCTTGAGCGAGAAGCCCTTGCCCTTGAGGCGCACCCCGCGTCCGAACAACTGGATGATCTGCGATCCTTCACCCTGGCCCATGTTCAGCAGACCCATCGTGGACACGCGCCAGCTGCTCCAGCCTTCCGTGAACTTGCGCGAGCCGATCAGCACGTTGAGGCGGCTGTCCTTGTTGTTCAGCGTGCCGAACAGCGCGCCGCCGAAGTCGTCGCGTTCGCTATCGAAGGCCTCCACGTCCTCCGCCATCCCGAAGAAGCCCGCATCGTCGCCGATGTTGATGAGGCCGAAGGGCTCTGCATCGCCCACGCGCAACGCCAGCTCACCCTTGCTGCTCTTGATGTTGACCAGTTTCAATCGCTGGCGGGCCGAGGCATTGAAGACTCGCAGCAGGATGTCGGCGTACAGATCATCCACGCGACCGCCGAAGCCCATCAGGGGCGTGAAACGCCCGCTGAAGATGTTTTTGCCCTTGGCGTCCAAAATCTGCGCCTTGTCCGAAATCAGGTCGGTCAGCCAGCTCTTGATCTGCACTTCGCTGTTCAGGAAGTCTGCGAGGAAGTTCACCACTTCCAGGATGTCCGACTCCTCGCCTGACACTGTGTTACCCACGAACACCCACAGCGGCTTTTCGATGTTGAAGTCGGCAAGCGCCGAGCGGTGCGTGCTCCACAGCCAGAGCTGCTGGTAGTAGGCCAGCAGGCAGGCGGTGAAATACTTGCGCGCGTTAGCCGCCTGCTCGTAGGCCTCGCCGCTCATGTTGAGGATCAGCGACTCTTTGCCGTAGCCGTCCTCATAGAAGAACTTGTACGAGTAATCGAACAGGATGCACTTGGCGTAAATCTCGCGCGTAGCGGTGATGCGCGCGCGGCGCTTGTCCTCGGCGGTCAGCGCAAGTTGTGCCTTCTGCCCGTCGTCCAGACTGCGCAGACTCGTGGTGTTGAACAACATCTTGGCGCGCTTCTTCTGGATGTCTTCTTCCGCCGCCGCCACGATCATGCCCTTGGCCACCGCCTGCCCGAAGGTGGCCGAGTACTCGAAGGCAAAACCACCGCGCACCAGCGCATCGCGCCGCGCCATCCACGCGCCTGCCGCCGTGCCAGTACCACGGTGGCCTTCGTCCACCAGCACCAGGTTGTTGCCCTCGAAGGCACCCACGGCGACGGTCTTGTCGCCCATCTCATCGCCCAGCTTGTTGATGTCGATGATTTCAATGGTGCCGCGCGGCGGCGTCTGAGCCTTGTTGAAGAACTGCGAGAAGCCGAAGCCCGATAGCTCCAGCTCCTCCAGGTGCTGACGGCTCAAGCCTTCATTGGGTGTCAGCAGGATGATCTTGTCGGGATAGCTGCCGCTGCGCCCAGCCTGGAAATAGTGCAGGTACTGGTGAATATTGACGTGCAACAGCAGGGTCTTGCCGCTACCGGTGGCATTCCAGAAGGCGATCTTGTTCAGGTCATCCGCCTCGAAATCGCGGAAGGGTTCCGCGCCCGTCTCGGCGCGGTAGCGCGTCATTTCCTCGTTCAGGCCATCGAGCAAGTCCTGCCGGTGGTTGAAGTACCAGTCCAGATACAGCTCGGTGAACAGCAGCGAGAGGTACTGGAAGTACTTCATCTGCAGTTCGTGGCCTTCCAGCTTGTTGCGCTGGGCGGTGATGGCCTGCCAGTGCGTGACCACGTTCAGGTCGTAGCGACGCAGGTCGGCCTCCGGTACGCGGTTGGGGTCGAACAGGCCACGCACCAGTTCGTGGAAGAACTTGGTCTGCCCGTCCTCGTCGATGCCCTCGAAACGGTCGTCACCGATCCGCTGTTTGAGCGAGGCCAGCGTGCCGCCCTGGAAGAAGCCGAGCATCCAGCGGTTGAGTACCAGTTCCTGGTGGAAGCTGCGCTTCGTTCCCGTGCCGCGTGGAACCGCAGCGCGGCCAGCGGCGGCGGTGTTTTTGCGGGGGCGTGCCATCAGACATCCTCCACCGAGAACATGCGCTCCAGAAACTCCGGCTCGATCTGGCGCAGCTTGAGCACGCGGGTCGCACCACCTTCCTCGGCGGTCTGCGTCAGCACGGTCGGGATGTTGTGGTCACCGTTGATGTAGACCACGTCAAACTCGTTGTCCGCCGGGTTGATGGCCAATTTGTCGCAGAGCTTGGCTATGCCTTCGTAGTCCAGCAAATCGCAATCGCGCCACAACACGAGGCATGTCTCATTACTGGGCAGGGTTCCAGTGACGGTGACGAAGCCGCGCTGCGGCTGGGCGTCAATGTGCTTGACGCGCAGGCCGATCAGGAAATTGAACGTCTCGACGAGATCGATCTTGCGCGGCTCGAACGCGCCCGCCGAATCCACGGCCACGTTGAGGGTGTAGTCGAAGGGCTTCTTGAAGTCTTCCACCGACAGCAACGAGCCACGACTTTCCACGTCCAGCAGGTAGTTGAGCAGGTAGTCGTCCTTGGCCTGCTGCGGCAGGGTGTTCAGCAGATCACCCTGCGCGGATGTACGGCGCAATTGCAGGTTGTTCAGGGTGTCTTCGTAGCTTTCAAGTTTGAGGACTTTGAAGCTGTGGGAGATGCCGGTGCCAGGTGCAGTCGGCTTTCCATTTGCCCACTCCGCCGAAAAGACTACCTTCTGGAGCCTAGGAACTAAGGTGTTATCAAAGTGTTCACCTTGCTCGATCAGCAGATAGCGCCTGTTGGCGCCGTCCTCGCGGTTCATCGAGATCACACCATGCGCGGTGGTGCCGGTTCCCGCGAAATAGTCCAGTACCAGATCGTCGTCTTTTGCACCTAGTCGAACCACGATTTTCATAAGTCCAAGCGGCTTGGGGAAGCTGAAATCCGAAAAACCAAGTGCACCTAACTCGACGGTTCCCTTCTCGTTAATAACTTCTGTATCGGCAAGAATCGATTTCGGCGCCTTGATCGACTTCCTCGCCTTTTCGAATACGCGCCATTCTCCGCCGCGCGTTTTCCGCGCGATGAGGTTCCTGTCGTTTATTTCACCTGCAGCCTCTCCTGTTCCAGATTGAACGGTAGGAATACCCCATCGCCAGCAGGAATCCTTGCCTTCACTATTTCTTGGCAGTACCTCCTCGGAATACTTAGAAGTCGCGCAAGTGGATACGCATGAGAATCCGCGTTCCATCAGCTGTTCAGACGAGGCGTAGAGCGGATAAAAAAGATTCGGACGATTGAATCTGCCGAACTTTGGATTTCGATTGCGCAACTCCCATAGTTCATATGGACCATATTCATCGCGTTCCGCATCCTCCACATCCCGAGGCAGACCGTTAAGGATGGTCTCGGAGTCACAGTCGTATGCAAAGAGATATTCGTGCGTCTTAGCTACAGACTTGTAGGTCTGACCACGTTTGTTCGACTGAACGATGATTTGCGACTCGAGATTCTCTTGGCCGAATGAGTTGTCCAGTATCAATTTCAGCCTTGCGGATTCATTGTCGTCGCAACTGGCAAAAAAACTGGCGCCTCTGGACAGCAGTGGCGCGGCAGCGAATACCGTGGAACTGATGAGCGACATCCAAGAAGAATGACGATACTGATCGCGGTAGAGAAATCCGTCGTTTCCTGTGTTGTACGGCGGATCAATGTAAACGCACTTAGCCGCACACTCGTACCTACTCCGCAACATAGACAAAGCTTGAAAGCTCTCGCTTTTTACTGCGATGCCTGACAGTGTGGCGTCGATGTCACCAATAAAAGACAATAACCGACTCTTAAATTCATCATCAAATAAGCTCGTATCCACAATACGATAAAGCGAGGCCTTCAAGTCCTCCGCCGTCCCCGGCGCCTCACCATCCCAAAGGCCTAGCTGTTTCCATCGCGCCCACTGCTGCTCGTTCGCTACCACTTCCGGCCACAGCGCTTCCGGTACCCGATCCAACGTGATGCAGTAGTGACTGGAGACAACGAACTTCTTTTTCAGCCAGAGCTTCTTCTGGAAGTCTTCCAACTGGGCCAAGAAGTTGATCAGCTCCAGCGCGATGCTGCGCAGGCACTGGATCATGCGCAGGTTCTTTTCGATGTCCGCAAACGCACCCGCGTTCTGCACATCATCCAGATGCATGACTTCGTTCTTGATATAGAAGTCCAGCTCGCGCCGGAGGAAACCACCCAGATCCTTGTGGATGAAGTAGTCCGCCGTGTTCTTGGTGGTGTAGTCGCTCAGGTGTTTTCCAAGCAGGGTGCGCTGCGGGTTCTTTTCGGTGGGCGCGCGGTTGCCCAGGGCCAGCCAGCGGGCCTTGACGGTTGCGTCCGCCAGCACGGCCTCTACGGCCTTGGTGACCAGCGCCTCCTGCTTGGTGCCTTTGGGCTGGGCGGCGTACTCGAAGCGGATGATCAACTCCTTGTTGCCATCACTGCCCGATGCCTCCTCCACTGGCACCAGTTCTTCTTCGACCTCGTCGCCGTTTTCATCCACGCGGGTAACGGTCTTCGCCGTCACCAGGGCAAAGCGGCGCTCCTTGTCGTTGTCCTTGCGGTTGTCTTTGGCGGTGTCGGCGCAAACGAGGCGGAAATGCACTGTGCGGCCGTCTTGGAGCTTGAAGCTGTAGTTGCTGAAGTTCTCGCCGCTCTTGGTGTAGTACTGATCCTTGTTGGCCCAGTGCAGCATCACCTCTTCGCCCGAGTAGGGGATGGCGTAGGTGTCGCCCTTGTAGCGGCGCTGGCTGATGAAGTCGCCTTGCTCGTAGTAGCGGGAGAAAAAGGCCAGCAGGTGCGAGAACACTGCGTTCTCGTGTTCGCTGCTGCCTGCGGTCGCATCCTTCAGCCGGGCGCGTAAATCCTTGACCTTGGG
>Ga0265293_10002083_pt1 | contig 41555 bp, 61 predicted proteins | sample Munlanlewell138R_FD_192505 | JGI IMG/M metagenome (GOLD analysis project Ga0265293, IMG submission 192505) | Leachate microbial communities from a municipal landfill in Southern Ontario, Canada - Leachate well 138R | ecosystem: Engineered > Solid waste > Landfill > Unclassified | place: Canada...
ATTAAAAGTTTAAGAACCTGAACCTTTTGTTCTCCAATCAGATAATTCATTTTCGTTTAAATATTTTCTAACTGACGTTCTTATAGTATTTGGTTCAAATTTTATTTTTGGATTTTTTACTTTTGATTTATTAAAATATGGTATAAATAAATTTAACGTATTTTGTTTTTCTTCTCCTCTCTTTGGTATTATATAAGATTCTCCAATAGCTATTATATTTTTATTCCATACTCTTTGAACAGTAATAAAATCATTTGGTTTGTTTTTAAACAAATCTTCCCATCCAACATGACTATCATTTATTATTCCTTTGTTTTTCAAAAATAACAATATATCAATATGTATAACATCACTCATAATGGATGCTAGATATAAATCTCCATTTTTAGTTATTACCCCCCTTACACCATATTCAATATTATCTAAATTGATAGGGTTTTTTATTATATCAGTTTTTCCAATAGTACCTATAATATTATCTTTTTTTAATTTAGATTTATTATATGTTTTTTCAAAATCTTCAAACTTATCTGGTATATTATATTTTCTTTTAAGATATTTATCTCCAACTCCTTCTTCTATCTTATTTAAGAATTCATTAAATTTTAATATATTAGACATAAATTAAATATTATTTTTATTTATATATAAATATTATTTATTTATAAATTTATCAAAATCATATAATATCTTATCAGATGTATTATTTAATGCATAATTTCTAAAATCACCGATATATTGTTTAAAATCATTAATAACATTACCCAAAACTTTACCTTTTAATTGTGGATATTTACTCATAATAATTCTACCATTAAATTTATCTGATATTATTTTATTTTCTTTTTCCTTTATTTCGTTTTCTTTAATATTATTTTTAATATCACTAATATCTTTTATTGGTTTGCATTCTAATTCACTACCACCATAATCTGCGGTTGAAAATTTTTCCAAGTATTTAAAATATTTATGATTTATAAGATTTTTCTGTATGTTTAATCTCATTTCATCTATATGTTTATATCGCATATGATTTTGAATAACATACTCTATAATATTTATATCACCTCCCATTTTTTTAATCCAGTTAGAATATTTATTTAATATTTTAACTGATATATCTTCGTGACCAGGTGCTGACCAAGATTGTTTCTTATCATCAAAATAAGTAGTATAAGTTTTTCCTAAATCATGAAAAAATCCAGACAATGTTAAATTTATATCATTATAACAATTGTGTAATCTATTTGTTACTAATTTTATATGTATATATGTATTTCCTTCTGGATGCCAATATGGATTTTGTTCTATATTTTTTGTTTTATCAATTTCTTCTTTTAATAAAGAAGGAGCAATGTCATATAGTTCATTGAACATATCTATATATTGATTATTATTATTATTATTATTATATTTTTTAAATTCGACTATCATTATTTATAATTAATGAATTTTTCATCTATTTCCAAATTATTACTAAAAGATAATATTTTTTTTAATCGTTTTTTATTTTTTCTAATTGATTCTAAATTTTTAAAATTAATATCAATACCATCTTTACTCATTGTTACTGAACCATTTGAATGGATAATAACATTGAATTTTAATTCTTCTTCTAAATCATTTTTATCAAAAAATATCATTTCTTTTTCCGGTTTAAAGAAATTACTATTAGCACATAAAAATTTAATTTCTTTATATATTATATCATACACTTCATCAAAAATATTAAACAATTTATACATAGGTAAATCAGATACTTTTTGAACATATTCTGGTTCTTTTGAATCAAAATTTTCTGGTTCTCTAACCACTGATAATGATTCCCAGTCTATTTTTGTACACACATCACATAATTCTAAAAGATAATCTAAATCTTGTTCTTCTGTAACTTTATGTTCATTAAAATAACCTACTGATAAATTTGTACATTCTGGTATAATTGACATAAAATATGCTGAATCGGTTCTAACCCCATATGGATCTGATTTAAAATCCATACCATATTTACCAAATTCAATTGATAAATCATTAACAAACTCATCTGAACAACACCACTTACCAACTTGTCTAGATATAATAGATCCATATCCTCTTCTATCGAATGATACACATCTATCATAATTAGATAACATATTAAACATATACTTAGCTAACAATCTAGATCCTGCTCCTCCTGTTTCTTCACCAATAAGAAAATAATATAAACCAGGTACATTATTTTCTATCATATTTAACATAATAGTTACACCTGCTTTATCATCAGCACCCAATATTGTATTACCATCAGTTTTTACAAATCTATGTCCATCCTTTTCATAAATTTCATAATTTACTTTAAGTTTTTGTTTTCCAACTGTATCTAAATGACTGGTAAATAAAGTTTTTGATTCTCCAATTTTTATATAATAATTACTAAATTGATCTTTTTTTAAATTATTAGGTAATATATTTTCTTTTACATAATCTTCATACCCATAAATATAAGTATATTCTACTAGTTTTAAAAATTTATTTTCTAATTCAACTTTATTCATAACTTCTTTTTATTTTTTTTGTTTTGTAATTTGGTATAAGTTTATTTTTTAATTCTATATCTAAATTTGATAAAATATAATCATTTAATAAAAATCTATACAATAATTTACTATTATATCTATGTAACAACTTTATCAATTTATTTATATATTTAATATTTTTAATAGTAAATGAATTTGATGTTATTAACATATTAATAATATCAATTTTAGAACCATTATATAAACAAGAATTTAAACAAATATTATCATCAAATGATACATCTTCAATATATGGTAATATTTTTGATGTGGTATAAATATTATTATTTATAACCGATGTTAATAATTCATCTTTTAAATCATTATCATTTTTATTTAATAATAAATAATCAAATATTTTTTTATTATTTAACAAAATTGACCTATTTAATAATATTTTATTATAACTTCCAATATCAAATTTACAATATAACAATTTAAAATATTTAAAAATATTATCAACATTAATATTTATCATATCGTATAAAATATTATACACCATATCGATATCTATTAATTCTTTATTTAAATTTTTAAACATATATTCTACATGTTTAAAATATCTTTCATGTAAACAAAAATCTATTATTCTATCAAATTTATAATATATTAACTTTTTCGTTTTTTCATTATTATATAATTTATAAAACTCTTCCAAATAAATATTTTTATCAATTTTATATTTATTATCCTTTGGATATTTACCCTCAATATAATCTAATAAAATAATAACAGTATTGTATACAGTATGATCATTTAAAAATAAATTTTCATACTTCATTAAACAATGATATGTATCTAAATCACCATATCTATATATGGATTGATTTAAAAAATATTTTATATCATATTCATTAATAATGTAATAATATTTACCATTTTTATTATATAAATAAAATATATGTTCTAAAAATTCTATACGTTTTAATTCTTCATCTAAAATAAAGTATACAACAAGGTATAATCTAGACATCCAAATACTAACATTTTCATTTGATTTATCTATAAAACTATTGGTTAGTAGAATGAATTCATCTATTTTATTATTCAGTATTAACTTTTTTAAGACTCTATTAAATCTTAATATCTTTGCCAAAATTAATAATCGATAAATAAATACCTTTATTTTTAATAAAAACATATTTAAAAATTAAATTATTCCACAAATATACTAATTTTTTTGATATTAGAAAAGTTTATCTTTATAAAAATTAAATATTTCTTCTACTTTATTTTTATCTGACATTTGACATGATATAGAATCATGTATAGTAAACAAATTCATATTATCATATGATTTATAGATATTATCTACTACTGTATTAAATATAAATTTACTTTCTAAAAGTTGTAAATCGTGACTTAATGATTTATAATTATCATTTACTGATTTATAATCTTTTATAAAAGAATAAACATTAGGAAATAAACTATAAAACATTTTATTCTCTTTACGAGTATTTCCATTTTGACCAAATAAAACTTTATACATCATTATCTTTGCTTCATCTCTATCTGATAATTCAAATTTATTTATAAATTCTTCATATATTAACCCGTTGTGTACCAAATCTATATATCTGGATACATCTTTTTTAATTATTTTTTGTATATCCATTTGTTCTTTCATAATAACAGTTAGAAAATATGGTTGTGAATTCTTCATATCAATTTCGTATGTCAATTCACCATTTATTGTTAAATAATTTTGTCTAATGTACTTTTTTAAAACTGTAAAATTTGTATGTAGTCTACCATATTCATCAAATTTAAAAAAAATATTATTATTTGATATATTATCAATACTAATTGTATTTTTAATATATTTATTATATGATATTAATTTATTATCTTTTAAATATTTAAGATAATTTGTTGATGAATCAATATCAATTTTTATATGGTATAAATCATCTACTAATCTTCTTCTTATATTAATTGGTATAGGACTATTATTTAATTCTAAAAATGACTTTTGTAAAAATTCTTTTGTATGTTTTTTTAAAATTATTTTATCAGTTATTCTACACTTTTTTACATCTAATGCATTAGATATATTTAATTTATATGTTCTTGCCTTTTTATTCTTATAATAATCTGATACTAAATATATAAAATCACTTTCTATAAGATAATTAATATAATAATTATATTTAGATCCATAATTCTTTCTTAATATACTAGACCACATATTAAAATGTATTTCTTTATCTATCAAATCTTCTTTATTGAAATAATACTTCATCATTACTTCATTAATGATATTAATGATATAATCAGTCTTCAAATTAACACCGTTATATTGAATTTTCTTATCCTTTGTTAAATAACTATACTTACTAGGAATAAATTGAATTAAATTTGTTTTATTCATAAAAAATATTATAATGTATTTACATATATTATCTATAAATACTATAATGTTTATGTATTTTTATATATTTTTATAATTAGATTGATAATCAGTAAAATAAAAAAGGTGCAAGATTATGATATATATATTTATATTTATATTTATTTTATTATGAACCGAAATTTAAATCTAAAGTGTCTTCGTCCCAATCATCATTAAATGATTTAATTTCTTTCATGTCAAATCCATCTATTTTAATTTTAGGTCTAAAGTGTCCATATCCGTCGAAATACGCTTTAAATGATCTACCAGCTCCAACATTACCACACCATTCCATAAATTTAAACATTTTTAAAAAATCTTTTGCTGTTGAATCATCGATATTAGATATTGAAACATTTATGGTTATATTACCATTTTCATCTTTTAAAGTTTCTAGATTTATATCGTTATCCTTTTTTTCATTTAATTGATTAAATCTTTTAATTTTCATAATCTAATTTTGTTTTTTATTATATATAAAAAACAAATTATTTTTAATGTTAACATACGAAAAATTTATAGAAAATTATGATATTGTTGTTACTATACCAACAACTATTAAATGGGAAGATTATGAAAAGGAATTAATTGATGTACAACAAAATAATTATGTTTTAAATTTTAAAGTTAATTCTTTTCCTAAATATACTAAAAAGGGAAACAAGTGTTATTTGGTTCATAATAATTATATGGTAGGTTGGTTGGAAATTGTTGGATTTTATGAAAAAGAATTTACCTGCCAAACGACAGGTAAAAAATGGAAAGGTAAATTTATATTAAGAAGTCCAAAGTTTAATAAGATTGAACCAATATATATGAAGGGGTTTAGAGGATTTAAGTATTTGAAATAGTATTTAATATTTTTTTAATTTTAGATGATCTAATTTTTTGTAATTTATATTTACTTTTATATTCCCTTATACCTCTAATTTTACAACTATTATTTTTATCAATAATAAATTTCTTTTTTTGTAAAAAGAAACCATTTATACCATGTTCTATTTCATATGGTAATTCTAACCAATCAAACTGTTCTTTTATTTCTTTTGTTAGAAAATCTAAATATATTACATCAGTATCTACATAAATAATATTATCAATATAATCGTTTTTAAATGTAACTAATGGGTGATGAATGTATTCACATATTAGTCGATGTTTATCTACATAAAAATTAGAAAATTTAGGATTTGATAATGCACCGTATGTATAATTTATTAAAAATTTAAATAATAATTTACTAACATCTGTTAAATTTTTATGATTTTTAATTATATTAATATTTTTAACCATAAATGAATATATGATAGCAAATTCATCAATATTAAATTTTAATTTACCATTTTCGTATAATTTAACTATGATATTAGGATATAATACATTAAATGAAATTTTAAATATATTTGTATGCCAATAATTTTTTAATTTATCATTAATTAATGTCGTTCCATAAGAACGATTGTCTGATATTTCTAAATCATTAATTTGATAAGAATCAAAGAAATAATCAATAAAATTTAAAAATACATTATTGAAATCTTTAATAGAAAATCTATTTAAAGAATTTAAAGTAAATTGTTCATTAGTAAATTTTTGTTGATTTAATAGATATACGATGTTATCTATATTGATAGGATTTTTTGTTTTCATAGAATTTATCTTTTTTTAGTTTGAAGTTATCTCAATTTATTATAGTATAGAAAACAAAAAAGTTTATATCAAGAAAAAGGAGCGGTCGAATTTCCGCTCCCATGTTTCTAATTAGATTTAAGAATACCTCCTTTCACAATTAACCAGTTTTTAACCCAAAAATAATTATAAATCTGAAATTCCTGGACGTGAATCAGGAGGTTTTCCATATCATTCTTTTTTCCACTATAACCATAGTAATTTACATTATTTTTTGAGTAATATAAAACGATTACAATATTATATATTTAATATAGAAATCTTATATTTTTCCATTTTTAAAAATCTGTTTTAATTTTTTAATATATAAATATACATAAAAATAATTTATGATTATGAAAGATAATAAACACATACAAAGTTTTGAAAAATTCAATGAAAAATTGAATATATTTGATGTTAGAAATAGTAAAAAAGTTATTTTAAATGATTATACTATTCTTAACTTTATACAAAAAAGTCGAGGAAAATTAAAAAAGATTTTAAAATTAATATCAGAAAAACTTACACAAGAATATATTACTCTTTATCATGAAGATTGTAAAGATGTTATTGATAGTTTAAAATCTTTTGGGTTTGATATCAAAATATATGATGATAGTAATGAATATAGTGAAAATTTTGATGATAAAATTAAGATAAGTTGGAAATGTGATTTTAAAAACACTATTTCTGATGATGATTATTCAGGTGAATAACTTTTTTATTACTTCTAACGGTTGGGTGTATATGTAGTGTGAGACTAGAAGAACAGAACTTTCAATTACAGATAAACTTGATTAAATGAAAGAAACTTGAATACACCACTGAAACTCACATTACATATACACCTTGTTATGTACAGGTGTGGTAAAGTTCAGACTAAACTCAATTAGAAACACAGACAAAAACAAAAATAATTTTGGGGTGGAAATTTAATTTTCAAATATTTATATATAAAATAAAAAGATGAAAGATTTGAGAAAGTTTATCAAAACCACCATAAGAGAATATCTGAATGAAAATGAAGATAATTATTCATCATTTAAAGGAATGAAACCATACCATCAAAGGAAACAAGATTTTATAAATTCAATTAAATCTTTTAAGGATATTGATGATGATAAAATTCGTGAAATTTTTGACTTTTTTGGCACAGAAGGTTACAATGATGAAGAAGAAGCTTTTGGAGATTTTAAAGATAAAATTAAAGAGTGGCGTAATTTTCCAAATCCTGTTAAATTATATAGAGTTGTTGGTGTTAAAGATAAAAAATTAATAAAAAAGGATGAGATTGGTGAATATTGGACACCTTATGAATGGAATTTAGATGGTGATATGTTGATGTCTATTGGATATGAGTTATGGGATGATGAGACTAAACCATTTGTGATTGAAGCATTAGTACCTTTGTCTGAAATAGATGTTATTCAAACAATAATTCAGAATTTATCATTTCCAAATGAACACGAAATAAATTTGAAAAATAAAGAAAAAAATATTAAATTTGTAAAATCATATAAATTAAAAGGGTTTTAAAAACTGCGTTGGAAAAATTCTTTTTGTTTTCTTCACTGAACTCAATTAGAAGCACCAATGTAGCACTTGTACATAACGGTTGGGTGTATATGTAGTGTGAGATTAGAAGGACTGATCTTTCACTTAACAGATAAACTTGATTAGAAGTAGAAACTCTGAATATACCACTGAACCTCACATTACATATACACCTTGTTATGTGTAGTAATTTTGTGTGTTTTCAAATTAAATTTTACAATATTTATATATAAAGATAAAACTATGAGTAAAGAAATGAGAAAATACATTGACACATTCAAAAAGTTTAATTTGAATGAAAATCAAAACAACTTACCAACACAAGAGATGATTGACTGGTATCAAAAAAATACTCAATATATGGATGATTGGGATGAACTTGATAGAGATGTGGAAATGGATAGAGTTAGACAAGATTTTTTTGATACATTTGAAGATGAACTTAAAGGTGTGGATATGTTTGATATATGGAGTAAGTTGTTTTGATTGTGTGTGTGGGTAAAAAATTATTACACATAACGTTCTTCAGATATATTCAGTTCTGATTTTAATATATAGTAGAAAATAAATTTGATAATATGAAATTTAAAAATATTAAAACATTTGAACAACATTCATCAGAATTGAATATATCTGATGTTAGTGATAGTTATATTCATTGGTTTATGACAAGATTAGGTTATGGAGAAAGGGAAAAGATAAGAAATCATTATAATCTCAATGAACCAACTTTAAAGATAACCAATGAAATAATAAAGGATATATATGAAAAAGAATTAAAAAGACCAAAATATCATAGGCTATTAGATGATAGGTTTTATAATATATAATTATCACTAACGGTTGCGTGTATGGCACGTTGCTTATACAAAACTTAATTTGAAACACAAAACTATAAAGATATGAAAAAAGATAATTTGAAACACGAAAAGCAATGTGTTATACACGATGTTATAGCGAGTTTTTTGTGTGGGGTTGGGTTAGAAAATGTTGATGTTGTTGATTTAGAAACCGCAAAGTATATAAAGAAACTGGGATTTAATAAACCAACTCACTGGTATTGGCAAGATAAAACATTAACATTTGTTGAAAAGGGGTTGAAACGAGTGAAAATGGGTAAAAAACGAATGAACCATAATAAATATGATGAATGGATTTATTCAGCACCAACACGAGATGAACTTGTTCGTTGGGTAAATTCGCTATAACTAGTATATATACTTAAGTGTTTATATTTAATTGATAATTAATATAAAATCATTATCAACTCTCAAAAAATTTGAAAATATTTTGATAGTTGATATTTTTTATGTATATTTGCATTCTAAAAAATGTTAATAATGTTCAATTTTGATTACATATTTGTATGTGGTGATATTCACGGTGAATTCGACGTTATTCCTAATTTTCTTAAAAATAACGAGTTAAAAAACTGTGCTATTATTGTCGCTGGTGATTTTGGTATTGGATTTGATGATGTTATCAAAGAAGATAGGAAAATGAACCATCTTAATAACAGACTAAAAAAATACAATAGTACTATTTTTGCTGTTCGTGGAAACCACGATGATCCCAATTATTTCAACGGAGAATTAGACATTAATAAAGAATATGTTAAATTTGTTAATGACTATAGTGTTTTAGAAATAAATGGTTGGAATATTTTATGTGTAGGTGGAGCAACAAGTATTGATAGAACAAATCGTAAAAGATATATATTAGGAAAAGGTAGAGACTGGTGGAAAGACGAAGTGTTTGTTTATGATGAAGATAAAGCTAACAATTTAAAAAATATTGATTTTGTTATTACTCATACTGCTCCAAATTTTGCATATCCTTTTGTTAAGGTAGGGTTAGATTATTGGAAAAATAGAGATATTCACTTAAATGGTGATTTAGAAAAAGAAAGAAATGATGCTACTAAACTTTATGAAAATTTGTATAAAAACGGTAATAAAATTATAAAATGGTATTATGGTCATTTTCATATGACTAAAACATTATTATTTAATAATACCGAATTCAATTGTGTAGATATTAATGAAATAAAAGAATTATTCTATTTAAATAATAAAAATTATGATTAATGAAATAAAAAGTAGTATTAAAAAATTAGAAAAAGAACTAAAGAATAATAAAGGAAAATTAATATCATCTATATTTATGGTATTTTTTCTAATAATTATGTTATTAACTGGTGATAATAGTGTTATTTTTGAATACTTCGTGACCATAGTTTTTTTAGTTTATATTATCGGTGTATTTTATTTTTCAAAAACTATTTTTGATATTTCAGGTGAATTATCACATTATAAAATATTATTATATGAATATGAATTAAATGAAATGAAAAAAAGATATAATAGTAGTTATAGTGATTATAAAAAAGTATACAAACCAACAATTAGTAAAAACATTAAAAATAGTTATCAATTAATGGGATTAAATATAAATGATGATATTATTAAAATTAAAAATAGATATAGAGATTTGGTTAAAAAATGGCATCCTGATGTATTTTCTAATGATACAAAAGAAAATCAAGAAATATCTAAAAGAAATATGCAAAAATTGAATAATGCTTATAATATCATAAAAAAACATAAAAATATAAAATAAAAAAGGAAGATTTAATCTTCCTTTTTTTTATACTTTAATACTTCATTAATAGCATCATCTAATGTTATATCACCACTCTTAAGTTTAGGATCAAGTTCTTTTTTAATATCACCTATTAATTTGCAAGGTTGTATATTTAATAAATCCATAATTATATTACCTGTTAATGGTGATCTCCATTTAGATTCTTCATCCTTTTGTCTTATTTCTACTATTCTATTTTTAATTGTGTTTAAACTATTTACTATTCTATTTCTTTTATCATTAAATTTAGTTGTAATATCACATTTACAGAATTCAATTAAATCAAATATAATATCTTGTCCTACTTCTTTATCTAATCTTCTTATGGCTGATTCTGATACATCTCTGTGTATTTTAACTCTACCATGATAATATATCATTCTATACACATAATCTCTTAAATAATCATCTTTTATATTCAATCTATCAAATATATCCATTGTCATTTTAGCACCAACTGATTCGTGGTTATAAAATGTCCATTTTCCATTACTATTATCTTTTGTTTTATATTTACCAATATCGTGAAATAATGCCACTAATTTAATTTTATAATCATTAGTAATTTTACATACATTATCTAAAACACTTAAAGTGTGATAAAAGTTATTTTTATAACCTTTATCACACGTATCTAAGATAGTAACTTCTGGTAAAAATTTATCTAGTTTTTTTTCTTTGTATAATTCTAGAATAATAATAGATGGTTTATCTGCTTTAATTATATCTAATATATCCATTTAAACTTTTATTTTTTCTCTTTGTTTATTATACCATTCGTCAAAATCAAAATCGTTAATACCATTTACTAAATCATCGTTTTTAATTTTTTTATCTTTCGATGGAGTTATTGTGGAATTAACTGAATTATTATAGTAATCATCATCATAAAAACTACCATAATTACCATAATTGTATGAATTGTATGAATTATAGGTTGATTTCTTACCCTTGTATGAAATATTATCACATGACCTTTCAATTGGTAATGTTTCCCAATCTATTTTAGTACAAGCAATAGATAATAATTCCAAGAATTCTATATCTTGTTTTTCAGAAACAGTATGTTCATTAAAATAACCACATGATATATTTGTACATTCATCTATTATATCCATAAACTCAGCTGAATCGGTATAAACACCTGTATTATCTGGTTTAAACCAAAATCCATATTCATTAAATCTATTAGATAGTTCAGTAGCAAATTTATCAGATGAACATACCCCACCCATTTGACGTGTTATAATAGAATCATATCCTTTTCTATCAAATGATATACACTTTTTAATACTAGGTATATTATTATCAGATAATATACTATCAAATATTCTTGATAATGAACTAGAACCAATACACCCACTTTCTTCACCGATGAAAAAATAATATAAACCTGGTATATTTTCACTTATCATATTTAACATAATAGTCATACCTGCTTTATCATCTGCGCCTAAATTAGAATTACCATCTGTTTTTATAAAATCATCATCAAAAACATGTTTTACGAATTTATAATCAATATTAGTTGATGGTTCTTTACTAGGATCAATTATATCCCATTTTTTAGTACTTATATTCCATTTTCTATTAGAATAGTCAATCTTATTATAATTTAATGTTCTATCAATAGTATCTAAATGGCTAGTAAACATAGTATTAGAAAAATCACCATTTTCTTTTTTAACTATTATATAATAATTACCAATACTATCTTTTTTAAAATTATAGTTAGGTAATAATTTAATAACATCATCTTCTGTACCATGTGGGTATCTTTTTGATGTTAGTAATAAAAATGTAGATTTAATATCAATCATAATATATTATTGTTGTTTAATTTTACAAAGATATAAAAAAAAAATTAGATACCAAAAAAATAATATATAAATTTATATATATTATAAAAAACGAAATTATTATTTAATATATAATGATAATACTAAAAAAATAAATATATTTGCAATGAAAAAAATACAAACGTTTCAAGATTACTTAACCGATAAAATTTTAGAAAAAATGAATTTGAAAATTAAAGAATTAGAACTAATTTTATCTCCAAAAATGATTAAAATACTTAAAGATATTAATCATAAAATCGCAGATGATTTATTAGATTTGCATTTAGATAGTGAACCTAAATTTAAAATTACATTTGTTGATTTAGGAGATGAACCAGATATGGTTTCTTTTATACAGTCTAACAAAGTACCCGAACTTATAGAATTTGATTTAGTTCACGGTACATATAATAGAGATATAAATGATAAAGACAAAGAATATAAAGGTGGTCATTATGACTATATACCAATGTATAAAAATCCATGGATAAAGGACGATGATCATATTATAGATTTATTTGATCCACAATTTAAATCTAAAGATCATCCAGTTTGGACAAAATTCAGATCAGAAATAAAAATAGGTAGATTTATAAAAAGAATATTTGGTAATAAATATCCAGATAATGTTAGAAGATCAGATTTATCATCAGGTAAAAAACCTGAAGATGTAGAATCATTTGTAAATATGTTTATTGCTACTGTCGAAGAAAATTCAAAGAAATTTGTAATTGTTAACGGTGAAGATATTAAATATTGGTATAAACAAGAAAATTATTTTAAAAATACAGGAACTTTAGGTGGATCGTGTATGAAATATAAGGAAAAATCTAAATATTTTGATATTTATTCTGAAAATGATGATAAGGTTCAAATGTTGATACTACATCCAGAAGATGTTAGAGATAAAATTATAGGTAGAGCATTAGTTTGGAAATTAGATGAACCAGAAGGTAGATATTTTATGGATAGAATCTATACCGCTAATGATTCTGATGAATATATGTTTATAGAATATGCAAAAAGAAAAGGTTGGTTATATAAATCATCACAATCCATAGGTCATGATATTAATACAATTGATCCAAAAAATGATAAATCTGATACTATCAAGATGGTAGTTAATCTTAAACCAAATGGATATGATTATTATCCATACCTAGATACTATGAGATTTTATAACCCATATACAGGGATGTTAACAAATTCATATAAATTCGCATATGAATATAATACAAAAGAAGAATCAGAACAATTTATTAGGTTAACGAGTGATAGTGGTAATTATAGTTCGTCATTAGGATAAAATATAATAATATAAAATGAAATTAATAACCAGTTATAATAATTATATAATAGAAAAAATGTTAGTAGAATCAGTAAGGGAAATGAAGTTCATACTATCTAAAAGACTTATAGATATTTTAAAACATATAAATAGTGATATAACAGATGAATTATTAAAATGTCATAATGACTTAGATTTTAAAACAAAACATACATTTATCGATGTTAATAATAATTCTAATGATTCAATATCATTTATATTGGCGAATAAAGCATCTGATATATTGAACATAACGGATGAAAATGAACTGGATAGTGATAATGAATTTAAGATGCATTTAAGAGATGATATAGATATAAGTGATGATGTGTATAACAGATATAGAGGGAATATGAAATTAGGTAGATTTATAAATACTATATTCCCTGGTAAATTTAAATCATCTACGAGAACACCTAAAGAAAAAATTGATGATATTGAAACATTTGTGAATACATTTAAAGTTGTATCAGGTAAAGAAGATAAATTCAAATTATTTGATATAGTAAAAGGTGACGATATATCAAAATGGTATCATTGTGATAATTATATGGAAAGAAATAATGGATCATTAGGTGGTTCATGTATGTCAAGACATGATTCATATATATTTAATATATATACCGAAAATGAAGATAAAGTAAATCTATTGATATATTATGAAGATGATACAAAACAAAAGATAAGAGCAAGAGCATTGTTATGGAAATTGGACGAACCAGAAGGTAGATGTTTCATGGATAGAATTTATACAAATGATTATTCTGATGAAAAACTATTTATCGAATATGCAAAAACAAAAAAATGGTTAATGAGATCCGTTCAGGGATATCAAGAATATGGTGATATAGCTGATTCAATGTTAAATAGAAATGTAGATATTACGTTAAAAGTATATGTCGAACCAAAGGAATATAATAATTATCCATATTTAGATACATTGTATTATTTTAACCCTGAAACTGGATTACTATCAAATAAGCACTATAATGCAATTTATTTATTAAATGATACTGGTGGTGGCTATGAATATTTAGATGAAGAAGATTATAGAACAGTTTATAGTAATTATCACAATGATGATATTTTAAGAAGAGAATCTGTATATTGTCAATTAGGTGAAGATTGGGTATTGATGAGTCAAGCGATCAGAGTATATAATACTGGATTAGGAACAGAAGTATATGCAGTTCCTGGATATGAAGGTATTGTACATTGTAATATTCCTAATAAAATTGATAAATATTTCCCTAAAGAAAAATGTGTATGGTCAGATTATCATAATACCTGGATATTTAAATCAAGTGCAAGAAAAATTTATTTAGATAAAAATAAAACTAATAGTATTTTATCTCATAAAGTGAATGAAAACGATACTTTTGCTAAAGTTGGTGAAGAATACTATGATATAGGATTAGTGACAAAAGACAGTAATAATAATTGGGTATTAAAGGACTAAATATTTAGTCCTTTTTTTATTTCATTTAATTTAATATTGATATCATCTTTATATGAAATTCTATATAATTTAATATTATTATTTAAACAATAATTATTTTTAATACTATCTTTAATTTTTTGTTCGTTTAATCTCTTATATCCTCCAAAAAATTTCAAAGATTTAAAATGTTGAATACCGTCATATTCAATACAAATATTATAATCCATTAAATAAAAATCAAATGGTAATGATAATTTATATTTACAATTTTTAAATCTTTTTTGAATAATATATTTTATATTATTATCTTCTAGAAATAATCTTATTGTTCTTTCTCCAATAGATTCTTTGCATTTAGGACAACCACTTTTTTTATTTATGTGATTATTTGGTGTTACTTTAAAATCACCGTGTTTTGGACAAGTGACTATCATCTTTGTTTTATTATTTATATAAATCGATTTATCATAATTATATAAATTATTATGGATTTCGTTTGATTTTGATATAATATCCTTTAGATTATTTCTTAATTTACCACTACATTTAATACAACCATGTCCATTTAAATGATCATCTGGTCTTTGTTTGAAAATACCATGTTTTGGACAAATAATATTTACTTTAGTTTTATTATTTATATAATTTACCAGTGAATAGTCATAATAATTATTGTGTTTATTTTTTGATATTTGTTTAAAATCTAAATTAGTTTTTTTAGTGTCTTGGCATTTTGGGCATTTTTGTCCATTTAAATGGGCATGTGGAGTTTGTTCAAAAATACCGTGTATTGGACAAATAATTTTTATTTTAGTTTTATTATCTATATAATCGACTATAGAATAATCATATTGGTTATTATGAATAATTGATGATCTTTTTATGAAATTATCATTATTATTTCGCATTTTATCAATATGACATGATGGACAACCACTACCACTTAAATGTGAATATGGTTTTTGTTGAAATATACCATGTATAGGGCATATTATTTCAACCTTAGTGTTGGAGTTTTTATAATCAACTAAAGAATAATTATATTTATTATTATGAATATCCTTTGATTTTTTTATAAAATTTTCTTTTGTATTACTTCTTCTTGTAACACTACATTTTGGACATTTAGAACCTCTAATATGATGAGATGGTATTTGTTCAAAAACACCATGTTTTGGACAAATAATTTTAATTTTTGTATTATTATTTTTATAATCAACCAATGAATAATCATAATAATTGTTATGTATTTTATTAACAATATCGATAAATTGGTTTATATTTCTTTTTTTACTCATATTCATTATATATAAAAAAAACCGAAGTTTTAAAACTTCGGTTTTTTAATTTTTAATCATCTATTTTTGGAACATGCTCTAAAATTGCGTTGTAATATTTTTCAAATCTATCATCTGACAAAAACTCCTCAACTGCATCATTTTCGTTATCATTATCTTTCATATATTTGTAGTCATCATCTAATACTTTAAGAATGAAAGATACTGCTTCGTCATCTGATATGGATAATATAAATTTCTTAACATTTTCTCTCTGATAATCTTTAAGGCTCATTACATTCATTTGTTTTAATGAATTTAATAGTTCAGATTTTTTATCTCTATTTAAAGATTCGATTTGTTCTTTAAGTTCATCATATCTTTCAAGTAGATCTTTTATACCAAATTTAAGACTTTCATCTAAATATCTTATGAGTCTAGAATTTGCACCTGTTCCAACAAAACCAGAACCAATATCTCGTATATCATCAATAAAATCTCTGATACTAGATTCCATTCCAAAATTACTAATAATGTAATCACTTAAAAATGTCCAAGAACGTGGAGTAGCGTAAGCATTTTGACTTTTCGATCTCTTTTCATCATAACTATGTAAAAAGTGTTCTTCGTTACTTTTTAAGAAATTAATAATAACAGGGTGTACATTATCATTTGCAAAGTCATCAATCCATTCTGGTAGTGTCAATGTATGTTGCATATGAATTAATCGGTTATTTAGTGCTCTATCGAATTCCTCAACATCAGTACCGTCCATGTCACCTAAGTTACCAGATGATACCATAAAAACATTGTTATTAAATTTGAAAGTTGTACCAATTGCTCTTTCTAGAAGAATTTGTAAAGCTGCGTTTCTAACAGCTAGAGGTGCTCTATTTAGCTCTTCAAAGTGGATAATAGTTGGTTTAAGATTAGCCATATATGCCCATTCTGGAATAGCATATGACATTACACTAATTATTTTTTTAACCGTTTCTCCGCTATCATCAGTTAAATCAATTTCCATATCTTTTCTATATGGGAATAGACCAACATCAATTTCATCAACCATTGATAATCGAACATCAAAGTATTGAAATCCTAATTTATCAGCAATAGATTTCATTATTGCTGATTTTGCTACACCTGGTTCTGCGGTAATAAATAGTACACCAGATTGACCTCTCATTATCTTGAAGTACTTTTTTTGTTTAGGTGTTAACTTATTAAATTTTTCTTCACTGATTTTAAAAAACGCCATATTTTTAATTTTTAGGTTATTTTAATTATTACAAAGGTATATAAAATATTTTAAATATAAAATATTTATTCCACTTTATCTGACAAATCATCTAATAATTCTTCTAATAGTGATTTAATAATATCATTATTAAATATCATTTCATAAGAATTAGGTAATTTTTCATCACTTTCATCAGATGTAAATTTATAGTCAATTGTATCAACAATATTATTTATTACATCTTTTAGTTCATCTTTTGGTAATTTTATCAATTCACCGATTAAATTTTCTACTTCTTGTTCTGTAGAATTCAAATAGTCAAAATTTTTTACTTTTTCAATCATAGTTTTTATTTTTATTTTTTAGTTATGTAATGAATCATTTACATCAATTTTAATAATTTTAACCTTTCCTTTTGGATCATTTATTGTTGGTGGAGTAGACGTTGTTAATATTAAAGTTTTTCCTTTAACTTCACTGAAATCTAAATTATCACAATACCCATCAGTTAACATAACATTATTAAATGAATATATTTTATTTTTTGGTTCACTAATATAATTCAATGCTGGTTGTAAAACAGTTCCACCTAATCCCCTTATTTTTAATTTTTCTAATTCTTTTTTATTTTTAATCCCTTGTACTGCTTTTACTTCAGTATCAATTTGAATTAAATTTATATGTATATCATTTTGAAAAACATATGATAATACAGATTCAAAATCACCACCCATTGATCCAGATGTATCTAATATACAGTTTATTACATTTTTGTATTTTTTCTTACCTTTGATACCCTCTATACCTCTTCTATTTGGTTTAATTATCGATTTTCTTTTAGTTGTACCAAATACGTGGTGTGATATGGTTCTTTTAATTTCTTTTAGATAATCATGTTTAGATTTTCTTAATTTATTAAGAATTTTTTCAACATCAGATGATACCAATCCTCTATTTTTTAATCTTTGCATAAAATCATTAACCATAGATTTTCTAGCATCATTTGATACTTCATCATCCATATGATTGTCTAATGTTAATTTTTCATTATTTTCAATAGAATCAAATATAGAATCTAATGATGCACATTCAACACCATTTTGTCCATTTTTCCCATATCTAGGTTTCCCAAAACTATCTTTAGTTCTATCTTCTTGTCCTTGTTGATCTCCTTGTCCTTGTTGATCTCCTTGTCCTTGTTGATCTCCTTGTCCTTGTTGATCTCCTTGTCCTTGTTTACTTTTAGTATTTGATTTTAACTGTTCTTTTCTTTTTTTATAATTATTAAATTCATCTTTTAACCATTCATAAAGATCCTCGAATATGTGTGGACCAGTATATTCAATTGGCATAAACAATCCCATATTTTTATTATAAAATGGATTTTTTATTGGTTTACCAGATTTATCTAAAATTTGTTTTCCATTTTTATCTATAATAAATTCATCTTTACTTTTAGGAATATCTATTTTATCTTTATTTTTATCATTAGTCATAATTTCATCATAAATTATTTGATTTATGATCATGTCTTGTGCAATATTAGAAAATTCTTTATTATAAAGAATTGATCTTTTTGTGTGATCAAATAATAGATGAAAATCTTCGTGTAGCAATATAAACAATGCTTCTTTATCTGTTAAGTTATCAACAAATTCTTTATTCCAATAAAAATTACATCCCTCTCTAGATACATTAACACCACATGTTGGTATTGTATTTGTTTCATAGTAGTTTAAAAACGTATTAAATTCTGCATAATATGGTAAGATGTTTGCAGATAACATCATCACAGTACAATCAATAAATTTAGGATGTTCTCCCTTTTTAATGATTATCTGTTTTGTGTTATTTTTTAGTTCTTCACTCATAATTTTTAATCTTATAATTATATTTATGGTACAAATATAGTAAAAAGTTTTTAAATAATAAAAATTTTATTGTATTAGTTTTTATTTGTAAATTTTTATAATTTTATAATCTAACATAATTTATTATATTAATAATTTATACTTTATAAAAAGGTGAAGATATATACTAGTTATACGCAATTATAAAGAACCCAATCGTGAATGAATTTTATTGAAGATTCAAAAGCATCTATTAGTGGTTGCTATAATTTTTTTTTAATTCCATATTCTTAAATAGTTTTATTATATATATTCAAATTTTAATTTTCCTTCCCATAAAAAATAAAACAAAAAGGTTAAGTTCTTCGTATGTTGTTTAGTGTTATAATCAAGTGAATCACCACTTAACCCACCTTTATAATGTCTTATTATACAATTACGCATGTGTTCTGATTGTTTATCAAAATCCATCCTATCTAAAATAGTATAAATATTTGGTAGTTTATCTGTCATAATTATTAAATTTATTGTTATGTATATTTATATGTAGATTATATTACTTGTTTCGTTATTTTTAACTAAATGTCATTTAAATTATTAAAATATCAAAATTTTTTTATCATTTTATAGTAATATATAAACTATTATCATTATAATAATATTCTACAGTATTAACACCCATATCATAAATATCATAAATGTCAAAAATTTCACCAGTTCCATACATATCATCATTATAATTTTTATGTATACCATTTATATAAATATTATAATTAGATAATACTGCATTACTTATAATATCAGAATACTGATCTATATTTTCGATTTTTTTATTCATATTATTATTTTTATTTTTAATTATTGATAAATATAGTAAATAATTGTGAATTATCAAAAAATATTTTAGTCTTTTTTATTTTTTAAATCATCTTTTATCAATTTCTCAATATATTTAGATTTATTATTAATACCTAATTTATTTAAATATAAATCTAATTTATCATTAACTACTTCATTTATTGTTATTGATATTTCTTTCTTTTTTATATCTTCTGGTAACTTTTTTCTTGACATATTCTTTTATGATTTTTATATTATATTATTTTTATTATAAAAAGATTAAAAAAGATAAAAATAATTGAAAAATAATTGAAAAATAATTGTTTTTGACTTTTTAAATTTTATAAATAAAATAAAATAATATATAATTATGAAAAAAATAACTAAAAAAAGATTAACGGTTTCTTTAGATCAAACCATTTTTAACAAAATGGAAGAACGAATCTTTAATAGATCTAAATATATTGAACATCTTATTTACCAAGATTTATTAAGAAATACTAAAGATGAGAATTTAAAAAAATTATTACTTTGATTATGCCAAAACAAATAACAACTAAACAATTTATTGAAAGATCTAAAAATATACATGGTGATAAATATGATTATTCTTTAACAGATTATATAAGATCTAAAATAAAAGTAAAAATAATTTGTCCTGTACATGGTATGTTTGAACAAAGACCAAATGACCATTTAAGTGGGTATGGTTGCTTAAAATGTGTAAAAAATTATAAATTAAATACAGATATTTTTATAAAAAGATCAAAAATTAAACATAATAATATTTATGATTATTCATTGGTTAATTATATAAATTATGAAACTAAGGTTAAAATAATTTGTCCAATACACGGTATTTTTGAACAAACTCCACATCATCACCTTAATGGTATTAAATGTCCTAATTGCTCACATAATAAAAAAATTAAATTAGAAGAATTTATAAATCAATGTATAAAAACACATGGTAATAAATACGATTATTCTTTAGTTGAATATAAAAATTCAAGAAAAAATAAAATTAAAATAATATGCAAAAAACATGGTATTTTTGAACAAACTCCATATGAACATAAAAAAGGTTCAGGCTGTCCAATATGTAATGAAAGTAAAGGAGAAAGAAATATTCGATTTATATTAGATAACAAAAATATTAAATATAAATATCAAAAAAAATTTAAAGATTGTAAATATAAATCGATATTATCATTTGATTTTTATTTACCTGAATATAATTTATGTATTGAATTTGATGGAGTACAACACGAAACCCCTATAAATATATTTGGTGGAATTAAAGGATTGAAAATAAGACAAAAAAGAGACCAAATAAAAAACGAATATTGTCAAAATAACAATATTCGTCTAATTAGAATAAAACATGATGATAATATTGATAAAATTTTATCGGATATTTAAGATTTTTTTACATAATTCAACTTCATCTTTATCACCGGTATTTTTACCTTTGTTATCAGATAATTTTACAGCAGGTATCCAATCGTCATTAACTAAAACTTCAGATATTTTAATTACCATGTTCAATGGTTTAACACCCAGATCATTAGTCAAATAAGTTCCAATCCCAAAGGCACTTTTAATTTTACCAACACAATATTCTTTTATTTCGGTTGCTAAATCAATATCTAACCCATCACTAAAAATAATAGTTTTTGACATAGTATCAATTCCCATTGATTTGTAATGATTTATTACCTTATCAGTAAATTCAAATGGATCACCACTATCATGTCTAACTCCATCAAATAATTTAGATTGTTTCGTATCAAATGATTTGAAGAAAACATCAGATGTATAAGTATCTGATAAAGCTATACCAAGCGATCCTTCATAGGTATTAACCCAATTATCAAGTGATAATTTATTTGACATTTTATATCCGAATAATGCAGCATGTACCATAAACCATTCGTGAGCCATAGTACCTGTGCATTTGATATTATATTTATGTGCTAAAAAAACATTTGATGTACCTGTAAAAATAGGACAATCTTTGTAAAGTGATACGATTTTTTCTTGATTTTTAAAGGAGTATCTTCTTCGTGTACCAAAATCTGCAAAAAATGCATTATGTTCAGTCATTTTTTGTAGTTTGTTCCTATCTTTTAAAACAATATTATCATCAAAAATATCAATGATTTGACCAGTTTTTTGAAAGTAAAGTTCTGATATTATTGCCATTAATGGTACTTCCCATAGAATTGTACGATACCAGAATCCTTCAATATCAATATGTAATTTATTATCATCATCTAAATACACATCAACTTCAGATGAATCAAAACGATATCCACTTAAAAAATCAATATATGTAGGTGGTAGAAATTTTCCTAAATTTCTAGTTACCCATGTTTTTTCCAATTGTGTTAAAAATAAAGATTCCATATTTTTAACTTCATCCATAACATCTTTATCAAAATTATCAGGGAAAGAAATATTATTTCTATCTGTGAATTTATATCTAACTTTTTGATAAGGGAAATTTTTAACAACGGCGAATCCCATTGTTAGTTTATAAAGATCGGTGTCTAAAATACTTTTGATTATCATATAATTGTATTTTAAAATTATTTTTGTGATTCCCAAATTATTTGAATTTCTCTACCTGTTAGAGAATACAATACTCTATCATCGAAATATTGTTTACATAATTCAATTTTTACATCAGTGTCTAATTTATTCCACCATGATAATGCGGCTATTCTTTTTTCTTGAAATTCAGTTAACATATTATTTTATTTTTTACAAAAATACATATAATTTAATAATTAAACAAATAATTATGCTAATTTTTTATTTCTTATAAGTTCTCTTAAAAATTCATTTTTATGACCTCCTATAGTATCAATCCAATCATTATATTCAATAGGAAAATTTTCTTTAAGAATATTAATATCTTTACTATTTATTAATATAAAAGACACTTTTTCTTCATCAGTTATTTCTTTTAATAAAAAATTAACAAAATCTACATAGTCTTTTTTATTAAATACTCTTTCATCTGCGATAAAACAAACAGCAGTGAGTGAGTCATTTAAATCTGGCTCATTAAATAATGAATAATCAATATTATTCATTGTTAATTGATGTGCAATATTATTTAATGAACCAATGTATGGTTCTGTATCTATTCGATAATCTGAATTTGGTTTACTATGTGAATTTGTTGTACCACCATTTAATATAATCCATGTTTTATGATTATCTACAAAATCTTTAAATAATTCAGTATCACCATATTTTCTAGCATATTCTAATGAAGAGTGACCAGCTTGTATAGCTTGTTGAATCGGTGAAATGTTATAAGGTACAAAAAAATACATTCTTTTTTCCATAATTTTATTCATTGTTTTATAATTCATCATGTGTTCCATCCATTACTGAAATACCATGTTTTAAACCCCATATAAATGTTTCAACATCGTCTTCCTCTGTAAAATATTTATAGATTATTTGTCCAATATCGTTACCGATATCAAACAATTCATTTCCTCTAAAATATTTATGACCTTCTAATTCAGTTGCCAATTTTTCAATTCTTGCAAATCCTGTTATTCTATTATCTTCCATTTTATAATTCATTTAAAATATTAATTATTTCATTTTTTTTTCTTCATCAAAATCTCTAACTTTTTTAATTTTAGTAGTGTACTTTGAATAGTTTTCTTCTATTGTTTTAACTTAACATCATCGAAGAAAACTGGATAATCATCATAATCCCATGTATCACAAACTGAAACTATATATTTATGATTATTATTTTTTGCAAATTCTATACAACGATTTACATCTTCTCTAGTTGATGCCATTTTTAAATATTTTATTAAGTTTAAATCTTCTTTTTATTTATTTTTTATTAATATTTTACTAAAAAATATTTCAAATGTTATAGTAAATGATAAATATAATAATATAGTATCAACATACCAATTAAATATTGGTTTATACATAACAACAGATAATACAAAAAATAATATCATTAATGATTTAGCAAAATGCCAAAAATCTGTTAAAAAAACTAAAAATGTAGAAGAACCAAAAAACTTTTCACCTTGATTAATATCACCGTTTTTCCATTTATTTTTCCACGATATAGATGGATTCATCCATTTATCATTAATTCCATTAAAAATAGACTTATTCCACCTATATCTTATAACATCCATAATAGAGTTAAAAAAACCTGATAATATAAGTAATATTATTGACCACATTATTTTTTAATTTTATTTTTTAACCATATTATTGGGTTAATTATCCAAGCAAAAATAATTAATATTAAAGTGTATAATATAAAATATGAAACAGGCGCAATTAACAAATTTAAATATATAGTATTGTTAGTAATTCTATAGTTCAGTAAAATAGTGTCAAACAATGACAATATATTTTACATTTTTTTCCTAATTCACTGTGCTTGCTATTGCAATGCACTCCAAAGGCTTTAAATCGGGTGAACTCAACCCTATTTTATTTAATTTAATTTTTATTCCTTCATTTTTTATATTAATTGCAGCATTTAAATCCCTGTCTAACACTGAATTACATTGATTACATTTCCATTTTCTATCTTTCAATGTTAAATCTTTATTTATATAACCACAGCAACTACAAGTTTTACTTGAAGGAAAAAACCTATCGACAAAAACTAAATCTCTTTCATACCATTCTGATTTATAAGACATTATAGTTTTAAATCTGTTTAATGATAATTCTTGAATTGATTTTGCTAAATTTTTGTTTTTTAACATTCCACTCACATTTAAATCTTCCATAACAATTACTTGGTTTTCGTTAATTATTTGGTTAACAATTAAATGTAAATAATTTTCTTTAATGTTATTTAATTTTTCATGATATTTAGCTAATTTAATCCTTGATTTATTTTTATTTTTACTTCCTTTTTGTTTTCTTGATAAATTTTGATTAAGTTTTCTAAGTTTTCTTTCATTGGATCTTTTAATTTTAAGATTTTCATAATTTTGTCCTTCGGACGTAACTATGAAATCCTTAATTCCTAAATCCAATCCAACCACTTTATCTGTTTTTGGTAATGATTTTGATGGTTTAATGTCAATTAAAACACTTAAATGATAATCACCTGATTTATTTTTAGTTAGTGTAGCAGATTTAATTAAATTTTGATATTTATTAAGTAATTTTTCATCTTTTTTAGAGCATTTAAAGTGAATGTTACTTAATGGTTTAATTATGTTTATTCTATTTCCTTTTACACCTGAAATTGCATCTACAGGAAATCTACATGATTGTTTGCTAAATTTCTTTTTAAATTTTGGAAAACCACTTTTAGTTTTAAAAAAGTTATTGTAAGCATTATTTAAATTAATCAAAGATTGTTGAAGGACTTTAGAGTGTGATTCTTTGATCCATTCAAATTCACCTTTTAAATCAGTTAAATATTTACCTAACTCTTTGAATGATATTGATTTATTGTTATTTTTATATTCATTTATTTTATAGTTCAAACAATTATTATAAACAAATCTACTACAACCAAACAATTTATTTGAATAAACTATTTGATCATCATTAAGATATAATTTAACTTTAATTGATTTCATATATTTATATATAAAATATATAAAGTCAAAAAAATTTGATGAAAATGGTACTATTTTTCATTAAATGACATTAAAAAATGTAAACATTTATAATACATTATACCAAAAATCATAATTAATATTAAAGATATTAATAATATTATACCGTGGTTTTTTTGAAAAAATTTTTAATTTTATTCATATTTTAAATTTTTATTTTCCGTTTATGATATATGATATAATATATATAATCATCATTAGAATTATAATCGACAAATAAAATAATGGTATATATGACAATCTAAGTAAAATAAGATGTCCTGTTATATTATATGATACTAAAAGTATAAATGAAAATAACACAGATAGTATTATTTTTAACCCTACATTCCTTTTTAAAATTTTTATTATATTATCCATATTATTTAATAAATTTTTCAGAGTATTCAAAACTAATTCCATTATTTTTCATTTCTTCTAAATGGCTACCTTTGTCATTATCAATCGATTGAGTGGCATCTAATACTAGTGTAGTATCAAATCCTTCGTTTACACTGTCGATGGCAGTATATTTCACACAAAAATCCATTGCTAATCCACAAATAACAGTTTTTGTTACGTCCTTACTTTTTAGAAATTCTGACAAACCAGTAGATGATTTGTGATCATTATCATAAAACGCAGAATAACTATCAACATTTGGATTCATACCTTTTTTGAAGATATAAGAATTTGGTTTCCCTATTATAATTTCATTATGTATATATGATCCTGGTGTATTTTGGATACAATGTTCTGGCCAAAGTACTTGTTGAATACCATTCAAATTAATAACATCAAATACGTTTTTGTTTTCATATTGTGATGCAAATGATTTGTGATCAGATGGATGCCAATCTTTAGTAAAAATTATATAATCAAAATCCCCTTTAACAATCATATCGTTTATTACTGGAATAATTTTATTACTATCTTTAACTTCAAGATTACCTCCTTCTAAGAAGTCATTTTGTACATCTACAACAATTAGTGATTTTTTCATAGTATTATTTTTAAATTATTTATTAATATATGTTAAATTATGTTCGTGGTATAAATTTTTATAGTCATAACGCAATCCAGTTTTGGTATTCCAAATTGCAACTTTTTTAAATTTTTTATTATTATCACTATTAAATCTACCATCCATTTCTTTCAATACATAAAGTACTGTATTATATTTGTTTGCAATTTCGATTAGTTTATTTGAATCTTGCGTCAAATCCAAATCACCAAACCAAATTTTTTCACCTTTTTTAAAGAGTGAACCCTTTATAAAAATATTTGCATTAAATACAACTAAATTATCAGGGAAAGTGTTATAATACATGGATTTACTACCCGAAATCATTCTACCAGTTAATCCAATTTTTTCAGATATGTCATTTAGTATATTTTCCATAATTATTAATTTTTATTTATAAAATTTTGTTAAATTCATTAAAATATTCAAAAAGAACTTTAAATATTTAATATATACTAAAGTAAATTAAAAGTTTTTTGAAATTATATATGGTTCTGAAATAAAATCTTGTTTCAGGTAAAATCATGAAAGTAAAATTTTAGCGATAATCAAGTTAAAATAATAAAATACAGTCTGGATCAGGGACTGATCAACGGACTTAAAACAAAAACACGGTGAGGCGTTCTCATTAGAGAAGTCTACGAAACGTGAAACAAACAAATCTTCAGTTTGTTTGTAGTTCATGCAAATATAATACATTATTATTATTAATCCAAATAAAGTTTATTATTAATAATATATTCTAAAACATTCTTATCTAAATACTTTAATAATAATTTATAATTTTTACCATTTGTATCATAGAATACTTCTAATTCTTTTCTAACTAGTGTAGATGATACCTCTAAAATTTTATTTTCATCTTTAAGATAAATATGGGGATAATTTAAATACCAATTTACAGATTCATCTCTTTTTATCCCTGTTCTTGGAATAACAACAAATTGAATTAATCTATCTAATTCATTATAATTAACCCATTTATCAAAGGTATTTGCATTATCCATGCCTATAATTAATGAAAAATTATGTTTTTCTGTTAATTTTTTTTCTTCTTTTAATCTTTTAACAAAATTATAAGTGGAACCTGATAATTGGTTATCGATTTCATATGGAAAAACTTTAATTCTACCATCTACTTTAGATGCAATTTCACACATATTTAATCTATGTTCAGGTGATACCATATTTTTATTATACATATGTTTAAATGATGGCATTAACCAAACTTCATCAAATTCTCTTGATGTGTTTAAAACAAATTGTGCAGTTTGTATATGTCCAAGTGTTATAGGATTGAAAGCTCCCCCAAATATTGCAACTTTTAATTTTCTACCAAGTGATTTATATTGTAATGTTCTAGATTTTATTTTTTCTAAGTTATCTTTTATCAATTCATCTATTGTCCAACCACTTTCGTTACATAATTGGATTAATGAAGATAGTAAGTCACCTGTTTCTTCTTTTAAATTGTGAATATCTGACCATTTCATTAACTCAAAAAACTCCTTTTGGATATCGTTTAACCTTTCTGACAAAGGGGTATACCCAAAGTTATCTTTATATGTATCATTAATTAGTTTTTGTAATTTATTGGTTTCCATATAATATTTTTATAATTTTATTTTTTTTTTACATAACCCAAAACTCACCATTAACAATAATTTTATTGTTATTTTTTATATTTCTATTATAAATTATTTTATTTTCATTTATACCCCAATCTTCTAAACAGTAATATAACTTTTTTAAATATGAATGTCTTTCTACATCACTCTTAAATTTATAAGATATTATGTGATTAGGTTTTAAATTTTTTAAAAATGGTAAGACAAATACATTATTTGATATTTTACCATCATCTAATATATAAATTATAAAATTATCTTTAATGTGATAGTGAATTCTTTTAACATTATTATCATCTAGATATTCTTTATCCCAATGTATAATTTTTATATCTAAAACATTATTAATTTTTAATATTATTTGTAATACAAATTTATTCATAACTATTAATATATTAACCAAAAATTATCAAAAATATCAATATTGTTACCCTTTGGTGAGTAATTATTTATAAAAATTCTTTTATCTCTACACCATGTTTGTAAAGATTCATATAGTTTTCTTAATCCTTCTTTCCTATTACCATCTGATTCATAATCATATAAAAATGATATGTTGTTAACATTATTAACAGTTTCTGGAAATCTCATATATTTATCACTAAATGAAAAAAATTTACCTGACCATATATGAAAATTATTTTTATAATTTGAATGTATAATAGAATCCTTTTCTGATGACATTGCAGTATCATCGATATATAATAACCCAATTGATAACTTAGATTCACCAATAAGATTAATTTCTAAACAAGATTTATATATTCGGTTACCTGTATTATTCATAATGCAAATATAATTAAATAATTTTTAATAAAAAAATATTAATAGAATAATATATAATTAATATATAAAATAAAAAATTAATCCTATGTCATCAGCACAAGAACAAATTAATTTATTAGAAGAAAATATTGAAGAACTAGAAGAAATCATATATAGGTTAACAAAAAAAGAAGAACCAGTTGATATATGGGAATATTTATTAACACCTAGACAAATAGCCAAAAAAATAATGGCATATAGTGCACCAATGATACCAACATTAGACGGTGAAGAAATTCTACCTGTAGAAGATATGGATAAGTCCATTCATATGGTAGTATATGGTAAATATATGGTAGGTGATGACGGTGTTTTAATTGACAATGAAATAAAATATCCCGAATGTGTCGATAGAGAAAAATCAATAAAAGATGATCATCCTATCTTCAAAGAAAAGATTAAAAATATGAAGAAGGAAATTAAAAATTCTATTAATCAACTATCTATTAAAAAGGAACAATTGAAAGATGCTTATAAATTGGCTGGTCAACAAATAATAACAGGAACAGCAGCATTAGTATCATCTGCTACCATATTACCACCTGGTTCGGGATTACCTGCTGCTTTAGCTAGTATTCAAACAATAATTAGCGCAATCACAGATTTACAATATAAAACATTAGAATTATTACCACTATTAGGTCCTTTAATTAATATACCATTAATAATAATGGATGCTGGTATTGCTATTATTTTAGGTACAATTAATTTAATATTAAGTATGTTAATAGTTTTAATCGGTTCTATTGCAACATTAAAAGAATTATTAATGCCTTTAATTAAAGCATTAGGTTAATCTTCATTAATTAAAATATTTCGTTTATCTATATTTTCTAATTTATCTACATATTTTTTTAGAATATCACCATGACAAGGTAATGGTGAGCACCAACAACCTAAAGTTTTATATTTGAGTTCATGTAAAGAATTCATTAATTCTTTGTTATTTAATAAATATTCTTCATATTTTTTAATTGATTCTTGTCTTGTATCAACTTTAAATTCTGCTATCGTATCATCTTTATGTGAATATGGATTACCCCATTTAGAAGGTCTCCCTATATAAATATCAAATTTTTCTTTTTTACAATGTACAACTTTGCACATATTAGATATTATTTATTATTTTATTTATCTTTTTAAATCTTAATTTTGATTTATTAACTTCTATATTGGTCATATTTGTAAAATCAATATCTGATAATATTGTTGTATTTGGTTTATTTTTTAAAATAAAATTATTTATGATATTTATATTATTTTTGTCATTTATTTCGTTTACTGATATATTAATCAATATATCTTTAATATTATTTGTTACAATAATACTAAATAATTTAGATTTATCAAATAAATCCATATATGATTCATATTCAACATCACCGTCTTTAAAATACCCACCAGATGTTTCACTATTATTTCTAAAATTAATCTTTTTATTAGATAGTATCCAATCAGCATAAAACTGGTAAATTGATTCTTTCTGATACTGTGTTAATCTTTTAGATATATCTTTCATTTTATTTATTTAATATTTTTAATATTTTATACCTTCTTTCAAATAATTTAAAATGTGTATCTAATGATATGGATAATTTTGGATATTTATTATAAAATTTATAATAATCTTTTAAAATATCAATATCAACATTTTCAATTATGGCAATGCATTCGATTAAATTTATATGACCATTTTTCTCAATTAATTCCCTTGTATTATCATTATACATTGATATCGACATCTTATATCATTTAATTTTTTTTCTTAATAATAATTTAATTCTATATTATTCCCATTTAAAATAATAAACTGGTATTATATCAATTTTAAGACCTTTAAATGTTTTATTTAGAATATCAGTATTATCATTATCAATTGCAAATACTACTAAATTATCCATTTTAGATACTTTAATATTTGGTATATCATTTTGTATGTTTTTAACATAGTCTGATATCATTTTAGATGTATCATCAGTAACTATACCATTTTCATCAAAATTAACATCAGGGAAGATATTAATCATATCACCTATAAATTTAGTATTTATAATTACACCATTATAAGTATAAATATTAAATAATGACATAAGATAATTTATATTTTCGTGATATGTTTTTAATCCAGAAAATACATAACCAGGTTTATAATATTTAGATATATAATATTTAATTATATTGTCTAATTGTTCATAATCAAATATATTTTTTATGTAATTATAAAAATTTAATAATTCATCTTTTTTATATTCATTAATATCTATATCAGTTATATAGTTAAATAATCTATCTTTACTAATATTGGAATATTCTTTAATATTAGGGTATTTACCCTTAAATGAATTTTCTATTATATTTTCTAATTCAACATTAGAAATATCAGATTTATTTTTATTTAATTTTTTTTCAATAATATCTCTAATTCTAGGATCTATATCATATTTCTTCATTAAACTCATATTTATATGTTTTTATAGTTTTTTAAAAAATCGATTTCTATCTTTGATATTGATTCAATACCAAGTTTACTAATTTTATTTAATATGTCATCTAAATTTAAGTGATTTTCATCATATTGGTTATTATTTTCATTTATTGTACCATTTAATTCTAATATAATATTATTTTGTCTTTTAAGTATCTCTAAATAATTATTACACATACCTACTAATTCATTAGATTTTTTATATACAGATTCATATGATGATTTAACATCTTTGTATAATTTTCTATATCTATATAATCTTATAGATAAAATAGTAACAATGATTGATAATAATATAATTAATATATTTACGTGCATATTAGTATATTTTATATGTTAACAATTTGTGATTCTGTTGGTTCTATAATCTTTAAGGGGACAAATAAATCATATCCGTTATCATCTTCTAAATGATTTATTTTATCAATAAACCAATGACCGAATTTACTTCTCATATAAAAAAATTCATTACCATTCCATTTAGCAACCGTAGTATTTCTACATTTACCAAAATAGTAATTACCAATAATTAAATCTTTTTTAGGAATTACCCCTTTACTAAAAAGTTCTTTATATAAAGATTCGGGTATAGGTTTAGGCAAACGACCAATTTTATAATAGTTGGTTTCGTCAAATTTTTCAATATTTGGATAATGTATCATATTTAAAATGTTTAAATACAAAAATAATAAATAAATTTTAAATAACAAAACTTATTCATTATTATCATCATCTTTTTTTCTTGTTCTTGTATTTTTTTGTGTATCATCTTTTTTTGTATCTTCAGTAGATATGAATAAATTATAAATTTCTAATATTCTACTAATATCACCATATTCTTTTAGAAATTTATCATGTGAACTTGATATTATGAGTGGATCAACTGTAATTTTACCTTTATTTGATTTATATGCATCATGTAATATCATATATTCTTCTGTTAAAAATTTAACTTTACCTACTAATAATTCAATTAAATTTGATTGATCTATTTCTATTTTATTCTTCATATATTTTTTATTTTATTTTAGTGTATAATTAATATTAAGTTTTTAATATATAAATAAAAAATTAAACAATGATTTACGAATCTATAAATATAGAAAATTGTTATGATTATTCTTTTCATAAAGAATTAGAAGGAGAAGATGATGGTGATAAATATGTATCTTTTATATTTACATTTAATAATAGATTTGATACAACTTATTATGTAACAATAACATCATTTTATTTTAGTCCAAAATGGTTTACAGTTGATTTTTTTGATAGTGAACAATATGAAAAAAATAAAGATGTAGAAATAACAAATAGAGTCTATTTAAATACAAATACATTTGATTCCTTTAAAGTATTATCAACAGTTTTTACAATAATAAAAGATTTTTACGAACATAATAAAAATATATTAGAAGGTATATGTTTTACTGCGGATTCTAAAAGAAGAAATATTTATAAAAATATAATAAAGAGATTTTTTCCTAATTGGGTATTAACTAAAGATGATTTTGATCATGAAGAAAATATGTATGTAATAAATTATGAATTTAAACAATTGGTATAATTTTTGTTTTAATAATATTAAAAAACTAAAAATTATGAAAACAAAAATTATTTTATTCTTATTAAGTTCAATTTTATTTTTAAGTTGTTCTACAACTGATAAATTATCTAAAAACACTGATGATATTTATCACAATACTAAAATTGTAGAAAATGATACTACTAAGTATGAGTCTAAAGATATTTTCTATACTGATATAGAAAATAAATATAATGATATTCTTAGTAATAGTAATGATGAAAATATTGATACTATTATATATGAATCCGAATTAGAATATGTTAATCCATATGTAGAAATAGTATCTGATTCTTATCAAGAATCATATAAAAGAAGATTAAATGCTAAATTAAATATGAATTCATTATCAAATTATAATAATAACTGTTGGTATATTAATCCATATTTATATGATTCTCATTATAGGGTAGTTTTCGTAAATGGTTATGTGTGGGTTGAACCATATTATATTTATAATATGTTTACCAATAAATATAGATTTAATCATTTTGGTTATTATGGGTATGGTGGATATCATTATTATCAAAGACATTATAATTGGAATATGTTTAACTATTATAATAATTATGGTTATAATAATTATGGTTATAATAGATATAGTAAAAATGTAAGATATGGTAAAAGACCTGTTAATTCATTGAACAATAATACAGAATTTAAAAACAATAAAAATGAAACATACGGTAAAAGACCAATTAATTCATCAAACAATACTAGATTAAATAAAAGAAATTTAAATGATAAACCCAGAACTTATACTAGACCAAAAACAGGAAGTTCAAATATTTATAATAATGTTAACAGAAGTCCATATAAAGAGATATTAAATGGTAATATATCAACTAGACCTAGAAATAGACAAATTAATAGACCTAGTAATAGAAAACCAATAAAAAATATACATAATAATGGTTCACAAAATATAAATAACAGTAATAATAGAAATAATAATAGATATAATGGTTCATCATCATATACTGGAACTGGTAGAAGAAATTCTAGTAGTATCAGCACTGGAACTAGTAGAAGTAATAATAGTAGTGGTAGTAGTACAGGTAATAGTAACAATAGTACAAGAAAAAGATAATATATCATTAAAAAATAACCCCCTATCAAATCTGATAGGGGGTTATTTTTATTTATTCTTTTGGTATTGTATCACCAGAAACATGTTCCGGTAGTAATAGTTCTTTAATTGTTAGTATTTCTAATTTATTAGAATTTTCTTTATGTGATATAAATACTTTGTCACCACTTTTGATATCCTTTGTTATTATTTTAAGAGATATCTCGTCTTGGATATATTTTTGTATTGCTCTTTTTAGTGGTCTAGCACCCATATCTTCATCCCATCCTTTTTCTAAAATAAAATCCTTAGCTGTATCATCCAATTCAAAATCTATATTATTATCTACTAATCTATTTTTAAAGTTAGAAATTTCAATATCAATAATTTTTCTTATATTATCTTTATCTAAAGAATCAAAGTGAACAACTTCATCTATTCTATTTAGAAATTCTGGTGAAAACTTCTTTTTAAGTTCTTTTTCGACAATTGATTTACCCATAATTTGTTTGTCACTATTAAACCCAATTCCACCACCTCTAAGTTTAGACTCTTTGGAACCAATATTAGATGTCATTATAATTACAGTATTTTTAAAATCAACAGTTCTACCCTGACTATCAGTTAATATACCATCATCAAAAACTTGTAACAATATATTCCATACATCATTGTGTGCTTTTTCTATTTCATCTAGTAAAACAATAGAATATGGTTTATTTTTAACTGCATCTGTTAACTGACCACCATCTTCGTGACCTACATAACCTGGAGGTGCTCCTATTAATCTTGATACAGAATGTTTTTCCATATATTCTGACATATCAATTCTAATATAATCTCTTTCGCTATTAAATAATTGTTCAGCTAATTTTTTAACCATATGAGTTTTCCCTGTACCAGTAGGACCTAGTAATAGAAATGTACCAATTGGTTTTTTACCATCATTCAAACCAGCTTTATTTCTTAATATAGCCATTGATATTTTATCAACTGCATCATCTTGTCCAATAACTCTCTTTTTCAATTCTATTGGCAAATTTATTAATTTAGATGTATCATCATCAGTAATATTTTTAGATGGGATATTCGTCATTATAGATATAACTTCACATACATCTTCTTTTGTAACTTTTTTCTTTTTTAGTAATCTTTTAGTATTTAGATCATCCCTCATAGTTTTTATTTCTGATTCTAAACTTTTTTGCTTTTTGTGTAGATCAGCAGCATATAGAAAATCTTGTTCAGTTACTTTTTTCATTTTTAACTTAATAGTATCATCTAATTCCTTTTCTTTATTGATAATATCAACAGGTGTTTCTATATTTATTCTAACAGACGATCCTGATTCATCCATTACATCAATAGCTTTATCTGGAAAATTTCTATCTGTTATATATCTATCTGATAGTTTAAGACAAGCTTCAATAGCATCATCTGTATATTCTACCATATGGTGTTCTTCATATCTTTCTTTTAAATTTTGTAAAATTTCATATGTTTCATTATATGTAGGTTCATCTACTCTAACCTTTTGAAATCTTCTTTCTAATGCACTATCTTTTTCGATTTTTTTATATTCTTCATTAGTAGTAGATCCTATGCAACTAATTTCACCCCTAGATAGTGCTGGTTTTAGAATATTAGCGGCATCTAAAGAACCAGTTGAACCACCTGCTCCTACAATTGTATGAATTTCATCTATATAAATTATAACATCTTTATTTTGTTTTAGTTCATCAACAATTTTTTTCATTCTTTCTTCAAATTCGCCTCGATATTTAGTACCAGCTACGATTGATCCCATTTCAAGAGATAAAATTCTTTTATTGTGTAATACATCAGGAGTTTCTTTTTTAATTATAGATTGTGCTAAACCATCAACAATAGCAGTTTTCCCAACACCTGCACTACCAATAAGAATAGGATTATTTTTTTTCCTTCTTGATAAAACTTGAGCAATCCTTTTGATTTCTTTATCTCTACCAATTACTGGATCTAATTTACCCTCTTTTGCTAGTTCTGTTAAATCTGTACTAAACTCGTCTAATATAGGAGTTTTTGATTTATTTGATAAAGATTTAGGTTTTTCTTGTTCCATGTTGTTATTTTCATTAGTATTCATCATATTATTATACATTTCTTCTACATCAGAATACCTTATATTAGGTACTACTTTTGCTCTTATTATAGAAAGTACTAAATGTTCAGTTCTAACTATATTAGATTTATATTTTTTAGCTTCTAATTGTGATTGCATCATAATGTTTTGTGCATCTGTACTTAATGATGATAACTCATCATCTTTTTCAATAGTATCAGTTAATGTATTTTCATTAATGAAAAACTTTTTCATTTTTTTCTTAGCATCATTAATATCGATTAACTTTGATAGTATTTTGTAACCCATACAATCTTCAACACTTATTACGCCAAATAATAAATGAGTTGGTTCTATAATACTATTTGAGTATTCTTTTGCTTTTTTTATTACTAATTTAAAATTTTCAGAATATTCCATATTTTCAGTTTTTGATTTATAATTTATAATTTATATATAAAATTAAAGACATATTGTTTACAAAAAATATACCAATATTAATATATTGTCAATTTAACAGTATTATATTAATATTTTGTAATTAATGTACCATATTTACCAAATAGTATTAATTCAAACCCTAGTATATTAATATCACCAAAGTTACTATTTTCTTTAAAATTATATGATCTTTTTTTAAGTATTTCAATCTGTTCTTTAGTTGGTTCTGTTTCAAAAAATATTATAAGGTTATTTGAATCTGATTCATCCAATTGTACTGGTCTATAACAACCATAATCATCAGGTAAATCTTTAATATTACTAAATTTATTTGTGATGTTTTCATCTATAAAATTTTTACCTACACCACATTCACCAATTTGACCTGTCATATATGCACATATTTCTCTTTCAAAATTACCTGCATAAGTATTTGTTTTGACTTTAAATCCCCAATAAGAATTATTCATAATTATTATATTTTAATTTTTAATTATTTTCAATTGTAGCTTCTAAATTCCTATCATTTAATCCCCTTTTCATTTTATACATATCATCATATGAACCACTTTTTATGACACATTTACCTTTATTATGTGCTTCCATTGTAAATTTAACACAGTCGTCACTCGGGATTTGACAAACTTCATAAAGTGCTAATATAACATCCATCATATTATTTACATGATCATTCCACAAAACAAGGTTATAAATATCTGATTTTGAATTTTTTATACCCAGTTCTTCTAATAGTTCTGTGATACTATCAGTGTCTGATTCGATATTATTAGTACTATTTATAATATCATTTAACATTTCTTGATATTTTTCTTTATTGAACATCATAATAGATAATTTTGATACAAAGATAATAAAAATATTTTATTTAAAAAATACTTTTGGGTATTTTATTTATATGTGGTATATTTCGTTTTAGTCTAAAATTATTTATATAGATATTATAGTTATCATTAGATATTTTAAAATTACTATAACAATCAGAACACATTCCAATATTTTCATTTCTATTTACATCTTCTTTATATTTACCACAATTGGAACATATTTTTTCAAAAGATTGTATATTATTTTCATTAATTACGTTATCAAATTTTTCTTTTGTTACTAATTTATTCTCTATATATTTAACGTAATTATCATTTAAAATATCTTTATTTAAAATATCATATTTTATTTTATTTATTTCTCCATATTTATAAACAATAACATCTTTTTGTAACAATGGTTTATAAAAATCATCATCTAATAAACACCAATTCGGTATACTAATTTTTTTCAATGGTCTATGATAACCTCTATCATATGTATAATAATAAATTTTTTCAATTAGTTTATTATTATTTAAACATATTGCTTCTTTTTTTAAAGAATTAATATTTAAATATGGGCATAAATTACAACTCATTAAAGATAAACAAGTTGGTTTATTATTTACTAATGTAGATATATATTTACTCATTATTTTATTTTTATATCACTTAAAAATTTAAAATGTGATTTAATCCCAATATCACGTTTTAATCTAAAATTATTTATGTATGATAATTTTTTATTATATTCATTATGTTTAGATATTTCCCAACAACTATCACACATACCGTAATTATTGTTTCTGTTTACGTTATCATCTTCTTCCCCGCATAAAGAACATATTTTATGGTTTATTTTTTTAATATTATTGTAATTAGATTTTTTCGTATAATCATATACGAAATCAGTCATATCAGTAATATTAAAATATTCTATAGTTTTTAATTTTGATATATCTAAATTATTTTTAGATATTGATATTGAGTTTTTAAAAATTTTAAAAATATTACTATTTTTTAAATCTTGTGTGTTATTTGATAATCTACACCAATTTGGTATATTGATGTAATCAAATATCCTATATAAATTTTTATTATAATTTGATATATTGTCTTTTACTAATCGATAACTATTATATCTACATTTACAAGATTTATTTGTAAAATCAATATTAAGTAAAGGACATTTATTACAATTAGATATTGATAATATAACAGTTTCGTTTTTATAATATGTTAATAGATATTTATTCATATTTTATTTTTTACAAAGATAAAAAAAAATATCTAAAATAATTAAAATTTTAGATATTTTTTTATTAAATCATTTAAAATGTTTTTATTTATAGGTTTATTTAAGATATCATCGAATACGGATGAGTCACTAATATCATATAAACTATAAGCTGTAACTGCTACGATATTTATATTTATATTACTATTAATATTATTTCTAATATATTTAGAAGATTCTACACCATCCATTATCGGCATATTTATATCCATGAATATCAAATCTACATTATTGTTTTTAACAACATCTATTGCATTTTTACCATTATCTGATTCAATAATATTGATGTCATATTCTATAAGTTGTTTTAAAATGAACCTATTAACTTGTAAATCATCTACTATTAATATGGTTTGCATTTAATTTTATTTTTATATATTAAAAATGATATTTTATTTTTTATCTTTTTTATCCCTCTTGGTATTATTTACATCCCTAACCTCTTTTTTCCATACAGATTTTTGAGTATAATTATACCCAGATTTTAAATATTTATCAACTTCATTATCCTTTACTCTGATTATATCATTATCCCTCTTTAATGTTTTCATATTTATTCATTTTGTTTTTTTTTAACTATAAAGTAAACCTGGTTTTTTATAACCTTCTTGTTGAAATATTTCATTAAGTTGTTCAGTAGTTAATTTTTCTTTATCCCAACCTTTTTCTTTAGTATATTTATCAACAAATTTTTCCCTTAAATATACTAAATCTTTTTCTGATAAACCTGTTTCTTTAATCATTTTTTCTTTCATAATTAACCATTATTTTTTTATAATATTAAAAATTATAATTGTTTAGTTTTATTTCTTTCAGAATTGTAAATTTACAATTTGTATTTTTAATTTTATTTATTTTTAATTTTCTTATATATAAATCATTATATATTGGTATTAATCTATTATCATCCCATCTCATATCACTATCTAGATGTACTTTTATCCTACCTGCCAATATTAATGTAAGACTTTTTTTATCACGATTAAATGATGGTATAATACCCATTAAATTTGATATTATATTACCATTGGTTTTAATTTCCGTAAAGTTATAAATATTAGAAAAATTTATAATATCCGTGATAATTTCCCTGGTTATGGTTGATAAATTTTCTGTAGGTAATACATTATCATTAATATCTATATTAATATATTCTGTCATTATTTACAATAATTTTCATAATCTATTTTAGTCATAAAATTATCAAAAGTTGTTTTTGTTAATTTTCCATTATCACCATTTATGTATACTATATACTTTGTATTAAAGTCATTATCTATTTTAACTTTAATATCTGTTATCTTATATTCGGTGTATAAAGTAAAGTTATTTTGTTTTTTTATACAAATTAATGTATGATTTTTTAACTTTAATAATATACCTTTAATTTGTTGTGATAACGATTCGGTTTTTTTAGATATATATTTAGTATTTTTGTGATTTTTTACTTCTTGTTTAATATCATCGTTATCATCAATTTTATCTCCTTTTATCTCATTACACTTTTTACATAATAATTGATAATTACTTAATTCATTTTTTCCTCCTTTACTTTTAGGGTATACATGATCAATTGTATACATATAATGGTCATTTTTATAATCACTATATAAATCTAAATGCCATCTATTAATTTTATCTTTACCTAGAGCAAAATATTCTGGTATTTTTTTACATTGTTTACATTCTAACCCATCTCTTTTAATTAATTCTCTGATTATTTTAGCTCTATATAAAGAATCATCCCTATCTTTATTATGGTATAATAATTCATCTGGTAATGAATTATTATTTAAATTTTCAAAAATTTCTTCTATACTATATTTTTTATAAATAATATAATTATGGTTAATGTTACACATGTATTTAAATATATTTTTTTTAGATATATTAAAAAAATATTAATAAGTTTAATATTAATGATTTTTATTATATGAATAAATATAGTTTAATGGATCAACTGGTCTATTATTTAGTAGTATTTCATAATGTAAATGATTATTTGTAGAAGAACC
>Ga0265293_10002085_pt1 | contig 41548 bp, 44 predicted proteins | sample Munlanlewell138R_FD_192505 | JGI IMG/M metagenome (GOLD analysis project Ga0265293, IMG submission 192505) | Leachate microbial communities from a municipal landfill in Southern Ontario, Canada - Leachate well 138R | ecosystem: Engineered > Solid waste > Landfill > Unclassified | place: Canada...
TAATATGCAATATACGATCTTTATTTTCAAAAAATATCTCATATACAGATTTAGAAATAATTGTCTTATTTATTTATAAAAATGAGACTGCAAAGAAGAAGTTCTTTCACAGTCTCAGAGCATTGGAACGAGAGAAAATGTTAACAAATGCCATTATCACGATGAACTTTACAGAGATGCCTAATAGCAGAACAGGCGAAGATTATTGTGGAGAATGCCACTGGATAGCATTCCTAAAAGCATCGCTTCCGAAAGGAGTGAAACTCTATCATTAACAAGTTCTTACTTGCTCTTACGCTTCGCGTGGTAGTTAGTATATGTATTATAATTCAGGTATGTATGAGTTCCACGCAGAGCATTGGAACTAGTGAGCGCTTACTCGCGCCAGTTAAGTATATATGAATTCTAACCTAGAGCATAGGAATGAGTGAGTGAAAATTTTAAAGCTTTGCATGATGAAGCTTATGGTGGGAATGGCATTGGTTAGTGTTTCTAGGAGTACCGCGATTGAATCTGTTGCCAATATTTTAAAAGTACTAAACTCTCACGACCAACTATGAAGATGGTAGTGTTTGTGTTCTACATCTTTGTGATTATGTTTATGCTTATGGACTAATTGGGCTTTTATGAGCGTTGGCATATCATCTAGTAGTGCTTCTACACTTGCGTCATAAATTATCTCATGATTAGAACCTATAACTATAGCTCTATCTGCTAATTCCTTCCCTAAACTAATGTTGTGAGTTGAGATAAGGGCTGTGACATCTAGTGAGTCCAAAAACTCTACTAGCCAGCCTGTTGTTGGTGGGTCTAGATGCGCTGTTGGTTCATCTAGTAGTAAGACTTCAGGTTCTACGCAAAGCAGAGATGCCAAAAGGACTTTTTGTTTTTGTCCACCGCTGAGTGAGAGAGGACTTGACTTTAAAATACTCTCTATCTCAAACATTTTTGCATAGTGATGCACTCTCTCCTCTACGCTATCAAAGCCAAAATGCTTCAGTCCAAAAGCTATCTCATCATAAACACTTGGATTAAAAAGCATAGAAGATGGGTCTTGCATTGCAAGGCAGATGCTTTTTCTAAAATCTTTTGAGTTTGCTTTTAGGTATTTTTTATTTACAAGACTCTCTTTAAAGTAAAACTCTCCACTTTTTGCATAAAGAAGTCCATTTAAAAGTTTAAGTAGTGTTGATTTTCCAGAGCCATTTATACCAAGTAGAAGTACTTTCTCGCCCTTATCTATCTTAAAACTAATATCTTTTAAAACTTCTATTGTCTTTAGTTGAAAATCTTGGTAGCTGTAAGAGAGATTTTTACACTCAATCATCTATTAGTCCTCTTGAGCGTAGTCCCATGCTTTGCTCACTTGATTTATGGAGCATTGTAGCGAAAAGAGTTATTAAAAGTGGTTGGAGCTGTTTTTTTGTAATCTTCATACTTAGCGATGCACCTCTGCTTTTAAGCCCCTCATAGTAACTTTGTAACATATTTTTAAGCAGTATGATTTGTGCGTAGGTAAAACCATATAAAATGGCTAAAACCTTGCTAAATTCTAGTGCTTTATGCAAGTTTATTCGTCTAACGAGAGTAAATGTAAGTAGTGTAATCGCAAAAGCTCTAAGGTTTATAAGGACAAGGGCAAAAATATCTACAGGGGTAAAAAAGCTATAGATTATGTAAGATAGTGAGATGCTAAGATTAAAAAGAGCGATGACAAGTAGTGCTTTTGTAAAGATTTTAAACCTAGCTTTGCCTCCAAGTGCCATTGTAATGAAGATGCTAAAGAGCATAATGTATTCATTATGAACAAAGCCTAAAGTCATTACAAAAGCTACGTAAACAAATAACCAAGCTCTATCACTCACCAAAAACACTCCTAAACTGAGTTCGTAAAAACTTTACACTACTTAGTGTAACTAAACCTTCAATTATAGCTATAAAAATGTGTGGAATAACTACAGATGGAAGCGTAACACTAAGCCCAAAAGGAAAGTAGAGTGGAGTTCCATCAACAGATGCTACAAGTGGTTGGATGCCAAGAACAATAGCGATTAGGATTGATGGGAAAAATATGCTTGTCCAACCAGCCATAAAGATAGCTATATTTTTTGAGCGATATGCAAAGAGTTTATAAAACCAGTAAGAGCTAAAACTTCCTACAAATGCCATCGCTATGATATTTATGGGGTATGAAGTGATGCCTCCTTCTCCAAACAAAAGTGCTTGAATGAGTAAAACCAAAGAGATAGAACTAAAAGCTATCCATGGCCCAAAGAGTAGAGATATTATGGCTATTCCACTTAGATGCATAGTGGTTCCGCCAGGGAAGGGGATGGCTATTAGCATCATCACAAAAGAGATGGCACTAACTCCTGCAATAAGGGGAATCTTCTCTGCATCTAGGTCTATTTTTTTGTATGCGATTGCCAAAAGTGCTGCACCGATGGCAATAGAGGGGATATATGTTTGAGGTGATATAAAGCCATCAGGTATATGCACTTTGACTTCTTAAAAGAGTGCGCTAAATGTAAAAAGAAGTCTATAATCCTCTTTGCCCTCAGCTCCCTGCTGTAGATTTTCTTCATTTAGATTTGTCCATGTTGGAACTTTAACACCAACTGCAACGGATGTAGTTTTGTAAGAGAGTCTTGCTCCTGGAGTTAGATATATCATCTCGCCACCTGTTGCTTCAGCTCCGCTACCATTTTCTATATCTCGCCCAAGATACATATAATTTGCTTCCATAATAAAGTCTAAGCGTAATTTGCTCGCTGGTTTTGAGTAGAGCATATAAACTAAAGCAGTATTAACCCTCACTTCATCTCCAAAGCGCACCTTAGAGCCATCACTATATGTTTCTTCTAGAAATCTATTATATGACATATCTCCTACTAGAGTCCAATCATTTCCAAACCATTTTGTAGCACTAACTCCAAACATAAAAGATGGCTTTCCAAAACCAGTTTGCATACCTGGATCTATGAGCGTGCCATCGGGCATTGTTGCATTTGATTTTCCTGTTGGCAGAGTAAAGCTAAACGATGTTGTAAAGTGCCAATCTTGCATATCATCTAAACTTTCATTGCTTGGAGTGAGCATCAGACCATCATCGTATTTCATGCCTAAAACAAACTGAAATGAGATATCGTGAAAGCCAGATGTTTTAAAAGCGTCATCCTGAGTTTTTGTATAGTAAGGAACAAACACATAGGCACTAAGATAAGAGCTAAACCCATAACCAAGACCATATGTAAAATATTCACTTGACTCGGCTTCACCGTCTCTTGCATGAGTATATGTTTTGTACTTAGCATGATCAACTTTCATATACCCAAGCAAAGAGCCCTCTGGCAGAGTGGCAGATGAAGTTGTCTCAAGTGGTGCACCAGGGCCTTCTACTCCTGCTAAACTGATAGATGGAACTCCATGATGTGCAAAGAGGGTCGTTGTGAGTGCTAAAAGCATACTATATTTTTTCATTTTTCTTATCCTTTTTTTTAATGTATATTAGTCCAAAAATCCCAAGAAGTATCATGATACCTATGAGCGTTTTTGTAAATGTATTGTTGCTATTTGTATCCACTTGTGCTAGCATATTCTCATTAACTTCTATGTCAACAATTTTTCCGTGACCATCCTCAGAAAATGCTTTTACTCTCCATTTACCTCCAGTATTTGGTAAAAAAGACACTCGTGAATATGCATCCGTTCTACCAACAGCAAATGGAATCTCGCTACTAGGCGCATAAACTTCATAATTTTGAAATGAAAAGTCTTCCTTTTGTGAAAAAGAAAAGGAGACAACTACACTTTGTTTCTTTGAGACACTATGCATAAGGTTATGAGAAAAAAGTAGAGTTGCAAATAGAACTAATAAAGAGATTATCTTCATTTTAAAACTTTTATATTTAGTGTGCTTGAGTGTATAATCTCATCACTTTTAATGCCATCATCTTTAAGTGTCAGAGATGCTTTTATATTTTGAAGTCCAGCTTCTTGGATTCGTATATTTATCCTTCCATCTTTATCACTAACACCTCTAACCTTGTCTGAATAGGCGACACTTACGCTAGGTATAGCTTTACCATCATAAGTAACTAACAACCTCGCTTTATCTCCTACTTTTATATTAGAGAGTTTATTAGTTAGACTTAACTCAAGTCCTTTGTTAAAAATCTGCCCAGAGTTATCACTATATATCCTTTTAACAGACTCTATGCTCTTGAAGCTACTTATTGCCATCTTAGTCTCATCTTTTGATTGCTTTTTTGTGCCATATGGTGTTTTTGTATAGTAGGCCTCATTCAAGATTACAAAGAGTGTGTCACATTTAGCACTAAGCTCCTTGCTCTGCACCTCAAAAATATCTGAATTTGCAGAGCAAAAAACCTTATTGATATCCTCTTTCTTTATCTCTTTTTCTTCGCCATGTGAATCTTTCATGTGCATATGTCCATAGTGAATGACTTGTGCATCATCTATCCATATATCATGAGCGAAGAGAGAGTAAATAAGTATCTGCGTTATTATTATTTTTTTTATCATGGCGAGATTATGGGATATATATGTTAAAATCATTCTAAAAAAAAGGTTCTCTTATCTAAAAATGGAACAAGAAATATGTTTTTACTGTAATTGCAGGCTATATCAGCTTAAAAATGGGATGGTAAAGTGCTCTTCATGTGCAAAAAAGTATAGCCTTTTAAAACTACAGCGTGATTTTGATGTGCTAGATTCATTTATAGGTTCGGCTACAGCAAAAACGTGTGCTACAAAACTAAACCTTAGTTACCAAGTAGTTTTTAATAGATATGAGCATATAAGAAAGCTACTTATTCGCCATTCGCATGATTATTATGAGTACAAAAGAGAGAAGCTAGATGAATTTGAAGAGTATATGTATATCTGTAAAAGTAAAAAAAAAGATTACACTAGCATCATAGAGTCACAAAATTTCGTGACTTTTGCATATCAGGAAAAAGTATATAATTTTTTACTTCCATCTTTAAAGAGGTTTCAAACTAAAGTTGACTCAAAAAGCTTAGAAATATCAAGTGGCAATGAGTTCAAAAAATTCATGTTAACCAACCGAATATCTAAACTAAAAACTATTGAAAGTACAATTACAAAATTTTGGAGCTTTTTTGAAAGTTTTATAACACCATATAAAGGTGTAAAAAGTGAATATTTTTTGAGCTATTTAAAAGAAGCTGAGTTTAAATTTAACTATACAAAAAAAGAGCAAAAAGAAATTTTGCTTTATCTGTGGAGATTGCAATCTACTCCTAAGAAGCTTATATTTTAAAATCAGTTTTTATATTGTCAATGATTTTTTTGATTAAATAGAAGTTTCTATTTTCCATATATTATCAATATGACGCATATTTGATTTTTTTAATATTTGCAAGAAATGCTCTCTTGAGACCTCTTTTGCACCTAAGCTTTTTAGATGCTCTGTTGGAACTTGGGCGTCAATAAAATCATAACCCCACTCTTTTAGGTGTTTGACAAGTATGGCTAGTGCTGACTTAGATGCGTCGTCTTTGTGGCTAAACATGGATTCCCCACAAAAAACTCCACCAACAACAACACCATAAAGCCCTCCAACTAACTTCCCCTCATAATAAGTCTCAACAGAGTGTGCTAAACCTAAGTGATGTAACTCCTCGTAAGCTTCTATGATTTCCTCTTGTATCCAAGTATCTTCTTGAGATTTTCGTGGAGTTTTTGCACACTGCATCATTACATCTCTAAAGTTTGTATCAAATCTATACTCATACTTTTTCATACTTTTTTTTAGTGATTTACTTAGTCTAAAATCATCAAGCTCTAAGATAAGTCTAGGATTTGTTGACCACCAGATGATGGGATCATTTTTACTATACCATGGAAATATTCCGTTTTGATAGGCTCTAATGAGTCTTGAAGGATTTAGGTCGCCTCCCCACGCTACGATGCCATCTTCGTTGGCATCTCTAGCATCTGGGAAGTCTAGAGTATATTTATTTAGCTTTGGAATCATCTAGTTGTTTAAATCTTAGTATGAGTTTGTCTTTAGCGCCAACTTCAACCTTACCACCATTTTTTAGCTTACCAAAGAGGATTTCATCACTTAATTTGTTTGTGATATTGTCTTGTATATATCTCTTTAGTGGACGAGCACCCATCTCTGCTGAGTAAGCACTTTTTGCTATAAATTTTGTAGCATTTTGCGAGACACTAATAGTTACTTTTTTCTTTTTTAAGTCGCTATTTAACTCATCTATAAACTTCATAACTACGCGCTCAACTGTCTCGATGCTTAGTTGTTCAAACTCAACTATGGCATCTAGTCTGTTTCTAAATTCAGGAGTGAAAAAAGACTTTAACTCTTCATCTTTAGCCATTGAGCTATCTTTGTTAAATCCCATAACGCCTCTCGCACTCGCCCCAATATTTGAAGTCATAATAAGTATAACATTTTGAAAATCTGCCTTATAACCGTTGTTGTCAGTTAGAGTTGCATTGTCCATGATTTGAAGTAAAATATTTACCAAATCTGGATGGGCTTTTTCTATCTCATCTAGTAGTAAAACAGTGTAAGGATGTTTCTTTATAACTTCGGTAAGTAGTCCACCTTGCTCATACCCAACATATCCTGGAGGTGCTCCAACTAGCCTTGAGAGAGCATGTTTTTCCATATATTCACTCATATCAAATCTCTCAAAATTAACGCCTAAAACCTTGCTTAGTGATACCGCAAGTTCAGTTTTACCAACTCCTGTTGGGCCTGAGAAAAGAAATGAGGCTATAGGCTTGTTTGCTGGAGTGAGTCCTGCTTTAGAGATTTTTATAGCTTTTGCAACCTCTGCTACGGCCCTGTCTTGCCCTATAACTTTTAGTTTTAGCTCGCTCTCTAAGTTTAGGAGCTCATTTGTTTCATCTTTACTTACTTTAGAGTTTGAGATGCCTACAATTTTCGAGATGGTTTTTTCTATGTCGTAAGCTGTGATTTTCCTATTTTTTTTGTTGCTCAAGTGAAAAGATGCAGCTGTCTCATCTATAATATCTATCGCTTTATCAGGTAAAAATCTATCTGTGATATATCTCTTTGATAAATCAACTGCACTCTTTAGTGCTTTTTGCGTATAAGTGACATTGTGATGCTCTTCGTATTTGCCTTTTAGACCTTGAAGTATCTTGTAGGTCACTTTTGCTGATGGCTCATCAATATCTACCTTAGAAAACCTTCTACTAAGTGCCTTGTCTTTTTCAAAACTGTTTCTATACTCTGCAAATGTTGTAGCGCCCATGCATGTTAGCTCGCCAGATGCTAGGGCTGGTTTTAGCTGGTTTGCCGCGTCCATTGTTCCGCTAGTCGAACCTGCTCCTATTAGAGTGTGGATCTCATCTATAAAAAGGATTGCATTTGGATGTACTTTTAACTCATCCATCACGCCTTTTAGCCTTTTTTCAAAGTCGCCTCTATACTTCGTTCCAGCTAGCATCGCACTAAGGTCAAGTGCAAAAAGTTCAGCCTCTTTTATAATATCTGGTACATCGCCACTTACGATGCTAAGAGCTAAGCCCTCAGCAATTGCAGTCTTTCCAACTCCAGCTTCACCAACTAAGATAGGATTGTTTTTTTTGCGTCTGCAAAGTATCTGAATGACTCTGTCTATCTCTTTATCTCGACCAATTACAGGGTCGATTTTACCCTCTTTTGCTTTTTGAAGAAGATTTATAGAATATTTACTTAGATAGGACTCATCACTCTTACTCTCTTTATCATCTCTGTGAGAGATAAGTTCTAAAATATCTAGTTTTGATATCCCGTGCTCTGTTAAAAGTGTGTAACTAAAACTCTTTTGTTCATCAAAAATAGCTGCTAGCAAATCTCCAACATCTGCATTTTGCTGCTGTGCGCTTTGAAGATGGATAATCATATTGTCAATGAGTCTTGAGAGTGCTACAGTCTCATAAGGATCTTGATCAATACTTAAAGGTAGAGGTTCTATGCTAGCTGCGATATAGATGCCAAGAGCCTCTTTCATCGCTTCAATATCTCCACCACAAGCTCGTATGATGTCTGAGCCCTCTTTTGAGTTTAGTAGTATAAAAAAAACATGCTCGATTGTGAGATATTCATGTCTTAAACTCTTTGCATATAAAATTGATTTTTGAAATATATCATTTAAACTTGTACTTATCATTTTACTCTTCTTCCATTACTGCTTTTAGTGGAAAACCACTCTCTTTTGCTTTTCTATGCACTTGCATAAGCTTTGTCTCGGCTATCTCATGAGTGAAAATGCCGCAAAGACCTCTCTCTTTTTTGTGGATTTCAAGCATAGTCTCTTGTGCATCTGAGAGACTTTTGTGAAATATGCTTATGAGAATATCGACCACAAAGTCCATTGAAGTATAGTCATCATTTAGTAAATAGACCTTGTATTTTTTAGGATATCTAACTTCTACTATAGTTTCTTGCTCTAAATCAGTTCTTGTAGCCATCTCTATCTGCTCGCCGCTATAAAATCTTCTATAATATCTTGTGGGTTTTCTAGCCCCATAGAGATGCGCACAAGTCCATCAGATATACCTAAAAACTCTCTCGTCTCTTCATCGAAATCTCTATATATAGTAGATGCCATGTGAAGAGCTAGTGTTCTACTGTCGCCGATATTTGCAGTTAGAGTAGCTAGTTTTGTTTTGTTTAAAAATTCAAATGCTTTTTCTTTACTCTTAAAGTCGATAGTAAACAAAGAGCCACAACCATTTTTAAAATCACTCAGATATCTTTGATGATGCTCGTGTGAGCTAAGTGATGGATGATTTATAAGAAGTCCATTTTTATTTAGTTCTAAAGCCACTATCTCTATACTTTTCGACACCCTTGAGAGCCTAAGTGGAAGCGTCTCTAAGCCTAGTAGAGTCAGATAACTCGCATATGCATTTGCACTCATTCCAAAATCTCTTAGCGCTCTTTTTTTGGCATTTGCAAAGAGAGCCATCTCTTTAGCACCTTTGATGAATTTTTGTAAAAACTCATATCTTGGAGATTTTAGTTTATCCTCACCATCATTAATAGCGCGAAAAACTGTACAGCCACCGAGTGCGGAGGAGTTTCCTGATATGATTTTTGTAGTTGAATAGACGCTAATGTCAGCTCCGAGTTTTATAGCAGAGATGCTAAGAGGAGTTGTAGTGTTATCTACAATGAGCACAACCCCATGCTTCTCTGCAATAGCAGCTATTTTTTTTATATTTGGGAGCTTCATATTTGGGTTACCAACGCTCTCTAAAAAGATGATTTTTGTGTTTGCGTTTATAGCATCTTCAATAGCTTTAAAGTCATCAACATCAAAAAAGTGAGTCTTAATACCAAAGCGAGTTAGAGTCTCTGAAAAAAGAGCGTAAGTTCCACCAAAAAGACCACCTATAGAGATGATTTCATCGCCCATTGATACAATAGACATAACGGCAAGTGTCGTAGCTCCCATGCCTGAGCTTGTAGCAATCGCGCCGACTCCAGAGTCCATCTCTGCCATGATGGATTCTAGCCTTGCGTTTGTTGGATTTCCCATGCGAGCATAGAGTGGTTTTTTCACACTTCCATCAAAGATGCCCTCAGCCAACTCTGGCGTAGAGTAGGAAAAAGATGCAGAGGAGACTATGGCAGGGCTGACAGCTCCATCTTTACTTCCTACTGCTTGGACAAATTTGGTACAATACTCTTCAAAATGATTCATTAATATGCCTTATATAATAATAAGGGATTATACCAAAGTAGAGATAAATGTGAAAAAAAGAATTTTTGTTACAGCCACAAACACAGATATTGGTAAGACTTACACAACAAAACTACTTTTAAGAGAGTTTGCATCTCGTGGTTTTAGAGTTGGAGCTATCAAGCCAATAGAGAGTGGAGTGATAGAAGCAGATGCCAAAGATGCCAAAGAGTTATTAACTCTTCTAAGAGAACTTAATTGTGAGTTTAAAGAGATATCGTTAGAAGACATCGTTCCCATTACTTATGAAATGCCAGCATCTCCCTTTGTTGCATCTGGGGGTAAAAAACTAGATTTAAAAAAGATTGAAAAAGCTATAGAGAAGCTTGAGAAGCATTGTGACGTTCTTATCATTGAGGGAGCTGGTGGGCTTTTTGTGCCTGTAGATAGCGAGCTAATGATGGTGGACTTGATAGCTCTTTTTAACTCTTCAGCACTTTTAGTTACTCACTGCTCACTTGGATGCATAAACGACACACTTTTGAGTAAAAAAGTTTTAGAAGATGCAAAGATAAAACATCAAGTTGCGTTTAATTGTCGCGAGGAAGATTCGAGTTTTGAGACGATATCTCTGCCTTACTTTTTAAAGAGTGGATTTGAGGTTATGAAAGTTAGCAAAAATATTGACACTATTTGTGATGTCTTGTATAATCTCTAAACTTTATTTTAAAAGATGAGCATGCAACATTTAATACGCACAGATGATTTTACCACAGATGAGATAGAGGCTCTCTTTGCAGATGCAAGAGAGTTTAACAAAGGCGGATTTGAGAGAATTTTGCAAGACAAAATCGTAATAACACTCTTTTTTGAAAACTCAACTAGAACTAGAAGTTCTTTTGAGATAGCAGCAAAGAGGCTTGGTGCCGAGGTTGTTCATCTTGATGTTGCAAAAAGCTCAACACAAAAGGGCGAGACCTTAGTAGATACTGCGATGAACTTAGATGCCATGAATCCTCACGCTATGATAGTTCGCCACCAAAATGCAGGTGTACCAAAAATCCTCTCAAAGCATACAAAATCAGCCATTATAAACGCAGGTGACGGCGCTCACGCTCACCCAACTCAAGCTCTTCTTGATCTTTTTACACTAAGGGAGCATTTTAAAGATGTAAGGGGTAAAAAAATAGCCATAGTTGGGGATATAAAAAATTCCAGAGTTGCAAACTCAAATATAGAGCTTCTAACTCGCTTTGGCATGGAAGTTATCTTGGTTGCACCACCTCATTTTTTACCAAAAACAAAACTAAGAACTACACACTTTTTAAAAGAGATTATAGATGAGGTTGATGTTATTATGAGTCTTAGAACTCAAACGGAGAGACACTCATCACAAAGTTATGCTTCCCTAAAAGACTATGCTAGTGACTTTTGCATCTCCACGAATTTAGTAGGAGACAGAGATATAGTGTTACTTCACCCTGGTCCAGTTCATAGAAATATAGATATCTGCGATGCACTTCTTGAAGATAAGAGATGTAAGGTCTTAGAGCAAGTTACAAACGGTGTCTCTATCAGAATGGCGGTTTTAAAAAAACTTATCTACAATGTTTGACAAACTAAATAATTTAGGAAAAAAAAGAGAACCTTTCTTAGTTATAAGTGACTTTTTGGCTTTAAAAGTTGAAGTTATAAGCTTAGGTGAATTGCATCTTCACGATATAGAATTTTCTATAGATGAAGATTATACTTTTAAAAAACACAATGAACTCTTTATAAAAGAAGAGCCAGACTTTGGGGCTTATAAAGAGAAATTTGACAAAGTTATAGAGCAGATAAAATCTGGCAATACCTACCTTTTAAACTTAACCGCACCCACTAAAATATCCTCAAAACTCAGTTTAAAAGAGATATATAAAATCGCTAATGCAAAGTATAAACTAAGATATAAAGATGAGTTTGTCTGCTTTTCGCCTGAGAAATTTGTTGGCATTAAAGACTCACTTATAGAAACTTACCCCATGAAAGGGACTATAGATGCATCTATAGTAGATGCTAAAGAGAAAATTTTGAGTGATAAAAAAGAGTTGGCTGAACATACTATGATAGTTGATTTGTTAAGAAATGACCTCTCTATGGTTGCACAAGATATCAAAGTTAAGAAGTTTAGATTTGTCCAAAGAGTAGAAGCTGGTACAAAAGAGCTATTGCAAGTAAGTTCACACATTAGTGGTTTTGTGGGAGATAACTGGCATGAGAGAGTTGGAGATATACTTCAAAAACTCCTACCAGCTGGGAGTATAAGTGGTGCGCCTAAGAGAAAGACTTTAGAGATTATAGAAGAAGTGGAGTCTTATAAGAGAGGTTTTTATAGTGGTGTTTTTGGCTTGTATGATGGAGAGAGTTTCGATAGTGCTGTGATGATTCGTTTTGTTCAAAAGAGTAAAGATGGATATATCTACAAAAGTGGTGGTGGCATCACGCTAGATAGTGATGCCACTAGGGAGTATAATGAGCTTAGAGATAAAGTCTATGTTCCTTGATTTTACGAGAAAATTAGCACAAAACTTTTTATATTTTTTTATCTTAGTAGTCTTGCATCTAGCCCTTACGCATCTCTTTGTTTTGGGATATTATGCTATTTATTTTATACTACTATTTTTTATCTCTTATGGATTGTATAGATATCTTAAAAACATCTCTTATATTATTCTTTTTTTATTTTTAGCGATGGGACTGCTTTTTATAAATACTCAAATTTACGAAGAGTTACTCTTTGAGATATATCTACATTTCAACGCAACGCATCTAAGAATCTTTGTAGATAGTGAAGTTTTGTACGCGCTTTTGGCACTTCATCTTATTGTTTTTATTAATTTAAAAAAGTTTGACAAGATTTGGGCTATAATAGATAAATTTTTTTTCAGGAACTAGTATGTATATAGAAGAGTTAAAATTTTCACTATGGGCAGATTTTATAGAGAGAGACTACCTTGATTGTGAGTTTAAAGAGTTAATAAATCGTGGCATCATCAACGGAGCTACATCAAACCCCGCTATATTTAAGAGTGCAATTTTAACCTCTGGTGCATATAAAGAGCAACTCGCATCGCTAGAGGGTTTAAGCCCTAAAGCCAAGTATGAAGCAGTTGCGATATTTGACATTCAAAAAGCGGCAGACATATTAAAACCGCTATACGACAGAGGTGATGATGGATATGTAAGCATTGAAGTGGATCCATTTTTTTGCGACGATGCAGTGGCTACTTTAGAAGAGGGCAAGAGACTCTTTAGAGAAATAGGTAGAGAAAATGTAATGATAAAAGTACCAGCTACAACTGCTGGATATATCGCAATAGAGGGTTTAATCGCAGAAGGTATCCCAGTAAACGCAACTCTTATCTTTAAAAAAGAGCAGGCTATCTCTTGTGCTAAGGCCATAAAGAGAGGGCTAAAAAAGTCTAATAAAAAAGTTGATAGTGTTATTAGCATCTTTGTAAGTAGAGTTGACCGTGCCATAGATGCAAGACTTAGTGAAGCTGGAGTTGAGACCTCTCTTAGTGGCATCTACAACACGGCTGATATCTATAGTGCCATACAAGAGATGAATGTTGATGGTTGTAGAGCTCTTTTTGCAAGTACTGGAGTAAAAGATGACTCGCTTGAGGCTTCTTACTATGTGGATAAACTGCTCGGATTTAACTGCGTAAATACAGCTCCAATAGATACCATAAAAGCTTTTGATGAAAATGAGATAAAAGAGCAGACTTTGCCAATAGATGCAGCTCTAATCAAAGAACATTTTAAAAAAGTAAAAGCTGCTGGAATTGATCTTGATGAAGTACTTGATGGACAGATTGAAGATGGGCTTGAGGCGTTTAAAGATGCATTTAAAGAGATACTGGACGCGTTATGAAAAATCAGGTAGATGTTTCAAAACTAACCTTTGCTCAGGTAAATAAGATAAGAACATATCTTAAAAAGATGATAGAGCTAAAGGGAAGTGACCTTCATGTAAAAGCAAACTCAGCTATAAGAGCTAGGATAAATGGAAATATAGTTCAGTTTGCTGGAGATATATTTTCCAAAGAAGATGCTCTTACCTTTGCAAAAGAGCTTTTAAAGGGAAGATTTGGAGAGTTGGTTGAAAATAAAGAAGTTGATTTAGTCTATCCGTTTGATGAGAGAAATCGTTTTCGTGTAAATGTTTTTTTTCAGATGGATGGAGTCTCTGCTGTTTTTCGTGCTATTCCTATCGCTATTCCAACCTTAACAGATCTGCATCTCCCAGAAATTGTAAGGAAGCTTGCAAACAAAGAGAGAGGACTTGTCTTAGTTACTGGCGTGACGGGTAGTGGTAAGTCAACTACACTTGCGGCTCTGATAAATGAGATAAATTTAACAAAGAAAAAACACATAATCACGATTGAAGATCCCATAGAGTTTGTTCATAAAGATAAGGGTTGCATCATAAATCAGCGCTCAGTAGGTCAAGATACCCTCTCTTTTGATAAGGCTCTTCGCGCAGCACTAAGAGAGGATCCAGACATAATTTTAGTAGGAGAGATGCGAGACCGTGAGACAATAAATCTAGCTCTGCATGCTGCAGATACAGGTCATTTAGTCTTCTCAACTCTTCACACAGTAGATGCAAAAGAGACCATAAATCGTATAATTTCAAGCTTTAATACAGATGAACAAAACCGTGTAAGACTATCTCTTTCAAGCGTCATACAAGGCATAATCACACAAAGGCTTATCCCAACAATAGATGGAGGAAGAAGAGCTGCGATGGAAATTTTAGTTCGTACTCCAACTATTGAAAAGCTTATTATGGAAAACCGTGATTATGAAATCAAAGATGCGATAGAAAAGGGAAAAGAACACTATGGATCTCAAAGTTTTGATCAGCACATCTTAGAGCTTTATAATGAGGGCATCATAACAAAAGCAAAAGCAAAAGATTATGCAACAAGTCCATCTGATTTGGAGCTTAGAATGAGTGGTTTAAGCTCTTCAAAGACAGCAAAAAATACAAATTTAGCAAAAAATAGAGAAATAGATTTAGATCAAGAAGAGGATATTTTTGATTTAAAGTAGAATTTAATTCTAGCTTGTGTATAATTCCAAACATTTTTTAATTAAGGATTTAATATGTTAGAAGGCATTATTAGAGAGAGTATTGGCAAAAAGGGCACTAAAGCACTGCGTCGTGATGGATATCTAATTGCTAACATCTACGGAAAAGGGCTTGAGAATATCAACGCTGCATTCAAAATGAATGAATATATCCGTACTGTTCGCAACAAAGATACTTTAGCATTCCCTATTTCGGTTGGTGGTAAAGAGATGAATGTTGTAGTTCAATCATATGAAGCACATCCTGTGACAGGTATTTTACTACATGTTGATTTGATGGTAGCACAACCAGGTGTAGTAACTACTTACAATGTACCAGTAGTGACTGTAGGTGATGCAATAGGTCTTAAAAACAAAGGTCTTGTCCACAAAGCTAAACCTCGTTTAACTGTAAAAGGAGCAATAGAGAATGTTCCAAGTAAGTTTGAGATAGATGTTACTAAGATGGACGTTGGCGATTCTAAGCTAGTTCGTGATTTAATAGCTATTCCTAATGTTATCATGCGTGATGCTGATCGTGTTGCAGTAGTTAGTATTATCAAGGCTAAGTAACACCATGTTAAACACTATAATGAGCAAAGCCCATTATAGTGGCAGGGACATTTGTCCCTACAACCCCCTGAAACTACAAAACAAGAGTATCATTCGCGTAGCGATGTTTCCTGAAAAAAAAAGTTTCTTTGAGATTTTACAATGTTAATAGTCGGACTTGGTAACCCAGGTCCCTCTTACTCCAAAAATCGCCACAATATCGGTTTTATGGTTATAGATGAGCTTGTTCGTAGAAACGGTGCTCAAAAATTATCCTCTTCATCATTTAAGGGTGAACTTTTTAAGTACTCAAATCATTTTTTATTAAAACCACTTACATTTATGAACCTCTCAGGTGAATCAATACAAGCTGTGAAAAACTTCTATAAGATAGATGAAGTAGTTGTAATACATGATGATTTAGATCTGCCTTTTGGTGCGGTTCGCTTTAAGCGAGGTGGTGGCCATGGTGGGCATAATGGGCTTAAATCTACTGATGAGAAAATCTCAAAAGAGTATGTAAGGGTTAGACTCGGGATAGGAAAACCAGACCATAAAGGTGAAGTTTCATCTTATGTTTTGAGTGATTTTAATGATGAAGAAGCTAAACATTTATCTAGCTGGGTAGCTCACGCTTGTGAAGCTATTGAGCATTTAGAGACTTCTTCGCTTGAAGATGTAAGTTCAAAGTTCTCAGTTAAGCAATTTTAGATAAAATAAGACTCAATTTTTAATACTTTTAGCTCATTTTGTTGAGATTTTGTGAGAAGGAACAGTTTGTTACTATTTAAATATATCTCTTTTCATTATTTGAAATTTTTCTTTGTAATACTGAGCGCTTTAGTGATGTTTTTGGTTGGATTTGACTATATCGATAATGCGGAGGCGCTCTCTGCATCTGCTAACTTATTGCTTATCTACCTTGTATATAAAGTTTTTTTTGCCATAGATATGCTTCTGCCACTCTCTTTAATCTTCGCAATGATATCTACAAAAATATTTCTTATTCGCTCAAATGCTTTAGTCTCCTTTTACTCGCTAGGCTACTCCCGAATCGATGTGTTAAAGCCTTTTGTGGTAGTCTCAACTATTGTAATAATTTTATTTATCTCACTTCACTCCCTTTCAAGTTTTTCTCGTGCAGAAGAGTTTTCTAAAAATATCCGAAAAAACTCAGCATATCTAAGCCCTACAAAAGATCTCTTTTTTACATATAAAGATAAGTATATCTACTTCTCTGAGATGCTGCCTCTGCAAGAGAGAGCCGAGGGAATTAGAGTCTTTACTATCAAAGACAATATTCTAAAAGAGGTCATAGTAGCATCTTCGGCTATATATCGAAATGACTCTTGGTTTATAGGCAATGCAGATATCATCACAAAGCCAGACGATATGAGTTATGACTCTCCTGGCATAAAGATAAAAGAGGGTGAGGGCTTAAATATATTAGAGGGTTTTAGACCTAAGATGCTAGACCAAGTATATGAGGGAAAAGTAAACTTTACTATAAAAAATGCTATAGATGCACTACTCTTGCTCAGAGACCAAAATGTAAATACCAGCGCCATAAAAGGGGCTCTTTATAAGATTTTTATATATCCTTTTTTTGTTCCTTGTTTGGTTGTTATTATCTTTTTCTTTGTTCCAATTAGTGTAAGGTTTTTAAATGTCTCTCTATTTAGTTTTGGAGCGATTCTTGCGACCCTACTTTTTTGGGGAGTTTTGTTTATGCTTATACAGCTATCAAACAATAAAACAATACCTAGTGAAATTGGAGTTGTAGCACCAGTAGTTATACTCTTTTTCATAGCTGCTCGGCAGTGGCGAAAATATCGCGTAAGAAGATGATGTAATAGATAGTTTGCTATAACAAAAACATAAGCACTTATTGGATAAAATCTCTTAAAAATTATTTGGATATTTTATATGAACTTTGAACAATTGGCTAAAAAATACAAAACTCCGCTCTATGTCTATAATCTTGACAATATGAGCCAGAGATATGAAGAGTTAAAAGAGGCATTTAAAGGTAGAAAATCAATCCTAGCTTACGCTGTAAAAGCAAACTCAAATCTTAGCGTGGTTAAGCACTTTGGAGATTTAGGAAGTGGGGCGGATTGTGTCTCTATTGGCGAAGTTCGCCGTGCTCTCTTGGCTGGGATCCCTCATTATAAGGTGATTTTCTCAGGTGTTGGAAAGAGTGATGATGAGATTCATGAAGCAATTTTAAGTGATATCCTCTATATAAATGTTGAGAGTGAAGCTGAGCTTTTGCGTGTTGAGCAGATTGCAAAAGAGTTGGGAAAAATCTCTCGTATAAGCGTGAGAGTAAATCCAAATATAGACCCAAAAACCCATCCATACATCTCAACAGGACTTCATGATAACAAGTTTGGTGTAGATATAAATAGTGCTAAAAGGATGTATATCTTAGCTAAAAACTCAGCATCTCTTGACCCTGTTGGCATTCATTTCCACATAGGCTCACAACTAACACACTTAGAGCCAATCTATGAGTCAGCGGTCATTGTAGCTGATATGGTTCGCTCGCTTGAAGCGATAGATATAGAATTAAAATTTTTTGATATTGGTGGTGGGCTTGGTGTTACTTATGATGCTGAGGTAACGATAAAACCTTATGATTATGCACAAGCAATTTTAGGTGCTATAAAAGGTCTTGATTTGACTATCATTTGTGAGCCAGGTAGATTTCTGACTGCAAATGCAGGGTACTTTTTAACTAAGGTTTTGTATGAGAAACAAAATGGAGATAAGAAGTTTGTTGTAGTTGATGGCGCTATGAATGATCTGCTTCGTCCGAGCCTTTACAACGCTTACCATAAGATAGAAGCACTAGTAGATGACAAGAGTAAAACTAAAGTAGTAGATATTGTCGGTCCAGTTTGTGAAAGTGGTGATTTTTTTGCGAAAAACTATGAACTTCCAGAAGTAAAAAGAAATGATTTGCTAGTAATCCATAGTGCTGGAGCCTATGGTTTTGGTATGGGAAGTAACTACAACACCAGAGGTAGAAGTGCAGAAGTGGCAGTAAAAGGCGGCGAGGACAGACTTATAAGAAAGCGAGAAGAGTTTGAAGATATCATAGCTCTTGAGAAAGACTTTATTTGATTTATACAGATAATGAGCAAAGCCCATTATCTTATGCTAAGTTTTCTCACAGAGAGTCTTACGACAGCTTCAGCAGAAGGCTCACGCACAGAGACCGTGCTTAAAAATATAAAAGGAGACCAACTTGTATTTTATTGATGTTCAAGGCACCCTTATAAGCGACGATGATAAGTCACCGATTCGTGGAAGTAGAGAGTTTATAAAGAGATGCAATACAAAAAATATCCCATATATGGTTGTAACAAACAACACTAAGAAGGCATCAAAGGATTTTTACAATTTTTTGATCTCACAAGGGTTTGAATTTGGTTTTGATAAGTACCTTGACCCACTTATGATACTTGAGTCTCATGTAGAAAAAGACTCTGTAGCTGCTTATGGCGCTGATGAGTTTTTAAAAACCCTCTCTTCTATGGGCTACAACTTAGACTATATAAATCCAAAAACAGTTTTAGTGGCTATAAAAGAGGATTTTACTAACGAAGACTATGCGCAGATGATAGAGTTTTTACTCCTTGGTGCAACTCTAGTTGGTATGCATGAGACTTCCATTTATGCTAAAAACTCTAAAAGATATCCTGGTGTTGGAGCAATTTTAAAGATGCTAGAGTTTGCAACTTCAACTAGTTATAAGGTTGTTGGAAAGCCAAGTATTGCTTTTTATGAGGAGTCTTTAAGAGCTTTAAGAAAACAGAGTCCTGAGGCTCTTTTTACTGATATTACAATGATAAGTGATGATGTTAAAGGTGATTTGGGTGGAGCAAAAGAGATGGGGATAAAGACTTTTTTTGTAACGAGTGGAAAATATAAAAATGAAGCAGAGATAGTGCCATTTTTAGATCCAGAGTTAAGACCAGATGCCGTTTATGCTGATATGCAAGAGATTTTGGAGGAGTTATGAAGAGCTTAGATGATTGCAGAATAGCCATCGACAAACTAGACTCGCAGATGCTAGATTTGCTAAATGAGAGGATGAGAGTAGTGCATCGTGTGGGCGAGATAAAAAAAGAGTCTGGCGGTGCTATTTATAGACCTGAGAGAGAAAAAGCTATCATCGATAGGCTTGAGGCTCAAAGTAGAGAAAATGGTGGACTTTTAAACAAAAGTGCAATTGCAGCTATCTTTTTAGAGATTTTTGCAGTCTCAAGAAACATAGAAAAGCCTGAACTTATAGCATATCTGGGGCCTGAGGGAACATTTACACATCAAGCTGCAGAGAGCCGTTTTGGTGCAATGAGTGACTATCTCTCATTAGGTTCTATCAACGCAGTTTTTAAAACTCTTGAAGCAAAGAGAGCTAAGTTTGGAGTAGTCCCAATTGAGAACTCAAAAGATGGAATAGTTGGAGAGACACTTGATTTGCTTGCCAAAAGCAGTGTAAAAATTGTAGCGGAACTCTATATGCCCATACATATGTCTTTTGTTACAAAGGCCTCAAAGCTTAGTGATGTTAAGAGAATCTACTCAAAAGATAAAGGTTTTGGGCAGTGTAGAGAGTTTTTATCTGAGCATGGACTGGTAAATGTTGAGTTGATTCCAGTTGACTCAACGGCAAAGGCTGCCATCTTAGCTGCACAAGACCCTAGCTCAGCTGCCATCTGTTCACACATAGCTGCGAAACTCTACAGTGTTCCAACTATGTTTGAAAACATTGAAGATGAGCACGATAGCTCTACTCGTTTTGTAATTTTAAGTGACTTTAAAAATGCAATAAGTGGAGATGATAAAACTTCGATTTTAGTTAAACTCGAAGATGCAAAAGAGGCAGGTTCACTAGTACATTTTCTAAAAGATTTTGATGATGAGAAGATAAATCTCTCAAAGATTGAGTCTCGTCCATCAAAGGGTAATGTAGGTTTTGGATACTGGTTTTATATTGATTTTTATGGGCATATTGATGAGGCTCATATTCAAAAAGTGCTATCAAAGCACGATGCCGAGGTGACTTGGCTTGGAAGTTATGTAAAGGGTGAAGATGAAATTTAATGCTAAGATAAAAGATATTAAAACATATGAAGCTGGAAAGCCAATCGAGCTTGTAGTTCGTGAGTTTGGCATCGAGCCAAAGGATATAGTAAAGCTTGCATCTAATGAAAATCCTTATGGATGTTCTAGTAGAGTAACAGAGTCGATTTCAAAAATTTTAACAAAGATGTCTCTCTATCCAGATGATTCTATGATGGATTTAAAGGCTGCACTTGCAAAAAGATTTGAGCTTAAAGATGAGAATGTAATCATTGGCTCAGGAAGTGATCAAGTCATAGAGTTTTTAATCCATGCTAAAGCAGAGCAGGGTACAAAAATATTAATGAATTCAATTACATTTGCTATGTATGAAATCTACGCAAAACATGTAGGTGCTGAAATTTTACGCACAACCTCGCAAGAGCATGATTTAGATGAGTTTTATGAGGTTTACAAAAAGGAAAATCCAGCTATTATCTTTATCTGTACACCAAATAATCCAACAGGTGATGCCATAGATGCACAAAAGCTCTTTGACTTTTTAAAGAAGATTGATAGTGATACTTTAGTGGTAATTGATGGTGCTTATATGGAGTATGCAATTGCTAAAGATGCAAGCAAAGAGGTAAAACCAAAAGAACTAATAGAGAGTTTTGAAAATGTAATCTACCTTGGAACTTTCTCAAAAGCTTATGGGCTTGGTGGTATGAGAGTTGGTTATGGATTAGCTCCAGCTGCAATTATAAAAGAGTTATATAAACTAAGACCCCCTTTTAATATTACAACACTCTCACTTGAAGCTGCAAAAGTTGCTCTTAGTGATGAAGAGTTTGTTAAAAATAGTGTAGTTAACAATTTTAGTGAGATGAAACGCTATGAAGAGTTTGCAAAGAAGCAAAAAATAGATATAATTGAGAGCTATACAAATTTTGTTACTTTATGTCTAAATCCGAGCCAAAATTCTTCACAAATTGCAAGCCTTCTTTTGAAAAAGGGAATGATTGTAAGAGATTTAAGTAGTTATAACATGAATGCTATTAGGGTGACAGTTGGAACAAAAGAGCAAAATAGTCGCTTTTTTGAGCTAATGCAAGAGATATTATAAACGGGAAATAGATGGATTTTAAGGTACTTTTTTCTCAGCTAGTTGTTCTTTACACAAAGCTTACTAAGCAGCAAAGAGCTATTATTGCAATGGCTGTTATTGGAATAGTCGCTTTTTTGATTTTTTTGGTAGTTTTTACTGCTAAAAAAAAGACGGATGATGATTATGAGATTTTATTTAACTCTCTAAGTTCACAAGATGCTGCAAAGATAGTTGATCAGTTAGAAAAAGATGGAATATCTTATAAACTAGAAGATAATAACATCATAAAAGTACCAAAAGAGGTAGTTTATAAAGAACGAATAACCATAGCATCTATGGGTATACCTAAAAATACTGGTGTTGGGTTTGAACTCTTTGACACACAAGAGTTTGGGGCTACAAGTTTTGATCAAAACATCAAATATCTCCGCGCTCTAGAGGGTGAACTCTCAAGAACCATCAACGCATTAGCCCCAATAGAGTCAGCAAGTGTTAGCCTGGCAATTCCAAAGGACACACTATTTATCGCCAAACAAGTAGATCCTAGCGCGTCTGTTATGGTAACTCTAGTAGAGGGCAGAAAGCTCTCCTCAAAACAGATTAGAGGTATAAAAAACCTTGTGGCATCTGCTGTACCAAAAATGAAGTCAACAAATGTGATGCTTGTAAACTCTGATGGTGAGACGCTAGGTGATGAGGATGAGATGGCTCAAATGGGCGAACTCTCAGTTGTTCAACAGCAGTACAAAGCAAAAGAAGAGAAAAAAAGACAGATAAAAATCATGCAAGTAATTGCTCCTTTTGTAGGTGGACAAGAGAAAGTTGTAGCTCAGGTAAATATAGACTTTGATTTTTCTATCAAAAACTCTACATCTGAGACATTTGATCCTGAAAATGTTGTTAGAAGTGAGCAGTCAAGTGAAGAAAAAAGAGAAGGAAGCACTCCAGTAGAAGTTGGAGGAGTGCCTGGAACTGTAAGCAATATAGGTCCAGTTGAGGGATTAAAAAGTAATCAAACTAGTGAGAAGTATGAGAAAAATACAGGTACTACTAACTATGAGGTTGGTAAAACAGTCTCAACTACAAAGTCAGAATTTGCCCGTATAAAAAAGATTAGCGCAGCAGTTATAGTTGATGGCAAGTATAAGTATAAGCTAGATGAAAATAATAAGCCAACAAAAGAGCTTGAATATTTGGCACTTCAAGAAAGTGATCTTGATGCTCTCTCTTCGCTTGTCAGCCGCTCTATTGGCATAGATGAGGCAAGAGGCGATCAGGTAAGCGTTAAAAATCTTCAGTTTAAAAGAGATGCTTCTTTAGGTGAGATCGATGGAGTCTCAAGGGCTTTAACTTTCTCCCAAACTTATTTGGCACCATTTTCTGGGTTATTTAAATATCTTTTTGTTCTTATTTTACTTTTAATACTTTACAAAAAAGTTATCTCTCCATTTGCACTTAGAATGCTTGAAGTATCAAAAGAAGATGATGAATTAACTCGACCATCACTAGATATTGAAGATGATGAAGAGGAAGACCTAGTTGAAAAAGTTCAGCAGATGCGTAAAAAAGTTGAGAGCCAACTAGGTGTTGGTGAGGGCTTTAATGAAGATGAACTAAAACATGAGGTTCTTTTAGAAAAAGTTAGAAACATGGCAGAGGATGCACCAGAAGAGATAGCGGCTCTTCTGCAATCTCTTCTAGTTGGTGAAGATGAACAACCTTACACAAGAGAAAGAGGTAGATAGTTATGAGTTTAAACCCAGCCCAACAAGCAAAATTAGATGAAATGAGTATGGCTGAAAAAATTTCTATACTTCTTATGCAGTTAGGTGAAGAGCCAACAGCTGCAATTTTTTCAAATATGAATGTAGATGCTATAACTGAAGTGTCAAAATACATTGCTGGAAACAGGAGTGTTGAAAAAGCGATAGCTACTGTTATACTTGAAGAGTTTCATGCAATATTTCAGTCAGGACAGTTTATTACGTCTGGTGGTATGGAGTATGCAAGAGAGCTTCTATATAGAACACTAGGCCCTGAAGAGGCTAAGAAAGTTTTAGATAAGTTATCAAAGAGCATGCAAAATATTCAAAACTTCTCTTATCTATCAAAAATCAAGCCTCAGCAGCTCTCAGACTTTATTGTAAACGAGCATCCACAAACCATAGCGCTAATTTTAGCTCATATGGATCCAACAGAAGCTGCAGATACTCTTCAGTTTTTTCCAGATGATTTGCGCTCAGAAGTAGCTATGAGAATGGCTAGGCTTGGAGATATCTCTCCTTCTGTTATCAAGAGAGTCTCAGCGGTACTAGAGTCTAAACTAGAGTCTTTAGCATCTTACAAAGTCGAAGTTGGTGGACCTCGCGCAGTTGCTGATATCTTTAACCGCCTAGGTGCAAAGAGTGCAAAAGCTACACTATCTCAGGTTGAGCAGATAGATGAAGAGCTTGCAACTCAGATAAAAGAGATGATGTTTACCTTTGAGGATATTGTTACTCTTGATAAGTCTGCAATTACAGAAATCCTTAAGGCTGTTGACAAAAAAGAACTTATGCTAGCGCTTAAGAGTGCGCCAGAAGAGCTAAAAGAGAAATTCTTCTCTGGAATGAGTGAGAGAGCTAAAGAGGCATTTGATGAAGAGATGCAGTTTTTGGGTGCTGTTAAGATGAAAGATGTTGAGAATGCTCAAAGACAGATTGTTGAACTTGTAAATGGGTTAGCGGAGGCTGGAACTATACAGATGGGCTCAAACGATGAGATGGTAGAGTAAGGCAATGGCAACTGTAATCTCAAACGATAAACTGATGAAGCACAATGTAGATAAGTATACCTTTAAAGTCTTGGCTATGGGGCCAACGACAGATACTAATGTACAAAAAAATGCTTCACAAATAAGTGAACCTAGAGAGCCAGAAAAACCTCAAGCTAGTGTAGATTCAAGCGCAATAAGTAGAAGTTCTAAAGATTCACTTATAGAGTCTTTGATGAAAAAAACTGATGAGATGTCCTCTAACTTTATAAAGTTACAGATGAAGCTAGAAGCTATGAGTGAAGATCATAAAAAAGAGATTGAGAAGGTAAGAGCAGAATCGTTTGAGCAAGGGGCTATATCTGGTAAAGAGCAGGCCCTAAAAGAGGAACAAGGAAGTGTTAAAAACTCTTTAGAGCAGTTTATAAATTCTATAAAAACGCTAGAAAGTAGTGCATCTGAATATGAGAAAGCCTTAGAGGGAATAAAATCAGAGTTAGTTAGCGCTGCTCTTGATATCTCAAAAGAGGTTATAAGTGCAGAGTTATCAAAAAACTCAAGTGCAATAGCTGATGGTTTATCGCGAGAACTTATAAAAGAGCTCCAAAGTGCATCTAAGATAAAGCTAAAAGTAAACCCTAAAAACCATGGAGATTTATCAAAAAGTCTAGGCTCGCTAGAACATGTTGAGATTGTGTCAGATGGTGCAGTTAGCGAGGGTGGAGTCATCGCCATTAGTGATGTGGGAAATATAGATGCACAGATTTCTAAGAGATTTGAGAGAGTGAAAAAAGCAGCATTAAGTGAATAAAAAATGATAAATGTAAAAGAAAAAAGTATAAAAGAGTTAGAAGTTCTTTGCCAAGATATAAGAGAAGAGATTTTAAGAGTCGTTAGCAAAAACGGAGGACATCTTAGTTCAACTCTTGGTGCAACAGAACTGATTGTAGCTATGCACAAAGTTTTTGATGTAAGCAAAGACCCCTTTATTTTTGATGTATCGCATCAATCATACGCACATAAACTACTAACAAAGAGATGGGAAAATTTTGAGACGCTTCGTCAGTTTGGGGGCACATGCGGATATACAAAACCAAGTGAATCAGAGTTTGATTACTTTGTAGCTGGTCATAGTTCCACTTCTATCTCTCTAGGGGTAGGCGCTGCAAAGGCGATAAAACTAAAAGGTGAGCAAAAAGAAAGAATCCCTGTAGTTATGATAGGCGATGGCTCAATGACAGCTGGAATGGTTTATGAAGCATTAAATGAGTTAGGAGATAGAAAATATCCTCTTGTAATCATCTTAAATGACAATGAGATGAGTATCGCAAAACCAATAGGTGCAATTAGCAGAATGTTAAGCTCAGCGATGGCATCTCCACTTTACCAAAAGTTTAAAAAACATACTGAAAATTTTGTAGATAACTTCGGTGAGAGCGGACACTACATAGCAAAAAGGATGGAAGAGTCTCTTAAACTTATCACTCCAGGGGTTTTGTTTGAAGAGATGGGTATAAACTACATAGGGCCTGTTGATGGGCACAATCTCTCTCAACTTATAGAGATTATGCAGACTGCTAAAAATCTTAAACAACCAGTTATTATCCACGCTCAAACCATAAAAGGCAAGGGCTATGAGATAGCTGAGGGTAAAGAAGAGAAGTGGCACGGTGTTGGTCCTTTTGACCTAAATGATGGCACAGCTACTAAAAAAGTCTCTTCTAAGAGTGCTACACAAATCTATACAGAAGCTCTTATGCATCTAGCAAAAAACAATGAAAAAATTGTTGGTGCCACTGCTGCCATGCCTAGTGGAACGGGACTTAGTGAACTGATGCAAGCTTATCCTGATAGATTTTGGGATGTTGCTATTGCTGAGCAACATGCAGTTACATCTATGGCAGCGCTAGCTAAAGAGGGATTTAAACCTTTTTGTACTATCTACTCAACTTTTTTACAACGCGCTTATGATCAAGTTATTCATGACACATGTTTGATGGATCTGCCTGTTGTTTTTGCACTTGATAGGGCTGGAATAGTTGGTGAAGATGGAGAGACACATCAGGGTGCCTTTGATATCAGTTTTTTAAGAGCTATCCCAAATATGACACTCTTTGCTCCAAGAGATGAGAAGTCATTTCATCAAGCCCTAGGTTTTGCTGCAGAGTATAATCATCCATGCTCACTTAGATATCCAAGAGGCTCTTTTACTGAGACAGATCTTCCTGAATCAGCTCCTTTTGAGCTAGCAAAATCTCAACTGCTTCGCTCAAGCAGGGGAGAGATATTATTTGTTGGTTATGGAAATGGAGTGGGGCGGGCTTACGAGACAGCTGAGCTACTTGAAGTTGAGGTTAGCATACTAGATTTAAGATTTGTAAAGCCTCTTGATGAGGAGATGCTACTTGATTTATCAAAGAAACATAAAAAATGGTTTGTATTTAGTGATAGTTCTAAGATGGGTGGTGTTGGTTCTGCTATCTTAGAATTTTTCTCACAAGAAAAAATCTTTGATGTAGAGTTAGTGAGTTTTGAGTACGAGGATAAGTTTATAACCCATGGAAATACAAAGCAAGTAGAAGAGTCATTAGGACTTCTGCCTAAGCAATTAGCAAAGAGAGTTGAAATCCTCTCTTAGCTAATTAATAATCCCCCCTAATAACTCCGATGCTTTTATGATAACTAAAAAGCCAAAATCAAATTTGAGATGTTATAATAATTTACTACAAAAAATGAGCACAAATAAGAGTTGTTAGTGAATTATAACAACACTCATAGATGCTGCTTTACATGAGTAAAAATTAAGGAGTACAATATGTTAGATGCTATTGTTTTATCTCTTGCAAAAACAACCCTTTTACATCACTTCTCTAAAGATCAAGGTTTAGATAGAGATAAACTTTTGGGGCTTTATCCACAACTCGCGCAAAAGGGGGCTTCTTTTGTTACTCTAAACAAAAATGGCAATCTTCGTGGATGCATAGGTTCGATAATTGCCCATAGAACACTTTATGATGATATAGTCTCAAATACCCTTATGAGTGCCTTTAGAGATGGTAGATTCTCACCACTTCAAGAAGAAGAACTAAGTGAACTCACTCTAGAGGTCTCAATTTTAAGTACCCCAGAGGAGATAGAGTATAAGAGTTATGAAGAACTTTTAAAAAAGATTATTCCTCATAAGGATGGACTTATTTTAGAACATGGTCCCTATCATGGTACTTTTTTACCTCAAGTGTGGCAACAGCTTCCAAAAAGAGAAGATTTTTTAGAGCATCTAAGTTTTAAATCTGGTTCAAATCCCTCTATCTATGCGCAAAATCCAAAGATTTCAAGATATAGAGTAGAATCCATAGAAGCAAGGTTTGATGAGATAAAAACGCTATAAAAGCGTAATTTTGATAGTTTTATATGTAGATTATTAAAATAAAATTATTAGGAGAATGAGATGAGACGAGAGATGAGTGTGGCTGGTACTTTTTATCCAAGAGATGCAGGCGAGATTTTAAAATATTTCAATAGTTTTAGCAGTTTGTTTGATAAAAGCTCTTTACAAATCCAAGTAAAAACAAGGGCTGTAATAGTTCCTCATGCTGGATATGTCTTCTCAGGATATAGTGCAAACATCGCTTATAGAGTCTTAGCAAAGAGTGATATAAAAAACTTTGTAGTTATTGGCCCATCACATAGAGTTGCGTTTGATGGAGTGAGTATGTGCGCTTCTAGTGAGTATCTAACTCCTTTTGGTCCGATAGAAAAAAGTGAACTTATCTATAAAACTCTAGAGAAAAATTTTGGTCTGACTCAGATAATAACTCATAGAGAACACTCAACTGAAGTGCAATTTCCTTTTATAAAGCACTATATGAAGGATGCAAAGATTGTTGAGCTAGTTTATGGAAGTGCTAATGCTTCTTCTTTATCTAAGATTATAGATATGGTGCTTAGTTTAGAAGATTGTGGAGTTATAATAAGTACAGATTTGAGCCATTTTTATAATGAAGAGTATGCCAATAGAATTGACAATATCTGCATAGATGCTATCAAAAAACTTGACACCTCGCTTTTACATCAAGGCTGTGAAGCTTGTGGGATTTTGGGAGTTGAGGCAATAATGCTAAGTGCAAAGGTGCAAAAACTTAGCCCCATTATACTTGACTATAGAACGAGTAGTGATGCTAGTGGAGATGAGAGTAGCGTGGTCGGTTATATGAGCGCTTGTTTTGTTTAGATGGATATTTTAAGAGTTATTTAAAGTCAAGGCGCGCCCTTTTGGACCTTAAAGTATTAAGAGACTTCCGCTAGTTCCAATGCTCTGAGACTGTGAAAAAACTAGGAAGTGAAGCTTCAGCCTAGCCTATTTTGCGGGATTCATCGTGGAGAACACCATTGGTTAGCGTTCCTAGAAGTCCCACTTCTGAGAGAAAACTAGAGTTCTTTCACAGTCTCGGAGCATGGGAGCTAGATGAGCTTTATCTCCACTGTAAGGCTTTAACGCATCATAATAACACCAGCAAATCTTCCAGTGATTTTTGATGCTCTATAGGAGAAGTATTCTCTTTTTTTGCAACAACTACACTCCTTGCTTATCTCGATATTTTCCTCTTTTATGCCAGATGCTAGGAGTTGAGATTTTAAAATCTTTCCAACATCCAAAAAGATAGCATCACCTCTTTGCTCTATCGCAAAACTGAGCCCTAACTCCTCTGCTTTTGTCTTAATCCCAACTTCATAACAACAAACACCTATACTCGCCCCTATAGTTACAAAAATATCTCTTACGTCTGAGTTAAAATCATCTACAAAGCTCTTAACTACATTTTTTACAATATTTCTAAATGCACCCTCTCTTCCTGCGTGAGCTACGGCGATAACTCTTTTTTTATCATCATAAAAAAGTAGAGGGCTACAATCTGCTACCATAACCATAAGTGGGATATCTATTTTGTCAGTTATGAGTGCATCACAGGTTGGAGGATTTGAAAAGTTATCTTTAGCATCTACGATATGAACTAAATTAGAGTGAATCTGCTTCATATGAACAAGCGTTTCTCTTTTGTAGTTTAGATGAGAGGCTAAAATATCGTGATTTTGTAAAACTGCTTTTTCATCGTCGCCTACATGAAAGGCTAGATTTAGTGAGTTAAATGGGGCGAGACTTACTCCGCCATCTCTTAACGAAAACGCGTGAACGAGTTTTGCTTGGTTCTTTAATCTTGGGCTTTGATGAATTTTCATATAATAATTATAGCAAAACAAAAGGGCTTAACTTGAACAATCTTAGCATATATCCTCCTACGCTTGACGAGGGAACTATAGAGAATAAACGACAAGAGATAGTGCAATATTTTAACAACACTTACACACTTTTTGAGAGAGTTTTTGAGACACTTTTGAGTGATGAGGTCTTTTACAAGAAGTCAGAACCCTCAAGGCATCCGATGATATTTTACTTCGGTCACACCGCTACTTTTTTTATAAACAAACTTTTACTTATGAAGGTAATAGAGACAAGAGTAGATGCAAACTTTGAGTCTATCTTTGCAGTAGGCGTTGATGAGATGGCGTGGGATGATGTGGAGTCTAAAAACTATGCGTGGCCAAGAGTTGATGAGGTAAGAGAGTATAGAGCGAAGGTAAGAGAGATCGTGAGCAGGCTTATTATGACTCTTGATTTTGAGCTTCCTATCAGACAAAGTTCTCCTATGTGGGTCATTCTTATGGGGATTGAGCATGAGAGGATTCATATAGAGACCTCGCTTGTGCTTCATCGTCAGATGCCACTAGAGTTTGTAAAAAATGTAGAGGAGTTTAAAATCTGCTCGCACAGCTCACAGCCTCCAAAAAACGAGATGATAAAGATAGCATCACAGCATATAAAACTAGGAAAAAGCACAAGTCACAATCTCTACGGCTGGGATAATGAGTATGGACATTATGAAGAAGAAGTTGGTGAGTTTAAGGCTTCAAAATATCTTGTAAGTAATGCTGAATTTATGGAGTTTGTAGAGAGTGGTGGTTATGAGAGTGATGAGTTTTGGGATGAAGAGGGACAAGAATATCTGAAAAACTCAAAGGCAAAACATCCTGTTTTTTGGGTTTATGAAGATGGAGTTTATAGATATAGAGCGCTGTGTGAAGTTATAGAGATGCCACTTGATTGGCCAGTTGATGTAAATGCGTTAGAGGCTGAGGCATTTTGTAGATATAAGAGCAAAAAAGAAGCAGAGATCTTTACTCTTGTTAGTGAAGCTGAGTATAGAGCTATCTATGAGCAGGCAAATATAGAGGATTTGCCTGCCTTTCATCAAAGTCGCGCAAATCTTAACTTCTACCACTATGCTAGTTCATGCCCTGTAAATGAGTTTGGTTTTCATACAAAGAGTGGTGAATCCATTTTTGATGTAGTAGGAAATGTTTGGCAGTGGGGTAGAACGCCAATACGCCCGTTTGAAGGCTTTGAAGTTCATGAGGCTTATGATGACTTTACAGCTCCAACCTTTGATGAAAAACATGCACTAATCTTTGGCTCATCATGGGCTAGTAGCGGAAACCTTATCATGAAGCACTCTCGATACGCTTTTAGGAAACATTTCCCCCAAAATGCAGGATTTAGATATGTAATATCAAGTAATCAAGATGAGAGTAAATCAGATATATATGAGAGTGATGAGCTAGTTTCGCAGTATTGTGAATTTCAATATGGCAAAAGCTATTTTGGAGCCAAAAACTTTGCAAAAGAGTGTGCAAAGATAGCAGTAGAATTTAGCACCAACAAAACAAAAGCACTCGATTTGGGATGTGCCACTACAAGGGCTAGTTTTGAGCTTGCAAAGGAGTTTGATGAGGTTGAGGGTGTTGACTTCTCCGCTCGTTTCATTCAAGTGGGAGTGAAGTTAAAAGAGAGAGGATATGTTGCCTTTGCATCTAAACTAGAGGGAGATTTGGTGCAAAACAAAAAGGTAAGCATTGAAGAGTTAGGCTATGGGGATATTGCCCACAAAGTCTCATTTTGGCAAGGAGATGCGTGTAATCTCAAACCAAATCTAAACTCATACGATTTAGTGATGGCAACAAATCTCATAGATAGACTCTACAATCCTAAGCTCTTTTTGCAAACTATCCATGAGAGGCTAAATAGCGAGGGTACACTTATGATAACCTCTCCATATACATGGCAAGAGAGCTCAACTCAAAAAGAGCTTTGGTTAGGCGGTTTTATAGATGCAGAGGGTAATGAAGTAAGGACACTGGATAGTTTAAAAGAGATTTTAAACCCTCACTTTGAGCTTGTGCATCTTAGAGATATAGAGTTTGTTATAAAAGAGACGGCAAGGAAGTTTCAGCACACTATTGCACAGTGTAGCATCTGGAAAAAAAAGTGAAATATGACTTTAGCACACACTCAGATAGAGAAAATTCTAGAGCTGAGAAATACACTCTAAGAGAAGAGCTTTTTGGGACACAGGATGTGCTTCCTGCTTGGGTTGCTGATATGAATATAAACACACCAAACTTTGTTATAGATGCAGTAAAAAAAAGGTTGAAGCATCCCATCATTGGCTATGAGTCGATGCCACGAAGTGCATTTGAGGCTCAGATAAGATGGTTAGAGAGTGAACATGGAATCTCTTATGAGTTAGAAGATCTGCTCTACTCTCACTCTGTTGTGGCATCTATGGATTTGGCAATTGATGCTTTTAGTGAAATGGGTGATAAAATCATAGTCCAAACTCCAGTCTATCCTCCTTTTTTAAGTAGTGTAAAAGAGCAAAAAAGAGAACTTTTAATTAATCCTCTAAAGCAGGCGAGTGATGGAAGATATCTTTTTGATATAGAGGATTTAAGAGCAAAGATAGATGAGAAGACTAAGCTTTTACTTCTTTGCTCTCCTCATAACCCAGTTGGTCGGGTTTGGCAAAAAAAAGAGTTAGAAGAGATTTTAGAACTCTGTTTAGAACACAACATCTTAGTCTTTAGTGATGAGATTCACTCAGATTTAGTCTATGCGCCAAACAGACATATCCCTTTTGCATCTCTTAATCAAAAGGCAAGAGATATAACTATAACAGCTATAGGAGTTGGAAAAACTTTTAATATGGCTGGTTTTGCGATGAGTAGTGTGGCTATAGCAAATAGAGCTCTGCGAGAGAGGTTTTTACAAAGTTACAGAAGAGTTCATATTGGGCATGGTAGTGTTTTATCGCAAGTAGCTTTTGAAGCTGCTTATAGAGAGGGTAGAGAGTGGCTTAGTGAGTTAAAAGTGCACTTGATGGGTAACTATGAGCTACTTGTAGAAGTTTGTAAAAAACATGAAGATATTATAAAACCAGTACCTATAGAGGCAACTTATCTTGCGTGGCTTGATTGTAGAGGTTTAGAGTTAAACAATAGAGGCATCAAAGAGTTTTTTATAAAAAAGGCAAAACTAGGGCTTAATCTTGGGCTTAATTTTTCAAAAGAGGGAAGCGGTTTTATGAGGCTAAACTTTGGAGTAAGCCGCGATGAGATGCAAGATATAGTAAGAAGAATTGATATGGCTTTGTTAGAGTTTAGAGATGAGTGATTTTGTAAAAATAGAGTCTTTTATACACAAACACCACGCTTTAAGCCTAGCTACTTCTGATGGCGATGAACTGAGTGTTTGTAGTCTCTTTTATGTTTATGATAAGGGATGTTTTGTGGTGGCTAGTAGCGAGGATACTACACATATAAAACATGTCTTAAAAAACAAAAAAGTAGCTGGAAATATTCTTTTAGAGACAAAAGAGGTAGGTAGGATACAAGGTCTTCAGTTTAGAGGAATTTTTGAAATCTTAAATGATAAAGAGCTTAAAAAGCTCTACTACAAGAGGTATCCATATGCACTTGCTATGATGGCAAAACTTTGGAAGATAGAAGTTAATTATTTCAAACTAACTGACAATAGGTTAGGCTTCGGCAAAAAGCTTATTTGGCAGGAGTCTTAAGTTCAAATAGGGAACATTCAGTTCCACTACTTTGAAAAACAACAATAGATGGTAGTTGAGCTGATTTGAAGCCATATGCCTTGCATCCATGAGGTTGCTTTTTTTCCCAAGTAACATAATAATGTTTGCATTTTCTACAGTTTATTCTTTTCATCTCTCTTTTCTTTGTTTAAGTAAGGAATTCTAGCATATTAGGTAAAATAAGCAACTTGTTTTACAATTATTAGAAAATATAGTGCAAGTGTTAAGTTTTAAAGTCAGGGTGTGCTTTGTTAGTCCCTACGCTCTGTGTTGGAACTCATATATTTTGGTTATAGCATATATATAAACTCCATGGGAGTTATGAAAATAACTCGGAAGTGAGGCTTTAGCCTCGCAGAGATACTTTAAAGTCGTATAGGGCGAGGTTAAAACCTCGCCTCCAAAAGAAATGCGTGGCTTTGAAGCTTGCAGAGCAATCAGAAGCGATGCTCTTAGGAAGAAGATGGAATGAGAGAAGAGTTTCTAGACTAACAAGATATCTCAAGAGGCACAAGTGCCGAGGGCTTCCCGCCTAGGAAAACCAAGCGTTAACGTAGCCAAAGGAATTGCTCCCTTTGGTGTGATAGATATTAATAGGGAAAAAGGTTCCCTTAAATTTATGAAATAAATTAAAGGAAAAATATGGACAAAATATTATTGATGTTACAGCTTCAAGCACAATTAAATGATGCTACAAATGGAGAAAATTGGATTAAGGGTATTACAAAAGATGCTAAAGAGATAAACTGGAGGAGATGCATCTATATGGAGTGTGCGGAGATGATTGATAGTTTTTCATGGAAACATTGGAAGAACATCAAACAAGAACCAGATTGGGCAAACTTACAGATTGAAGTAGTTGATGTGTGGCACTTTGTGATGAGTTTGGCTATTGAGAACTATGGTAAAACTCTAAGGGGTGGTATAGAAGATTTGGCTATCAATATATCTAGCTTAGATAGTTTTTCTAAGATAGATACAAAGAGTGATGACTTTGCACCACAAAAGAAGATTATGCTAAAGGTTGAAGATATTATGCGCGAGGTTTTAAGTCAAGAAGAGCTTGACCTTGAAGCTCTCCTTGCAAGTTTTTTTGACCTAGTTGTTTTTAGTGGACTTGACTTAGAAACTCTTTATAGACTCTACGTTGGTAAAAATATCTTAAATCAGTTTCGCCAAGATCATGGTTATAAAGAGGGCACTTATATTAAAGTTTGGGCAGGGAAAGAGGATAATGTTATTATGAAGAGAATTTGGGAAGAGAATGTAGATATAGCGCCGGATGAACTCTATAATGAGCTTACAAAACTATACCTCTCAATGACTAAGAGCTAAATAATTGAGCACCATTTTAGAAGTTAAAAATCTATCTTTTGGCTATAAAAAAGACTCTTTACTTTTTAATGACCTCTCTTTTAGTCTAAAAAAAGGTGAGATTAAAGTTATAGTTGGAGCGAGTGGAGCTGGAAAGAGCACACTTTTTGAGCTGATTTTAGGAAACTTAAAACCCATCAGCGGAAGTATCGTGTGCAAAAGAGTATCCGAAGTTTTTCAAGACCCATATAGCTCTTTTCATCCAAGTTATAGCCTTATTAATCAGATAAGCGACGTAGCGTCTATACAAGGGCTTGAAGGGTATCTAAGTAAACTAAACTTGGACTATGAGTTACTCTTAAAACTTCCACACGAACTCTCAGGAGGGCAACTTCAGCGTGCTTCAATACTAAGAGCTATGCTTATGAAGAGTGAAGTTTTACTGCTAGATGAGCCAACTTCTGCGCTTGATAATGTTATACAACTAGAAGTTATGAAGATGCTACTTGGCTCGCTTGGTGAGATGGGAATGCTTATAATCACTCATGATTTAGAACTCGCTAAGTGGTGTGGGGATGAGATTATAGAAATCTAGGACTGAGTTAAAAAATATTTAGTGATATAAAAACCACAACCAGCCATAAAAACAGTTCCAAAGGCATTTAGTGAGATATTTGCTAAGGCTAAAATAATATAACCACCCTCTAAGAGAAAAAAACTCTCTATTGCAAAAGCTGAATATGTTGTCAAGGCTCCTAAAATCCCAGTGGAGAGGAATGATTTTATATGCATAGAAAAGAGTGTAGTATACATAAAATAAGCTACTAAAATTCCCATAATAAAGCTTCCAATAAGATTTACTCCAAGAGTTCCAAAGGGGAGTTCATGGGTAACATTACTAGAGATTAGACCGTTTAGGTATACCCTTAATATTGCGCCGATAAAGCCGCCACTACCTACTGCTAGGATTGTTTGATAGCTCATCATCATATACTTTTTGCATTTTTATTCTTAGGTTAGATAACCAATCTTTATCTTCTTTATCTGCTATAAAAGAATCAAGAAAAATGACTTTTATACGACCAGGTTTGTAGTAAAATTTTTTTACATTGTAGTACTTTGCACTCTCCATAATAACGACAGGTTGGACGCAAAGTTCATACTTATCTGCTAACATCTTTGCTCCTGCTTTAAATGGTAGCATCTTGGATTTTGTAGAGCGAGTCCCCTCTGGAAACATTGTGATAACTCTACCCTTATCTAACCTATCTTTAGCATCTTTGAGTAGTTTAAGAAGAGATGTTTTACTCTCTCTTGTTACTGCAATATCTTCTGGCAGTCTTAGAGCTAAACCAAAAAAAGGTATATCAAATAGCTCTTTTTTTGCAACCCAAGCTAAGTCTTTACTTGTTATTGTCTCCATAACACAGATGTCTAAATCACTCTGATGGTTGATTAAGAACATCTGAGCATCTTTGCTCTCTTCGCCTTTAACATCAACTGTAAAAAATGTAGTAAGTCTAATAAGCCAAGCAGATATTTTTCTAGCATAGGGCTTGGGGAGTATATAGTAGAAAATTATCATCATCGCTAAAGAGGATAGAATAACTATAGTTGCAAAAAGCCAACTAATCTTTGCAAATATCTTCATTTTTAACCCAACCTATCTTTTCATTTTTTAGTTTAACTTTTACAAAGTCTTCTACGCTTCCCTCTTTTTGTAAGTAGTAAATAGTATTTGTTTTTTCAAAAATAGTTCCATTATGAACTGGAAGTAGATATATATTAGAGCCTACTTTTATGCAAACTTCTTTTGATGGGATAGCTATGTAAATTACATAAGCTAAAGGGATTAGTATAAAAACTAAGTATATATATTTTTTTCTCCATAAAATCAGTAAAAAAGCAATTAAAGCTATAAGTGATGCAAGAAGAATCTTTACTCTATCGTGAGACTGATCTTTTGGCTTTAAATCTGTTTGCGTAGTCACACTATCATCATCTACAATGATAGGAATATTTAAGCCTAAAAAGTTATTATGTAAAAGGTTGAAGTAGGTAAAAGAGAGGTTTTCTACCTCTTTTTTTATAACCCCATAGTAAACCAACTTAGAGTTAAAGGGAGATTCGGTTATGGACTCTATCCCTTGTTTATAAGCGTCCTTTAGCTTAAATGAGGCTATATCGCAGTTTTTAGCAGTGGCTACAAAGACTACGATATTATGGTTGTCATCATAGGCAGTTGTTTTAAACTCTAAGAGCTCAAAATTATCTGCTACGATATTTGCAAAGTTATTTTTAGGGTTTAGGGTGACTACATTTAGTTTAAAGCCTTCTAGCGTGGTATCTCTGTAGAGAGTATCATCAAATCCTCTTACAGTCGCTTTAAAGTCAGGTACATTTGCATTGCTATGCGTTGTTACAAAATAGAAGGTATCATAAAAATATTTGGAATCTTTTTCTCTATAAGGTGTTTCATTTAGAAGCTTTAAACCCTCGTAATTTAAGAGTTCATAAGTAATGCTTGAGAACTCTTTAACAGTAGAGAGAGTCTTTATTGTTATGGGGAAAATCTCTCCTTTTATAACTCTATGAGGAGTTGATTTAAAGTTAAGATATAAAACTTTTGGCAAAGAGCTCTCTATAGATATATTCTCATCTTGAGTTGAGTTTACTTCATTTGCACTTAGGGTTGCTAGAAATAACAGCCCTAAAAAGATTAGACGAATCACGCTTTTAAAAATCCTTGAAGCATAGCTACTCCATCATCGCTACCTAGAATAACTTCCATTGCTCTTTCAGGATGCGGCATAAGACCAAAAACATTTTTCTCTTTATTACAGATGCCAGCAATTGAATCAAGGCTACCATTTGGATTTTCTACATTTCCATTTGCATCTGAGTATCTAAGGAGTATTTGGTCGTTGTCTTCTAGCTCTTGAAGCCCAGCATCATCTATAAAATAGTTTCCATCATGATGAGCTATTGGGATATTAACAACGTCACCAACACTTAGATTTTTTAAAAAATCATTATTATTATTTATAACTTTTAAATAGTGATATTTTGATAAAAAGTGCAGATTTTCATTTCTTTTTAATGCGCCCGGAAGAAGATTTGTCTCAGTTAAAACTTGAAAACCATTACAGATGCCAAGGACTTTCCCGCCAGCCTTAGCATAAGCCTCAACAGCTTTCATAACAGGAGAAAACTTTGCAATAGCTCCACTTCTTAGATAGTCTCCATAGGAAAATCCACCAGGTATAACTAAGAGGTCAGTATCTTCTGGAACCTTGTCTGCTTTGTGCCAAAGTATCTCAGTTTTAGCACCGAGTTTCTCAAACGCATACTTTGTATCATACTCACAATTGGTTCCAGGAAACTGTAAAATTGTTACCTTTTTCATTATACTAACTCTATCTCATAATCTTCAATAACAGTGTTAGCTAAAAGGTCTTCACACATCTTAGTAACATCAGCTAAAGCTGCTTTTTTATCATCACCATCTAGTTGTAAAACTATCTGTTTTCCAACACGAACATCTTTAACATTATTAAAGTGCAATGACTCTAGTGCGTGAAGTACTGCCTTTCCTTGAGAATCTAATACACCTGCTTTTAAAGATACGTTTATTACTGCTTTTATCATTTTTATTTTCCTAAAGTTATTGTTTTTCATGGCGAAAAAAGTAATTTTTCCACCTACGTTAATAGCGCATTATACTTAGTTGGGTACGCTTTGGTTTTCTTCGCCCACAGCGCTAGTGCTATTTAGAGAGAATCCTATTTAAAACCTGCTCATAAGCCACCCTTATGCCGCCTAAACCTTGACGAAATCTATCTTTGTCCATCTTCTCACCACTTGTCACATCCCAAAAGCGACAGTTATCAGGAGATATTTCATCGACAAGAATGATATTTCCACTACTATCTTTTCCAAACTCTAGTTTAAAATCTACTAAGTTTAAACCTTTTTCAAAGAAGTATGGACGAAGGATGTCATTTACTTGTCTTGCCATTCTGCGAAGCTTATCAAGTTCATCTTGATACTCAACAAGACCTAAGATAAGAGCGTGTTGATCATTTAGTTTTGGATCACCAAGTTCATCATTTTTATAATCAAACTCAACCAGAGTAAATGGAAGAGGCGTACCATCTTTTATACCAAGATTTCTAGTTAAACTTCCAGTTGCAATATTGCGAACAATAACCTCAATAAGGATAACATCAACTTTTTTGTGAAGCATATGATTATCATCTAGCATCTCTACAAAGTGTGTCTGAATACCATTTGCCTCTAGTAGTTTAAATAGCTCAGTTGAAATCTTGTTGTTAAGTGTACCTTTGCCAGCCTCACTTGACTTTTTTTCACCATTAAATGCTGTCAAATCATCTTTAAACTCTGAAATGACTAAATCCTTATCATCTGTTAAATAAAGTCTTTTAGCCTTACCTTCATAGAGTAATTCTCTTTTTTGCATCTGTATGTTTATCCTTTTACTATGATTAATGCTCTTATGATATCAACACTCTCTTTTAGTTGAATGTCTTGATATAGTTGTTCTTTTGAAATTATATCTTTTTTATCGCCATTTTCTTTTGCTTTTTTGGCTTTAACTTCTTTTGTATCAGTTTTTACAAGTTCTTCTTCTAGATGCTTCTTAAGATCCGCTTCTTTTATGGAAAAACCATTCTCATCTCTTTGCACAGTTCCAGGGAAAACTTCTATATCTGGTTGAACGCCTAGTGCTTGAATAGTTCTTCCGCTTGGGAGATAATATCTCGCAATAGTGAGTTTAATAGCTTCATCTTTTGTGATTGGAAGAACAACCTGTACGCTTCCTTTTCCAAAAGTATTTTCTCCAACTACAATAGCTCTTTTGTGGTCTTGCAGAGCACCACTTACAATCTCAGATGCTGAAGCACTTCCACCATTTACGAGAACTACAACAGGAACTTTTGTCATTGTGGTTGAACTCTTAGCACTATAGATTAGGTCATCTGAAGATTTACGACCTTTTTGAGATACTATATTGCCTTTATCAACAAAGAGATCAACTAAACCAACAGCTTGGTCAAGCAGACCGCCAGGATTGTTTCTTAAATCTAAGATAATTCCCTTTGTCATTGCTTTTTTCTTATTTATAGCCTTAGAGACATCTTCTACAACTTTTTTATCAAAACTTGTAACTCTGACATATAAAATATCATCACCTATAGTTTTTGTATATACAGACTCAATCGTAATGACACCTCTTACTATCTTAATAAGAAGTGGCTTTGTCTCTCCCTTTCTTACAATGGTAATCTCAATAGGCTCACCAACTTTTCCTCTCATGCGTGAGACTGCTTCATCTATAGTCATGCTTAGAGTTGATTCGTTGTTTATTTTCAAGATGATATCGCCAGCTTTTACGCCAGCTTTATCGGCAGGAGTTCCCTCTATAGGAGATATTACAGTTAAGGCCCCATCTTTGATTCCTACAGTAATGCCTAAACCTCCAAACTCCCCATCTGTTTGAACTTTAAGTCTTTTATAATCTTTTTGTGTTAAAAAACTTGAGTGAGCGTCCAGATTTGTCATCATGCCTTGGAGCGCTTTATCCATAAGTTCTTCGATAGTTACATTATCAACACTGTATTGCTCGACTATACTTATGACTTTTGTAAACTTTGCAAGAGCTTCAAGTCTTGAAGCTTCTTTTTTGTCAGTCTCTGCAGTTTTTGCAAAAAGATTTGCAGAAAAAAGTATCGTCAATGCTACTGCTATAGTGGTAAAACCTAGTGTTATATATCTTTTGTTGCTCATATGTTTCCCTATTGTTTTTAAAGAAGGACATTATAGTAAAAAGATGGTTAAATAACAAATTATTGATTTGTGAGAGAAAATTTTTAGTTTTTTTTTATATAATACAAAAAATTTATAACATAAATTGTTACAAAACAAGGAAAACAAAATGAGTTCAATAAAAGAGTATTTATCACAAGATCATACTAGATGCGATGAGTTGTTTGCAAAGATGGAAGATAGTGCAGGTAAATCTTTAGATAATGCAAAAGAGAGCTATGAAGAGTTTGCTAAAGCTACTGAGAGACACTTTCAAATGGAAGAGAGAGTTATGTTTTTAGAGTTTGAGGCAAAAACTGGAATGACAGAGGGTCCAACTTCTATGATGAGACATGAACATGCTCAGATGAGAAGCCTTATAAAGCAGATGGGTGAAGCTATCGAGGCTCAAAATAGTGATAAGTTTTTTGGACTCTCTGAGACTCTAATGATACTAATGCAACAGCACAATATGAAAGAAGAGCAGATGCTCTATACAATGGCACAGCAACACTTAAGTGCAGAGGCTCCGAGAGTAGTTGATATGATGGAATCTATGATTGTTGAGTAGAAAAAGTGCAGTTTAACGGTCTCTCTTTAGAGCAAGCTCCTCCAATTTCAGCACCGCTTAGATTTTATCTTACAGCTCCACTCTTTGCTATTATAGCTGGAGTTTTGTTGCTACTAAGTGATTCAAGTGCCCTGCAAAGCAGGTATTCTATAGATTCTATAGTCATAACGCACGCTATAACTATTGGTTTTATGAGTTTTATAATGCTAGGCTCTCTCACTCAGATGCTACCAGTCTTAGCTGGAGTGAAGATATATAGAGTTGATCTCATCACAAAAGCCTCGCATCTAGCCCTAGTTTTTGGGACTCTTTTTATGATAATGGGTCTAAAGTTTGAGATGCCACTACTAAACACTCTAGCTATTATCCTGCTTGCATCTGGATTTCTTGCGATGATAGTTGTAATCTTTATGGCTATAAAAAAAGTTAAAAACTTTACTCCAACAGTTACAGGAATGAGTGTAAGTTTAATTTTTGCTCTTTTTAGTGTTTTGATGGGACTCTTTTTACTCTTTAGTTACATAGATGCAGATG
>Ga0265293_10002087_pt1 | contig 41484 bp, 38 predicted proteins | sample Munlanlewell138R_FD_192505 | JGI IMG/M metagenome (GOLD analysis project Ga0265293, IMG submission 192505) | Leachate microbial communities from a municipal landfill in Southern Ontario, Canada - Leachate well 138R | ecosystem: Engineered > Solid waste > Landfill > Unclassified | place: Canada...
GAGCTGGTAAGGGTAAATATGGCAAGTCACAAGAACGAATGGAAGTCATTGCCGTTGATCGTGTTGGGTCGGTGAGCGCATGAGCGACGACGACAACGACAACGACGATAACGAACTGTTGATCGAATTCACGCACCTACCCAATTGGGTAAACGTGTTCCTGTGCGACAACGGACGGTTTCGATGGGAAGCAACGCCAGGCGTCATATCTGACAGTGAATTCATTTATCCGTCTAGCTTTACCCCGCTGCAATGCGGTATCGAACGCGATTTTTCAGTTTTTGATATGCGGTCAGAGCGCGAGGTAGCAGGAATGTACGGAAAGGCCGCGTGGGACGTAGCGAACATCTGTCACGAAATCGAACAGGACGGTATAGATACGGAAGTCATTTCTAAGTTCGATATCGTCGTGACCCTGCACACCGATACCGAACCGGAAACCGTTGTATTTGAGGGCTACGACCGCCTGGACGTACTGCCGCCAAGCGCACAGTTCGCCATCGAAGACAGCGCAATGCGATTCATTCTGGAAAACGACCAAAGGGAAATCGAACCGTGACAGCCACTCGCGCAATGGAACTGGTGATGAGTGCTCTAGCGCCGGAAATGGAATTCTTTACGATGGACGAAATGAACAGCCTTGGCTGTGAATTACTAGGGGAACTGGATATGCCCGATTTTGAGGCTGACGCCCGCATTCGCAACGAACACGACAGCGACCGAATCAACTACTACGGAAATCTGGACGCCGAACGGCGCGGGGTCATCGATCTTGGCCCGCAAGGGTTGCCCGAGGCGATGACGGTAGACAACGACCGGCCATTGTGGACGCTGGCACGCACGCAGGTAGACCTACACCGGGCGGTCGGTAGTGAGGCCGTGACGGTGTTCGATTTACACCAGGACTACGCGACCAACGCCGACATGCTGCCACCGTGGGATATCAGCGACCCGAACACGGCCAGCGTGCAACGGGGATTGATTGCCGGAAAGCCAGATGAGCTGTACGTGATCCGAGGCCGGTTCACGGCTCGCGATCTGCTGGTAACGGTCTGGTCGCAGTACCGGGTCAGAACACAGTGCGGTATGCGGATTTCGGTGGACTGCGATCTGCTCGCGAAACCGTGCCGGTTCGACCAGGGCGACTACCCGAGCCAGAAGGTCTACGGCGTGTTCACGGTGCCGATAGGGGAATACCTGGTGTATTTCACGACGTGCGCCAGTTGCTATGCGAGCTTCTGGCACCAGGACGGCGAGCACACCGATTTCGACGTATTCGACCCGGCTGCCGATAGCCCCATTCCGTAGGTAATTGCTCACTAACTAGGTTTGCTCGCAGTGTGTAGCCCGCCAGGGTTCATGCGGTTTTGAGTTTCGCAGCCATAGGCCATATGTGTTTGCAAAGTTTACGGGTTCCCAGACCCTAATACCGCAGCGGAACCCTGGCGGGCACAATTACCAGAATACCCGAAAGTTGCCTGTTCACAGGGGAATTCGGTGCGGTTACAAAACCGGCGTGCCAGGCGTTGTGGAAAGCCGACAAATTGGGCTAGTAGCCAACATAACCGCAGGTCAACACACTATTTGGCTAGATGTGCATAAGCCGGTCACCCGGTAAATTGATAGGTCACACAAAGAGAAACCCCGGCTAGGCAGCTCTCGCAAAGTTCGCCTAACCGGGGCACCAGGAAATGGATGACATGAGTATATCGGACACCACCGACACTTTCGACCCTGATACGGGTGACGACGACAGCGACGGCGTAAAAGGAATCCAGTTCGACGCTGCGCTATTTCACTCGCCATTTGCTGATTACGCGCACCCTTGGCGGGCTGCCGGTTGGCTCGGTGTGATCCCGCTGCCGTCCAAGGCCAAGAATCCCCCGCCAAACCGCTACACCGGCAAGACGAACCGCATTCTCTACGCCAGCGATAGCCAGGTACGGGCGTGGATTGAATCGGGTACGTATAACGAGGGCACCCGAAACCCGCAGACGGTCGGGAACGTCGGTCTGGCGCTGGGCTGGCCGGTGGACGTGGACGGCGAGCCAATGCAGGTCGTCGGCGTGGACGTGGACGACTACGAATCGCACGGCAAAACCAAGTGCGGGGGATCGCAACTGAAACGGCTAGAGAGCGAGCTAGGCGAGCTTCCGGCTACCTATATCAGTTCTGCCCGTACCGATGGCGTCAGCGGCATTCGGTTCCTGTTGGCACCGGCTGACGCCGAGTTTCGCGGCCAGGCCGATAGGGATATCGAAATCATCCAGCGCAAGCACCGGTACGCGGTCGTGTGGCCGAGTGCGTACCCGCCAGACGGGGAAACCGGCAAGCTGCCAGCCGGGGTTTCTGCGGATGGGCGGTACCACCTTTACCCGCCAGGTGCGGCACCGGATGGCGTGAGCTTTTGCGAGGCAATCCCCGACGTGACCGAGCTGGGCAGGCTGCCTGATTCGTGGGTGCGGTATCTGCAAGATGCCAACGGGACGGCGAGCCGGCCATTTGATAGTGAAAGCTCTCCCAGCGAGCTATCTGATTGGGCTACAGAAACTTTCAACGCTGGTGATGAGGCCAGCGCGTGCGCTGAGATACGGCGCAACGTGGCCTACTGGCGGGCTGAAATCACTAGGGAAGCGACCAGCCACGACAAGATCACCCGCGCGCACTGGCAGATCGTGCGCGCCGCTGCCGAGGGTCACACCGGCTGGCACTGGGCGCTAGAGGAAATCAAAGCCGCGTACGTCGGTGACGTGACAGACCGCAATAAGCGCGGGTACGGCGAGCTGCGCGACGAGATATTTCGCTCGCTAACCAACGCGCTGCGCAAAACCAAGGCCGCGCCGGGGTCGCAGCACGTCAATCCACAGTGCGTCTGCGCGCTTGGCACGGTGCCGGGTTTCCAGACGGTTGGTTCTGGGCGGTTCGGCTATCGCAGACCAGTTTTCGGCTATCGAGCGCCGCGATTTGGCTACGGAAAGGGACGTTAGGCAAATGAGCGCCGATATGAACGACGACGACCTGGCGGGTTACCTGTCTGACGCCGAGCGTGAGGCGTTCGGGGAGCTGTTCAGCGCGTACCCCGACGACGACGGTCTGGCTAGTGATATCAGCGCCGAGCTGCGCGCTGTGCGTATCCGCAACGCTGTGCGTGCGCTGAACTCTGCCGAGGGCTATACGCCCCCGCCAAGGTGGCCGGGGTCGATGGCCGAGCAGTTGGCCGAGGGCACGCCCGAAATCGATTGGGTAGTGGATGGCCTGATGCCTAATGGCATGGTCCAGCTCAATGCACAGTTCAAAGCGGGCAAAACGACGTTCGCTATCAATTTGGCTCGGTCACTTCTGCTGGGTGAGTCGTTTCTAGGTCGATTTCCGGTCGTGTTCGACCACGCCGAGAACGTCGGATTTATCAACATGGAACTAGACAAGAATATGTTTCTGAAATGGCTAGAGCCTATGCAGCTTGACGACGCGGTTCAGAAACGGTTGCACATCTACCATGCCCGAGAAGCCGGATTTGGTCGGCCAAATCTGCGGCACCCGAGAGGGTTTCAATACATGGTGGATTGGCTGTTAGACAAGAACGTTACGTTCTTGGTCATCGATCCGATCAGCGCACTATTCATGCCGAGTGACTGGCCAGCCAGCGATATCAATAATTCGTACCTACAGTTCTGGGACCGATTGGAGGAACTGAAACGCACGGCTGGCCTACGCGGTATTTTCCTCACAAACCACACCGGCCTGTCCGAGTCGGCCGCGAACCGTTCTCGCGGGTGCGCGGCCATGATGGACAAACCCGACGTGAATATCTCATATCGCCACGATGGGGAAATGGGCCAAGAACGTGCGGGCAACAAAAACTTTATGAAACCCGAGGGTCGCATAGACGCAATTGACGAACTGGAACTAGAGCTTTCACTTAAAACCAAGCGGCTACGGGTGACCGGTGGGGGAGGAAAGGCCGAAACCGACGCCCGTGCCAAGGCAATTCTTCTGTGGATTCACCTAGACAAGCTCTACCAGGATTGCCTAGCCAATCACCAGGGCAACCCCGACAAGCTAGAACGACCTAATAAGGGTGAATTGTTCGGCTCTCTGGGCTGGCCGACTACCGGTAGAAAGGCCGACGAATCGAATCGATGGTATCAGTACGCCAAGGATCAAAAGTGGATTGATTGGGAACGTGCCGGTGGCAAGCCGAACGGACCTTTGATTCACAAAATCGGACCCGATAAGCCAGCCGACCATGAAATTTCATTGGCGCAGAGCGACGGTATTTTCTTGAAAACTAAAAGCCAAGCTGCCGGTATAGGTGCGAGTAGTGCTAATGGTGGGAAATCGTGAGGGTCGCAGCTATGGAAAGGGATTCGCTATTTAATAGTTTCGCGGCAGAGCGTTCGGGTTTCCGGTTTTTGTGGAAACCCGACGGACCTGCGAAAACACCCGAACGATATATCGTTATCGGCCAAAAGTGGAAACACGGGGAAACCCGACGGACCTGCGGAAACGCCGGAAATCGGGTGATTTCGGCGAAAAAGTTTGCTGAGTTAAAAGGGCAGGTCAGAGCGGGTTTCCGGGGTTTCCAGGCTCTCTGGAAATCCCAACTAGGGTGTGTACCTGTCTTTAGACAGGACACCCGGTTAGGAAAGCCGGAAACGGGCGGTTGGTGGAAACCCGAACTAGGACAACTGAGAAAAGATCGATCAGGGTACGAATTAGAAAACCGAATGAAAGGAGAGTGATCGGTGAAGAAACCAGCCAATAAACCGGCCAAGGTAGCAGCGGGCAATCTGATATTTAACTGCGAAATATGCGACTGGCCCGTGACCGAGGGGCAAGGATTTCTTACGATTGATTCCCGGTCAGGGTCACAACGAAAGTTTCGGATTTACCACGATTATTGCGCCAAGCGTGACGGTGTGCAGTGTGGGTACATTCCTACGGCTACGGGCAATCGTCCTTGCCGGATCAACGTGGGTTTGATTGCTACGCCAGAGCTGTTCCTGAATGCGCTGGCGGGTTTGGCAATTGAGTTACGCGACACCGATTGGCTGCGATTGGTGCAAAAGGTGGTTTGGGACACCGAATACTATTTTGATCCCGAGGGGCTGGACGGTGGGAAACGATCCTTAAAGAAGGTGATAGCCGAGAATCAATTGGTATACGCAAAGGCCGGCGTTTCTGCTTATGCGGGTCGGATTGAATTAGATAGGGCGAGTGAATGAACGCTCACCTTCTACGAAGGTTCACGGTATCGCGAGTAATTGATAGAGCGTCATTTGGCGCGACGGGTAGCCGCTGACCCGTGGAGAGACTGAAAGTGCGAACACGTTTCAATACGAATTGTTTAGAGGTATGTGAGCCGGTCAGGACGACCGGGAGAGTAGGGGATTGAGATGGCTACCTTTGATCGCCGCGACCTCATGCGTGAGGCTGCCGCTTCTGCTGGCGAGAGCCAATGTGCCGCAAGATCGAAACAAACCGGCAATCGGTGCAAGAAATCACCGATGCCAGGCAGCAACGTCTGCCGCGTTCACGGTGGCGCAGCGCCGCAAGTTGTCGCAGCGGCCAAACGCCGATTGGAATTGGCCTCAGACCGCATGGCATCCCGGCTACTGCATTTCGCAGAGAATGACCAGGTACCGGCCTACGTCGCCTTGCAGGCCGTCAATAGCGCGCTAGATCGTGCGAATGTCGTTGAAGACAAACAGGTTTCGGTAGAGCTGCACACACCGTTCGATCAGCTCATAAATGACGTGGTGAGCGGATCGCGTGCTGACTACCGCGCAGCGGTAGGCCGACCCGATCCCGAGCCGACCGGCTCGCCCGAGCTGCCACCTGGCGGGTCGCTGCCGATAGTGGACGCCGAACTGGTGGAGCTGGGCGAGGCCGAGCTGGTGGACGCCGCGAACCCGGTACCGGGTGAGCAGCCCGAGCACCTGGCCGACGACGACCAGGACGCACTGGCCGAGGCTCGCGAGCACACAGAGCGCGCCGAGGCGTACCGACGCGCCACAGAAACGCTCGCGAATCTTGGGCTGACCTCACCTGGCGGGCAGTCGGGCTATCTGGACGCAGAAACGGCACTAGAGCAAGCCGCGCAGTCGAACCGCAATCACAGAGCGCAATTGAGGCGACGGTGACGGTGGCCGTTCGGTAGCGAATGGGGCAGAGCGCGAGTCTTACGGCATTCACTGTGAATCTAGGGCATGTCTAAATAGGGAATAGCCATGTCATACGGCCTGATCTAAGGCTATTTGCGTCGATTTAGAATCGTTGCGGCATTGTTCGACACTCTGTAAGCTACGTCTATGACTTCAAATCGACAGACCGCCTCACCTGGCGGGCCGACTGGTCAGCGGGTCGGCTACGTGCGCGTTAGCACGACCGACCAGAACACAGCGCGCCAGCTCGACAGCGAGATGCTAGATAAAACGTTCGCGGATTACGCCAGCGGCAAGGACACCAACCGGCCCGAATTGGCCAGGGCATTGGAGTACGTGCGCGAGGGCGACACGCTAGTGGTTCACAGCATGGATAGGCTCGCTCGCTCGCTGCCTGACCTGCGCCGCCTGGTCGATGAGCTGACCGGTCGCGGCGTCTCGGTGCAATTCGTCAAAGAAAACCTGACGTTCACCCGCGATGAATCCAGCCCTTTTGCCACGCTAATGCTCAACATGCTTGGTTCGTTTGCAGAGTTTGAACGCTCGCTACTGCTGGAACGGCAGCGCGAGGGGATTGCCATAGCGAAAGCCAAGGGTGCCTACAAAGGTCGCAAGCCTGCGCTGTCCGATGAACAGAGAACCGCTGTGGCACAACGGCTTTCGTCGGGTGAGGGCGCAACCGCCCTGGCCCGTGAGTACGGCGTGAGCCGCGCAACCATCTACAACGCTCGCACGACCAGCGAGAGCGGAGAGTGACCGTGGAAACTGTGACTGTGGCGAAAGCCGCTGCCATGCTGGGCGAGCACGTAACCGACTTGCGTAGGGCAATCCGCAATGAGCAAGTGCCGGTGATTCGCGAGGGGAAGCAAGTGCGCGTACTGGCCGATTGGGTACGTGATCCGGCTGGCTGGCGTGCGCGTCACCTGGCCGCAATGACCAGCGAGGGGAACTGACCGATGGCACGTATTCAGAAACGAGAGACGGCCAGCGGCACGACGTACGTCGTCAAGTGGCGCGCACCGGACGGCACCGACCGGACCAAGGGCGGTTTCGATACCAAACGTAAGGCCGAGGCGTACGCGACCAAGCTCGCCAACGGCAAGTTGGTCGGCATCGAATATGACCCGAAATCGGGAGAAATCCCGTTCCGTGACGCTGCGGCGCTGTGGCTGCAATCGCGCCACGATTTGAAGACGCGCACGCTGGACGGCTATCGCGAAATGCTCGCACCGGCTGACCAGCGGCGAGGCCAGATGGCCAAGCTAGGGATTGACGCTGTGTTCGGCGGCTACCCCGTCAACACAATCACTCGCGAACACGTCTCGGCATGGGTTGAGCGGCTGACCAAGGCCGGTAGGAAACCGAGCACCGTTCGGCACCACTACTACGTCGTCAAACAGGTTCTAGACCAGGCGGTGCAGGATCGGCGTATCCCGTTCAACCCCGCTGCCAACGTCAAGTTGCCGACCGAGCACTCATCACGAGGAAATGACCCCGTTGGCGTGGTCGATGACCCGGCAAAATTCCTCACGCCCACACAGGTGGCGGCGCTGGTCGCAGCAATGCCGTGGCCGTACAACCTCTACGTCCACCTGGCGGCGTGGTCGGGATTGCGAGCCGGTGAGCTGTGCGGCCTGGTGGTCGCTGACGTAGAGCTACCGGCTGCGACGTTCAACCCGAATGCGCGAACGGGTTTAGCCGTGAGTAAACCGGGCAGGCTGCGAATTGAGCGCAACGTGATTCGCCACGGAGGCGAGCTGGCCTACAACACGCCGAAAACGCGGGGGAGTCGGCGCACGGTGCCGCTGACGACCGAGACGACCGAATTGCTACGGGATTACCTCACCGAGCACCCGCGAGCCGAGGAACCGACCGCGCCGCTATTTCCCGGTATGCGCCTGACCGCGACCAAGCCAACCGGAATTGCTACAGAATCCGACCCCGATTCGGACACGCGCAACTCGCGGGCCACGCAAGCATCCAAGCACTGGAAAGCGGGGGAGAACCGCCAGGCAAAGACACTCGGTGCTCTGACGGTGGCCGAGGCGCAATCGCGGCTGGTATTGGACTGGTCGAAACCGCTGCGGCACACCACCTATTACAAAGCAGTTTTCCGGCCCGCTGTGCTGCGCGCCAACCGCATGTTTCCCAACGCCAAGTTGGACGACGGGCTGGTGTTCCATTCGCTACGGCATACCTACGTGAGTCTGTGCGTGGCTGCGGGCATTAAGCCGCTGGATATCTCCCGGTTCGCCGGTCACTCCAAGGTGACGACCACGCTCAACATTTACGCGCACCTGTTTGAAGACGACCACACCGACGCGATGGCTGCGTTGGGTGCGATGGCGACCCCTACCGCCCTGGCGGGGGATTCCGCACCGAACGTAATCCCGCTACGCGGCTAGTTCCGTATCGAAAGCCTGTTCGGTCTCGTTTGCTGCGAAAAACACATTGTTTCGGCAAACTGCCTGGTCAGGCGGCAAATCTGTACCCCATCTGTACCCCAAACGCCAGCAAAACGCCAAAAGTCAGCAAACAACACCAGTGCGACGCAAACGCAACGCCAGTGCAGCTATTGGCGTTGGCGCACAGACTGTTTCGGTTAGCTGACACCGGCCTGACCTGCGACGACCAGCAAACCTGAAAAATGCTGGATCGGCCTGCAAAGCCGTTCACACGGGTTCGAATCCCGTCACTCGCTCGCATGGAACGACGCTCGAACCGGGCGCCGTCACTCGATCACGTGCAACACCAGCAGCACGAACACCACCAGAAGCAGCACGACCCGCACCGCGTGCAGCCGATCCCACCGGCGCGCGTCGGCGCGCGAAACGTCGGCGGCCCCGGCCCATCGGCCGATCCGGTTGTTGATCGGCACCATCAGGGCGACGGTGATGAGGACGACGACCGCCATCAGCGCCGCGGCCACCGTCACCAGCCAGGCACCGCCCGCCAGCAGCGCCGCGGCGACTAGCGCGAGCAGGGTCGCGATGTACCAGAACGGCATCACCTTGCCCAGCACGCGGCTGCCGTCGCTGCGCGCCTGCGCGAAGGCGTCGTCGGGCAGCCGACCGAACACCGGGTGGGTGAAGACGGCGACGCCGAACTCGACCCCCACCATCGGGCCGGTCAGCAGTAGCGCAACGGCGTCGACGGTGTCTCGCAGCATCACCGCGCCCGCTCAGCCCTTCGGGGGATAGGGATCCCTGCCGTAGGAGTTCTTCTCGCCGATGGTGCCGTCCTGGTTGCGGATGGTGTGCTCGGCGTGGCGGGTCATCGCCATCGCGCGGCCCACCGCGGCCTGTTCGGCCCTGGTCCCGCCGGCGTGCGCGGCCCGGCTGCTGCCCTCCACCTTGCTCTTCCAGACGCCACGTTCGTGGTAGGTCATGATGTCTCCCTTGGCCATGATTGCCTCCTTTGTCGCCTATGGCCGTCGGGATACGCGTACCCACTTTTCCCGAAGGAAACAATCATCCGGTCGTGGCGGCCTCGGAGTCGTCGCTGTCGAGCTGGGACAGTTCCCGGCGCATCCGCACCTTGTTGACGATGCTGAACACGATGACGGCGATCAGCAACGCATACAGCGTGATGGTGATCGGCGTGCTGATCAGCGTCAGCGGGTTGTTCTGGGAGTTGTTCATCGCCTCGCGCAGCGAGGACTCGGCCAGGGGTCCCAGGATCACGGCGATCAGCACCGGCGCCAACGGAATTCCGTAGCGCCGCATGACGAATCCGACGACGCCGAGCAGGATCATGAACACCACGTCGACCATCGCGGCGCTGGCCGCGTACACGCCGAAGCAGGCGAACATCGCGATGCCCGCATACAGGTACTCGCGCGGGATCAGCAGGAGCCGGGCCCACAGCGGTGCGAACGGCAGGTTCAGGATCAGCAGCACCACCATGCCGATGATGAGGCTGGCCATCAGCGCCCAGACGATGTCGGCGTTGCGGGTGAACAACAGCGGCCCGGGCTGCATGCCGTACTGCTGGAAGGCCGCCAGCAGCATCGCCGCGGTGGCCGACGTGGGCAACCCGAGCGCCAGCAGCGCACCCATGGCGGTGCCCGCGGTGGCGTTGCCCGCCGCCTCGGGCGCCGCGACACCCCGGATGGCGCCGCGGCCGAACTGCGGGAACTTGCGGCGGCGGTCGAGCCGCTTCTCGACGCCGTAGGCCAGGAACGTCGGGACCTCCGCGCCGCCGGCCGGGATCACCCCGAACGGGACACCGAAGGCGGTGCCACGCAACCACGCCGGCAACGCCTCGCGGTACTCGGCCAGCGACAGATACGGCCGCCCGGTCGACGGGGTGAAGCTGCGGTCGTCGGGCCGGCCGATGCGCGATGCCACGTAGATGACCTCGCCGACGGCCAGCATCGCCACGGTGATCACGACGATGCTCACGCCGTCGAACAGCGCCACGTTGCCGAAGGTGAAGCGTTGCGACCCGCTGACCTGGTCGGTGCCGATCATGGCCAGCACCAGGCCGATCAGCAGTGCGGCCAGCCCCTTGAGGACCGAGTCCGACACCACCGCGGAGGTGGCGAGGAAGGCGAACAGCGCGAGGGCGAAGTACTCGCCGGGGCCGAACTTGGTGGCCATGTCCGCCAGCGAGGGGGCGAAGAACACCACCAGGATGGTGGCGATCATGCCGCCGATGAACGCGCCCATCGCCGAGGTGGCCAACGCCTGGGCGCCGCGGCCCCGTTTGGCCATCAGGTGCCCCTCGATGGAACCGGCGATCGCGGTGGAGTTGCCGGGCGTGTTCATCAGGATCCCGGCGATCGCGTCGCCGAACAGTCCGCCGAAATAGATGCCGGCGAACATCACCAGCGCGGCCAGCGGGTCGATGGTGAAGGTGATGGGCAACAGCAGCGCGACCGCCATCGCCGAGCCGAGCCCGGGCAGCACACCGACCGCGGTACCGATCAGCGCGCCGACCAGCACGTAGATCAGGTTGACGGGGGTGAGGACGTCGGCGAAGCCGCCGAGCAGGCCAGTCAGTGAATCCATCAGAACATCCCCATCACTCCGGGTGGAAGGTTCAGGCCGAGCAGCCCGGAGAAGATGAGCTGCATGATCGAGGACGCCGCGAGGCCGATCAGCAGATTCTTCACGTACTGCGTGCTGCCCAGGCCGACGGTGACGCCCCAGAACACGATGGCGCCGGCGATGATCCAGCCGGCCGGGATCAGCAGCACCGCGAACACCACGAAGGAGCCGATGGTCAGCCCGGTGGAGCGCCAGTTGCTGGTCAACCGGGCCACGATCTTGCCGTCCTCATCCCGAATGGGTTCGGCCACTTCGGGATTGCGCAGAATGACCCAGGTCAGCAGCGCCGCGATCAGGAAGCAGAACCCCGCCGTGATCGCGGGAAACGCCTTGGGGCCGAAGATTTCCGAATCGTCGGCGACCTCCATGCTGCTGATGCCGTAGATCAGGAACAGTCCCAGCGCCACCAGCAGGCCGGGCATGACCAGCGCGCTCTTGCCGGTCCAGAAGTAGCGCGGCGGCGCCGATTCGGTCCGCGTGGCCGGCTCGTCGGTCGTCATGCCAGCCCCAGATCCTGCAGAATGCCGTTCACCCGGTCCTGCTCCTGGCGCAGGAACTCGCCGAATTCGTCGCCGGTGAGCACGGTTTCGTTCCAGCGGTTGCGGTCCACCACGTTCGCCCAGTGCTCGGTGTCGACCATCTCGGTGGTGATCTCGATGAGCTCCTCCTGCTCGGCCCGGTCGATCCCGGCGGGGGCGACCAGGCCGCGCCAGTTCACGATGTCCACCTCGGGGTAGCCGGCTTCGGCGGCCGTCGGCACGTCGAGGCCTTCCAGCCGTTCCGGTGCGACGACCATCAGCGCGCGCAGCCGGCCCTCGGTGAGCATGTCGCGAAAGTCGTTGTAACCACTGATTCCCACGCCCGGCGTGCCCGGGGCCGTGGACAGCAGGTTGATGGTCAACTCGCCGCCGCCGGCGTAGGCGGCGTACCGCAATTGGCCGGGATCGATGCCGGCCTCGCGGGCCAACTGCGCGGCGATCATGTGGTCGACGCCGCCGGCCGATCCGCCGCCGATGGGCATCGCCTCGGGGTCGGCCCGCCACGCCTCGACCAACTCGTGGATGCTCTGGAACGGGGAATCGGCGGGGACCGCGACGACGTCGAAATCCTCGGCGAGCCGGGCGATCGGCGTCAGGTCCGACAGGTCGATCTGCGATTCGTTGCGCGCGATCCCGCCGAGCATGACGGTGCCGGTGACCATCATGGTGGTCGGATCACCCTCGAGCCGCGACATCTGGCTGAGGCCGATGGTGCCGGCCGCACCCGGAACGTTGACCACCTGAACGTTGTTGACGATGCCGGCGCTGCGCAGCGCCTGTTGGGATTCGCGCGCCACCAGATCCCATCCGCCGCCGGCGGCCGCCGGGGCGATGAGCGTGAGCTTGGCCCGGGCGTCCGCGCCGGAGCCGCTCTGGTTCGCGTCGATGCCCGCGGCCACCACCAGGACGGCGACACAGGTCACGCCGAGCGCCCAGCGCACTGCCTTGGGGACTTGCATCCGTTCTCCTTTCGCTCTCGCCGGAGCGCCCGAGCCAGGGGGAGGTTCAGCCTCGGCGCGAACCCACCGGGGTGTCCCGAACCAGCAGGGACAGACCCCAACTCACCACCGAGAGCACGATGGCCGCCCAGATCGCGGTCCACCAGAACTGGTCGATGTCGAGTCCCCAATGGGTGGTGTTGCGGGTGATCCACGACGTGATCCACAACATCAACGCGTTGATGACGATGTGAATGAGTCCCAGGGTCAAGATGTAGAGCGGAATGGCCAGCAGTTGAACGATCGGCTTGAGGAAAGCGTTGATGAGCCCGAAGATGGCGGCCACCACCAAAACAATGCCGATTTTCTGCCAGGTATTGCTGCCGCCGACGAAATACACGCCGGGCACCAGCAACGTGACGATCCAGAGTGCGGCCCCCGTCAGCGCGGTGCGCGCCAGGAAAGATCCCATGGCAATGATCTTGGCACGGCCCGGGTCCGGATGTGGGTGTTTGGCGATGTGGACGGCCCGCGTGGCGGGGTCGAAATGCTACTGTCCGGCAATGGGTTTCGACCCACCGCGAGCTGATGGCGGATGGTTGTGAGTTGGGCCATACCCTCGGCGCCGCTGAGTGCGACCGCGCGACGCGCGGCGCGGTGTCGGCAACCTCACCTCGGTGCCCGGCGGCGCCCTTACGCGCTGGTCGCGGGGCAAAATCGCACGTCGAAGCGACGGCTGTGTCGCGAATTGCACCCATCGACGGCTGACGACGGGTTACTGTCTCGTTTGGCGTACTACGAAACCGGTAACACACCGGCTGACAATTTGATTATTGGGAGGGTTTGGATGAGCGGCTACAAGACCGTGGTGGTCGGCACGGACGGCTCCGATTCGTCGCTGCGTGCTGTCGACCGGGCGGGCGCCCTCGCCGCGGGTCCGGACGCGAAGGTGATCATCGCGACCGCGTACTTCCCTTCGCAGGACGACACCCGGGCCTCGGACGTGCTCAAGGACGAGGGCTACAAGACCGCCGGCAACGCCCCGATCTACGCCATCCTGCGGGAGGCCAAGGACCGGGCCAAGGCGGCCGGCGCCACCAACATCGAGGAGAAGGCCATCGTCGGCGCGCCCGTCGACGCGCTGGTCGAACTCTCCGAAGAGGTCAACGCCGACCTGTTGGTCATCGGCAACGTCGGCCTGAGCACGATCGCCGGCCGGTTGTTGGGCTCGGTGCCCGCCAACGTCGCCCGGCGGTCCAAGATCGACGTGCTGATCGTCCACACGACCAGCTAAGAGCTTCGCGACAGAACTACCAGCCGCGCTCGCGCCATTCGCCCAGCTGTGGGCGTTCGGCGCCGAGCGTGGTGTCGTCCCCGTGACCGGGATAGACCACCGTCGAATCCGGATAGACGTCGAACACCCGGGTGCTGACGTCGTCGAGCAGTCGCTCGAAGTCCCCGGGCTGCCAGGTCTTGCCGACCCCGCCCGGGAAAAGGCAGTCCCCGCTGAACAACTGCGGCACCCCGCCGACGGCGTCGCCGGTCAGCGCCAGGGCCACCGAGCCCGGGGTGTGGCCGCGCAGGTGGATCACGGCGAACTCGAGGTTGCCGACGGTGACGGTGTCGCCGTCGGCCAGGGTCCGGTCCGGGACCACGGGCAGCGGTTCGGTGTCGAGTTCATGCGCCGCGGTCGGTGCCCCGGTGGCCTTCGCCACGGCCTCCAGCGCCTGCCAGTGGTCGAAGTGCTGGTGGCTGGTGACGATGAGGGAGACCTTCGGCGCGTGCTCGCCGATGACCTCCAGCAGCGTCTCGGCGTCGTTGGCGGCGTCGATGAGCAGCGTTTCGCCCGTGGCTGAACAGGTGATCAAGTAGGCGTTGTTGTCCATCGGACCCACGGAAACCTTGACAATGGTGGCGCCCGGCAGGTCGCGGCGGGCCCCGCTACCAGGCTCGACATGTCCGGTGTAGGTATCGGCGATGACGGTCATGTGGCCGACGTTACAGGCCGGGTCCCCGGCCGGCGACCGCGTGTCGGTACCGGCGCATAGCATGGATCGCGACCTCGGAAAGTTAGGAGTGGGGCCGGGTGGCTGACCGCTTGATAGTCAAGGGTGCGCGCGAGCACAACCTTCGCAGCATCGACCTTGACCTGCCCCGTGACGCGCTGATCGTGTTCACCGGGTTGTCCGGGTCGGGGAAGTCCTCGCTGGCCTTCGACACGATCTTCGCCGAGGGGCAGCGCCGCTACGTCGAATCGTTGTCGGCCTACGCGCGGCAGTTCCTCGGCCAGATGGACAAGCCGGACGTCGACTTCATCGAGGGGCTGTCCCCGGCGGTGTCGATCGACCAGAAGTCGACCAACCGCAACCCGCGCTCGACGGTGGGCACCATCACCGAGGTGTACGACTACCTGCGGCTCCTGTACGCCCGGGCCGGCACCCCGCACTGCCCGGTCTGCGAGGAGCGCATCGCGCGCCAGACCCCGCAGCAGATCGTGGATCAGGTGCTGGCCATGGACGAGGGGCTGCGGTTCCAGGTGCTGGCCCCGGTGGTGCGGACCCGCAAGGGTGAGTTCGTCGACCTCTTCGAGAAGCTCAACACCCAGGGCTACAGCCGGGTGCGCGTCGACGGCGTGGTGTATCCGCTGACCGAGCCGCCCAAGCTCAAGAAGCAGGAGAAGCACGACATCGAGGTCGTCGTCGACCGGCTGACGGTCAAGGCGACCGCCAAGCAGCGGCTCACCGACTCGGTGGAGACGGCGCTGAACCTGGCCGACGGCATCGTCGTGCTCGAGTTCGTGGACCGCGACGACGACCATCCGCACCGCGAGCAGCGGTTCTCCGAGAAGCTGGCCTGCCCGAACGGCCACGCGCTGGCCGTCGACGACCTCGAACCGCGGTCGTTCTCGTTCAACTCGCCCTACGGCGCGTGCCCGGAGTGTCTGGGGCTGGGCTTCCGCAAGGAGGTCGACCCCGACCTGGTGGTGCCCGACCCGGAGCTGACGTTGGCCGAGGGCGCGATCGCGCCGTGGTCGATCGGGCAGAGCGCGGAGTACTTCACCCGGATGATGTCGGGCCTCGGGGATGCCCTCGGGTTCGACGTGGACACCCCGTGGAACAAGCTGCCGGCCAAGGCGCGCAAGGCGTTGCTGGAGGGTTCCGATCAGCAGGTGCACGTGCGCTACAAGAACCGGTACGGCCGCACCCGTTCGTACTACGCCGACTTCGAAGGCGTGATGGCCTATCTGCAGCGCCGCATGGAGCAGACCGACTCCGAGCAGACCAAGGAGCGCCTCGAGGGCTTCATGCGCGACATCCCCTGCCCGGAATGCCAGGGCACCCGGCTCAAGCCGGAGATCCTGGCGGTCACCCTGGCCGCGGGGGACCGGGGCGCGAAGTCCATCGCCGAGGTCTGCGCGCTGTCGATCTCGGACTGCTCGGACTTCCTCAACGCGCTGACGCTGGGCCCGCGCGAACAGGCGATCGCCGGGCAGGTCCTCAAGGAGGTCCAGTCGCGGCTGGGCTTCCTGCTCGACGTGGGGCTGGAGTACCTGTCGCTGGAGCGCGCCGCGGGCACCCTGTCCGGCGGTGAGGCCCAGCGCATCCGGCTGGCCACGCAGATCGGTTCCGGGCTGGTGGGCGTGCTCTACGTGCTCGACGAGCCCTCCATCGGCCTGCACCAACGGGACAACCGTCGGCTCATCGAAACCCTCACGCGCCTAAGGGAACTCGGCAACACGCTGATCGTCGTCGAACACGACGAGGACACCATCGCGCATTCCGACTGGGTGGTCGACATCGGCCCGGCCGCTGGCGAGCACGGCGGCACCGTCGTGCACAGCGGGCCCTACGCCGACCTGCTGAAGAATCCGGACTCCATCACCGGCGCCTATCTGGCCGGCCGGTTGAGCATCGAGATCCCCGAGATCCGTCGCCCGGTGGACCGCGCCCGGCAACTGAAGGTGGTCGGCGCGCGGGAACACAACCTCAAGGAGATCGAGGTGCCGTTCCCGCTGGGGGTGCTCACCTCGGTCACCGGCGTGTCCGGGTCGGGGAAGTCGACGCTGGTCAACGACATCCTGGCGGCGGTGCTGGCCAACAAGCTCAACGGGGCCCGCAACGTGCCCGGGCGGCACACCCGCGTCACCGGCCTCGACCACGTCGACAAGCTGGTCCGGGTCGACCAGTCGCCGATCGGGCGCACCCCGCGGTCCAACCCGGCCACCTACACCGGGGTGTTCGACAAGATCCGGACCCTGTTCGCGGCCACCACCGAGGCCAAGGTGCGCGGCTATCAGCCGGGCCGGTTTTCGTTCAACGTCAAAGGTGGCCGCTGCGAGGCGTGTTCGGGCGACGGCACCATCAAGATCGAGATGAACTTCCTGCCCGACGTCTACGTGCCCTGCGAGGTATGCCACGGCGCCCGGTACAACCGGGAGACACTCGAGGTGCACTACAAGGGCAAGACCATCTCCCAGGTCCTGGACATGTCGATCGAGGACGCCGCGGAGTTTTTCGCACCGATCACCGGCATTCACCGCTACCTCAAGACCCTCGTCGACGTCGGCCTGGGGTACGTGCGGCTCGGTCAGCCGGCGCCGACGCTGTCCGGCGGTGAGGCGCAGCGCGTCAAGCTGGCCGCCGAACTGCAGAAGCGCTCGACCGGCCGCACGGTCTACATCCTCGACGAGCCCACCACGGGCCTGCACTTCGAGGACATCCGCAAGTTGCTCAAGGTCATCAACGGCCTTGTGGACAAGGGGAACTCGGTCATCGTGATCGAACACAACCTGGACGTGATCAAGACCTCGGACTGGATCATCGACATGGGGCCCGAGGGCGGGGCCGGCGGCGGCACCGTGGTGGCGCAGGGCACCCCCGAGGACATCGCCGCGACCCCGGAGAGCTACACCGGGAAGTTCCTCGCCGAGGTGCTGACCGGACGCGCCCCCGCCGCGATCAAGGCCAAGCCCAAGCGCGCGCCCCGCAAGCGCAAGGTCAGCGCCTAACCCGGGCCACCCTTCGACAGCGGCGAGGGGAACCGGGGCTTGACCCGCGTCCCGTCCAGCCACTCCGTCAGTTTGTCGGCCTTGCGCTGCAATGTTTTTCGCGCATCGCGGCTCAGATCGGACACGATCTGCAGGTCCACCCGGCCGCCGTCGTCGTGGCGCCAGCCGCCCACCACCCGCCCGTCGGCCCAGACCGTGGGGCCGGCGTTGCCGTTGCGGTCGAACACCTGATCGCGCAGTCCGTCGAGGTACCAGTCCCGGTCCACCCAGCCCATCGTCGTGACGTCCAGGCCCGGCAGCAACGCGCACCACGGTTCGGCGTCGGGTTCGGGCTCCAGGTCGTCGGGCAGCGCCACGCCGGGGGTCCCGTGCAGATCCACCTGGACCGCCCCGACATCGGCGAGGGTGCGCCGCGCCCAGGTCAGCGTGTTGCCGAACCACCACTTGACGTCCTCGACGGTGGCCGGTCCGAAAGCACGCAGCCAGGTCCGCACCAGTTCGGTGCCGGCGGCGTCGGGGTCGGCGGCCTCGGGTGCGGCCGTGGCGGAGCCGCTCAACCACGCCGCGGTCGGCGCCCACAGGGGGCGGGAGACCGTCCAGCCGCCCCGGTTGGGGCCGCGCACGATCTCGCCGCGCGCCCCGAGCACCGTCAGCACCCGCGGCGACAACGGAGTCGGCCCGCCCCAACGCTTTCCGGGAGCGGGATCCCAATTGCCGGCCAGCTCCGGCAGCGCGGCGCGCAAATCGGCGGCGCCGGTGGGGCCGTGGGCATCGAGGTAGGCCAGCACCGCGGTGCGCGCGGCGGCGAGCCATTCCGCGCCGTCGGCGGCCACCCCGGCCTTCTGCACGTCGGCGATCAGCCGTCGGCTCTCGGCCTCGGCCACGCGGGTGCCGGCCACCGCCTGCACGACGGGCCACCGGTCGGCGGTCACCAGCCACAGCGTGCGGCGCATCGCCAGCTGCTTGACCACCTCGCGTCGCCCGTAGAGGGCATCGTCGAGATCGGCGACCGTGAAGTCCGGCACTCGCGACCACAGCGACAGATACGGGGTGGCGGGGTCGGTCGCGTGCAGGCCCAGCACCGCATCGGTCACCTCGGACAGCGCGGCGGGGTAGGCCAAATGATGCCGGCGCCCGAGCCGGGCGCGCCGCTCGGCGACGGTAAATGTCCGCACCGGTCTACGAGCTGTCCTTGTTCTTGTCGATGTCCGTGTTCGTGTCCTTGTCCATCGATTCCCGGATCTGGCGCAGCCGTTCGGCGGCGGCCCGCTCCCGGGACTCGTACTGCTCGGCCACTGAGCGGCCCTCCGGGGTCTCCTCGGCGAGTTCGGTGGCGCCGATCGCGGTGCCGTACCGCGTCTCGATCTTCTCCCGGACCGATTCGAACGTCGGCATCCCGGCGCTGTCGTAACCGGGATCGGGTGCCGGCTCGGGGACCGGCTGCGCCGCGGAAGGCTGCTGCTCATCGGGCATAGGGCCACGGTACCCGCCCGCAAGGTTGGGATCGGTAGCGATTTGCCCCGGATGTACTCGAGGCACGACGACGCCACGAGGGCGACGCACGAAGGAAGGGACACACAGATGACGAAGAATCGGGTTCTGGCCGCCGGAGTCGGGATGTTCGCGGTGGCGGCGGCGCTGGTGGGTTGCTCCGACGACACGGGCAGCGAGCCGGCCGCGGCGAACGCGGAATCGGAGAGCACGGTGGTCGCCGGTGACGCGGAGGTGCGCACCGGCGGCAACACCGTGGTGAAGGTGGACGGCAACGACCTGCCCGGCCTTGATCTGAACTCGGTGACCTGCGTCAAGCAGGGCGGCAAGATCAACGTCGGCAGCGCGGCCATCGGCGGTCAACAGGGGCTGGGCATCGTCATGACCGACGAGGCCACGCCCAAGGTGGAGTCGCTCGGCATGGTGGTTGACGGCAGCGCCCTGGCCGTCAGTGAGGCGATGGGGATGAAGGTCGGTTCGGCCGAGGTCAGCGTCGACGGCGACACGTACACCATCACCGGTGAAGCCAGCGGGGCCGACTTGAACAATCCGATGGCCGGACAGATCACCAAGCCGTTCACCGTCACGGTGAGCTGCAGCTGATCCCGGCTGGGAGCAAGCGGCGGGCGTCCCTGGCACGCCCGCCGCTTGCCTATGATGGGGGACCGTGGCGATCGTCGAGGAGCTGGCCCGGGCCCGGCTCCTGGCATTGGCCTCCGAGGAGACGGCCGCCCACCAGCTACTGGTCTCGCTGATGCCCCGGATCGAGCAGGCCGACCGCGACGACTACGCCCTCGAGGTGTTCGCCCAACTCGGTGAGATGTACCTGGTGCGCAGCGCCTATGACGGAGTGATGGAGAGCATTCGGCGCCTCGAGGACTGCCTGGGCATCTACACCGCGATCCGCGCAGGCACCGGGCCCGAGGGCGCCGACCAGGTCACCATGACCGAGACCGAGATCGACGACATGCTCTGCCGCTACGGCCGACGCGCGCAGTTCCTCCGGGCCGGGCTGGCCGCCGCCCACGGCGACCACGACGAGGCCGCGGCCCAGCTCGACAACCTGGCCGAGAACGTCGACGGGCCAACCGAACTCGCCGACGAGCACCGCCGCCTGATCGACTACGCCCGTGTCCTGGTGGCCACGGGGCTGGGTGACGACGACCTGTACGCGCGGTCGGCGCCGCTGTGGGACGCCGTGGTCGAATCCCTGGCCAAGATCGGCCCGGCCGGTGCCGACGCCGAGGACGATCACCTGTTCGTCGCCGGCGCCCTGGGTTACGGCCGGTTCTGCGTGGAATCCGGTCGGCTCGACGAAGCGCAACCGTGGCTGCGCCGGGCCGAGGCCCGCGCGGAGGCCCGCGGCTGGGCGTTGGCCCGCGCGCGCACGCAGTTGGAACGCGCCGCCGCGTGCTGGTCGGCCGCCGAGTATGCCGAGACCCAGGACCTGGTCACCGAGGCCTATCCGGTGATCGCCGAGCACGCCCGCGCCCACGACGTGTCCCGCAGCTGGCTCTACTTCGGCCTGATCCGGTTGGGGATCGGACGGCTGCAGGAGGCCGACGAGTGCTGGGCACACGCGGAACGGCACTGGCGCGAGCTGGGCAAGCCGCTGCACATCCACCGGATCCTGCTGCAGCGCAGCTGGCTTTCGCTGTTCCGCGGCGCCTTCGACGAGGCCACCGCGCTGGTGGCCGAGGCGCGGGAACTGCTCGACTCCTCGCCGCGGCACAGCTGGCTGCAGTACGCCCGGCTGGACGCGCACCTGGGCAGCATCCTGCGGGCTCAGGCCCTGGCGGAGATGGGTTTCGACGGGCTGGGCCGGCCGGAGCAGAGCTGGCAGGAGGTCGAAGCCCGACACGCCGCCGGGAAGGGCGTGTTCAACTGCCGGCCCGGCAGCCCGAAGTACCTGCGCGGCATGGCTCTTTTGGAGCGTGCGGCCGATCTCAAGGTTCCCGCCGCGCTCGCGGTGGATTCGGTCCGCTACACCATTGCCGATGCCGGCGCCCGGATGCGTTGGGCCCGTACTGTTTCCGCGCCCATGCTGGCCGGGGCCTTCGCCGTCGCGTGGGAGGGGGACAACACCGAGCTGGTCTGCGAGCTGGTCGAATACCACAGCGCCCGGGGAACTTTCAGCGCCGATCCGGTGGTGCAGACGGCCGAGGACTGGGCCGAGACGGCCACCGCCGCGATGCCGATCGAGGCCGAGTTGGCCCCCGAACTCGCGGTGGCCGCGGCCGCCCCGCCGGTGGATGCGGGCGGGCTGACCCGGCTGGGTCCGTTGCCGCCGTTGCGGATGGATCCGCAGACCGCGCCCATCCTGAGCCGCTACCGGGAACTGGCCCGTGGGCGCTACGGTCGCGACGTCACCGCTGCCGAGCCGGAATGGAGCACCTGGCCGTGACCGAGACCCTGGTGCTGCGCTTCGCCGACATGGGCATCGTCACCTACGCCGGCCTGCGGGTGGTGGGGCAGCCGGAGCGCTCGGTCAGCTGGGTCATCGAGGAGCCGGTGCTCGAGACGGTCGACGAAGCGCTGGATCTCGCGCTGCCGGATCCCCGGCCCGGCGAATCTACCGCGGAGGCCATCGAAAGGTCGTTGACCGCAGGGCCTTTCGCCGGGCCCAAGCCCGAGTTGAAGCTGGCGCGTGAGCTCGGGGCCCGGTTGATCGGGCCGGATGGCTGGGAGCTGCTGTCCGATTGCGTGGCCGCACCGCGCGCGGTGCTGTTCATCACGCCCAGCCCGCGGCTGGCGCGGGTGCCGTGGGGGCAGCTGGCCATGCCGGGCCTGCACAAGTTCCGGCTGATGGAGATGGTCGACGTGCTGATGGCGGTGCCGCCGAACATCGTGCACGCGCCGCGGGCCGCGACCAGTTGGTCCGAGCGCGCGGACGGCCCCGCGGTGGCCGTGCTCGATCCGCGGATCCCGGGTCAGCGCCCGGACTCGGCGCTGGGTTCGGTGCTGGGCCGCCCTACGCCGCAGACCGCGCTGGCCCGACATTTCGCGGAGCCGCTGGCCGCCGGGCAGGTGTTACCCGCGGCGGCGGCACCCGAGGAACTGTTCCGGCGCACCGACCTCGACCGGCACTGGCTGCGGCGGGCCTGCGCGGATGAGCCCGCCCGGCTGCTCTACGTCGGGCATGCCAGCGCCGCCGAAGGCGATGTGGGACACGCCGACCGGGCCGCCCTGCACCTGGCGGAGGACCGCGCGCTGACCGCGGCCGACATCATGGCCGCCGATCTGCCGGTCCCGCCGCGGGTCGCGCTGCTGGCCTGTGGCTCCGGGGGCGACTATCGCTTCGACGAGGCCACCGGCCTGGTGGCCGCGATGGTGCTCGGCGGTGCGCAACTGGTCACGGCGACCCTGTGGCCGCTGCCGACCACCGCCGGATATCGACGATTCGCCTCCGGCCCAACGGATCCCACATTCGACCCGATGGCTGACGCCGTCGTCGGGGTGGACCTGGCCCACCGCGAGGACGAGGCGGGCCGAGCGGTCAACCGTTGGCAGCGGGCCCAGATGCGCCGCTGGCGCGACGGCGACCGCGCGGCGAGCCCCGTGTACTGGGCGGCGTTGGCCACCTTCGCCGTCGACGGCGCCCGCTGAGTCAGGCCGGGGAGACGCACACCGCCACGGTGTTCTCGTCCCCGGGCCGGTAATAGGTGTCGATCACGTTGCCCGGGGCCACCTTTGCCAGCGCGGAGGCCGGGATCAACGTCCGCTGCCGCACCGGGAACTGCCCGCCGCCGCGGCGCAGGACCATCAGGTCGAGTTCCACCTCGCGGTAGTCCTCCCGGGAACCGCCGGTGGCCCGCATCCCGGTGATGATCCCGCGCGAGCGGGTGCCGGTGCGGATCAACGCCAGCTGCGCACCCGTCATCAGACCCTTGCGGACCAGCATGTGATCGAACTCGGCCACCAGCTCGGCCAGCGTGACCAGGCGCTCGTCGGCCTCGTCGTCCCGACATTCGGCACGGGCGTGGCGGCGCATCCCCCAGGCGGCGCCCAGGGCGCCCCCGCAGCACAGGCCCACGAGGATGAGCAGCACGGCGTCGGTCATGACGGCAAGGGTCCCGCCGTCGGAGGGCTACCGAACCCAACTTCGGCGCCTCTATCCTGGTTCCGATGAGTATCGGGTCCGACACCGCGGGGGCCGCGGCCGCCCAGGGTTCGGGCCCGGATTCGGCGCAGCCGCGCCGCGCCGTGATCGACCGGGCCTGGCGGGCCCTGGGACCCGAGGTCGAGGTGCTCAGCGGCAACGACGGCGGCCCGCTGCGCCGGACCGTCAAACGCATCATCGATCCGCTGGTGCTCCGGTTACGCAGCAATGCTCAGTACTCGTCGGCCGTGTTGACCCCGGAGGTGGCCGCCGCGCTGCACGAGGAGGTGCTGCGCAACGGGCCGCACCTGCGCGCCGCGGCGGGCTGGTTCGTCCAGCTCAAGCAGCAGCGCCGGCGGCTGGGCATCACCACCGGCAACGCCCAGGAGCTTTATTTCCCGGTGTGTTTCGAACTGGCGGTGACCCGCGGCGCCCCGGCCGACGACGGCGCGCAGGTCGCCGCGGCGGTGCTGCAGGACCTGCACGAGGGCCGTGACCGCACCGCCATCGAGGCGCTGAACCGACACGTGGCCGACGCGCATGTGGTCGACCGGTTACGCCGGCAACTGCAGCGCAGTTGGCGCGACGTCGCGCCGTCGGACGCGATCGTCGATCCGTTCTTCGCCGGCCTGGCCACGGTGCTCGGCCCGGCCGACGGCCATCGCGCCGAGGTGGCCCGGCAGCGGGTGTGGTCGGCGTTGGTGGCCGACGCCACCCCGTACAACCTGGGCGCCGCCGCGCGCCGCGCGGACGCCCGGCTGCCCTGGTCGATGGTCGAGATCGGCCTCAGTTCGGTCGCCCCGCAAGAACCCCCGGCCATCAGCGGTCAGGCGGCGGGGGACCGGCCGCTGGACCGTAGCGTGCTGGACCGGGTGCGGGCCACGCTGCGCCGGGCCCTGGACCGCGACGAACTGCCCGACGTCCCGCTGCTGTGCGCCGAGGAGGTGGACCGTGCCTGCGCGCCGTGGGGCCTGCTGGCCGAGGACAAGCAGGCCGCGCTGCTCACCGGCATCGAGGTGGCCACGGACCTGCACCCACTCGACGAGACGGCCGCGCCGCGTTATCAGTTGGCCGCGCGGATCCAGGCTCGGCTGGCCAAGGAGGCCTACGTCCTGCACGCGCGGCGCTACCTGGCGGACGGCGCGGGCGTGCATCCGCGCCAGCAGCAGGTGATCGACGACCTCGCGGCGTTCTGCCGGCCCTACCTGAGCCGGCTGTGGGCCCGGCTGCACGGTCGTGACGTCTGGCAGGAGTCCTGCGGCGACGTCGACGACCTGCGTTCCCTGCTCGACGGGGTGGCCCGCTCGGTGAGTCTCGATCACCGTCAGCGGATCAAGACGATGCTGGAAGTAGCGGTGCCGCAGTGAGATTAGGCGCCGACGGCGGACTGTGGAGCACCGGCCCGATCGCGGCGCCGCTGCCATTGGTGGCGGTGCTGGAGGTCAGCGGTGCGGTGCTGAGCTGGCTGGTCGACGGCGACCCGGCCGACCCGCCGTCGATCACGTTCACCGATCCGGAACGGGCGGACTGGCTGTGGCGCGTGCTCGGCGAGACCGGGCATGTCGCCCTGCTCGATGCGCTGCGCCACCGCGAACCGGGCTCGCAGCTCGAACTCGATGACGTGGCGGTGCAACCCGGCAGCACGGCCGGACTGCGGCGCCTGGCCGTCGGGCACTGGCTGCGACGGTGGTGGCCGGTCAGCGAGCGGGACGGCATCGCAGCGCTGGACGGTGCGCTGCTGGACGCCGAGGTCGCGTTGCTGACGGCCGCCGCCGAGGACTTCTTCACCGACGACACCCTGGATTCGGATCCGGTGCAGTTGCTCGCACCGCGGGTGGCCGAGCTGAATGTGGTTTCCCGCCACGGTGATCCGCGGGTACAGGCGGTGGTGCGGGACTGCCGCGAGTTGGCCGCCGACAGCGGCGTCGATTGGCCCGACACCGTGGTGGCGCCGGCCCGGCGCGAGGACTACGCGCTGGCCGCGGGCACCGGCGCCCGGCCGCCGGGCGCGGCGATCGCCGAAGGTACGGCCAGTGTCGGCTGGAGTGCGGTGCCACCCGGTGTGTTCGACGCGGCCGAGGACACCGTCGACTGGTCGGTGGTCGGAACGGAGGCGGTCGTGCGGGTCGCGCTGGTGGGTCCCGGCTCGCCGGCGGGGATCGAGGTCGCGCTGCGGGCCGACGGCATCGGTGGTGCGGGCGTGCTGGACGCCGCCGGCCGCGCGGTGCTGACGTTGTTCGACGCCGAGGGCGCGCCGGTGTCCGAGACCTCGGCGTGGAACGCCGACTGGTCGGGGGCCGCGATCCGCATCGGCGCGGACGTCGAGGGCGAGTCGGCAGCCACCCGCGAACGGGTACGCGGCTTCGCGCGCCGTCGGTTGTCCGAACCGGGCGCCGAGGCGTTCCTGGCCGAGGTCCTCGCTGCCGAATCCGACTACTGAACCGAGTGTCCGGGCGCGATCAGCGCGGCTTGGCCAGCGGGAACGGCAGCGTCTCGCGGATGCTGCGGCCGGTGATCAGCATGACCACCCGGTCGACGCCCATGCCCAGCCCGCCGGTGGGCGGCATGGCGTATTCCATGGCCTGCAGGAAATCCTCGTCCAGGGACATGGCCTCCGGGTCGCCGCCGGCCGCCAGCAGCGATTGGGCCTGCAGTCGGCGGCGCTGCTCGACCGGGTCGGTCAATTCGCTGTAGGCGGTGCCGAGTTCGACGCCCCAGGCCACCAGGTCCCACCGTTCGGCCACCCCGGGCCGACTGCGGTGCGGGCGGGTCAGCGGCGAGACCGACGTCGGGAAGTCGGTGTAGAACGTCGGCGCCTCGGTGCGGTCCTCCACGAGGTGCTCGTACATCTCGAGCACGACGGCCCCGGCGTCCCAATGGGTTTGGTAGGGGATCGCCGCGGCCTCGCACAGGCGGCGCAGCGCGGGCAATTCGGTGTCGGCGCCGACGGGCTCGCCGAGGGCCTCGGACACCGCGTCGTGCACGGTCTTGACCGCCCACCGCCCAGAGATGTCCACCGGTTCCAACCCGCCGTCGGCGCCGGGCCGCAGCATCACCTGTTCGCCGTTGGCCGCCACGGCGGCGTTCTGGATCAGTTCCCGGCAGCCGTCGATCCACACCAGGTAGTCGGCATGGGCCTGATACGCCTCGAGCAGCGTGAACTCGGGGTTGTGGCTGAAGTCCACACCCTCGTTGCGGAACGCTCGCCCCAGCTCGAACACCCGCTCCACCCCGCCCACACACAGCCGCTTCAGATACAGCTCGGGGGCGATCCGCAGGTACAGGTCCAGGTCGTAGGCGTTGATGTGGGTGGCGAACGGCCGCGCGTTGGCGCCGCCGTGGATCTGCTGCAGGATCGGCGTCTCCACCTCCAGGAAACCCTTGTCGAACAACGTTTCCCGGATCGAGTGCAGCACGTTGCTGCGCGCCCGGATCAGGTTGCGGGCCTCCGGGTTGACGGCCAGGTCGACGTAGCGGGTGCGGACCCGCGCCTCCTGATCGGCCAGCCCCTTCCACTTGTCGGGCAGCGGCCGCAGGCACTTGCCGGTCAGCCGCCAGCGCCGCACCAGCACCGAGCGGGTCCCGGTGTTGCTGAGGCCCATCGTCCCGCTCACTTCGACCAGATCACCGAGGTCGGTGGCCGCGGTGAAGGCGCGCAACGTGCAGTCGTCGTCGAGCGCGCCGCTGTCCAGCAGCAACTGCACATCCCCCGACCAGTCCCGCAGTTCGGCGAACAACACACCGCCGTAGTCGCGCAACCGCAACAGCCGGCCCGCCACCGTCACCGGGGTGCCGTCGGTCTCCGCGAGGGCTTGGGCCACGGTGTGGCTGGGGGGTCGGCCCACCGGGTAGGCGTCGACCCCGTCGGCCTGCAGGGTGGCCAGTTTGGCCAGCCGGACCCGGACCTGCTCGGGCAGCGCGGGTGCGGGAGGCTCGTCGAACAGTTCGGTGATGTCGGTCGGGACGGCGGTGACCGCGGGGTGTTGTCCGGTGAGCGGGCGATTGCGCCGACTGAACGGCAGCACCAGGAAACCTTCGGCGATCACCGAGGCGATACCGACCCGCGGGATCAGCCGGGTGTCCTCGTAGCAGGCGTAGCGCGGCACCCACTGCGGTTGATACTTCATGTTGGACCGGTAGAGCGTCTCGAGCTGCCACCACTTCGAGAAGAACACCAGCAGGGCCCGCCACAGCCGCGCGACCGGGCCGGCGCCCAGCTGCGCGCCCTGCTCGAAGGCGGACCGGAACATGGCGAAGTTCAACGAGATTCGGGTGATGCCCAGGGTTTCGGCGTGCGCGCACAGCTCGCTGACCATCAGCTCGATGGTGCCGTTCGGCGAACCGGGGGAGCGGCGCATCAGATCCAGCGAGGCCCCGGTGCTGCCCCACGGGACCAGCGACAGCATCGCCACGACCTCGGCGTCGTCGTCGCGCACGGCCTCCACCAGCAGGCAGTCCCCGTCGGCCGGATCGCCGAGCCGGCCCAGCGCCATCGAGAAGCCGCGCTCGGTCTCGGTGTCGCGCCAGGCGTCGGCGCGGGCCAGCACCTGCGCCATCTCCTCGCCCGACAGTTCGCGATGGCGGCGGATCCGGACGGTCAGCCCGGCCCGGCGGGCCCGGGTCACCGCCTGGCGCACCGGCTTCATCTCGGGGCCGGACAGCGTGAACGAGTCGGGGTGCAGGATGGCCTCGTCGCCCAGTTCCAACGCGTTCAGGCCGGCCTCCCGAAAGGCCTGTGCGGCCGCGGAACTGGCGCCCATCACCCCCGGGGCCCAGCCGTAGGTCTCGCAGAGTCGCAGCCACGCGCCGATCGCCTGCGGCCAGGCCCGCGGATCGCCGACCGGGTCGCCGCTGGCCAGGCACACCCCGACCTCGACGCGATAGGTGATCGCCGCGCGCCCGTCGGGGGCGAACACCACGGACTTGTCGCGGCGCGTCGCGAAGTACCCCAGCGAATCGTTCTTGCCGTACACCGCCAGCAGCGCCCGGATGGCCGCGTCGTCCTGGCCGGTGAGCGCGTTGTCGGCGCGCTGCGACCGGAACAGCACGATGGCCGCGGCCATCAGCGCCAGCGCCCCGAACAGGCCCAGCGCGGTGTTGACGAAGACGTGCGGATGGCGGCCGTCAAAAAAGCCGGCGTCCACCCCGGCGAACGCGGAGACCCGGTTGGCGGCGTACGGCAGCCGTTCGCCTGGCTGCAGGGTGCCCGGGAACAGTTGCAGCAGGGCCCAACCCAGCAGGACGCCGAGGGCCATCCCGGTCAGCAGCACCGCCGCGGCCTTGATCAAGGCGCCCCGGCGAACCCGCGCCCAGAACTCGTTGCGCGCCAACACCAGGACGGCGATGGCCGTCACGTGGAAGACCAGGCCGATGACCTCGCCGATCTCGTCGCGGACGGACTCCGGCCCGGTGACCAGGTCCGCGACGTTGGTGAGGATCGCCCCGACCAGGTACAGGATCAGGATCCACCAGGCAATGCGCTTGCGCGCGGCCAGCGCGGCGGCCAGCAGGGCCAACACGAACGCCCAGGCGAAGCTGGTGTCGGGGAAGTTGAACAGATGGTCGTCGACGAATTCCCGCGGGACGTGGATGATCCAGCGCACCAGGGGGGACACGCTGGCGATCAGCGCCAGCGTGGCGATGACGCCGATGATCCAGCCGGTGGCCGCGGGCACCCAGTGCCAGCGGGACGCGAAGCGCTTGACCGGGCGGGCGGCGAGGGTCATACGCCGGGAGGTTATTCGCTGTGCGCCGGGTTCGCGCGGTCAAACCGCCCAGTTGTTACCAGACCGGTCCGGTGTACTTCTCGCCCGGTCCGTGGCCCGGTTCCTCCGGGGCGGCGCTGGCCTCGCGGAAGGCCAGTTGCAGACTCTTGAGCCCGTCGCGCAGCGGTCCGGCGTGCGCGCCCAGGTATTCGGCGCTGGCGGTGACCAGGCCGGCCAGGGCGGTGATCAGCCGGCGGGCCTCGTCGAGGTCGCGGTAGGGGCTCTCGTCGGGGTCGGGTTCGGACAGCCCGAGCTTCTCGGCGGCGGCGCTCATCAGCATCACGGCCGAACGGGTGATCACCTCGACCGCCGGAATCTGGGCGAGTTCGCGCACCGCGGGGTCGGGGCTGGAGGGGTCGGGCACGATTCTCGGATCTTCGGTCATGCCTGCTAGACTTGCATGCGCGACCGTCTCGGCAACTGCCGGGACAGCAAGTGGAGTCCCGCTCCCACCGTTGACCCGAAGGGTTCTACGGTCCGGTCATCGGCAGCTTAGCTGTCGTTTCCGCCCCGGTCTGACCGTGGGTGGGCGGTTAGTCACCGCGATCGGTCGGCATTCGGGCCCTGCTTTTGAGCAGGGCTTTTTGCTGAACTGGGTGGGGTTCCGTAGCGGAACACAACCAGGGAGGCCCCATCAGCACTGAGACCCGCGTCAACGAGCGCATTCGTGTACCTGAAGTCCGATTGATCGGTCCCGGAGGGGAACAGGTAGGCATCGTGCGCATCGAAGATGCCCTCCGCGTTGCCGCGGACGCCGATCTCGATCTCGTCGAAGTGGCCCCTGACGCCAGACCCCCGGTCTGCAAGATCATGGACTACGGCAAGTTCAAGTACGAGACGGCCCAGAAGGCGCGCGAGTCTCGCAAGAACCAGCAGCAGACCGTCGTCAAGGAACAGAAGCTGCGTCCCAAGATCGATCCCCACGACTACGAGACCAAGAAGGGTCACGTGGTGCGCTTCCTGGAGGCCGGGTCGAAGGTCAAGGTGACGATCATGTTCCGCGGACGCGAGCAGTCCCGCCCCGAGCTGGGGTACCGACTGCTGCAGCGCCTGGGCGCCGACGTGGCCGACTACGGCTTCGTGGAAACCTCGGCCAAGCAGGACGGCCGCAACATGACGATGGTGCTGGCACCGCACCGCGGCGCGAAGACCCGTGCGAAGGCAGCGCAAGACGCTGACGCGCCGAGTCAACGACCCGGCGAAGCGGCCAAGGCGGCTGAACCGCCGCCCACCGACACAGCAGAATCAACACAGAACTGAGGACCAATGCCCAAGGCAAAGACCCATAGCGGTGCTTCGAAGCGGTTCCGTCGCACCGGCACGGGGAAGATCGTTCGTCAGAAGGCCGGCCGTCGCCACCTGCTCGAGCACAAGTCCAGCCGTCGCACCCGGCGCCTGGACGGCCGCACCGATGTGGCTGCCGGTGACGCCAAGCGCGTCGACAAGATGCTCAACGGCTGATCTCGCACCGACTTTTTCGAACGAACGATAGGAACATCCAATGGCACGCGTGAAACGGGCAGTCAACGCCCAGAAGAAGCGTCGCGAAATCCTCAAGGCCTCCAAGGGCTACCGCGGGCAGCGTTCGCGGCTCTACCGCAAGGCCAAAGAGCAGCAGCTGCATTCGTTGACCTACGCCTACCGGGACCGTCGCGCCCGCAAGGGTGAGTTCCGCAAGCTGTGGATCTCGCGGATCAACGCCGCCGCCCGCGCGAACGACATCACCTACAACCGCCTGATCCAGGGCCTCAAGGCCGCAGGCGTCGAGGTGGACCGCAAGAACCTGGCGGAGATCGCCGTCAGCGATGCGGCCGCGTTCACCGCCCTCGTCGAGGTGGCCAAGGCCGCGCTCCCCGCTGATGTGAATGCGCCGTCATCCAATGCCGGAGAGGCCGCCTGAGCGCCCTGACCGAACGATCGGCCCGCGTGGTCGCCGCAGCCAAGCTGTTGCGACTCGCGGGCCGTCGTCGTGCCGGACGGTTTCTGGCCGAGGGCCCCAACCTGGTCGAGGCCGCGACCCGGGCCGGGGTGGTGACCGAGGTGTTCGCCACCGAGGCCGCCGCTGTGCGCCACGCCGAGGTGATCGGCGGCGCCACGGTGCACGTGGTGACCGAGCGGGCCGCAAAAGCGCTGTCGGACACCGTGACTCCCACGGGCCTGGTGGCGGTCTGTGAAACCCCGACCCCGACGCTGCCCGGCGTGCTGCCCGGGGCCGCCCTGATCGCGGTGGCGGTGGGCGTCTCCGAACCGGGCAACGCCGGCACGTTGATCCGGCTGGGCCACGCGATGGGCGCCGACGCGGTGGTGCTCGCCGGGCACAGCGTCGACCCGTACAACGGCAAGTGTCTGCGGGCCTCGACCGGCAGCATCTTCGCCGTCCCGGTGGTGGTGGAACCCGACACCGACGCGGTCATCGCCGCGCTGCAGGGTGCCGGCCTGCGGGTGCTCGCCACGGCGCTCGACGGTGAGATCGACCTGGCCCAGGCCGATCTCGCCGGACCGACGGCCTGGCTGTTCGGCCCCGAGGCCCATGGGCTGCCCGCCGAGGTGGCCGGGGCGGCCGACCAGCGGGTCCGCATCGAGATGCCCGGGGACGCCGAGAGCCTCAACGTCGGTGCGGCCGCGGCGATCTGTCTGTACCAGAGCGCCCGCGCCCGCGCCGTCGGCCGCGCTAGTCGCTGAGCAGGCCCCGCGCCACGTGGGTGATCTGCACCTCGTTGCTGCCGGCGTAGATCATCAACGACTTCGCATCGCGGGCAAGCTGTTCCACCCGGTACTCGGTCATGTAGCCGTTGCCGCCGAACAGCTGCACGGCCTCCATCGCGACGTCGGTGGCGGCCTGTGAGCAGTAATACTTGATCGCCGAGGCCTCGGCCAGCGAAATCTCCGCACCCGTCTGGCGCGCCTCGATGACGCGGAACAGCATGTTGCGCACGTTCATCCGCGCCACTTCCATGTTCGCCAGTTTCAGCTGGATCAGCTGGAACTGCCCGATCTCCTTGCCCCACAGCGTGCGACTCTTGGCGTAGTCGACGCTGAGCCGCAGGCATTCCTCGATGACGCCGAGGGCCATCGCGGCCACGCCGATGCGTTCGGTGGAGAAGCTGGAGCGCGCGCTGTCGCGGCCGTCGCCGGCGTTGTTGCTCTCCGTGCCGCCGAGTAGCCGGTCCGGGCCCAGGCGCACATTGTGGAAGAACAGCTCGCCGGTGCGCGAGGAGTGAATGCCCATCTTGCGGAAGGGCTTCGACTGTTCGAAGCCCTCCATCCCGCGGTCCAGCACGAAGGTCAGCACCGGGCGGTCGCGCTTGTCCACGCCGGGGTCACCGTCGTCGAGCTTGGCGTACACGACGACGACGTCGGCGTCCGGCCCGTTGGTGATGAAGGTCTTCTGGCCGTTGAGGATGTAGTCGTCGCCGTCCCGGGTGACGTAGGACTTCATCCCGCCGAAGGCGTCGGAGCCCGAGTCCGGTTCGGTGATGGCCCAGGCGCCGATCTTCTCGTAGGTCACCAGGCCCGGCAGCCAGCGCTCCTGCTGGGCCACGGTGCCGCGGGAGGCGATCGTGGGAACCGTCAGGCCCAGGCTCACACCCATCCCCGTGACGATGCCCATCGAGACCCGGCACAGCTCACTGATGAGCATGAACCCCATGCCGGCCGAGGCGCCGCCGCTGTCGCCGAACATGCCCCCGGACTTGCCCGAGTCCGCGGCTGGCTCGGTGCTGGTTTCGTTGCGCATCCGGTCCAGGCGCTTCTCCAGGGACTCCCGCGCCATGACGTCAAGTCCGAAGGTGGCGAACAGCTTTCGGACGATGGGGTAGGGCTCCATCTCGCCGCTCTCCAGAGCGTCCAGGTGGGGCCGTACCTCCTTGTCGATGAACTGGCGAACTGCATCGCGCACGGCAAGGTCGACGTCGGTCCATTCGATCATGGGCAGTCAGACTACGCTGCCGGCTGACGGCCCCGGGCCGGCCGCAGGCCCGCCAGCGAGAACGTCGTGTGCACCAGCGAACCCGCGCGTTCGACCAGCACCATGGGGTTGGGCGGGGCGGGCACCGGCGGTTTGGGGAACGGCGACCTGCGCCGCGGCGCGTAGTGCATGGGCAGACCCTTGCGGTCGCGCGGCGGGTCGGTGAAGAACGGCGCCTCCACCAGGGGCGCGTCGGCCGGGGCGCGGCCGGACTCGCGGCGGTAGGCCGCCAGCGCGCGCGGGTGCAGTCGGATCTCGTCGGGCACGGCCCAGAAGGCGATCTCGACCGCCTTGCCGATCAGCCGCAGCAGGACCTCGTCGCCGGGGGTCCAGCGCATCCCGGCCCGCTCGCGGATCGCCGGATCGAAGACCCCCGCGGCCACCCAGCGCTGCGCGGCCAGCATCGGCCGGAACATCTGATCCCACAACGGCGTCGGCATCGGGACGAACTTCGGCTTCGGGATCCGCATGGCGAAGATGTCCAGCGTCGCCGGATTGATCTCCAGTTCTTCGCGGCAGGTGCGGTCCCAGTACTCGCAGAAGTCCTCCCAGGTCTCCGGGACCGGCCGCATGCTCATGCCGTACATCGCGTACCACTGCACGTGCTCGTCGAACAATTGGCGCTTCTCGGCCTCGGTCAGGCCGCCGCAGAAGTACTCCGCCACCTTGACGATCAGCATGAAGAAGGTCGCGTGCGCCCAGTAGAAGGTGTCCGGGTCCAGCGCGTGATAGCGCCGGCCCTGGGCGTCGGTGCCCTTGATGGTGTGGTGGAACCCGCGGATCTGGGCGCCGGTCTCGGCGGCCCGGGGACCGTCGTAGACCACGCCCATGATCGGGTAGACCGAACGGGCCACCCGCTGCAGGGGTTCGCGGTGCAGGATGGAGTGCTCCTCGACGCCGGCGCCGAGTTGGGGGTACATGTTCTGGATCGAGCCGATCCAGATACCGAGGATGCCGGTGCGCAGATCGCCGAAGTACTTCCAGGTCAGCGAGTCCGGACCGAGCGGGTCCGGCACGTCGGCAGGTGCGGGGTCGGGAGCGCTGGTGGTCATCGTTCCTCCTGATCCGGTGGCCCAGATCACTCGAAGATATAGCTGACAACCTCCGTTGTCTACGCTTTGGGCGCGCGTCGTCGACTTCTGTTATCCGGGCTCCATCGTCGCTCCACGCGGGCGTGACCAGCGGGTATTGCCGGGCCCGCCGGCGAGCGAATACCGTGGCCCGAGTGGAGCCCCAACCGGTCGACGCCTCCGCGTGGGTCCTCGCCCTGGTCAAGCGCGCGCGCCGGATTCTGCCCGGTGATCCGGAGTTCGGCGATCCGCTGTCGACGGCCGGGCAGGGCGCACCGCGGGCCGCCGCCCGCACCGCCGGGCGCCTGCTCGGCGACCGCGACGCCGCGTCGCGGGAACTGAGCCTGGCCGGCCTGCAGGTGTGGCAGGCGCTGACCGAGAAGGTGGCCGGCCGCCCCGCCAACGCCGAGGCCACCGTGGTCTTCACCGATCTCGTGGGCTTCTCGTCCTGGTCGCTGTCGGCCGGCGACGACGCGACGCTGACCCTGCTGCGCCGGGTGGCGGGCGCGGTCGAACCGCCGTTGCTGGAGCGCGGCGGGCACATCGTCAAGCGGATGGGCGACGGGTCGATGGCGGTGTTCCGCAGTCCGACCGTGGCCATCGCCGCGGCGGTCAACGCCTGCGAGGCGCTGAAATCCGTTGAGGTGCAGGGCTACACACCCAAGATGCGGATCGGCATCCACACCGGTCGACCCCACCGGATCGGTTCGGACTGGCTGGGCGTCGACGTCAACATCGCCGCCCGAGTGATGGAACGCGCCACCCGCGGCGGCGTCGTCGTCTCCGGCACCACGCTGGACCTGATCGGCCCCGAGGAACTCGACCAACTCGGGGTGAACGTCAAGAAGGTGCGGCGTCCGATGTTCGCCGCCCGGCCCAGCGGGGTTCCCGTCGACCTGACGATGTACCGGGTCACCAAGGAAGACTGAAGGGCCGGGGCCGCCAACCACCAACCCGCGTGAACGGGCACTGCCAGCGACGAGCAATGCCCTCAGGATGGCGCAAGGGTACCGACGGCCATCACCTATGATCAGCACTGGCGTCACACCGGTGTCGCAACTGTTGAGGAGGCTCACACCGAGTGGGTGACGAACTGGATTTGTCGGGCGAGGCGCTGGACCGTGCCGTCGCCGCGGCGCGGGTGGCCTTCGAGGCCGCCGCGGACATCGACGCGCTGGCCAAGGCCAAGACCGAGCATCTCGGCGACCGGTCGCCGCTGGCCCAGGCCCGCCAATCGCTGGGCAGCCTGCCCAAGTCCGAACGCTCCGACGCCGGTAAGCGGGTCAACCTCGCCCGCGGCGCCGCACAGCAACTCTTCGACGATCGCCTCGCGGTGCTGCGCGCCGAGCGCGACGCCGCGGTGCTGGTGGCCGAGCGCATCGACGTCACCCTGCCGTCGACCCGGCAGCCGACCGGGGCGCGCCACCCGATCACCATCCTGGCCGAACATGTCGCCGACACCTTCGTGGCGATGGGCTGGGAACTGGCCGAGGGGCCCGAGGTCGAGACCGAGCAGTTCAACTTCGACGCGCTGAACTTCGGGCCCGACCATCCGGCCCGCAGCGAGTCGGACACCTTCCACGTCGCCCCGGAGGGGTCGCGCCAGCTGCTGCGCACCCACACCTCCCCGGTGCAGGTGCGGGCACTGCTGGCCCGCGAGCTGCCGGTCTACATCATCTCCATCGGGCGCACCTTCCGCACCGACGAACTCGACGCCACCCACACCCCGGTCTTCCACCAGGTCGAGGGCCTGGCCGTCGACCGCGGCCTGACGATGGCGCACCTCAAGGGCACCCTGGATGCGTTCGCGCGGGCGCTGTTCGGTCCCGAGGGCCGCACCCGGGTGCGGCCGCACTTCTTCCCGTTCACCGAGCCCTCGGCCGAGGTCGACGTGTGGTTCGCCAACAAGAAGGGCGGCCCCGGCTGGGTCGAATGGGGCGGCTGCGGCATGGTCGATCCCAACGTGCTCAGCGCCGCGGGCATCGACCCGCAGGAGTACTCCGGGTTCGCGTTCGGCATGGGCCTGGAACGCACGCTGCAGTTCCGCAACGGGATCCCCGACATGCGCGACATGGTCGAGGGTGACGTGCGGTTCTCCCTGCCATTCGGGGTGGGTGCCTGATGCGCATCCCGTACAGCTGGCTGTGTGAGGTGGTGCGCGCCGGCGCGCCGGAATTCGCCGCCACCCCAAGCGAACTCGAACAGGCGCTGATCCGGGTCGGTCACGAGGTCGAGGACGTGATCACCCTCGGTCCGGTCACCGGTCCGCTGACCGTCGGCCGGGTCGCCGAGATCGAGGAACTCACCGAGTTCAAGAAGCCGATCCGGGCCTGCAAGGTGGACGTGGGGGAGTCCGAGCCCCGCGACATCGTCTGTGGCGCAACCAACTTCGTCGTCGGTGACACCGTCGTCGTGGCGTTGCCGGGGGCCACCCTGCCGGGTGACTTCACCATCGCCAGCCGCAAGACCTACGGCCGGGTCTCCGACGGCATGATCTGCTCGGCCGCCGAACTCGGCCTGGGCACCGATCATTCGGGCATCCTGGTGCTGCCCGCCGGGACCGCCGACTCCGGCGCCGACGGCATCGCGGTGCTCGGCCTCGACGACGTGGTGTTCGACCTGGCCATCACCCCGGACCGCGGCTACGGGCTGTCGGTGCGCGGCATGGCCCGCGAGATCGCCTGCGCCTTCGACCTTCCCTTCGCCGACCCCGCCGACGTCGAGGCGCTGCCCGCCGAGGGCGAGGCCTGGCCGCTGACGGTCGACCCCGCCACCGGGGTCAGCCGATTCGCGCTGCGCCCCGTCACCGGCATCGACCAGCACGCGGCCTCCCCGTGGTGGCTGCGCCGCCGGTTGATGCTGTGCGGCATCCGGCCGATCTCCCCGGCCGTCGACGTCACCAACTACGTGATGCTCGAACTGGGGCACCCGATGCACGCCCACGACCGGGCGCGCATCCAGGGCGGTTTCGCGGTGCGGTTCGCCCGCCCCGGCGAGACCGTGCTGACCCTTGATGACATCGAACGCAAGCTGGACCCGGGCGACGTGCTGATCGTCGACGACGTGGCCACCGCGGCCATCGGCGGCGTGATGGGCGCCGGCAGCACCGAGATCGGCGACGAGTCCACCGATGTGCTGCTCGAGGCGGCGATCTGGGATCCGGCGGCGGTCTCGCGCACCCAGCGTCGGCTGCATCTGGTCAGCGAGGCCGGCCGCCGCTACGAACGTTCCGTCGACCCGGCCATCTCGGTGGCCGCGCTGGACCGCTGCGCTGCCCTGCTGGCCGAGATCGCCGGCGGCCGAGTCGAACCCACGCTGACCGACTGGCGCGGCGATCCGCCGCGCGAGGACTGGTCGGGCGCCCCGGTGCGCATGCCCGCGGACCTGCCCGGCCGCACGGCCGGGGTGCAGTATCCCGACGGTGTCGCGGCCGCCCGGCTCACCCAGATCGGGGCCGACGTCGTCGCCGACGGGGACGATCTGGTGGTGACACCGCCGAGCTGGCGGCCCGACCTGCAGCGCCCGGCCGACCTGGTCGAGGAGGTGCTGCGGCTCGAGGGGCTCGACTCGATTCCGTCGGTGCTGCCCGCAGCCCCGGCGGGGCGCGGCCTGACGGCGGCCCAGCAGCGGCACCGTGCGGTCGGTAAGTCGCTGGCGCTGTCCGGCTTCGTCGAGGTGCTGCCGACACCGTTCCTGCCGGCCGGGATCTTCGACACCTGGGGTCTGCCCGACGACGACCCGCGGCGCAACACCGCCGCGGTGCTCAACCCGCTGGAATCCGACCGCCCGCAGCTGGCCAGCACTCTGCTGCCCGGTTTGCTGGAAGCGTTGGGGCGCAACGTGTCCCGCGGCACGGCGGATGTGTCGTTGTTCGCCATCGCCCAGGTGGTCGAACGCACCGAGCAGACCCGCGCCGTCGAGCTGATCCCGACCGATCGCCGTCCCACCGACGCCGAGATCGCCGCGCTGGACGCGTCGCTGCCGCGGCAACCCGAGCACGTGGCCGTCGTGCTGACCGGCCTGCGCGAGCCGCGCGGCCCCTGGGGCCCCGGGCGCCGCGTCGAGGCCGCCGACGCGTTCGAGGCGGTGCGCGTGGTCGCGCGGGCCTGCGGCGTGGAGGTCGCGCTGCGGCCGGCCCAGCAGCTGCCGTGGCATCCGGGCCGCTGCGCCGAGGTGTTCGTCGGCGAGACCAGCGTCGGCTTCGCCGGGCAACTGCACCCCGCGGTGATCGAACGCTCCGGGCTGCCCAAGGGCACGTGTGCGGCCGAGCTGAGCCTGACCGCGATCCCGATCGCGACCGTGCTGCCCGCGCCGCGGGTCTCCCCGTTCCCGGCGGTGTTCCAGGACGTCAGCCTGGTGGTCGAGGACGGCGTCCCGGCCCAGGCCGTCATCGACGCGGTGGTCGCCGGCGCCGGGGAGTTGCTCGAGGCCGTGGAGCTATTCGACGTCTACACCGGGCCGCAGATCGGCGAGGGCCGCAAGTCGCTGACGCTGGCGATGCGGTTCCGCGCCCCCGACCGCACGCTGACCGAGGACGACGCCAGCGCCGCGCGGGCGGCCGCCGTCGAGCACGCGGGCGCGGCCGTGGGCGCCGTCCAGCGCGCCTGACCTGGCGATTTCGGTGCGCGCGGTTGCGCTCAGCGCAACCCAGCGCACCCAAATCGCTAATGGGTTTGCATAGTTGTGCATAACCATGCAGAATCGGTGAAATGGTTTCGGTAGCGTTGGCGGGTGCAAGTGGATATGCGGGCGGCGAGATCCTTCGGCTGCTCCTCGGACATCCGGCCTATCTCGACGGCCGACTGGAGATCGGTGCGCTGACCGCGGCCAGCAGCGCCGGTACCGCCCTCGGCGAACATCATCCGCACCTGCTGCCGCTGGCCGGCCGGGTGCTGGCCCCCACCGACATCGACACGCTGCGCGGCCACGACGTGGTGTTCCTGGGCCTGCCGCACGGCCACTCCGCCGTGCTGGCCGAGCAGTTGGGCCCGGACACCCTGGTCATCGACTGCGGCGCGGACTTCCGGCTGACCGACGGGCAGGTCTGGACGCGGTTCTACGGCTCCGAGTACGCCGGCAGCTGGCCCTACGGCATGCCGGAACTGCCCGGCGCCCGCGACGCCCTGCGCGGCACCAAGCGGGTCGCGGTGCCGGGCTGCTATCCCACGGCCGCCCTGCTGGCATTGCTGCCGGCGGTGGCCGCCGACCTCATCGAACCCGCGGTCAACGTCGTGGCGGTCAGCGGCACCTCGGGTGCCGGCCGGGCCGCGAAGGTCGACCTGCTGGGCGCCGAGGTCATCGGCTCGGCGCGGGCCTACAACATCGGCGGCGCGCACCGGCACACCCCGGAGATCGCCCAGGGGCTGCGCACCGTGACCGATCGCGACGTCACGGTGTCGTTCACCCCGGTGTTGATCCCCACCTCGCGCGGCATCCTGGCCACCTGCACCGCGCGCACGCAGGCCTCGGTCGACGAGCTGCGGGCCGCCTACGAAAAGGCCTACGCCGATGAACCTTTCGTGCATCTGCTGCCGGACGGGCAGCTGCCCCGCACCGGCGCGGTGATCGGCAGCAACGCCGCGCAACTGGCCGTCGCCGTCGACGCGGACGCCTCGACGTTCGTCGCGGTGTGCGCCATCGACAACCTGGTCAAGGGCACCGGGGGAGCCGCGGTGCAGTCGATGAACCTGGCGCTGGGCTGGCCGGAGACCGAGGGGCTGTCGGTCGTGGGAGTGGCGCCGTGAGCGAACGGCTGTTGCGCACCCAGGGCGTCACCGCCCCGGCGGGTTTCCGCGCCGCGGGCATCGCCGCCGGGATCAAGGCCTCCGGGGCGCTGGATCTGGCGCTGGTGTTCAACGAGGGACCCGACCACACCGCCGCCGGCGTCTTCACCCGCAACCAGGTCAAAGCCGCCCCCGTGCTGTGGAGCCAGCAGGTGCTGGGTACCGGCCGGCTGCGCGCGGTGATCCTCAACTCCGGCGGCGCCAACGCCTGCACCGGCCCGGGAGGCTTCCAGGACACCCACGCCACCGCCGAGGCCGTTGCCGCGGCGCTGTCGCAGTGGGGCACCGAGACCGGCGCGATCGAGGTGGCGGTCTGCTCGACGGGCCTGATCGGGGACCGGCTGCCGATGGACAAGCTCAGCGCCGGGGCCATCGAGATCGTGCACGAGATGGCCGGCGGACTCTCCGGCGGCGAGGAGGCCGCCCGCGCCATCATGACCACCGACACCGTGCCCAAGCAGGTGGCGGTGCACCACGGCGACAACTGGACCGTCGGCGGCATGGCCAAGGGCGCCGGCATGCTGGCGCCCTCGCTGGCAACCATGCTGGTGGTGCTGACCACCGACGCGGTCGCCGACGCCGAGGCGCTCGACGCCGCGCTGCGCCGGGCCGCGGCGCTGACCTTCGACCGCCTCGACATCGACGGCAGCTGCTCGACCAACGACACCGTGCTGCTGCTGGCCTCCGGTGCCAGCGAGATCGCGCCCAGTCAGCAGGATCTCGACCGTGCGGTCCTGTTGGCCTGCGAAGACCTGTGTGCGCAATTGCAGGCCGACGCCGAGGGCGTGACCAAGCGGATCGGCATCACCGTCGCCGGCGCCCGCACCGAGGAGGACGCCCTGATCGCGGCGCGGCTGATCGCCCGCGACAGCCTGGTCAAGACCGCGCTGTTCGGCTCCGACCCCAACTGGGGGCGGGTGCTGGCCGCGGTCGGGATGGTGCCGTTCACGGTGCAACACGACCTGATCTCGGTGTCGTTCAACGGTTCTCCGGTGTGTATCGACGGCGTGGGTGCGCCCGGCGCCCGCGAGGTGGACCTGTCCGACGCCGACATCGAGGTGCTGGTGGATCTGCACCTCGGTGACGCGCGGGCCACCGTCCGCACCACCGACCTGTCGCACGCCTACGTCGAAGAGAACTCGGCCTACAGCTCATGACCGTCAGCACCGAGACCCGCGCGCAGGTCCTCGCCGAGGCCCTGCCGTGGCTGCAGCAGCTGCACGGCAAGATCGTCGTGGTCAAGTACGGCGGCAACGCCATGACCGACGACGGCCTGAAGGCGGCGTTCGCCGCGGACATGGTGTTCCTGCGCAACTGCGGCATCCAGCCCGTCGTCGTGCACGGCGGCGGTCCGCAGATCACTGCGATGCTCAAACGCCTCGGTGTCGCAGGCGATTTCAAGGGCGGGTTCCGGGTCACCACCCCCGAGGTTCTCGACGTGGCCCGGATGGTGCTGTTCGGTCAGGTCGGCCGGGAACTGGTGAACCTCATCAACGCCTACGGCCCCTACGCCGTCGGGATCACCGGGGAGGACGCGCGGCTGTTCACCGCCGTGCGGCGCAGCGTGATGGTCGAGGGGGTGTCCACCGACATCGGTCTGGTCGGCGAC
>Ga0265293_10002088_pt1 | contig 41462 bp, 42 predicted proteins | sample Munlanlewell138R_FD_192505 | JGI IMG/M metagenome (GOLD analysis project Ga0265293, IMG submission 192505) | Leachate microbial communities from a municipal landfill in Southern Ontario, Canada - Leachate well 138R | ecosystem: Engineered > Solid waste > Landfill > Unclassified | place: Canada...
TAACACCGCTACGGATAACACTGTCACCGACGTGAATCTCCCAGCACCAAACCCACGTGAGTAACAGCCTTACACACACCCGCATCCGTTACAGATAAGTGGTAGATGTTCTCGTGCGTCGAGTCGATCAGCACCATCCCGACCACATCGTCGGGATACGTTGCGGCATAAAGGCGTTGCGACAGTCCACCGGCGGAATGGCCGACCAGGACGTAGGGCCCCGGGATCTGTGCCGCCGTCAGCAACGCACGCAGATCGGTCATGACGTCGCGCGCCGCGCGTGGCTGCGGGACCGGATCGCTTCGGCTGGGATAGAACTCGGGCCCGCCGGGGTCGACGTCGGGGTCGACCTCGCCGATGGTGCCGGGACGGTCGTAGGCGCAGACGCGGGTGAACGCGGCGACGCCCTGCTCGACCATCGTGCGCTCACCCGCCGGACGCGACAGGTCACGGCTCCAGACGTCGGCGCGGCCACCGGCACCGGATTCCAGGATCACGGTGGGACTGCCCTGGCCTCGGCACTCGAGGTAGATCGACCGCCCGCCGATGTCGACGGGGCCCGAGAAGTCTCCGGTGACCGGCGCCGCGCCCGCCGGGACGGCGGTCAGTGTGCTCGCGATACCCATCAGGGCGGCCAGCAGGAGAGCAGTGCGTGGGGAGGACAATTTCATCGCCGGCTCCTCGCCGCTGTTGATGAGATGCAGCCGTAGCTGGCATGCAGCTGTGAACTTACTCTGCGGGTCACGCTGCGGTATCGAACTCGCCGTGACCTCAACAGCATCCCTAACCACAGTGTTCCCGTTGGTAACATCGGCGCGTGCCCATCTCCCGGCGTGACGCACTGCGCTACGCCACCGCCGCGTCGGTGCTGGCGGGGCTCGGTGCGGCGGCGGGTGCCCGCCCGCCGGTGGCGACAGCGGCCGCTCCCACGCTGATCGACTACGCGATGACCCAGATCCCCGCGCAGGCCATCCGGGCCGCCGGCCATGCCGGGGTGATCAACTACGTCTCGACGTCACGGCCCGGCTCGAACTTCGGCGCCAAGCCGATCACGCTGCCGTACGCGCAATCGCTGGTATCCGCGGGCCTGGTGATCGTCAGTAACTTCCAGTACGGCAAGCCGGGCGGCACGGCACCGTCAGATTTCACCCGCGGCTTCGCCGGGGGCGTCGCCGATGCCCGCACGGGCTGGCAGCTCCACACCGCGGCCGGCGGGGGCCGCAGCGCTCCGATCTACTTCAGCGTCGACGACGATATCGACCGTGAGGCGTGGAACCGGTTGGCGCTGCCGTGGTTTCGCGGGATCAACTCGGTGCTCGGCGTACAGCGCACCGGCGTGTACGGCGGGATCAACACCTGCCAGTGGGCCACCGCCGACGGCGTCATCGGCCGCTCGCGCATCCCGGGCAAGGTGTGGGCCTGGCAGACCAGGTCGTGGTCGAAGGGTCAGATCTATCCCGGCGCCGTCCTGTATCAGCGCATCATCGACACCGCATCGAATCCGGGTCCGCTGGTCGGCGGCAGCCGGGTCGACGTCAACGACGTGCTCGCCGCCGACTGCGGCCAGTGGAACCTGCATCCCTGAGCTCTGTCAGCTGAGCAGGACCCTCGCCAGTCCGGCCAGTGCCACGTCGACGACGGCGTCCAGCCGGTCCTGCGTCGCGCCCGCGGCGGCGTCCACGGCGAGCCCCTGACCGATCGTCACGGCGAACCCGGCCAGTGCCGCCGTGTCGATATCCGGCCGGGACGCATCCTCGGCACCGCCGAGCGCGGCGGCCACGGCGTCCTCGATGGCATGCCGATACTCGGCCAGCAACAGCGGGATCCGCGCATTGTCCGGTGCGCAGGCCAGGCCGCCCTGGATGGACAGGCACCCCGGCACCGCGCCCGCGCGGACGGCGCCCGCGGTCGATCGCAGGTAGGACTCGAGGATGTCGTAGACGGTCGGCTTCGCCAGCACGGTCGCGAGCTGTGCGAAATAGGTACGCCGGTAGTGCTCAAGGGCGCGGACGAACAGCTCCTCTTTGCTGCCGAACACGTGGTACAGACTCGGCTTGTTGATCCCCATCGTCTGGGTGAGCTCGGTCATCGACGCGGCCTCGTAGCCCAGGCGCCAGAACACCTCAATGGCGCGATCAAGTGCCCCGACCTCGTCGAACGCGCGCGGCCGACCGCCGGCACCGCGTGACTCTGCGCCCATGTCCGAGATCCTACCGAACGGTACAAAACTGGTAGGGTCGGTTCACGCAACCGATCGGTACAAAACTGGAGGATCACATGTCGGCATTGACGGGCAGGACTGCGTTGGTCACGGGAGCGACCTCGGGAATCGGACTGGCCGGGGCACGCGCGCTCGCCGGGGACGGCGCGTTCGTGTTCCTCGTGGGCCGCCGCCAGGATGCCCTCGATGCCGCGGTCGCCGACCTCGGCGCCGACCGCGCCACGGCGATCCGCGCCGACGTGACCGACCAGTCCGATCTCGACCGGGTCGCCGCGACCATCGCGGACTCCGGACGCCGCCTCGACATCGTCTTCGCCAACGCGGGCATCGCCGAGTCCGCGGTGCTCGGCGACCTCACCTGGGAGCACTACACGCGGACGTTCCACACCAACGTCGGCGGGATCGTCTTCACCGTCCAGGCCGTCCTGCCGCTGCTCAGCGACGGGGCATCGGTCATCCTGTGCGGTTCCGCCGGGGATGTGAAGGCCTCACCCGGCATGAGCATCTACGCCGCCTCGAAAACCGCCATCCGGTCGCTGGCCCGCACCTGGGCCGCCGAACTGCTCGACCGTAAGATCCGCGTCAACGTCGTCGCGCCCGGTGTCACGCAGACACCGGGCCTCGCCGATCTCTTCGCCGGTGCCGACGATGCCCTCGACGGTCTGACCGCCTCGATCCCGATGCGGCGCCGCGCGCGCCCGGAGGAGATCGGCAGTGTCATCAGCTTCCTGGCCTCCGACGGCAGCACGTTCATGACGGGATCGGAGATCTACGTCGACGGCGGCGCCAGCCAGCTCTGAGATCAGCGCCGCGGCAGCGTCGTGATGTGCACGTGGTCGTAGTGGCCGTAGCCCGATCCGGCGGGACCGGACGGCGTGTAGTACGTGCCGCGCCAGATGACGTCCTGGATGCCGAAGCGCCCGGCGTTGCTCAGGAAGTAGTTCATGATCTGGTCGCCGAGCGCGATGCCCTCGGGACTCTCGGCGTTCGGAATCATGATGTCGATGGCCAGACCGTTCGGATGCCACGGCTTCGAATCGGGCCGGACGCCGCCGATGCTCGAGATCTGCGGGAACTGGGCGCTGACGGCCCGCGCAGCCATGACGGTGTTGGGCTGCAGGCCCGCCTCGTTGGCGACGCCGACGGGCAGCGCCTCCGGGAAGTCCGCGATCCCCGCGATCGGCGGCGGGGGCGGCGGTGCGAGTTCCGGCGGCGGTGCGAGCTCGGGCGGAGGCGGCATCGCGATGATCGCCGGGTCTGACGGGGGCGGTGGCGCCTGCGGCGGGTGCGGGGCCGGGATCGCGTTGTCGATCACCGCCTGCTGCTGCGGGGTCAGGGCCGCGTACTGCGCTTCGGCCTCGGCGATCTGACGCAGCAGCTCCGACCACCGGGCCTGCAGTTCGGCCTGCACGGCGGCGGCTTCCTCGGCGGCGGCGGCGGCGTCGGCGGCCGACTGTTCGGAGGCCCTGACGGCGTCGGCCGCGCGCTCGCGGGCCGACGTGAATGCCGCCATCTGATCGGCTGCCCCGGCGAACACCGTCCGTTGCAGCGACAGCTGATCGATCAGCTGCTGCGGGGACGAGGCGGTCAGCAATGCGGTCAACTGCCCGTCGCCGCGGCTCATGTAACTCATCGCCGCCATCCGGTCGATCGCGGCCTGAAAGGGTTCCAGTGCGGCGTTCGCGGCGTCCAGCGTCGCCAGGTCGGCGCGGTGGCGCTCAGCGGCGGCCGCCTCGGCCGCGAGCTTGTCGTCGGCATCGAGTTGGGCCGCGGTGACCGCCTCGCGGCTCTGCACGGCCTGCGCGGACAGATCGTTGAGTCGCGCCAGCGCATCGGCCGCCGGATCCGCATGGACGCTTCCGATCGACACCGCCAGGACCAGGGCCGCGGTCGTCGCAGCACACAGCGTTCGTCGAATCCAGTGGCGCATCCGGGTCACGCGGAGTGTCACGATCCTTGGGTCGAGGACCGCTTCGTGGCCCGGCTTTCGCTGTCTCGGCAAGGCTACGAACTGACACCGTCGATGTCTACCCGGCCCTGATGTCATCGCCGGTCGGCGCGGGCAACCACCCGGGGTTTCACCCGTTTAGGCTGGGGTAACCGGGGGCGGGATCGTCCCGCCCGTTCGGAGGAGAAGTATGCGGTTGCCGACTCGGACGATGTCCGCGCTCGTCGTCGGCGCCGCACTGCTCGTCTGCGGGTGCGAAGCGCAGGTGCACAGCAGCCCGCCGGAGGACACCCCGCAGGCGCCCGTCGTCGCCCCGCCTGCCTCACTCGCGCCACTCCCGGTCGCGCCACCCGCGGCACCGCTGGCCGGACTCGATGCCCGTATGCAGGAGGCCACCGCGGCCGCCGCCGAGTACGGCGCGCAGATCGAGACCGTGGTGCTGGACCGCACCACCGGTCAGGTGGTGTCCAACGGGGGTGGCATTCAGTTCCCGATCGCCTCGGTGGCGAAGCTGTTCATCGCCGACGATCTGTTGCTGCGGGCCGCCGAGGACGGTGCACCTCTGTCGGCGGCCGACCGCGCGTCGCTCGATTCGATGCTGAGATCCTCCGACGACGGCGCGGCGCAGACCTTCTGGGAGCGCGGCGGCCAGAACGCCATCCTGTCGCGGGTCGTGGCCAGGTACGGACTGACCGGGACGACCGCGCCCTCGAACGCGCACTGGGATGTCACGCTCAGCACCGCAAGTGATCTGGTCCGCTACTACGACATGCTGCTCGACGGCAGCGGCGGGCTACCGCGCCCGCAGGCCGACATCATCGTCGGCAACCTCGCGCGGTCCACACCGACGGGCCTCGACGGCTACCCCCAGCGCTTCGGGATCCCCGACGGGCTGTCCGGCGAACCCGTCGCGGTCAAGCAGGGCTGGTTCTGCTGTTGGGGCAGCGGCGACCAACTGCACGTGTCCACCGGGATCATCGGGCCGGAACGGCGCTACGTGATGGCGATCAGCTCGCTGGACCCGTCGGGGGATGCCGCCGCCCGCGAGCACCTCACCGAAGCGGTGGAGACGATGTTTCCCGGCGGGAAGATCTGAGCGCACCCGGGCGTCGCCCGACTGCGCGATCAACCCACAGACCGCATCGGCTCCGGCCCCGTGCACGGACTCCCGCCACCGGACGCGACCACCGATTCGGCTGATACTTTGGTTGGCGAGATGACGGCGCGACCCGCCGGCTCGCCCATCGCGCCACCTCCCCCGCAAATGGCCTGCATCGCGTGCTGTGAATATTCAGGAATAATTTCGACACCCGCAACGGCATAATCCCGGGCCCAATGCGCAACGGAATTCATCGCCCATTTCCTTGCGCCCGACTCGCGCCGATGCTCATAATGGCGCAACAACGCTGACCACAATTGAATTGAGCCCCGATTTCGGAACCACGAGCGCATGGACGTATTCTCAACCCCGCGGCGACCAAAGAAAATTCGCCCGCGGTACACGTCCAAAATCTTATGGCCCGATCTTTCGAGCTGAGTTCTATTGTTCTGACCGATGTTTTCTCCAGTCGTCAGAAAACCCCAATTTGCAGATAGTGCAGCGTTGATTACTTCGCGATGTGAAATCACTTGGCAACGTGAGCCAAGTCGGATGAATGGAGTGGTATGTCGAACGTGTCCCAACCGTCGGTCCATGGGACCGCCGATCGAAAACGCATTGCAATCGGCAGCGCCGTTGGAACAACAATCGAGAACTACGACTTCCTGCTTTATTCGACGGCCGCGGCGCTGTATTTCGGCGACGCATTCTTCCCGTCCGAGGATCCTGTGGTCGGCGTTCTCCTGAGCTTCCTGACTTTCGGTGTCGGATTCGCGGCACGTCCGCTCGGCGGCATCCTCGCCGGACACTTGGGCGACAGGTACGGCAGGAAGCCGGTTCTCGTCATGGCGCTGCTGGTCATGGGCGTCGCCACCGTCCTCATCGGTCTGCTGCCGACATACGCACAGATCGGCGTGCTCGCGCCGATCCTGCTGGGTGTCATTCGCATCCTGCAAGGAATTGCGTTCGGCGCCGAATGGGGTGGAGCGATCCTCATGACATTCGAGCATGCACCGTGGCGAAAGCGAGGCCAGTACACCGCCATTCCACAGGCCGGTGTGCCACTCGGATTGCTGCTGGCCAACCTTGCATTCCTACTTTCGGGCTCGCTGCCGGGTGATCTCGCCTGGCGCGTGCCGTTCCTGCTCTCCACCATCTTGATCGTGGTCGGCATCGTGATCCGGTTGAAGGTCGAAGAATCGCCCGAGTTCACCGAAGCCAAGGCCCAGGGAACCCTGGCCAAGCGCCCGATCGTCGAGGTCCTCCGGGACGACTGGCGTACGGTTCTGCGCATCATCGCGCTCCGGCTGGCGGAGACCGGCGGGTTCTACATCGTCGTCACCTATCTGCTGTCGTATGTGACCTCGAACGACCTCGCGACACGGACCACCGCGCTGACAGGCCTGATCATCGCCACGACGCTGGCGGTCGGCACCTGCGCACTCGTGGGCGTCATAACAGACAGACTGGGTCGTCGCATCGTCTACATCGCGGGTACGTGCCTGATGGTTGCCGCCGCCTTCCCGATCTTCCTTCTGGTCAACACCGGAACTGCCGCAATGGTGATCATCGCCTACGTCGTGGGACTCACGATCGTGCACGCGATACTCATCGGCACCCAGGGCTCATGGTTCAGCGAGTTGTTCACGACTCGCACCCGGGCCTCCGGCGCATCGCTCGGATACCAGTTGGCCGCAACGCTCGGTGGTTTCGTCCCGTTCACCGCCGGCGCACTCGCAGTCGCATTCGGCTGGGGCGGAGTCGCCCTGCTGTACCTCGTGTTCGGCGCGATCGGCCTGGTAGGTGCACTGGTGACACGCGACACCTGGGACAGCGCGGAGCGGCGCCGGGTCGAGACACTTGAGCAGAGCGAACCGCAGCCGGAGGTACGCGGATCGACTGCATGAATGCAGCGCTGACAATCCTTCTGTTGCAACAGATCTCGGAGCCTGTGCCGCCGTCATCGGCGGCACAGGCGTTCGAGTACAACGACCGACTCGTCAGCCGACACCGTCCAGAGACCCATGCACCTCCATCGACGCATCCCAGCGACCGCCTACCGGCCATGTGAATACCCTCCCCGCGATATGCAAGACAGGGGCGTCGAAATCCCCAGTTGAGCCACGCGACCGATCAGCACCGTATGTGACTATCGGCCGCATCACGAAACTTCTTGCACACCAGCACTTCTCTCGGGTAGAAGTGAAATGAACGCAGTATCAGAAAGTTCGCAACCACCCACCCGGCACAACGCCTGCGACCGGTGGCTACTGAAAGCACACGTCACTTCGCATGTTGAGCCGATCGGCGCCGCACATAGGAACGGAATATGACACTCATTGCTTGGATCGGGCTCGGCAAAATGGGTTTGCCCATGGCATCTCGACTGAAAGCTGCCGGGCATCGTGTCCGAGGCATCGAGAACTACCCGGTGGCCGCTGAACGCGCGCGAGAAGCCGGCTTCGAAGTCTCGGAATCACTGGCCGCGGCCAACGATGCCGACATCATCTTTTCGATGCTGCCGACCGCCTCCGACGTCCGCTCCGTCTACCTCGGCGCCGACGGTCTGTTCGCAACGCTCCCCCCCGGCACCATCGTGGTCGACAGTTCGACGATCGATGTCGACACCGCCCGCCTTCTCGCCGAGCAAGCGGCAGCGCATCAACTGCGGTTCCTGGATGCGCCGGTTTCCGGAGGAGTCAAGGGCGCCGAAGCCGGAATCCTCACATTCATGGTGGGCGGCGACACCGAGACACTGGAGGTGGTCAAGCCGATTCTCGAGCCGATGGCCGGTCGCGTCATCTCTGCCGGTGCCGCCGGGACCGGCCAGGCCGCCAAGATCGTGAACAACATGATCATGGGGGTCATTACCGCCGCGACATGCGAGGGTGTGCTCCTCGCACAGCGAATCGGCTTGGACCCCAGCGTCTTCTTCGAGATCGCGACCACCTCGACCTGCGACAGCTGGGTTATCCGCCGGCTCTACCCATCACCGGGAGTCGTCGACACGGCTCCCAGCTCATCCGAATACGTTGCAGGCTTCATGACCAAGCTGATGGTCAAGGACCTCGCCCTGGCTGTCGAGGCCGCCAAACTGACCGCAACTCCCGCGACAGTGACCGAAACGGCTCTGGCGGCCTTCACCACGGCCATGAACACCGGTCACGCGGAACAGGATTGCACGTCGTTGTATCTCTCGCTGTCCGAGATCGCCGACGAGATGTCGCAGAGCGACGGCGCACCCGCCCGGGCGTAGACACAGATCTGACCAGAGAACCGAAATGCGGAGGCTACCTTGGTAGCCTCCGCATTTCGGTTCTTCGATTGTCAACGTATCCGGGGTACGTCACACCATCTCGGCGGCGCCGTATCGGATGACGTCGGCGAACAGAATCTGCTGACTTCCCGCCTCAAGCAGTTTCTCGGCGGCCGCATGCCACGTGGCGTAGTGGGCGGATCCGAGATGTCCTTCTCTGAAAGCAGTCTCGTCGGTGTAGACCTCGTAGAAGTAGAATCGCGTCGGCTGCTCCACATCACGATGGATGTCGAAGCTCAGGCAGCCCGGTTCATCTCGTAGCGATGCGTTCGCATTCGCAGAGATAGCCGCAACAAACTCGTCGACCATATCGGCCCGCACGTCGACTGTGACGAACAGTGAGTACATCGGATGCTCCTTAAGATGGTGCTGTGACGGGGATCGGAGACGCCCCGGCGGGGGCCGGAACCGTTATCGCAGGTAATCCTCGTCGTCGACCTTGTCGAACCAGTCGACCGTGGTCCCCTCGACGCTGTCCTGAATCGCTATGTGAGTCATCGTTTCTGCGTCCGTGGCACCGTGCCAGTGCTTCACGCCCGCCGCCGTCCAGACCACGTCGCCCGCGTTGACCTCCTGTTTGGGTCCACCCCACTCCTGCACCCAGCCGGTGCCCGAGGTGATCACCAGGGCCTGGCCTGCCGGGTGGGAATGCCATGCGTTGCGGGCCGACGGGTGAAATGTCACCTCGCTGGCGACAGTGTTGCTGGCCTCGCTGGCTGCCAAAAGCGGCTTGATGATCGCCTCGCCCGTGAAGTTCTCCGCGGGTGCGGGACCGGCCGGCCGATCGCCGTCACGGGAGATGTTCATTGTCATTGGGTCCTCATCCTCTCATTGCGACACGTGGTGTACGGACGCATCCGGTATTCCCAATCAGCGCATGAGCTCGATCACCGCGCTGAAATCCTTGTGTGCGTTGTCTGCATTGAACTGTTCGTAGATCTCGGCAGCCAAGCTACCCAGCGGCGCCTTGGTACCGGCAGATGCCACCGCAGCCATGGCCAGACCCAGGTCCTTGTGCATCAGACCCGTGGCAAAGCCTGGCTTGAACTCACTGTTGGCGGGCGACGTGGGGACCGGCCCTGGCACCGGGCAGTTGATCTTGACCGACCAACAGTTGCTGGTGGCGCCGGTCACCACGTCGTATAGGGATTGCGCCGACAAGCCGAGCTTCTCGGCCAGCACAAACGCCTCGCCGACGGCGATCTGCTGCACACCCAGCATCATGTTGTTGCAGAGCTTGGCGGCCTGCCCGGTACCTGATTGTCCCGTGTGAATGATCTTGCCCGCCATGGGTTCCAACACGGGGCGAGCCCTTTCGACGGCCGGCTCCAGCCCCCCGACCATGAAGGCCAGAGTTCCCGCAGTGGCCCCGTTGACGCCTCCCGACACCGGTGCGTCGATCTGTTCCATACCGAACTTCATTGCGGTGCTGTTGATCTCGCGCGCATCGTCAACCGAGATCGTGGACGTATCGATGAACAGCGCCCCCGGGGTCGCAACGGGAAGCACCTCGGCGTAACAAGCCTTCACCACCGACCCGTTCGGGAGCGAGGTGATGACCACGTCTGCTCCGGCCACAGCGTCGGTCCCGGTCTCGAAGATCATGGCGCCGTTGAGCTCCGCTGCTTCTCTCGATGCCGGGACAGGATCGAAGCCGCGGACGACGTGGCCGGCAGCCAGCAGGTTCGCGGCCATCGGGCCGCCCATGTTGCCGAGACCGAGAAATGCAACTGTCGTCATCGATTGAGCCTTTCATCGCGTCCCGTCCGGGACTCAGTCGCGCTACAGATAATCATACTCTTCGTACGCGACTCCGCGAGCTGACAATCGCCGAAGAATTGGATGCTGCGTCCTCGTAGCGCTCAATTGTGGACACCTGCACCATAGCGCTTTCGCCTGGCCGAACTCCCCCGCCAGGGCAATTCGCATACTGTCCGCGCTATTCAGAATATGTTGAATCACTTGAGGTCTCAGAATCGACCTGGTTCCCGACCCGTACTTACAGCCCGCCCTGCCGACGGGAACGGTTCATCGCTGCGCGGCTACGCGCACAACGGAGCGGCACAGACGCACAACCGATCTGGCGAGGGCGCCCGCGGTGCCGGCAACGGCGGCGACCGCGACGACTCCGAGCAACAGGACAGCCAGGAACACCGCGGTCAGCAGCAGCCTCACCCTGGTATCCCGTCGGCATCGGACTCGACGCGAACATGATCTGTCACGAGAACTCCGGTGATCAAGGGTGTATGCCAGGTCAGAGCGTGCCCGCAGATCGCCGCCGCAGTCGTACTGCGGCGGCGATCTGCTTCGACGCTCAGTCCATCGTGGGGATGACGAACTCCGCGCCATCCTTGATGCCGGAGGGCCACCGAGAGGTCACGGTCTTCACCTTGGTGTAGAACTGGATCACGGCGGTGCCATTCGCATTCAAGTCACCGAACGCCGACCGCTTCCAGCCCCCGAAAGTGTGGTATGCCACCGGAACCGGGATGGGAACATTGACGCCGACCATCCCCACCTGAACACGGGAGACGAAATCGCGTGCCGCATCGCCATCTCGCGTGAAGACAGCCACCCCGTTGCCGTACTCGTGCTCAGTGGGCAGACGCAGTGCCTCGGCGTAGTCCTTGGCCCGGACGATGCAGACCACCGGACCGAAGATCTCATCGGTGTAGATCGGCATATCCGATGTCACCCGATCGAACAGGGTCGGACCGATGAAGTAGCCGCCCTGCAGGTCCTCACCGTCATACGTGAGTTCATCGGTCGCACGCTCACGACCGTCGACCGCCAGGTCGGCACCCGCTTCGAGTCCTTTCCCGATGTAGTCCCGCACGCGGTCGAGCGCCGCCTGAGTCACCAGCGGTCCGTAATCTGCCTTCGGGTCGAGGCTGTGGCCAACACGAAGCTGGCCGATACGTTCGACAAGCCGGGCGCGCAGCCGATCAGCGGTCTCGTCTCCGACCGCGACCGCCACACTGATCGCCATGCAGCGCTCGCCTGCGGACCCGTACCCCGCTCCGACGAGCGCGTCGACCGCCTGCTCCAGATCTGCATCCGGGAGCACGATCATGTGGTTCTTCGCGCCACCGAAACACTGGGCACGCTTCCCGTTCGCGGCCGCGTTCGTGTAGATGTACTGCGCGATGTCGCTGCTGCCGACGAAGCCGACGGCCTTGATGTCCGGGTGCGCGAGAATCGCGTCCACAGCTTCCTTGTCACCGTGGACGACCTGGAACAGACCTGCGGGAAGTCCTGCCTCGCTGAACAGTTCGGCAAGGCGGACCGGGACCGACGGGTCACGCTCGGAGGGTTTGAGGATCACCGCGTTACCGCAGGCAAGGGCGGGCCCGACCTGCTGCAGTGGGATCATCGCCGGGAAGTTGAACGGCGAGATCCCGGCAACCACGCCCAGCGGCTGGCGCAGGGAGTAGACATCGATACCCGGCCCTGCGCCCTCGGTGTACTCCCCTTTCATCAGATGCGGGATACCGATCGAGAACTCGATCACCTCGACGCCGCGCTGGATGTCGCCGAGTGAGTCGGCGATCGTCTTGCCGTGCTCAAGCGAGAGCAACTCCGCCAACTCGTCGACGTTGGCGTTGACCAGTTCGATGAACTTCATCATGACGCGGGCGCGCCGCTGCGGATTCCACGCCACCCACTCCTGCTGGGCGAGGACCGCGGAGGCAACGGCGGTGTTGACGTCGTCGGCGGTTGCCAGCAAGACCTGCGCCTGCACGTTTCCGGTGCTCGGATTCATGACGTCTGCAGTGCGGGTCGATTGCAGAGTCGCGCGCTTTCCATCGATGTAGTGCGGAATTTGCTTGGTCATCAACGTCCTTTCGGTTCGACGTATCCCTGGGAGGACACCTTCTGGATTGGGCCGGGCAGCTTGGCGGTCGCGGTGTGATCCGACGATTACAGCTCTACGGTGGCCAGACGCAGGTGACCGCAACACTTCCGGGGCCAGGAATCGACAGATTCGAGGTATCCGGTGCCGAAGCTCCTCAGGCGAGGGACTGCCACCGTGTAGCCCATGGACATCATGGTCTACGGATCGGTGCGTCGATGACAGAGGCAGCCCGTCTGCATATTGGCCATCTCTCCGACGATCTGTCGGTTGTTCTCGCGGCTTTCGGCGCCGAAGCTCGATAATCGGCACATCATGAAATCAGGAGAGGCTAGAACCGATGTCGAACAACACTTTCCGGGCATTTGTGGTCGAGCACAAGGACGACACCGCCGAACGGGCGGTCGCGGAATTCACCGTCGACCAACTCGGCGTCGGTGACGTCGTCATCCGGGTGGACTGGTCCGGCGTGAATTTCAAGGACGGACTCGCCAGTACGCACAAGGGAAACGTTGCCCGTCTGACGACGCTGATCCCCGGAATCGACCTCGCCGGCACCGTGGTGGAATCGGAGAGCGCCGCTTATAAACCGGGCGATCAGGTCCTCGTGCACGGCTACGATCTCGGAGTTGCACACCATGGCGGATTCAGCGAGATGGCGCGCGTGCCCTCTGAATGGATCGTTCCGCTGCCCGAGGGGCTGTCGTGCCGGGACGTGATGTCTTTGGGAACAGCCGGATTCACCGCCGCACTCAGCGTCGTCAAGTTGGAGGGCCACGGCCTGACGCCCGGTTCCGGCCCGGTGCTGGTCACCGGAGCCACCGGCGGCGTCGGAAGCGTGGCCGTGGGGATACTCGCCGCGAAGGGCTACGAGGTCGTCGCAGCAACCGGCAAGGAATCTGCCAAGCCGTGGCTGACCGAACTGGGCGCGACGGACATCATCACCCGAGATGACGCGTACGGCAATGGAAAACCGCTGCAGAAGGAGCGCTGGGCCGGTGCCGTCGATTGCGTGGGAGGCGACATTCTGGCCAACACGGTGAGCTCGCTACGTTACGGCGCAGCTGTCGCCGCCTCGGGCAACACCGGCGGCGTCAAAGTACCGACCACCGTGTTCCCCTTCATCCTTCGAGGGGTCGCCCTGCTCGGCGTGGACTCCGTGCAGTGCGACATCGCGACCCGCACCGCGATCTGGAATCGGTTGGCCACGGATCTGCGGCCGGTGGGGCTCGACAGGCTGGGGTCGTCCGAGGTGACGCTCGACGAGCTGACGACCGCGCTGGACACGATCCTTGCCGGCGGCAATCTCGGCCGCACCCTGGTGAAACTCGCCACCTAGCGAACGGGAGATGTGCCCCTGCTTGCGCAGGGGCACATCTCCCTTCGCCATCAGAGCGGACGAGCGATGGTGAGCGGCCGCAGATAGTCGAGATAGGTCTTGACGCTGTTCACGCCACCACCCCAGCCACTCATCCCGATTCCGCCGTAGGGCAGTCCGTAGGCGAAGACGTTGTGGGCATTGATCCAGCTGTTGCCGGCGTGCAGTTGGGCCGCGACCGTCTGCGCGTGACTCACGTCGGCGCTCCACACACTGTTGGCGAGCCCGTACCGGGAATCGTTGGTGATCGCGATGGCGTCATCATCGTTCTTGAACGGAACCGCAAAGCCGACGGGGCCGAAGATCTCCTCCCGCGCGCACACGTTGTCGGTGTCACCGGTCAACAGCACGGGACTCACGAAGAATCCGCCTTCGAGGCCGTCCGGCGCTACGGGCCCGCCGGAGAGCAGTGTTCGTGCGCCTGTTTCCTGTCCGCGCTGCAGGTAGTGCTGCACGCGCATCCGCTGGCCATTGCTGATGAGCGCTCCGAGCACCGTGTCGGGGTCGTTGTCGGCGCCCATGTGGACCGAGGTGAGCTTGCTGATCGCAGCGTCGACGAAGTCGTCGAAGATCGACTCCTGAATGAGCCAACGTGTTGCGGTGCAGCATGTCTGGCCGGCGTTGCGCACGATGGCCAGTGCCAGTTTCTCCGCCGTCGCCGCGATGTCCACGTCGGGCATCACGATGGCAGCACCCTTGCCACCCAGCTCCATCTTGGTGGGTACGAAGTTGCCGGCCGCTGCGATCGCGACCCGCATGCCGGTGGCAGGCGACCCTGTGAAAGAGATGTAATTGACATCGGGGTGGCCCGCCAATGCCGCCCCGGCGCTCTCGCCGAGTCCTGGGACGACGTTGATCACACCCGCGGGGATGCCGACCTCCTCAGCCAGCTTGCACAGGTACAGGCAACTCATCGGAGCCAGCTCCGGCGCCTTCACCACCACCGTGTTGCCGCCGGCCAGCGCGGGCGCCGTCCCCCAGACCATCAGGCTCCCGGGTGCATTCCACGGAATGATGAAACCGCACACGCCCCGTGGCAGATAACGCTGCTCGGCCTCGATGCCGCGCACTGCCACCAGTTCACGTGGGTCAACATGGTCGGCGACGTCTGCGAAGTACCGGATGCCTTCGACCGAGAACAGCACATCGAATTCCAGGGCTTCGGCGAGTGGTTTGCCGATGTCGCGGGATTCGATGGCTGCCAGCGTGTCCTGGTCTCGTTCGATCGCGTCGGCCCAGCGGTGCAGCAGCGTGGCACGTTCGCGGGTCGACAGCGCAGCCCAGCTGGGAAATGCCTGCCTGGCTGCCTGGACGGCCGCGTCGATATCGTCCCCGTCACCCGACGAGATTGTCGCGAGCAGCTTGCCCGTGGAGGGGCGCAGAACCTCAATTGTGTTGCCGTGCTTGCCCGACGTCCATTGGCCGTCTACGTAGAACGGCACCGGGTCCTGTCCCAGAAAGGCATCGGCTGCGGATGTCGGACAGGTCATTCTCGGGCTCCTCGCTCTCAGCACACGGTTACCTGCGTCACTGTAGCCACCCGAATCCCGGATTTACACGGTGCCGCGACAATTCGAATTTCTTCATGAATTCTGCTGTTGGATATGTGAATACGATGCATTTTCGAGCAGGTATCGCCGCCGGCAGCAACGCGCTTTCTTGCACTCGAAGGCATGCCGCACCCGCCCCGGGAGATCAGTCGACGAGTGCGCGGGCCATATCCCGCGGGGTTGCAACCGTGTGCCGGTTGACAAGTCGGGGTTGGACGATAACCCGCTGATGAGCCCTCTTGGGATTGTCGATGCGCTCCAACAACATGGCCACGCCATGTTCGGCCATCACCGCGACGTCGCAGTTGATGGTGGTCAGATCAAAGCCGCCCCAGCTGGCCACCGGTGAATCGTCGAAACCGATCAGACTCAGATCCTCGGGTACGTGCAGTCCCATCGCCGTCGCACGGCCATGTGCACCGAGCGCGATCACATCGTTGCCACAGAAGATGGCCGTGATGTCGGGATGATCCTTGAGGAGACGTTCCGCTTCTTCGTATCCGGTGCTGTAACTGTATGGCCCGTGCCGGATCGCGTCACCGGCGATCGGGATACCACGGCTGGTGAGGACTGCGAGGAAACCTGCTTCGCGGTCACGGCCGGTGTTGGTGTTCCGGGGACCGCAGATGGCCCCGACCTTGCGATGACCCGCGTCGAGCAGCGCCGCCGCCGCCAACCGCCCGCCGTAGTAGTTGTCCATCGTGCACGAGTCCGCTTCGACCTCGTCCATGGATCGATGCACCAGGACCATCGGCATGCCTTGTCTGGTGAGCTCACGGGGGATGGTCGACTCGAGACAACTACTGGTGAAGACGACGCCGCCGATCTGCTTGTCGATCAGGCGCCGCAGCAGCAGGGTGTCGTCGACTTTCTCGGTGAACAGGATCGTGCTGTAGCCGGCCGCGTTGAACTCCCGCTGCATCGGCGCCACGAGATGTGGGTAGAACGGGCTGTCCCAGTCGGTCGACACGATCGCGATCTGTTCCGCCCGCATGGACATCGGCGGCTTGGTCTGCGGGTGTGGTGTGTAGCCGAGTTCACGGGCCGCGTCGAGGACGCGTTGCCGGGTGTCGTTGGACACGAACGCGTAACCGCGGAGGGCCCTGGAAACCGTTGGTTGCGATACCCCCGCCAGGCGCGCCACGTCCCATCCGGTAACGGCGGCGCGATCGGGCTGTGAATCGGTCATCGGTGACCTCAGTTCTGTAAACCGCGGAGCGTGCTCCTGCGGATCCGAATTCGTCCTAGCTTAAGCCGGACTCGCGTCCGACGTCAGAATCTCCGCCAGACATCAAGTGCCCCTTGCGGTTACTCCGAAGCGCGACTCGCCTTCACCGGAGCCGGCGTCCGCCACCCGGCATGATCTGCCGGCCGTCGCCGTGTCCGACAGGCGCCGCGAGATACCGTCAACGCGCCCGTCCAGATACCGCGACGTCACCGGCATTTGGCATGCGGTGCCGATTGGCGGGCAACTCCGGACGCGGCCTTGTCCGACCTCATCGGCCGGCAATCGACCTTGCGACCCATCAGGGATGGTATCGACAGCATCGCATCTCCTTGCGGACACACCACCGAACGGCCCGGCGCGAGCGCACCCGCGACCCCTGTCAGTGATTGTGGCCAGGGTAACACTCTGCGGGGATGATGATTTGGGACACCGGTCGCCACCGCCGTGCGATGAGCATCCCGGGCCGGCTATTCAGAATTATTCAACTGGGTATTCCGAATTTCGTGTCGTTATGTGAGTACCGCTGCTTTCGTTCGGATATCGGCGGGTTCTCAGGATCAATTGTGCCGAAACACTCTCGCCCCGACGTAATCTCGGGTAAGTGTTGGGTTCACGCACCGATCCCGTGAGCCGCGTCGGAATAGCGAAATCCACACGAATGCCGTTCACCCTCCTTAGTGTCCGAGAAGGTAATGCGAATTACGAGTCGTCAACACCGCGTCTGTGAAACGGCTCTGCGCCGACGAACACCGTCACCGTCGAGAAGGGGCCGACCGTATCGTCCTGCCGTCGCTCCCCGCACCGACGCGCGGTGTCCACGCCGAGCGCATCGGAAGAACGGCTGAGGTGGCGATTTCCTCGGTAGCACCACGCCGCAGCGTGGCGAACAGCCCCGATGAGCACTCCGTGGGCAGCCTGCCGCCCCTTGGCGTCGTGCCGCTCCGAATGCACGCCCAAGTCGTCACCCGCGATCGGTACGGCGATCCTGCGACCGCGATACGACATCAACTCGTCGATACGCCGACCCTCGGTGACGACGAGGTACTGCTGGCCGTCATGGCCGCCGGTGTCGACCACACGTGCGTGTGGTCGGCCCAGGGGCCTCCGGTAGATCAGCTCCACACCCGGCGACATCCCGACGATGGCGACACCGGTTTCCACATCCCGGGCAGCGATGCCTCGGGCATCGTGTACGCAGTCGGCGACGAAGTCGACAGCGTCGGTATCGGTGATCATGTGGTGGTGCATCCGGGTCAGTGGAATCCGGACGATCCGTGGGTGCTGAAGGGCTCTGACGAGATGTTGGCCCCCAGCGCACGTATCTGGGGCTACGACACGAGCTTCGGAGCCCTTGCCCAATTCGCCAGGGTCCAACAGCATCAGGTTCTGCCGAAGGCCCCGCACTTGACGTGGGAAGAGGCGGCAGCCTCGACCGCAGCGGGCTCTGCTGCCTACCGAATGTTGTTCGGATGGCCCGGAAACGCCGCCGTCGAGAACGATGTGGTATTGATCTGGGGCGGTACCGACGGAGTCGCCGGTCAGGCTGTTCAGCTGGCGCGGCTGGCCGGAGCCGTACCGATCACTGCGGTCTCCAGCCCTGACCAAGGGGCGTTCAGCCTTGCGTGCGGCGCGGAAAGTTACGTGGAGATGCGGGAGTTCGGCCACTGGGGTACTCCACCACCGGCCACGGACACGAGGGCCCGGCAGAGGTGGCTCCACGAGGTCGGCAGATTCTCCCAGGCGGTACGGCGCGCATCCGGGGCGAACGCCGACCCCGCCATCGTGCTCGAACACCTCGGTACGCCTACGATTCCGACCAGCACGTTTGTCTGCCGAACAGGCGGCATGATAGCTGTCAATTGCAGTACAACGGATTTCGACGCCGTCGTCGATCTCCGTCATCATTGGACCCCGCAGAAGCGCTTGCAGGGTTCGCGCGGCGCGAATGACACCCAGGCGATCGCGTACAACACCCTGATGCTGGAAGGGAAGCTCGATCCGTTTCTCGGCTCGGTGGCACCGTTCTCGGAGGCACCGCAATTGGTGAGCTCCATGGCCCACGGTACTGGGGCATTCGGCAACGCGACCGTGTTGGTAGGTGCAGCCACGCCAGGCCTGGGTCTGTACGTTTAGCGAAGAGACAGAGAGGATTCGATGAACGGCTCCGTCGATCAGGGTAGCGATTCCGGACTACTTGTCGAGCAGGTCGGCCCCCAGCTGACAATCACGTTCGATCGTCCGGCACATCACAATGCAATGACCTCACGCATGTACGACGCCCTGTTCGACGCATGCGATCGGGCTGACGAGGACGACACCATCCGCATCATGGTGCTCCGCGGCGCCGGCGGTCGATCGTTCGTTTCCGGATCGGATATCTCGTCGTTCACCGACTTCGGTGGACCCGACGATGCCGTGACGTTCGAGCGGCGGATGTCCGCGACCATCGTCCGGTTGAGCAGGGTCGAGATACCTGTTGTCGCGGCAATCGACGGATTCTGCCTCGGAGCCGGTCTGGCTATCGCGATGGCCTGCGACATCCGCATCGCATCGCCGTGCTCACGTTTCGGCGTCCCGATCGCCCGGACGCTCGGCAACACCCTGTCGGCGGAGGTTTTCGCCTTGGCCCTCAGGCATTTCGGGCACAGCCGGACGACGGACATGGTCCTCAACGCCCGCTTCTTCGATGCCGCCGAGATGCAGCAGTGCGGATTCGTATCCTTGGTGTCCGACGAGGTCGCGGACGCGACGGCGACGACGGTGGAGCGGATCCTCGGTCATGCTCCACTCACGCTGTGGGCAGCCAAGGAACTGCTGCGGCGCCTCCATTCCAGTGCGCCCATCCCTGATGACACCGATGTGTTACGACGCGTGTACGGTTCGGCGGACTTCACTCATGGGGTTCGCGCCTTTCTCGAGAAGACGCCTCGGGTCTGGACCGGTAACTGACGCACGCACGCGCACCACGTATCTCATGGAGTGCTTCGCGGCTGGGCATTGCGACCCGATTCGACGTCGAACAGGGCCTTGGCCATGACCGCGACATGCAACGAGGTTCGCATGTAAGGATCGTCGAGGCTCACACCGAGGATGGACTCGATCTTGGCGAGCCGCTCGTAGAGAACCGGACGGGACAGCAGCAGCGATTTCGCCGCAGCTGCCTTACCTCCTGGAGCCTCCAGGAATCCCGCCAACAGATCGAGCAGATTCGTCCCGCGCTCGACGTCGTACGCGATGAGCGGTCCGAGTTCGCGCTGGGCAAAGAGCCGCAGGCGCTCGTCGTCACGCAGGAGATGGATCAAACCCGATAGGTGCACGTCGGCGAGAGTGGTCCAGGCTCGCGGGTCGTCGGGATCGGTGGCGGCGAGGATGTTCTTGGCGTCGGCTAGCGTGCGGTGGACGTCCTCGAGGCGGTACACCACCTCTCCTCTGGAGATGGTCACGTTAAGTGACCGTCGGAGCTCCCGTACAAGCGAGCCCATCGCAGACTCCGCGGACAATCTCGACGGATTGCTCATCAACGCGATCACATGATCGGTCTCCAGACCGACGAGCATCGACATCTGCAGTGTCCTGGCCGCTTTCGACAGTGTCGAGGCCAGGTCCGTCAACGACCAACCCTTGCGGTCCTCGGTACCCAGCTGTTGACGGACCGCGACGGCAAAGTAACTGCGTTCGCGGACAGGGAAACTCACGGCTTCGCAGCGAACTACCAGCTCTGGCGTGATCCGGACTGCTCGGAGGTCGGATATCAGGCCGGAGTGGGCACTCCTTTCCACGCTATCGCGGGCCCGCGATCGCATCTGGTGCAGAGACAAGGCTGCAGCGGCTCTTTCGACAAGCACATGGATACGGCGGGTGGGGACGCTGTCGGTGATGATCACCAGGCGGCCCCAGTCGTCTCCTCGGGAACCGACCACGGTGGTGAGCCAACCAGACGGCCTGTCGTAGCCGGTCCGGCCCGCCAGTCCCACCCTCCGAGAACGGCGCGGCCAGTCTGCGAGAACGTCATTCGGATCGCGTCCCGCCAGTTCGTAGCCGATGACCTGATGGCGGGCCGATTCCAGGACGACGGGCAGACTGGCGATCTGAGCTACCGCCGCCAGGATCTCATCCGGCCCCGCGGCCTCTACATCCAATCGCGTGAACGTTTCGTGGATCTGTTCTGTTGCCCGCAGATCCTGCACCTGCGAATCGAGAATACGGGCCCCCACCTCCTCGACAACTGCGGCAAAGCGCACGACCTTGTGCAACGCGACCAGGACCAACCCGGCCGATCGGCATCCCTCGACCAACGCGGCCGGAATCTGTTCCCACCGGCGCCCGAGCTCGACGAACAGACCGGCGACACCCGCGGCCGCCAACGACTGCACGTAGCTGTTCATGGCTGCGGGATCTTCGGACAGGACGATTCCGGTGATGATGACGATCTCGCCACCGCGCAAGAGGTGGGCGATGTCGGCCACCTCCGCCGGATGAACCCACCGGACGTGACGGTCGAGTTCGCCGGCGCCGGTGAGGACCTCGGGATCTGCCGAAGCGAGAACCGGTGTCGCGAGGACCTCGCGAACTGTCGGCAGCACCTACACCCCCTCCGCCGAGCACACGCCCCGAGTATCCCCGGTATCGCAGCGGTTCACGCCTCGCGCCGAGTCACGCACAGTCGTGCGACGCTGCAGGTCCCTCCGGATAGCGCTGGCACACACCATCTCAGCCGAGTTTGTCCTTGATCTCCTCAGCGGCGGCTAGGACAACCGCCGCGGTGCGCTGCAACTGGGGTTCGGTGTAGTGATGCTCTAGTCCTGCAACAGATATCGCGCACATCGGAATGCCGCTTCGGTTGTAGACGACGGCACCGAGCGACGCTACGCCCTGGGTGATTCCCTCCACGTTCAGGGCCCAGCCGCGCTGTCTGATCACTGCGACCGTTTCCCGGATCTCGTCGGCGGTTCGCTCCCCGCGCAGGGTGTGCCAATCGGCGTTGGTGGCGAGGTACTGGTCGATCTCGGCATCGCTCATGGCACTCATGAGCGCCTGGGGGGCCGCCCCGACGTGCATCGGCAACCACTCGCCGGTGGCCCACGACACGACGTCGACGTCCGGACCCGGCAATCGCGACAGGCACCGTGCCCCCCAATCCTCGCGTACAGCAAGCAGAACACTCTGTCGCGTCTCATCGCGAAGGTTGGCCAGCGTCGACTCCGCAACCCTGATGATGGGCATCCCGTTGCGCACCGCCGAGCCGTACTGGAGCAATTTCATTCCGAGGTGGTAGCGGCCAGTGGAGCCGTCCCTGTCGAGCAACCCGCTCTGTTCGAGGGATGTCAGGAGCCGGAAGGCGGTACTTCGGTTGGTGCCGATCACATCGGCTACCTGGGTCGGGGTCAGGCCGTCGGCCACGGGTACGAGGGAGTCGAGCACCTTGACCGCCTTCTCGATGACCGCAATCCGGGAGCCTGCCGACCGCCCCTCCGGTTTTTCTGCGCCTGGCATCGGAGCTCCCTCCTGTCTGATGGGTGACGTAGGTACCGCGCCCGTCACACTGTATCTCGTAATACGAGATACAGTTCACCGGCGTCCTCGTGCCCGCCCGTCGCCTCCACTCAGGAGCGTTGAACCTCCTCGGCAGTGGCGCCGGTCTCCGATGACGAGGGTGCCACGTCGCCCATGTCGTCATCGAGGTTCTCCTGCGCGGTCTCCCTGAGCAGAAGTACCGCGACACCGCTGACGATCGCCACGCCGATGATGTAGACGGAGATGAACGTCGTCGAACCGGTGGCTGCGATGATCGCGGTCGCCACCATCGGGGCGATCGCGCCGCCGAGTACCGAACCGGTGTGGTAGCAGAGCGAGGCGCCCGTATAGCGAACCTTGGCGGGGAAGGCTTCGGCGAGCATCGCACCCAATACCCCGACCATCGGGAAGGTGATGACCTGCATGACGCACAGCGCCACCATGATCAGGGGAATGGAAGCGGTGTTGATGAGCCCGAAATAGGGGAAGGCCCAGGCGATCTGCCCAAAAGCAGCTACCAGGAACACGTTTCGGCGGCCGAATCGGTCCGAGTACGCCGACGCGACCAGTAGTGCGACTCCGCCGAGGGCTGCCCCGAGCAGGACCCCGGTGAGCAGTGCGCCGCGGTCGACGCCGAGTTGCTGAGTGCCGTAGGAGAGGGTGAATGCCAGACCGATCCAGCCGACGGCGCTGCTGGAGACCACAGCGAGGCTTCCGAGCAGGAGGGTCACCGGCTTCGTGCGAAACACTTCGACCAGCGGAACGCGAACCTCGGCGCCTGCCCCCTTCATCCGGGCGAACGACGGGCTCTCGTGGACCGCGAGCCGAATGTAGAGGCCGATGGCGACCAGCACGGCACTGAGCAGGAACGGAACCCGCCAGCCCCAGGAGAAGAACTGCTCGTCGGTCAACGTGGTCGTCATCAGGATCAGCACACCGTTGGCGAGGACCGTGCCGGCAGGCAGACCCACCTGCGGCCAGCTGCCGTAGTAGCCGCGTTTGCCCTTGGGCGCGTGCTCCACGGACATCAGGACCGCACCGGCCCACTCGCCGCTGACCGCGAAGCCTTGCAGCAGGCGAAAAGTCGACAACAGGATGGGCGCCGCGATCCCGAGCGCGGCATAGGTCGGAAGTAGACCGATTCCGACAGTTGCACCGCCCATGAGAAGCAGGGTGAAGATCAGGACCTTCTTCCTGCCGATCCGGTCACCGAGGTGACCGAACACGGCAGCGCCGATCGGGCGTACGAAGAATCCCAGCGCGAGAGTGGCGAACGCAGCGAAAGTTCCTGCGGTGACGTCGTACTCGGGAAAGAAGGCGGGGCCGAAGACCAAGGCCGCCGCCGAGGCGTAGATGAAATAGTCGTACCACTCGACGGTGCTCCCGATGGCGGACGCGAGTGCGACCCGCCGGATCGACGAGGGGCCCGCAGCTGCGCGGTCGTGTGTGGCCATATTGCCTCCTGGATATCGTCGGTCTTGAGCCAGGTCGGCCGTGTCGCGGCCGCCCTGGTGACATGTATTCAGCTGGATAGCAGTGTGATTCGGCAGTGCGGAGTGGACATCCGACGCCTCACCACCGTTCTGGACATCTCGTTATTCGAGATAGTAATTCGTATTGCGAACAGCGTATCGAAAGGTCGGTGTGATGGCAAGCACATTGCGCCACAGGCGATGCCCGGGATGCCGCAGACCGGCCTACCTCCGGGGACGACGGGGTGGTCTGTTGACGTTTTACGTTGTCCGATCTAGCTTTTCGGCATGACGACATTTGTTCTGGTGCACGGCGGCGGCCACGGAGGCTGGTGCTATCAACGAGTTGCGCGGCGACTCGAGGCCGCCGGCCACACGGTCTACGCACCGTCGCTGACGGGTTCCGGCGATCGTGCGCATCTGCTCAGTGCCGACGTCGACCTGGACATGCACGTCACCGAAGTAGCGAATCTTCTTTACTTCGAAGATCTCCGCGATGTCATCCTGGTGGGCCACAGCATCGGCGGCATGGTGGCTACCGGGGCCGCTGACCGCGCCGGCGATCGAGTCGGGAAGATCGTGTATCTCGATGCGCCACAAGGTCGGACAGGCTCCGAAGCACTGCCGATGTTCGATCTGCGCGCCGGAAGTGAGGTCGTGGACGGCGTCGAGCTCATTCTGCTGCCGAGTGCCGACCTGCTCGGGTTCTTCGGAGTCACCGATCCTGACGATGTCGCCTGGGCCCTACCGCGGCTGACACCCCACCCCTGGAAGTGCTTCGACCAGGAGCTCACGCTTCGCGACGATCGGGCGGTCGCGGCGATCCCGAGCTACCTCGTCGTCGCCACCGACAGCGTCGGGCTCGGCGTGCATCCCGCGGATCGCCTGCAGGCTGCGAGATCCGCGGGACGGCTGTGGGAGATCGCCGGCGGGCACGACCTGATGATCACCGCACCCGCGGCCGTCGCCGAAGCACTGGAAGCGGTTGCGGCAGAACAGCTCACCCAGAACGCCGAGAACTAGGTCGGCCAGATGTCACAGGCAGACGGTTCACCGGCGTCGAAATCGGCGACACGGCTGAGGAACATGCGCCGGAGCTGAAGGATGGCTCGGTCCGACCTGCCCAGGTTCTGCGCGCTCGTGTCGTCGATACGGCGCATCCCCTGCTGCGTGAGCGCGTCCTCGATGCCCTGTAGCTTGGGGTGGTCGACGAAGTCGATCAGCCTCTTCTCACCGCGCAGGATCTGCGCGGCGCAGTCCTCGGTCAGGGGGTATTTCGCCGCGACCTCTTCGAGTTCCCGCTGAGTCTGTCGCCACTCACGGGCACCCCGCTCGTCGGTATGGATCGACGAGATCCCGAAGCCCCTGTGGGTTTCGTCGTCGATGGGTACGCGCCAGTAGAAGTTCTCCAGCGTTCCGATGCGCATATGGATGATCAGGTGCATCACGTTCGGGAACAGGACCGTGACGCGGGCGTGCAGCCCCTCGTCGTCGACTTGTTCGACCCTGATACCGAAATCCAGCCGCTCCACGGTGAAGTCACGGACGATAGCGGCGTCGCCGGAGAATCCGGTGCGCGTCAGGTCGGGGCTGGCGGAGAGCGCATGCGTGTAGGGCACGTGCGCCAGGTCCATCGAGTTCTCGTGATTGAGGTACCAATTGCAGTATCGGCGGTAGACCTCGGATTCGAGGATGGGGGCGGATGCGATGTCGAGCCCATGAGCTCGCGAGTACGCTGCGATGTCCGGGAACTCCGGCGCGGGCCCCTGGCCGAGGTATACGAAGATCAACCCGAATTCTTCACGGACCGGCCGTGTTCCGATGGTGACCCGCTCGATGAGAGCCGGAGTTTGCAGCGGGGCCTCGACGCAGCGCCCGTCGGAGCCGAACTTCCAGCCGTGGAACTGGCAGCGAATCGCATCGCCCTCGACATTGCCGATCGACAGCTTGGTGAGTCGATGCGGGCACAAGGCGTCCATCACGACGGGCCGCCCGCTCTCCCCCCGGAACAACGTGAGTTCCTCGCTCATGATCGTGATCGGCTGTGCCCGACCGACTTCCAGGTCCACCGAGCGAGCGATGGGCTGCCAGAAGCTGCGCAGGTAGCGCCCGGCGGGAGTGCCCGGTCCGGTCTCGAACGGGGTCAGCGTCCTCGCCCGCTCTGCCACGGGCTCCGGCGGTAGAAGTGTGGTCACGACAGATTGCCTTTCCTTGGTTCGACGGTGGTCAGACACCGGCGTCGGTGTCGTACAGCGCCTGGTTGATGAACATGCCGCGGTCGAGGAAGTCGGGACGCGGCGCGCCGAACACGTCGATCCGCTGGTTGGCCCCGGTCCCGATCGGTCGACTCGTGTGGACGTTGCCCGCGGGGATGATCGTGATCGAAGGACTCGTCACGTGCACGTGCTCGTCGGCACGCCAATCGGCGAGCCGCGCGGTCCATGGGCGCCGGACGTGATGGACGTACTCACCCTCGAGCGTCACGCTGGCCTGCTCGTAGTCGGCATGGCTGTGCGGCTTATCTGTAACGGATGCGGGTGTGTGTAAGGCTGTTACTCACGTGGGTTTGGTGCTGGGAGATTCACGTCGGTGACAGTGTTATCCGTAGCGGTGTTACCGACGTGCGAGGCCGAGATGATCTGCCCGGCCGGGCCGGAATGTTCATTGTTCGGATAAGTGTCGCGTCGTTTCTCAGAACGGTGGTTCGTCTGAGCTGGTCGACCAGGGGTCAGTGGGTGTTGGAACCGCGGCGTCGGGCAGGGGGATGTTGGCCACGACGTAGAGATTGAGGATGTCGTCGCGGTCGATGAACATGATCTGACTGCGTTTGGAGGCGTCCAGGGCATTGCCGAGCCAGTTGCGGGCGGCTTTGGTGATTTCGCCGCCGGCGACGATGAACGCGTGGTCGACGAGGACGCGTTTGTTGTGTTCGGGGTCGAAGATCTCATGGGCCAGCATCATCAGTGCTTGGTTGTGGATTTCGGCGATGTTGGCGTTACCGGTCTTGGTCACCCCGGAGGAGTCGAGTTTGCCTTTCTTGACTTGGATTCCGAAGTAGAGCCGGTGCTGGGTGGGCAGGGTGTAGCGCATCCAGATGTCCTTGCCGTATTCGAGGGCCTTGTCCTTGTGCCCGGCGGCGGTGATGCGGTGGAAACCTAGTTGGCGAAACAACGGGAGGAGGACCTCTTCGATGAGGTTGTCCTCGCTGCAGCGGTCGAGGTAAGCGGATAGGTTGGTGCGTCGTTGGTTTTCGGCTGTGGTGAATGGCCGGTGGGGGTTGGCCTGCAGGAGGGTGACGGTGTCGCTGCCGAGGTGGCGCAGGTAGCAGTGGCGGTCTTCGCCGTAGAAGGCATCGAATCCTTCTCGGGTGAGGATTTCGTTGAGCTGTGCGAGTGCCTGGGGTCGGTCGGCGCCCTCGTTGAGGGCATCGCGCGGGTCCATGAGTTGGTCGATGACGCGGCAGAACGTCTGTGGCGGCTGTCCTGGTCCGTCGTGGGGCTCGTCGAGGATGGATTCGATGACGTCGGCGACCCACCGTTGGCGGGTCGAGCCGTCGTGCACCCACTCGGTGTCGAGATCGGCGAAGAATTCGGTGATGTAGCTGCTGGATCGGTAGGGGAAGTACTTGGGTGTCTCACCGAACCCCGGATTGTCCGAGCCGGGGTTCCCGCAGATCAGATCGGCCAATGCCGCGGCATTTCGTCGTTTGAACTTCACGGTGTTCCTCGTTGCGGGTTGGTGATGGTTCGGAGTCGGTGCAGTTCGCCGTGGGCGGTGGCCAGTTCCTGCTGGAGTTGCTTGATTTGGGACTTGAGTGCGGTGATGTCGGCGTCGTAGTGGTGTTTCTGGCTGCGCAGTTGGTCGCGCAGTGCGGCGGTGATGCTGCTATGCCCGGTGGCCGTATCGGCCGGAGGTTCCGCTGATCGCGGCGGGGCTGTGGTGGCCGCGGCCCGGATCTCCTGTTCGAGGTCGGGATGGTTGTAGATGGTCTTGCGGGCGACGTGGGCGTAGTTGGCCACGGCGTTGATGTTGATCGGTAGACCCTTTTTCTTCATGTCGCGCAGTGCTTTTCGGATCTTGGCGCGGGTTTCGGCTTTGCGTCTCTTGGTGCTGGCGAGCAGACCTTCGGTGGATCGTGGGGTCACGGCTCTCCGGTGGCGGGTCGACGGGCTTTGTCGAGGGCGGATTGGTGAGCCCCGCGGGTCTGGATCTGTAGCAAAGGCAACCGTTTAGCGGTGCCCGCACCGGCGATCGCACCAACGTCTTCAGCAGTGGTGAGTCGGTCGAGGATCGCGTGTAGGGAGGCGATCTCGCGGCGGCGTTCGATGATCCAGATGTTGTCGTCCCCGAGTTCACGTCCGGATCGTTGTCGGTATTGGTCCCTTCGCTGGGTGATCAGGGTTTCGGTGGCGGCGAGTTGGCGGCGCAGCTCGTCGAGGTGGGTGGCGTCGGTGGCGAAGTGCCCGCAGGACAGACATGCGTTGCCCTTGTCGCAGGATTTCAGCGGTGGCAGCAGACACACCCCGTTGGGCAACACCCGGTCTGTGCGTGCGGAGAGTTGGGTCATCTCGTAGATGTCGTGCGGGGTGATGTCGATGTTGGCGCCGTGCGCCCCGATCTTCTTGTGCTTGAGGAACTCCGCTTCGGCGGTGGCGGCCAGTGTGGCCGCGTAGCGGGCGGTCATCTCCGGACTCTTGTGGCCGAGGTAGCGCTGTACGACGTGGAAGGGAACGCCGTCGTTGAGTAGTTCGGTGGCTCGGGTGTGGCGCAGCCGGTGGGTTTGGGTGAATTTCAGCCGATGCCCTGCGCTGTCGGTGAGGTCGTGGCAGCTGTCGAGTTTGTCGAGCATCGCCCGGTAGGTGGTGTAGGAGCGGGGGCGTTGGCCACGATGCTGATTTTTGATGCCGAGGAACAAGTATTTCGGTTGCAGCGCAGGGTATGTGGCGGCCAGCCAGGCCTGCTGTTCGGTGATGATGTCGACGATGGCCTGCTCGGCCAGGATGGTGGGAATTACCCCGTCGACTTTGGTTTGTTGATACCGAAGTCGTGCGACGAACGCCCCGCTATCGGCTTCAGCACCCGTATCGGTGGGGCGGTCTTGGCCGGGGATGGCTTCCAGCGGGTCGTAGTCCAGCATCAGGATCTCGGAGGCCCGCCGCCCGGTCAGGGCTTGCAGCAGCCAGATTCGGGCGGCTTGGGGATCACCGAGACCGGGCACAACGGTGACGGTCCCGTCAGGTCGGGTCAGGACGACCTTCTGTTTCGGGTCGGCGGCCAGCACGTCGAGGTAGGCGAGCATGCGTTGCAGGTCGGCGGTGGAGTACCAGGTCAGGTCGCGTTCCCGGCGCCGATGTCGGGGGGCGTGGATCGGAGCCCACAACGCCGTGTGGGTCAGCGTGGCCTCGCACCACCGGGGGTTGCCGGTGCCGGTGGCGGCCTCGGCGGCGTGGTCGTGCATGAACGTGTAGAACGACTGGGTTTCGCTCTGCAGGCTGGCCACCGTGTAGGCGGTCAAGCGTTCGGATTGGGTGGCCGCGTCGGGGGATCGCAGATAGTCCAGGTAGTCGAGGAACGCTGCCCGTAGTTCCTCAGGGTCGGTGCTGATCAGCGGGTCGTGCAGATAGTTGTGGTCGCGGGCGAAGCGGCCCAGCTGCGATCCGACGTTGCGGGCGCGGCCGACGACCGACGACCAGGTGAGCAGATCGAAGGTCAGTGCGCTGCGCAGCCAGAACCGCAGTCCTTCACGCAGCCAGGCGGGTTCGATGCCGCGCAGCCGGACCGTTTGGTCGTGGTGGGGTTCGTGGGGTCGTTGCGGGATGCGGGGATCGGCGCGGAGATCCCAGATGTCGTGACTCCACCAGGGGGCGTCGGTGCAGCGCACCGCCACCGAGAGGTGCAGGTGCTCGATCAGGTGACGGATGTTGCGCCGTGAACCGGCCGACGGTAACCGGTTGTTGCGGCGCTGGAAAGCGAGGGCGGCCTGGCGTTCCAGTTCGGTGGGATCGAGCTCGGCGATGCTGACCGGCGAGTGCCCGGTGCGCCCCTGGTGCTCGGCGACCGCACTCGGAAGGGTCCGCACGAACCACGCCAGCAGGGACGGTTCGATTCGCCGCAGTTGCTGATCCCAGCACAACCACACCCACCAGGCGATCTCCTGGGCGAAACGTGGTGGGGCGGCGGGGGTGAAGTCGTGCTCGGCGGTGGCCCGGTTGCCGCGCAGATAGAACTGGTTGCGCAGAAACACCTGGTCGTAGGGGGCGGCGTAGATCGGATAGATGGGCCGGCGCCACGGTTCGGGAACTCGGGCCCATTGCGCATCCCACGATCCGAGCCCGGCCAACGGCGACGGCTCGTGTCCCGCGGTGGGTGGCTCAGTGGGGGTCGTCATGATGCAGGCCTTTCCATCCGGCGACGTAGTTGCGCCACTGGGCCACGGTGCGCATCTCGGCGTCCTCGGTGACCCACCCGTAGGTCGAGAGGGTCGTTTGGATGTCGGCGTGCCCGAGGCGGCGCATCACCACGTGCGGGGGCGCCCCGGAAAGCAGCAGTGCGGTGGCGTGGGTGTGGCGCAGCCAGTGCGGTGTCCAGCCGCCGGGGAGCGACCCTTGGGAGCGTCGGGTCAGGGAATCGACTTTGGCGTAGACGGTTTCGGCGCGCATTGGTGCGAAGCGTTGCCCGGCGACGAGGTTGACGAACACGAAGTGGGTGTCCAGGTCCGGCACCGCGAGATCGGCGCCGTGGTCGACCAGATGCCACACATACGACGAATACAGCGCTTCCAGATCGTCGCCGATGTAGATGCGGCGTCCGCGCAGAGTCTTGCCCCGCGCCCCGCGGGGATGATCCTGACGTCCGGCCACCTCGATGTAGGGGGTGGCGCCGGTGCCGAGGTGAAAATCGTGGTGGCGCAGCGACAAGGCTTCACCGAGGCGCATTCCGGTCTCGGCCAGCGTGGCGAACAGCAACCGGTCCCGCAGTCCCGAGGCCGGTCCCGACCACACGTGGCCGTCCTGGGTGGCGCAGCCATCGAGGATTGCACTGACCTGGGCGGGCAGCAGGACCGGGGTAGCGGCGAGGTTGCCGCGGCGGACCCGGTAGACCGGACGCTCTTTGGGCCGGGGCGGGCCCACTCCGGCTAGCATCGGAATGTAGCGGGAACGGCCACGGGCGCCGCGGCTGGTGAACAGTCGCTGATACGGGCCGGCCAACCCGTGGGCGTCGGCGTGGTAGCGGTAGCAGGCCAGCACCGCCGCGGCTCGCAGTTGGGTGCTGGCCGGGCCCAGCCAGGTCGGCGCAGCGCCGATCCGGGCGGTGCCGGGCAGATCCCCGGTGCGCAGGTAGGCCAGGAACTGCCCGAACATTGCGGTGCTGATCTCGCGCCAGTCGGTCCTGGTGTGCTCCAACAACGTCCACCACGCCGCCAGCCCGGCCGCATACGCCTTCACCGTGTTCGGCGAGGCCGTGTCGTCGCGCAGGAACTGCAGATACTCCTCGGCCGCGGCGATGGGCAGGTGATCAGCGCCCAGCACCGTGTAGGTGTCGGGTTGATCGGCCAGCGCGATCCGCTGCGTGCGAGCCATCTCTGCTGACCGTCCCCCGAGGATCCGCTGTTCAGGCTTGCCGTGGGGTCCGGCGCAGCGGCACCACCGTCTGGCCGCGCTCGGCGCCGGCCTCCGCGGCGGTGTGGGAGGCCGGGGTGCGTCCCGGGGCATCGCCTTGGCCGGCCAGGATGTCGGCGAGCAGATCTGTCGGGTAGATCAGGTTGTGCGCGGCCAACGCTTCAGCCGAGTCGGCCCCGGCGTAGCAGACTCCCATCCACCGCCGTAGCAACCGCGGTTTCTCCGGTGTGAAGCTGTCCCAGCCGGGTTCGGTCTTGCCCCAGGTGTGCCCGGTGTCGGTGTTGATCCGGGTGTAGAGCTGACGCTGCAACGTCACCGCGCGGGCCTCATCGATGAGTTTCGACTCCCGAAGGTGCATGATCAACGCCCCGATCGAGATCCGCCACTTCAGCTTCACCTCGATCAGGTCGTTGAGGGTCGGGCTGGCCGGGATCTCGGCGGCGATCGCCGCAGCAGGGGCCAACAACTCCGAGGCGAACCGGGAGGCCTCGCGTTCCTCGTCGTCGCTGACGTCGCCGTAGCGGTGCAACACCAGATGCCCGATCTCGTGCGCGATCGTCCACCGGGTGCGTTCCCAGGAATCGGTGTTGCGCAACAACACAATTGGTCGGTCGCGGTAGTCCCCGGTCCGCGCCGAGCACCCCAGATGCTTCTCGGTCAACAACCCGGCCGGCTCGTCGTCGGTGCTGGCCCAGTCGATCAGCCCGGTGGAACGGGAATGCTTCATCCGCAACACCACCGGAACCCCGGCGGCCTCCAATTCGTAGGTCAACCGTTTGATCGGCGTCAACGGCTCCACGCCCAGCCAGCGGCGGGCCTGAGCGGCCGCGGCGACCACATCGGTGCCCGTGGGCAGCGGCTCCAACCGCACCGCGGGCAACGTGGCCTGCCGGTTGAGTTGATCGGCCAGATCACCGACGACGTTGGCGAACACCGCCAGGTACTCCTTCTCGGCGGTGGTGGTGGACTTCGGCGCCCGGAACAACAGATCCCGCGCACTCACCCGTGACACCGGTGCGGTGGTGAAAAATGCTGGCGGGAAACGCAACAGCGTCACCAACCGGTCGAACTCCACCATGTCCAGCGTTGCGGTCTCGGCTTGCTCGAGCCGGGTCTGCCGCGGCGAGCGCCAGCCCATGTGCTCCATCACCGCGGTTCCCGAAAGCCGCCGAAGGACGCGGGCCTGGCGGACCCGGGTGCCGAACACCTCGACCGTCGTCATCACCGACCACCTCGTCCCCGGTCAGCGCCAGTCGGCACAGCGTCATCGTCTAGGCCTCCGAATCTCCGGTCTCCGAGGGAGATTCGGGTGGCAGTAGATCCTCGAAGTCGCGCAGATCCTCGTCGTCGGAATCGTCGTGAGCGGACAGCTCCGCGGCCGTCTTCGGCCGGATCGCCGGCGGCAGATCGACCCACGACCGAATGTGCTCGTCTTTGGTGTCGATGTCGGCGACCATCGCCAGAATCGCACCGGCCACCGACAACCGTCCCGGACTCTCCCACCAGTAGGCAATCAACTCGTACTGATCGCCGATCCCGGGCGGGCCCATCACCTGCTCCTCGGATTCCATCTCGGCTGCGTCGAACGCCATCTGCTTGCCCGGCCGCGTGGCTGGCATCTGCTGGCTGGTTGAGCCCCGGATGTCTCCGGCCTCCTGCGGTGACAGGTGACGCAACCGCGCCCACGCCACCTTCTTGGTGTCCCCGAGACGCACCGACGAACTCGGCCCAGAGGTCATCGTCAACGTCGAATCCGCGCCACACGACGCTCCTGGCGGCGGTGTGCGGGGCGGATCGTCGAACCGGCTGCGGGCGTGGATGCCATTCATCAACAACACCCGTGTGCGCACATCCGAGCACAGCGTTCCGCCCGGAATCATCATCGGATCGGGACACTCGTCGGCCCATTTGGCCAACGTCTTGTCGAACGCGACCTGAACCTCTCCGAGCAGCCTGGCCCACGCCAACCGGTGCTGGGTCACCAGATCGGTGAGCAAGTCCTTCGGAACCGCCATGGCAGAAATACTGCACGGTTTTTCCTACATCATCGCGGAGGCTCGCCGCGTGTCGGGGTGAGAATTTCCGGAGTCCAACCATGCTCAAAGTCTACATGTGTAAGTCGTCATATGCAGCATAAACACGCTGCTCTGCAGTGCTTTTGAGCGCGATCGCCATGCCCAGATTCGAGGGGCGGGTTCGGCAATGCGGGAGTCGTCGGGCGCAATCCGGTGGCGTGTAGAACTGGGCGACTATTCCTGCCGAACATGCGTACGAGTGTGACTCATGGTGCTCCTGTGATTCGTGAGCCCGGAGTGGTGTGTCGGGCGAGTGAGCGTGGGCATCGCGCTCCTCAACAGCCGCGGGCTCACTCGGGTCGCGGACCCGCTAGCGTCGCAACCATGATCGTGTGGATCAACGGGACTCACGGCGTGGGCAAGACAACCACCAGCGCCCTCGTGCAGGCGTTGATCCCGGATTCGCGGGTGTTCGACGCGGAGATGGTCGGTGAGATGCTCATGAACATCACGCCGGGCCTGCCAGAGACCGACAACTTCCAGCATTGGCCACCATGGCGTCCCCTCGTCGTCGAGACCGCTCGGCGGGTGCTTGAATACACCGGCGGAATCCTGGTGATACCTATGACGGTGCTCGTCGAGCGCTACTGGCGGGAGATCAGTTCCGGACTCTCCGAACATGCCATTCCCATAAGGCATTTCGTCCTACACGCCGACCAGAAAACCCTGCGACGGCGCATCGAAGGCGATCACGATGATGGGCCCCTCCGAATTCCGACTCGAACACATGGAGCCCTACGCCCAGGCGGCCCGAGACTGGCTGCATGACGACGCCGAAGTAATAGACACCTCGCACCGCAATGCCGAAACAGTTGCAGACCGCATCGCACAAGCGGTCACACGCTCGGGGCGCGACGCGTAACCAGCAAGGCTGATCAGATCGTGCTCTGGTTTTCAGCTTGCGTTCCGCCGCCAGTCATGGTGCGGACGTGGAACCGCTCGACACCTGGATATTTTTCGCCGAGCGATTCGGCGACGAAACCGTTGGCGATGTAGAAACCCACTGCGTCGGAATCGGTTTCGGCAACCAGGCGCGCATGACTGGGAGTGACCTCACGCACCGCCCGCAACATGCGGCTTCCAACGCCGGCTCGGCGAGATTTCTCGCAGGTCGCTATGTGCAGGATCGCCACCTCGGCACCCTGCACGGTGTAACCCACAACACCGACCAATTCGCATCCAATCGATGCACTCAACAAGACCAGTCTTGGATCTTGGCGGTACTGCTCAACAATGCGGCTGGTGCGGTCCTGGCCGCCACCAACGGCCACAGCCAACAGCTCGGACACACCCTCGTCATCGACATCGACAGGTGACACCTGCACAGGCCGGATCGCCATCGTCACAGCCTGCCCTGAGATCACGACTCGTGCGCGCAGATGGGGATAGCGCCCAAGGGTACGGTTGAATGCTGCGCATGGCGCGGCACAGGGCGGTCTTGGTGACCGGGATGTCTGGCGTAGGCAAGTCAACGGTGCTGGCCGACCTTGCCCGGCGCGGCTACGCGACCGTTGATACCGACGACGGTGAATGGATCGAGGTCGTCGAGGGTGAACCGTTATGGCGGGAGGCGTTGATCGAGGAGTTGTTGGATCGACCTCGTGAGACTCCACTGATCGTGCAGGGCACAGTGGCCAACCAAGGACGTTTCTACGAGCGCTTCGATGCGATCATCTTGCTCAGCGCCCCGACCCACGTCGTACTGCAGCGCATCGAAGGCCGCACCAACAACCCCTTCGGCAAATCCGCCCAAGAGCGTACGCAGATCCTGACCGACATCGCCGAGGTGGAGCCACTGCTGCGCCAAGCCGCCACCCACGAAGTACGCACTGACCGCCCGCTATCGGAGGTCGTCGATACCGTGACCAGCATCGTCGGCGGAAGGCAATGAGAACTCCTCCTTGCTGATTCCGACGGTCGTCAGCTGACCGCGATAACGTCACCAGAGTGTCTGATCGGCGATCGTTCCCCGAGCCGCAGGTGTACGACCACGGGTTACTCGATGTGGGTGACGACAACCGCATCTACTGGGAGGCCAGGGGCAACCCCGATGGCCGGCCCGCACTGGTCGTTCACGGCGGCCCGGGATCAGGACGACCACGCGGAGCGCACAAGGGGTTTCACCCCGACCATTTTCAGGTTGTGCTGTTCGACCAGCGCGGATGCGGCGACAGCCAGCCCAGTGCAGCCGACCCGACAACCGACATGGCACACAACACCACCGAACACCTATTGGCCGACATGGAGGCACTGCGCCAGCACCTCGGTATCGAGCATTGGCTGCTCTACGGCGGTTCGTGGGCATCCACCCTCATCCTCGCCTACGCCGAACGCCACCCCGAACGGGTGATCGGCATCGTGTTGGTCGGGGTCACCATGACGCGGCCCCAAGAAATCAACTGGCTCTATCACGGACTACGCCTGCTGCTCCCGATCGAATGGGACCGCTTCCGCGCGGGCGTGCCCCACCACGACCGCGACGGCAACCTCGTCGAGGCCTATCGGCAGCTGATGGAGAACCCCGATCCTGCGATACGCGAGCAGGCAGCCCGCGATTGGTGCACGTGGGAGGACGCCGTCATCGCGCACGAACACCTCGGCAACCCGGCCCAATACAGCGCCAAACTTGACGCGGCGAAACTGGCGTTCGTGCGAATATGTACCCACTACTTCGCCCACGGCGCCTGGCTGGAAGACGGGCAGCTGCTGCGAGACGCTCACCGCCTCAAGGGAATTCCCGGCGTACTGATCCATGGCCGCCTCGATCTGTCCGGCCCGTTGGGCACCGCATGGGAACTCGCGCAAGCCTGGCCCGAGGCTGATCTGACAATCATCGATGACTCCGGTCACACAGGAAGCCCAGCCATGGGTGCCGCGGTACTCGACGCTATCGCGAGGTTCGAACCACCGGTGTCTCATTGCTAAGTGATCGAAACGGCTCGCGAACCTTTCGCACGGGGGCCTTTCCGGTGAGCGGCGCGGTGAAAACAAGGTGTGCTCGGCACAAGGCGTCAGCCACAATCGCGCGATGACATCTCAGTACACCCTGCGTCGCGCGGCCGGGTCTGCCGATGCTTCCTTCATCGTCGAGATGGCACGTCACGCCTGCGTCATCGAAGATTGGCCCCTTCCTGACCCCGATAGCGACGAGGTGTTGGAGATGCTTCCGCCTGATGGAGTGCTGCCGATCATCGCGGTGGATCGCAGCGGTACACCCGTCGGTGCGGTGTGGACCTATCACGGCAATCCGCCATTGCGCTGTGATGCGGCAGGTGCGCCGATGCCCGAGCTGTGCATCGCTGTGGCGCCAGAGTTCCGTGGTGTCGGCATCGGCGGCATGCTCCTGGACGCGCTGTTCGCCGATCTGGCGAAGAGTCACGACGCCATGTCTACCAACGTCCACGTGCGCAACCCTGCAAAGCGCCTCTACGAGCGCAAGGGGTTTCGCGTTGTCGGACAAGGCAATGGACCACTAGGCCTCGCGTTGGTCAAGAATTTTCGATGAGCTGACTGTGTTCCTGCCTTGGGCGTGCGCGCCGCCCAGGAGTCGCCGTGGGTTACATGTGCACCAGGCAAGTCGTCTGGCCCAATGGAGCTCTACATAACGAACGCGATCTGAACTGCCTATACAAGACGTTCCATCGATCGAGTGACAGATAGGCGACCTACGCCCGCGCCCAGCAGCAGCATCGCGCTTTAGGACGGTGCGATCGACCACGACGTCCACACCTCACGCGGGGGAATGTAATTGTTAGGCAACGCATTCCATTTTGTATCGGCAGGAACATCGCCGCATGGCGGCTCGTGAGCATCCGTCGGGTCGAGCGACGGATCGTGCGGCTAGGTTAGTCAAGACTTGCGGGTAAAGAGTTCGCTGCAAGGGCTCCAGATCGCGGCCACCTTCTCCGGGAAGGTATTGGCCCAGGTGCTGAGAAAGGCGCGTTGGACTAGGGATTCGGAGAGGAAGTCGAGGTCTTCTCCGATCTGCGCGAAGATGATGTGGATGTCGCGGTTTGTGCGACGCCGTTCTTCGATCGAGGCCCGCACTCTCGACTGCATCGGAGTGTCGAGTTGCAGGGCAATGGTCAGCTTGCCGAGAAGGTTGCCGACGGTGTCGAGGTTGTCGTGGATGTCCTCGAACACCGCTGCCTCGGGGTGTCCGTCTCCCGGACCGTACGTGATGTCGGAACGGCCGGCCTCTGGTGCATCATCTGTGTCTGCTGGGTCTGTGATTTGTCGGGCTGCGTACCCGTCTTCGTCTCGCTTGTCTCCGTCAAGCAAGGCAACTGCGCGAAACCGGCGCACCGGGTTCTCGTTGTGAAAGCGCGTGTGATCGCGGGCCGGGGCCGCGCCGCCGAGACTGTGAATCTCGATGCCGGCGAGTTCGTAGTTGTTGGCTTGGCAATAGGCCCGAAGTGTGACGTCAGCGAGCATCGCTGTGAAACCGTCTTCGGTGAACACCGCCAACTGTGCCTCTACCTGGCCGGTCAACGTACGGAGTGCGGCGATGTCCAGCTTGCCTTGGGTTACTCGGCCTCGGTAAGCGGACCACACGGCCTCGGTTGGCAGCGACGCTAGAGCGTCGTTGGAATGGGTGGTGAAGATGACCTGGCACGACTTCCGTCGCGCCACGTCAATCAGGTACTCGACAAGGCGGCGAGTCGCGACGGGATGCAGGCCGTTCTCGATCTCTTCAATGAGTAGCAGCGAGTCATCCGGCGCTTCCTCGATACTCGAGACGATGCGGATGATGCTTGCCTCGCCCGCGCCGAAGTGGAACTCGCTGTAGCTATCCTCGTGTGCGTTGGTGCCGCGGACGGCATAGATGGAGTTCTTACCCTCGGCATCCGCGTCGACTTGGAGGTAGTTGGCTGCGGCCTTACCGAGGATGTTCTCCACCGCGGCTACGACGTCGGTGGAGAAGGTGACTTCGCGGGCGCCCTCGAAGTCTCCCTTGATGAACCGGTAGGTATCTTTCCGCTCACTCGCGGGGAGGGTGCGGCCGATGCCCGAGATCACGACGATTCGGTTGACGGCGTCGCGGTTCCATTTGGCCTGCAGATAGCTTGCGGTTCGATTGATGGAAGGTGAACCCTGCCGGCTCTTGTCGATGAGTTCGTACTCGATCTTCCAGCCACGCATCGAGCCGTCGTAGGTGCCGCTCTTGGCGAAGAATCGCCGAGGCGGCACCGAGTCGTAGATCAATCCGGCTGCCCCGAGGATGGTGGTCTTCCCCGCTCCGTTGGGGCCGATGAGCGCGGTGACAGGAAAATCGAAGCGGACCTCGACATCGGTGAATCCGCGCAGCTTCACCAGACGCATGCCCGTCAGGTACTTCGTGTAGTTCCGCTTGCGCACTCGCTCCGACAAGCTCTGAATCGTGCTGTCGCGAATCTCTGACTTCAACCCGTCCCCCTCTACTGACCGCAATCGTCGCTGACCATGCGGTCGAAGTGGTTAGACATACCACATCTAGAGAAACGAGATGGCCGACCGGGCAACCAACGAGACAGTACGCACCGGCGGTGCCGTCGGTTACATGTGCAACAAGGAAGCCGTCGATTCCATGTGTATTGCACATGTATTAATCGTCTAGAACTGCTTAAAGATCCGTAATCCCAGCGTCTGTTACAGATAATGCGGCCAGGTGCTGCTGCACGTCGACCGGGCCGGCGGCCGTCGTCGCCTCGCTGAGGTCGCGCTGCTGCACCGCGCGGGCACCCAGGCGCACTGCGAGCCGGTCACCGTCTGGCACGCGGACACCGGATTTGGCTGCGGCAGAGCGAAATTCCAGGCTCTGCTGGCCGCCAGGGGCGTCCGGTGACCGGGACCGCGCCGGCGGCGCTGATCCTGGCCGCCGCGCTGCTGCTGGTCCCCGACTCCCCGCGCCGACGATTGTCCCCGCGGACCGCGCGCACCCCGGTCCTGCGCTCGGCCGGCCCCGCAGGCCTGGGCGTCGCGGCGCTGCTGGGCTGGGCGCTGTGCGGGCCGTTCGTGGCGGCCGCGATCCTCCTGTTGGGCGCCACGCTGGTGGCCCGCCGGCGACGCCGCGCCGCGCAGCAGCGCGGCCTGCGCGACCGGGCCGCCATGGCCGACGCGCTGGAGATGCTGACCGCCGAACTGCGCGTCGGCAACCACCCGGTCCGCGGCTTCGCCGCGGTGGCCAACGAGGCCGCCGGGCAGGTCGGGGAGGGGTTCCGGCGGGTCGCCGCGCGGGCGCGGCTCGGTGCCGACGTGGCCGCGGGATTGCGCTCCGCCGCGGCGCATTCCGGGCAGCCGCAGGACTGGCACCGACTGGCGGTGTTCTGGCAGCTCGCCGCGGACCACGGGCTGGCGGTCGCGGCGCTGATGCGCGCCGCCCAGCGCGACATCGTCGAGCGCCAACGGTTCCACGCTCGGGTCGACGCCGGGATGGCCGGTGCGCGGGCCACCGCCGCGATCCTCGCCGGCCTGCCGGCCGTCGGGATCCTGCTCGGTCAGGCGATGGGCGCCGCGCCGCTGGTGTTCCTGACTGCCGGCGGCCTCGGCGGGGTGCTGCTGGTCCTCGGTGTCCTGCTGGTGTGCACCGGGCTGCTGTGGGCCGACCGCATCACCGGGCAGGCCGCCGCGTGACCGCGGCCGCGCTGGCCCTGGCGGCGGCGCTGCTGGTGAATCCCGCTGCGGCGGCGGGCCGTTGGCGGATCGGCGGACGGTCCGCCCCCGCTGCACCCGAACCGCTCGACGCAGACGACCCGCTGGCCGTGGCGGCGAGCCTCGACGTGCTCTCGGTGTGCCTGGCCGCGGGCATGTCGGTCGCGGCGGCCGCGCGGGCCACCGCGACCTCGGCGCCGCCGGAGCTCGCGATGCCGCTGCGCCGGGCCGCGGATCTGCTTGCGCTGGGCGCGGATCCGGCCACCGCCTGGGCGGCCCGACCCGACGAGGTCACCGACGAACACTGCGTCGCCCTGCTGCGGTTGGCGCGCCGGTCGGCGGCCTCGGGTGCGGCGCTGGCAAGCGGGGTCGCCGAACTGGCCGAGCAGTCCCGGCAGGCCGCGGTCCACCGGGCCGAGGCGACCGCCGAGCGCGCCGCGGTGGTGATCGCCGGACCGCTGGGGCTGTGCTTCCTGCCGGCGTTCGTGTGCCTGGGCGTCGTGCCGGTGGTGGTCGGCCTGGCCGGCGAGGTGCTGGGTTCGGGACTGCTGTGAGACCACCCGTGAAATCAACCGAAGGGAAAACCGATGCTGGACAAGGTGTTACGGACAACGCGAGCGCGGCTGACGATGCTGGTGGTCGACGAGGCGGGGATGTCTACCGTCGAGTACGCGATCGGCACCGTGGCCGCCGCGGCCTTCGGCGCGATCCTCTACAGCGTCGTGACCGGCGACTCCATCGTCGGCGCGCTGACCAACATCATCAACCGCGCGCTGAACACCGGTACCTGAGCGGCGATGCGGGCATCGGCACGGTCGAGGCCGCGCTGGCCATCGCCTCGCTGGTGGCCGTCGTGCTGGTGTGCGTGGCGGGCCTCGGTGCCATCCTCGCCGGGGTCCGCTGCGCCGATGCCGCCCGCGAGGCCGCGCGGTTGGCGGCCCGCGGCGATCCGGCCGCGGCCGCCGAGGCCGTGCGCGCCGTCGGCCCGGCCGGGGCGCAACTGCGGTTGCACACCGAGGGCGGCTTCGTCGTCGCGACCGTCACCGCGGCGTCGGTGCTGCCGGCCGTCCCGATCAGCGCCCGCGCCGTCGCCGCCGTCGAACCCGCGCGCTGAGACGGGCTCGGCCAGCGTGCTGGCGGCGCTGATGGTCCTCGCGCTGCTCACCGTGACGCTGGCGGCCGGCCGGGTGGGGGCCGCCGTGCTGGCCCGGCACCGCGCCCAGGCGGCGGCCGATCTGGCGGCGCTGGCCGCGGCGGCGGCGATGCCCGCCGGCCCCGCCGCGGCCTGCGGCCGGGGCCGGGAGTTGGCCGCGGCGATGGGGGCGGCGATCACCGACTGCGCCGTGACCGATCTGGACATCACCATCGAGGTCAGCGTCGGGGTCGGACTGGGCGGCGGTCAGGCGCGCGCGGCGGCCCGGGCCGGGCCCGTCTAAGCCTGGATCCACCGATGAGCTGTCGTTCTGAGGTGGTATTCCGTTGTGTGCGTTGAATCTGGGGTGTGGTGTGATGTGGGCGTGTGTGTTCGCCCGATCTCGGTATCGGGTTGTTCCTGTGGG
>Ga0265293_10002089_pt1 | contig 41450 bp, 69 predicted proteins | sample Munlanlewell138R_FD_192505 | JGI IMG/M metagenome (GOLD analysis project Ga0265293, IMG submission 192505) | Leachate microbial communities from a municipal landfill in Southern Ontario, Canada - Leachate well 138R | ecosystem: Engineered > Solid waste > Landfill > Unclassified | place: Canada...
GTTTCCCGGGCAAGGGCTCTAGACTTTTGCCCCGCCCCTCCCCCTCAGCGCTTCGGCCAGCGACTTCGCCTCGTGGCAGTCGTGGCACAGGCCCTGCACGTTGCCCGGGTCGTCGCTGCCGCCTTCGGCGAGCGGCACCTTGTGGTCTCGCTGCGTGGCCAGGCGCACCCGGCCGGCGCGCTGGCATTCGACGCACAGCGGGTTGGCTGCGAACAGCTCACGCCGCATGGCTTGCAGACGTCTGCCCGTGATGCGCTTCGTCGGCGTCGGCCGCTTCACGGACCACGCGGCCACGTGATGCTTCTCGCACCGGCTGCCACCGCGCACCAGCACGCCGCAGCCCGGGAAGGTGCACGGCCGTGGTGCTGCCATCACCATGCGATCGACCTCTGGATGGAGAGCCATCGGACCCCGGTGCATCGTGTGATGCCCAGGCTTGACGGCACGAACTGCATGCCGCTGGCCCTCGCCGTATCGCCACCCCGGCTCACGCGTGGCGCCGCGCGGAGAGAGCGGGCCGGTTCCGCTATCTGTGTGGGGTGGGCGGCGCAGCCATGTGCTGACTAGCAGCGTGCGTGTGGCGAGACTGGCCGCCCGAAACGAAGAAGCCCGCCGATCTTGCGAAGGGCGGGCCTTTGAATCTTGCGCCGACAGTCAGCCCTTGCAGGGCTCCCCGGTCGGCACGGGGTTAGGCTTGGCAGCCGTCGAATTCACCACAAGCGCCGCAGCAGAGTGTGGGTGCGCGCATTATCACATATCCGCTAACCCTGTCCAGTTATTTCGTCGCGGCCTTTTTCCTGCGCGCTCTCGCTGTCCACTCGCACCGATGAAACCATCATCCGACGCTTCGCCACTGAGGACACATCCCACCAGCCGAAGTCGACGCTGTGGATCTGAATGCCATATTGATCGAACACCTTCTGCGCGAGCGATTCAAGCGCGTCATGGATCACCTGTTCGACCGAAACCTTGATTTTACCGTTTGCCATCGTCGTCCCCCTTAGTCCGTCATCAGCGCATACGCAATGCCGCTGGCCGCGTTTGCCTGCATGCGCTCCATTGCCCCAAGCAGGAACGCCCCGAACGCCTGCGATTCGGCATCCTTGCCTACCGCCTCTTTGCGGTGCCCGGTGCCGTGGCATGGCTTGCAGATGACTTGCGGCTCGGCTCGATGCGTTCCCCCATTGAAGCCCCGCATGTCGCAGTGCGGGCATCCGGGGTCTAGATGGATGTCGAGCGCACGGCCGACGAGGCGCAGCACTTCCGCATCGGGGTGCATGTACTTGCGTTTGGTGGCTTGCTGGATTGCGAACCGGCCCAATTCCTCGCGCGTCTCCCGCAGCGTCTTGAGTTGCGACAGGATCAGCAGCCGCTCGGTCGTGTTCAGCGGCGCCCGGCGAACCTCTGCCCGCACCCCATCGAACTCAACGCGCAGGCGCAGCAGGAGTGAGCCCAGGCTGTCTTGCAGCCACCCGGAGGCAATGAGCAGGTCAGCGTCCCCGCGCTTGTCTGTTACCCGCAGGTTGCTTGATTCAGTCGCCGAGCTGTAGCGCTCGCTGATGGTGGGGCGGTCGTCGGTTGCTGTCATTGCGCCTCCCTCGATACGCGGCCCTTGAACCGTAGGCTGGCGCCGCTTGGGAGCGTCAGGCGAACCCATACGGAGGCGCCGTGTGGCACATCCTCTGCGAGCACTGGGACGGCCACCTCGACCGACGTGCCGTTCGGAATCGGAACCCCATGTGCCCCGAAGCCTCGCTCGATCCGCTGCTTCTTCACTTCTTCCCCTTCGCTGCTGCATCCGCCCGCCGAACCTCGTGGACAGCGGTCATTGCTGACTTGAGGTGTGCCGTTTCCTCGGGGCCGTGCTTCTTCTCGAATTCGGCCAGCCATTCCCTTCGGTCCTCAAGCGGCATCGCCAGGACATGCCGCGCCATGCACTCGTTGCGCCATTCCTCGGCATCTCTGGTGACGACGCGGCCATCCACCAGCTCGACGTAGGTGGCGGTCACTCGATCCCCTTCGGCCGCCGAATGACGGTGACGGTTTCAATCTCGCCGCGCTTGCGCATGTCCCACAGCAGTGTGGACAGCGACCTGGGTTTCATGCCGAACTTGATGCAGGCGTCGGCGAGCGTCAGTTCTTCGTCGTGGTTCTCGTCGAAGAAGCGGCGCATGCGGGCGCTTGTGCTCTCTGTTTGGGGAGTCATTCCGCTGCCTTCCGTAGTTCCCGCGCCCGTGCGGTGTATTCCGCCTTGATGCGCCTCAGTTCTTCCGCGCTGTAGTGCCGGGGGGTGTGGTCGGCTTCCAGCGCCTCCACTGCGGCCAGGCCAATGCGGTCGATGAGGTTCAGGCGGAACGACGCGTTGACCGTGGCGCCCTTGCGCGCGTACTTGCTTGAGCCCGCATTGCAGGATTTGCATTGCAGCCAGATATTCAGCGGTTCCAGTGCCAACCCCGGCCGCGCGCCCTTGCTGAGGAAGTGCCCCCCATCCCACGCCCCGCCCGGTCTCCATCCATCAGTGCCATGCACTTCTTCCTGCGACCGGCCGCAACTCATACAGCCGCTGCCCTTCGCCAGTTCTTCCAGGCGCCGGAATCGCTGCACAGCCACCTTCGCCTCTTTCAGCCAGTCGCCGCGGGTTTTCAGCGCTTCCTTGCGCGCCCGCGTCTCGCGCCGGTCGGCCAGTTCCGCGGCGTGCTTGACCTTCGCGGCCTGAACTGCGCCGTACTTGGCAGCGCACAGCGGGGAGCAGACGCATTGCATGCTCTTGGCCGGCATGAACTGCTCGCGGCATTGCTTGCAGCGCTTGGGGCGGAGGGTTGTGCGCAGGGTCATGCGGCGGCCCTTAGCGTCGTCGTGCGGCGCGCAAGATCAACCAGCCATTGCGCGAAAGCCAGCGGCGTGTGCTCGCGCTCGGCTTTCGACACTTCGGGCCTGTTCCCACGCCCCGCCCTGCCCACGTCGCCAATAACGTGGGTCGGCTCGTCTAGGCGCATCGGCATGGCGGGGATGTCCCGCGGCTCGATGCCGACGATGTAAAGGCGCGTCTTCTTCTCCGCCCGGTGTCCCCACCAGTGTTGATGAATCGGCAGCGTCCAGCCGCCGAAGCCATCGCGTTCGCCTGGCGCCGGCAGATGCAGTTCCGGCCACAGGCGGGGGCCGGCCGGGTGCTCAAGCACCCCGCCCCACTGTCGAACCTGCTGCACCGCCCACGGCGCAAGCGCCTTCTCGTCGGGCCGCGGCTTGGCGAACATGGCGAACTGGCCCCATGCCCGGCACGGCGGATGCGCCACCACCGGAGCACCGCCCGGCCACCTGCGGGCGTCGCGCTCGATGTCCCACACGTCGCAGCCGGGCAGGGTCTTGTAGATGCTGTCCGCTCGGGCGAACAAGACGGCTACTTCTCTCACGCCACCACCCTGACCGCGCCCAAGAGGCTCACGGCGAACTCGATGAACAGGAATGCGGCGACCACAACAGCGGTCAGAACCAGCATTGCAGCCGCCACTTGCACGACCGACCACATGAAGCCGAGAGCGGCGCGGATCACTCGTCACCCCCTGCCCACACCACAAGACCCCATACCGTCATTGCGCCGGCAACAAAGCTGCCGAACATGGCGAGGACCGCTAGTTCAATGGGCATGCTCTGCCTCCTGTTCGTTGAACACGACGCCCCGCCGCGTCGGTTTGCGCCGGTTGCGCGCCTGCTCCTTGGCCGTAGACCATTTGCAGTTGCCGGGCTCGTAGTTCCCGTCCGTGTCGATTCGGTCGATTGACAGGTTTGCGGGCGGCACCCCCATGTCGGCGATGAACGCCTCGAAGGACTGGCGCCACCTGTCGCAGACCACGATCCCGCGGCCGCCGTAGAGGTGCCGCTCTGGGTACTTCTCGTAGTGGCATCGGTTGAGCATGTCGCGCCAGATGCGATATGGCCGCGTCTTGCTCATCCCGTGCGTTGTGACTCGCACGACGTGCAACTCGTCGCGCAGGCACCCGCATGACTTGATCTTTCCTCCGGTGAGGTGCGTGCTGCGCACCAACTTCTCGGCTCCGCAATCGCAGGCGCATTGCCACATGGACTTCTTTGTCGAAGTGCCCACGAACGCAACGGCGGTCAAGCGCCCGAACCTTTGCCCCGATAGATCACGCCGCTTCATGCTCGACTCCAATTCCTTGTCCCGCTGCCCACGCCTGGATGTAGTCCACGAGCTCTGAGCACTCCGCCTTGCTCAACTTGGAGGTGCGCCGATAAAGGATGTCGAAGCCCTGCCCGTCGAGCGCCGGCACAAAGATGGCCGACTCCTTCCGGGCACGCAGCCAGGCAGCAGTTAGGAGTCGCTTCCAGTCCTCCACATCCCAACGCTGACCGGCGTGCAGAGCCTTCGCGGCTATCTCGGTCAACAGGCCGTGCAGCAGCGCGTTTTGATCGAGGGAACGGGTCGGCGGCTTGACCGTGATGACGTACCCGGCTGGCGCTTCGGCGATGTATCGCAGGGCGTTCGCGCGGGCGGCCTGGTGGCTCAGGACGAACAGGCGCTTGCTCATGCCGCCCTCGCCTTCTTCGTGCAGCTCGGGCACACAAACACCCGCACCCCGCGACGCATGGGCCGGCTGCTGCCGTAGGTGTCGCTCACCCGGTTGCCGCAGTCATCGCACTGGCGGGCACAGGTCAGACCCGGACCGGCCGGGCGGAACCTCGGCTCGTGGCGCGGGGTGGATTCGTCGCTGCGGCTCATGCGGGCATCTCCGCGAAAAGGTCATCCATCGCGGGCGCCTCTGCCACGCAATGCGGTGAGCACCACAGGGTTTCGCTCGCGCTGTTCTTTACGGCCTCATCGGTCAGCGCGTAGCCCTTGCGGGCCGTCCACGTCCTGATGTGCCAGCCGTGCTGCAGCACCTCGTCGTGCTCCCCAGCGTGGCCGCAGAGGACGATGCGCAGCTTCTTGTCGGCGCCGTTTGCGATGCACCAGGCGCGCACTTCGTCGGCAAGCTCACCACCTACACCGCCGACCGCGTAATCCATCGCGCCCTTGGTGTAGGGCGGGTCGAGGAACAGGCCGGTCACGCCGTGGCGTGTCGTCACCGAGTCCTTGACGACACGTTTCCAGTCGCCGCAGGTCACGCGCACGTCACGCATGCGGGCCTGCAGAGTGGCGAACCACTCGTCGATGTATTGGCGGCGCGGAAGCTCCGCGACGCCCCGCCCGGCGCTCAGGTGCGGGAGTTTGCGGTTGACGCCCCGCCCGGCGTTACCAAGGTGCGGGAGTTTGCGCGCGTCCACCAGCCGTTCGCCGTCGTGAATCCACGGCCCGGCGCCTGAGCACCAGCCCGATCCGATCCAATTGCAAGCGCCCCAGCACCACCATCCGGCGATCTTAGCGTCGCACCAATCCGGGTCGCCGTGCAGCCGGTCGAGAAGGTCAACCCGCTGGCGCACCAGCCACGAATGCCGGGCGAACAGATCAGCCTCGTTGGTCGGCCAGTCGGCATAGCAGGCGACCGCCTCGGCGTCATGGGCCACCGCGCGCCAGAAGTTGCAATTGTGAGAGGCCAGCCCTTCCGCGACAAATGTGTGGCTTGTGGTTTCGATGGCGACAACTTCTTGCTCACCGAGGAACTCCTTGCTCACCAGTCCGACCGCTTGATGCGCGCGCCCATACAGCGACATATCAGCCAATATCGTGCGAAACTTTCTAATCAGCCGCTCGGGGCGAATTTGCATCAGGAATCGGAGCGTTTCGCGCATGCCGCCGTTCATCGCGAAGTCGGCGACCGGCTGATGCTTGTCGGAGCGAGTGGCGCGCACCGATTTCTTTGTGACGAACCCGCGCTCGGTTAGAAGCCGCTCAACGAGGTCGGCCTCCACACCTAATTTTTGGGTAACGTGGACGCGCCATCCAGGGGCACGGCTGAGATTGCCTTCGCCGTCATAGAAGCCGGACAGCCAGCCGGCTTCATAGGTTTGCTCCTGCTCCACCACGTCGCACAGCTTGAGAATCCAGCTTCTTTGAGTCGCTCGATTGCAAACTAGGCTGCTGGTCTTTTGCCATCGCCAGCCGCGCCCTCCGCCCGTGCCGCCGCTCTTGTGCGAGCCGCCCAGCCAAAGATGATCCTCGGACGCGATAACGGTCGTCCCGTCGTCAAACGTAAGCCGGTAGCACGGCTTGATGATTCGCCGGACGTTCGTGACATCGGTATGCCGCCAATGCCGATAGCGCGTCGGTGCCCGAAGTCCAGGTCGCGCGGGGCCGTTCTCCTCATCGAAGCCGACCAATTGCTGCCCAACTTTGACATCGCCGGCCAATACCCAACGCAGGTCGCTGTCAAGCAGGCGCGTCCCCGGAGCAAGGCAAACGAAGCCGTCTGCGTCGTTGATCGTCTCGACGCGCTTGCCATCGGGGGCGCCGAGCAGCATCGCGGCCGATCCTGCGAACGGCTCGACGTAGTTGTCCACATCGCCGAATGCCGCCCACACGGTTTCGCAGGCGAGCGCCTTGCCGCCGAAGTACGGGAACGGCGCGGCCAAAGTTCCAGCGAGTGACTTCACGCCGCCTCCCTGCACTCAGCGGAGCAGAGAACGGGCATGCAGGACTCGCAGTCCTTGGGCACGTTCATCGCCACTGGCGGGCGCTTGGTGTACGTCTCAAGGTCGCCGGTTGCGCGCAGGGCTTCGGTGATCTGCCACTCGGTCACAGGGTGGCCGGTCTTGGCTGCGTTGAGCAGCGTGTGAGCGTCGGTGCGGGTCATGCTGCAAGCTCCATGTCCTGCGGCGCTTCCGCTTGCGCCACTTCCGCGCCGATGGCCTCGCGCCACATCATTCGCTGCGCTGGGCTCAACTTGTCGCCCCCAAGCTCGCGCTCCCGCAACGCCCACGCCCACGCTTTCGGCGCACTCGACTGCATGCCGCGCAGCTTGGAGAGCGCCGCAGCCACACGCGCCGGGTCAGCCTTCGGCGCGGGCAGCGCCTTGATGGATGGGTCGGGGCGGCGGATGCACAGCGACCGGAACTCCACGAGGTTCGGCGGATGCGGCGGCAGATGGTCGAGCGCGTGGCCGATGGCCTGCGGGTTCTGCTGAAAGCCGCGAAGCTCGCGCGCCCAAAACGCTTTCATGGTGCGAACGTGCTCGACCGGATCAGCGCCGGCCGGGCACGCCCACTGGCGGTCAAACGCCGCACCGTAGGTCGCGCGCATGGCCTGCCAGATGCGCTCGACCCAGGCGTCAGGAAGGGATGAGTCGGGATGGGACATCGATGAACTCCGGGGGTTGTTCGGGGCGCGTGGCGCCGGTCATGAGGGCTGCGGTTTGAAGCTGGCGAGACTTGCGGTCAGCGGCAGGCGGGCCGCGCCCCTGCCTCTCCTCGGACACCCACGCCGCCTCGAATGCTTGCCAGTTGCGCTCGATGCACTTGCGGGCCACGGCATCCAGCGTCCACCCCGCCTTCGATGCCTCGCGCTTGATCCCGCCCCAGGCCAGCGGCGTGAGCGCCGCCCGCTTGCGTTTGCGAAGGGCCACGAACTCGGCAGCGACTTCGACGCTTACGCCATCGCTCACCAAGTCGCCGACCGTCAGGGCATCCGACGACGCCGCGCGGCGTGTCTTCTGTTTCCCTGACGGTTCAATTGACGGTTCAATGACGGTTATGGGTGACGGACGTTCGGGGGTGGGGTGACCCACGTTCGGGGGTGGGGGTGACCCACGTTCGGGGGTGGGGTGACCCACGTTCGGGGTGACCGTCGGTCGGGGTGACCCACGTTCGGGGGTCATCCAATAGACGGTTGACCGGCCGCTGCGGAACTCGCGGCGCAGATACCCGCTCTGCTCAAGCTCCGTGATGGCTCTCTGCACGCCGCGGTCGCTAAGGCTGCACTTCTCCATCAGCGACGTGACGGACGGATAGCACTCGCCCTGGTCGTTGGCGCTATCGCACAACGCCACCAGCACGAACTTCGCCGTGGTCGGGATCGCTGCCTTGAATGCGGCAGTCATCAGAACGATGCTCAAGACAAGGGCCGGCCGTTACCCCGCCTTCACCACGCGATACGTGCGCAGGCCCTTGCGCTCACCCTTCACCAGCTGCTCGCCGGGCTTGAGGTAGTGCATACCCTCCGCAAGCCTCTTGTGGGGAGCCGTCGAAATTCCAAGCATCTGCATCTCGAGATACGTGAGGGCCTTGCGGCGAAGGGCTGTGTGCAGCTTTTGTGCTTGCGTCATGGGGTACTCCTTCAGGCCGTCACGCGGCCGGTCATCAGTTCAGACAGCATCCGAACCTTGGCTTCGGCGGCGGCGGCGCGAGCCTCTGCGGCATCGGCACGGCGACTGACGCTTGGGCGCGCCGCACGGTGGCCGCACTGCTGCGCAAGCTCATGCGCAACCTCGCAGCCGAGCACGAGGCCGCGGCCAAAGAGTTGCGGGAGGCGTGCAGGTGAGCGCGCATGTGGGCTCAGGCTTTGGCAGGCTCGCAGTCAAGGGCTTCGAGCGCGGCGGCAATTCGTTCCACCGTCGTCACGCTTGGATGCTCGATGTCGCTGCGCGCGATCCGAGCGAGCGTGTCGTAGTGAATGCCAGCATGGCCGGCGACTGCGCGCCACTTGCCGGCGCCCTTGATCGCCTGCAAGGAGGCGACGACTTGTTCAAGCTTCATGGCGCAAGTCTAGGCGCCGCCGCATTACGTGTCAAGGCGTCGCCGCCTAAGGCGTGCCGGCATGATTCCGACGTGTCGAAAGCCAAGGAAAAAGCGCCCCCGGCGACGGTCTTTCACGCCAATCTGCGCAGGCTGATCGGCGAGGAAAGCGTCAACGCGTGGGCGAAAAAGCACACGCTTGAGCAGACGACGATTCAGCGGCTATACGACGGCAGCGACCCGAAGTTGTCCATGATCGAACGCATCGCCGGCAACGTCGGCGCCGCGCCGTGGCAGCTTCTGGCGCCGGACTTCGGAGCTGGGCTGTTTGCCATCGGAGACGATAAGGTCGTGGTGCCAATGCGAGTGCCGGCCACCAGCAAACAGCGCATCGGACGCCCGGTATCAGGGGGAATTGCCGGGATCAATGACCCGGCGAATATGGGCCGGCGCGCTGGCGATCAAAAGAAGGCAGGGTAGGCACATGCCTCATCTACAGCTTGTCGCCTCCCCCATCTCCGACGACACCGTGACCGCCTGCCGTGAGCTGCTAGCCGCAGCGGAGGCGGGCCAACTGGTCGGGTTCGGAATCGTTGCGCTGTTGAAGCGCCGCCGCTTTCTCGTAGACACTTGCGGCGAAGCGACGCGCGATCCAGTTTCCACCCGGGGTGCCATGATGGCGCTGGACGATTGTCTGCGTGAGATGGTTCGCCGCAAGACCGACAGCCACACGACGATCTAGCGGCGCCCGGGGTCCGTTGCCCTGGAATGGTCGGGGCAGCCCAACTCTGGAATCACCCAAAAGCCTCCCCATACCCCACAGAGAGGGTACAGAGAAGAAGGCATCACCCCCGTGAGGGAACGTCGCATGTGCAGGCCGGTTTCCCCCTCCTGCATCCCCGGGCTTCGACGTACAGCCAGCCCACCAGCGTCACATGCGGACCTTCCCCGGTGCTCGTGGGCGGTGCGCTGGTTCGCGGTTTCGTTCCGAGCGGCCCCACTTGCGGCCCCTGCTATCGCGCGGATTGCGGCCAGGAACGACAAAGCCCTGAGGGCCTAGCCGTCCGTGGTGCGGACACGCCCTCTTGCGAGGGGAAACGGCTAGAGCCTCAGGGCTCGGGGTCGATTCTGCCAAGGTCCGCACCAATGGCAACCTGATTATGCATCCAGTGCTGTGCGTTTGTACAGCAATGACTTATGCCAAATGGCGGCCCTCTAGCGACTCGCTTATTTCGCTTCTGTCCAATGAACCTGCGCCAGATTAGGCGTCAACGCCTTGACTAGTTAGGCGTGCGCGCATACAGTCTCTCCACACCCCGCCGCACTGCGGCAGACACAGGAGAAGACACATGGCGCAACTGAAGACCCGGCAGCACTGGCAGCAACACGCTTGCATGCTGAACGTGAACGACGCACACAACGCCTACGCATCGGGCAGCGTCTACACGTCGAAGAACGAAGGCGAGCCGGCCAATGTGCTGCTGACCTCCTACCTCGGCCCGTTCAGCGTCGACTTCAAGATGACGCCGGATCGCGCCGACGAGCTCGCCGGTTACCTGCGGGACGCCGCCGAAGCCGCGCGCGCCGCCGATGCCGAGTTCGATGCTGCACAGGTGGCCGCATGACCCGCCTCACCCTCATCCTGGCCGCCCTGCTGAGTGCCTGCGCCTCTGCTCCGACCACTGCCGAGTGCGAGAAGTGGGCAGAAGCGCAGCCGGGCTACGGCACCGATGCAGTCGAGAACATCCTCAAGCGCGATTCGCTGATTCGGGCTTGTCTTGCGGGAGAGCGGGCATGACCTCCGACGCCAACCTGCGCGCCACCGACCGCGCCCGCGCCGACCTTGCCGAGCGCCTGCAGTACGAGGCGCCGGCACCACGCGAGCCCGAACTTCACCCGGTGTTCGCCGATCTGCTGGCGCACATGGAAGCAGTGCCGGAAGTGATCCGCCGTGCGACTGTGGAGCCTCAGCAATGAGCGCCTACACCGACAGCGAGTTTGCCGCGATGGATGCCGCCGCCGAACGCCGCGTTGCCGACGACGAATTCGCCCGCCGCAAGCCTGAGCTTGCAACGCTGTGGCCTTTCAGCCTTCCCCTCACTCCGATGCAGCAGGCACGCATCGAGGCGCAGCGCAGGGCGATCTTTGGAGATGAGCGATGAACAGTCTCTTCGGAAAACCCGGCTACGGATGCCCTAAGGGCGGATGCGATCAGGGCCGCCGCTGCACCTGTGACCGCCGCGCAGCCGAGCCCGATCCGTGGCGTGCATCTGACTTCGTGATGGCTGTGATGCTGGTTGCTGTGGTCTGCGCAATCTCGATGGGGTGGCTCGGATGAACGCCCTACGCATCGCCCACCAGCGCCGCATTCCCTCCCCTGCATCGCGCATAGAGCGAGCAGCGAACGGCATCCGGTGGCAAATCGTGCTGTGTGTCCTTCTGTGGCCTCTGCTGATTCTGTTCGGCCGCGGTCTGTGGTTTGTCTTTTCGGGAGCATGAGCATGAACCCTACTGAATTTGCCGCCCTGCTGAATGGCCGGGAGTACGGCGACGAAATCACCAAGGACGAGGAACAGCAGGCGAAAGCCGCCGGCCTGGTCGTCGTGTTCGGCGCATCAGATGACCTCGTTGAACTGCTCGGCGCTATCAATGATGAGGTGGGCGCCTACGACGGGACGACGTTGCGCATCTGTCCCGAAGGTCTTCTGCCCGAGTGGCCCGCCGATAGCGATGAAGGCTGGTCGGAGGACGAGGCCGAAGACTACTTCCGCCGCAAAGCGCTCGGCGTGCATGCGATCGAGGCCGTGTGGTCGCCGTCAGAGCCTGCGTGCTCGTGGGCATTCAAGACCGCGGTCCCGCACGCGGCTTTCGACGTGATGGAAGACGGCGAACTCTACTGCCGCGGCATCGTGTTCTCGCTGGCTGACCTCGGCACTTCGGGAGCGTGAGCATGAGCAAGGAACAAGTAGAGGCGCCGATCAATTTCCGTCTGGCGCTCAACGTCCAGCATAACGACTGCCACAAGGTCCGAAGGAGCCGCGTAATGCCCGCACTCATCGCCCCCGAGTACGCCGCCCTGCGTGAAGTGTGCAGCGCAGAGGAATTGGCAGAGCGCCGCGCGAGGAACGAACAGCGAGTCCGCGAGCAAATCGAGCAGCTGGGCGACCGCTACCTGTGCCACCCCGACAACTACATCCGCCCGGTGCCGCAGGAGCGCGGCGTCCTGTACCTGGCGCGGCGGTAGACAACCCAAGGAGAGAAACGACATGAGCACCGCATTGACTGTGATGGCCGACAAGTTGGCCGCCCGCTTCGGCATGGTGGCCGATGGTGAAGTCTTGGACGTGCTGAAAAGCACCGCGTTCAAGAGCGACAAGGAGGTGACAAACGCGCAGATGACCGCGCTTCTCGTCGTCGCCAACCAGTACGGGCTGAATCCGTGGACGAAGGAAATCTATGCCTTCCCGGACAAGCGCGGCGGCATCGTGCCCGTCGTCGGCGTGGATGGCTGGTCGCGCATCATCAACGAGCACCCGCAGTTCGACGGCATGGACTTCGACATCGGCGATGGCGAGGCCACCTGCACGATCCACCGCAAGGACCGATCGCATCCCACGCGCGTGACCGAGTACCTGAGCGAGTGCAGCCGCGGCACCGATCCGTGGCGCTCGCATCCGAAGCGCATGCTGCGCCACAAGGCCATGATCCAGTGCGCGCGGCTGGCTTTCGGCTTCGTCGGCATCCACGATCTGGACGAGGCGCAGCGCATCGTAGACGGCGGCGTGATCGACGGCGATACCGGCGAGATTCGCCCGGCCGTGCAGATGCCGCAGCGCAAGAGCGCGCCGGCCGACGCAAAAGCCGAGGCCAAGGCCGAAGCGAAAGCCGAGGCCAAGGCCGAAGCGAAAGCCGAGAGCCGGCAGGGCGCCGAAGACGTGGCGTTCAAGGAAGTGCCAGCGCAGCGCCGTGAAGCGCCCGCCGCCACCGGCACGATCAACGCTGGCCAGGTCAAGTGGATGACGCAGAAGTTCGCGTCGATGGACTTCGACGCCGCCGCGATCAAGGCCATGCTCGCGCGCCACGGTGCGGCCGACTTCGATACGTCGATCACGCTGGAGCAGTTCGCCGCGATCAAGACGGAACTGATGGCGAACGCATGATGACCGTCGAGTTCAACACCGAGCGGCACGAGTACACGGTCGACGGGCAGCGCGTGCCGTCCGTCACCCAGGTGCTTCGACCGCTGTTCGACTTCTCGCGCGTGCCGCCGGACGTGCTGGCCGCCAAGGCGGAACTCGGCACGGCGGTTCACCTCGCCTGCGAGCTCGACGACGACGCAGACCTCGACGAGGCCAGCGTGAGCGAGGCGGTTCGCCCATACCTCGACGGCTACCGGCTGTTCAAGCAGCACAAGGCCACGCGCGTCATCGCCACCGAGCAGATCGTCTCGCACCGGCTCGGCTACGCCGGGAAACTCGACCTCATCACCGAGTTCGACGAAGCCCGTTGGCTCATTGACTGGAAGACCCCGCTTGTCATCAGCCCGGCGGTTGCCCTGCAGACCGCCGCCTACGTCGCCGCCCTGCCCGCCGAACTGGCGCCGCCGGCCGGCATGAAGCAGAAGCGCGCCGCCCTGCAACTCAAGAACGACGGCACCTACAAGCTGCACGAGTTCAGCGACCCCAACGATTTCGCCGTCTTCGTCAGTTTTCTCAACGTCAACGCCTGGAAGGAAAAGAACCTGTGAGCACCGACACCATCGAGCGCGAAGCCGCTCCCGCCAACATTCTCGCGCCCATCGCGGCGCTGCAGATGCCCGACCAGGCCGCGATCACGCGCGGCGCTGAATCCGCCCTGCGCATGGCGCAGACCTTCACCATCGCCGACGACGACGAATACGCGATGGCCGCCGACGAACTCAAGGCGGTGAAGGCCAAGCACAAGGCGCTGGAAGACAAGCGCACCAGCATTACCGGGCCGATGAACAAGGCCATGAAGGCGATCAACGACCTGTTCCGCGGGCCGCTCGCCGCGCTGGAGCAGGCCGAGGGCATGTTCAAGACCTCGATGCTCGCCTACACCACCGAGAAGGAGCGCGTCGCCGCCGAAGCCCGCCGCAAGGCCGAGGAAGCCGCAGCCGCCGAGCGCCGCCGCCTGGAGGAAGAAGCCCGCCAGCGCGAAGCGCAAGCCCGCGCCGAGCAGGAGCGCATTGCCCGCGAGGAAGCGGCACGCGCTGCCGCCGCGAAGGCCGAGCAGGATCGGCTGGCCCGCGAAGCCGCCGAAGCCAAGGCGCGCGGCGATGCCGAAGCACAGGCCCGCGCCGATGCCGCCGCAGCCGAGCATCGCGCGAAGGACGAGGCCGCTGCCGCTGCCGCCGCCGAGGAATCCGCCAAGGTGCAGCAGGCCGCCGCGCTCGACGTGGCCGCCATCCAGAACGTCGCCTCGATCGTGGTCGCCGCGCCGGTCGCTTCGGCCGCAGTCAAAGTGACGGGCATCAGCGCCGCCAAGGGCTATGACTTCACCGTCACCGACACCAAGGCGCTGATCCGCTGCATCGCCGGCCGGCTCGACCAACAGCCCGAACTGGCGAGCCTGCTGGTGGCCGACAGTGTGAAGCTGCGCGCCTACGTCAAGGCGCTGGGCATGAACACCAATCTCGACGGCGTGGCCGTTGTCGAGAAGAAGACGATGCGGGTGGCGTGATGAGCAATGACCTGAACCTCTGCCAATTCATCGGCCGCGCCGGCAAGGATGCCGAGACACGCTATACGCCCAGCGGCGACGCCATCGCCAACTTCTCCATTGCCGTGGGCTGGAAGGGCAAAGACAAGGAGGGCACGGAGTGGGTCCGCTGCTCGGCATTCGGCAAGCTCGGCGAAATCTGCGGCCAGTACATCACTAAAGGTAAACAGGTGTACGTCGCCGGCCGCATGAACACGCGCAAGTGGCAGGACAAGGACGGGCAGGACCGCTACACGACGGAAATCAGCGTCGACCGCATGCAACTGCTTGGCGGCGGCGAGGGTGAGCAGCGCCAGGCGGGCAAGCCTGCCGCGAAGGCCGCGCCGACAGGTGGCTTCGATGACGACGATCTGCCCGACTTCTAGCCATGTCCCGCCGAGCCAGAGCGCGCATGACAGCGCAAGAGCGAGCCTCGCTGTGGCTCGACACATCGGATCAATGGGCGGCCCCGGAGGGTTCGGGCGCTTCTGTGGAAAGCAGCGAAAGCCGCCCGCCCTATGACCTGGAATCGGACCCGATGTTTCGGGAGCCGTGGCCGATGCCGGGCAGTGAGGTGACCAACGGCAGTCGTTGACCTGAACGGCGTTGAAGTGGCGCCGACGTGCGAGAACTGCGACGGGCTTTACGACGACAGCGACGGGCCAGAGTACGGGCCGCCATCGTATCGCTGCCAATTGAAGCCCCACATGGAAAACCTGCGCGGCTTCCCGTTCAAGACGCCGCAGAAGTGCTTCGAGCCGCACTGGGCGATCTTTGTCGATTGGGAAGCAGAGGCGCGCAGGGATGAAAAGACGCACCGGCCGATGCCGGGTGGCGAAGGAGAGAGGCAGTGAGCGATCAATCGTCGCATCCGACGCCGCGGGAAATCATCGACCGCGCCATCGAGCAATACAAGCCGGTTGCCATCTTCGTCGGGTTCAGCGGCGGCAACGATAGCCGGGCCGTCACGCACTGGATGATGAACAACGTGCCCGGCTGCGAGGCGTTCCACATCAACACCGGGATCGGCGTCGAAGCAACCCGCGTGTACGTCCGCGAGACGTGCAAAGCCCAAGGCTGGCCGCTGCACGAGATTCGCGCGCTTGAGGATTGTGGTCAGGACTATGACGCCAACGTCTTGAAGCACGGCTTCCCAGGCCCGGACGGCCACCGCTACATGTACACCACGCTCAAAGAGCGCGCGGTGTACGAGCTCGTGAAGCGGGCCAAGGTAGGGCACAAGCGAAACGCCACGGTGCTAATTGCGGCCGGCGCCCGCTTCGATGAAAGCGTGCGGCGCATGGGCTATGCCGGGCAAGAGGTGCGCAAGGTCCGCGCTCAGGTGTGGACGAACCCGGTGTATTGGTGGAGCAAAGCCGAGCGCGACGCTTACAACGAAGCGAGCGGCCTGCCTGAGAACCCCGTCGCAAAGGCGCTCGGCATGTCCGGCGAGTGCGGCTGTGGCGCCTTCGCGCATCCCGGCGAGCTTGAACGCTGGCGGGCCGTTGACCCGGAGTTCGGCCAGCGCATAGACCGGCTCCAAAGCGAAGTGCTCGCCCGTGGCTACACCTGGGGATGGGAAGGCCGCCCGCCGAAGGGCGGATTCAACAAGGACCAGCTTGGCCTGTTCCAGCTTCCTCTGTGCGTCGGCTGCGAAAAGTCCGCAATCGTGCAGGCCGAACTGCAAGACGCCTAACCCCTACCCGCCCCACCGGAGAACCTACCCCATGACCACCACACCCGAGCGCGAGGCGCTGGCAGCGATGTATGCGCTTCGTGATGAAGTTTGGAAGTCCGCGCGCGGGAGTGAGGATGTCGATGTCGGGCAGAAGATGCGCGACCTCGAAGCCAAAATCAAAGCCCTCGCCGCCACCCCACCAGCAGCAGCCGCCCAGGCGATGCCGCTGCCTCATGGCTGGCGCATCGAAGCCATAGTCGAGACGCCCTTCAAGAGCTACCGAATCGTCGCCCCGAATGGGTACGAGGCTTTGGTGTACTCGCATGAGCGCAACCCGGCAAATGTGCTTTACATGTTGGCCGATGCTCTCGCCTCTCAGGAAGGAGCGACATCGTGAACAAGAGGCAGGACATTGAGGCCCGCTATGAAGCGAACCTCAAACGACAGTACGCAGCCGCGAGCGATGAGCGGGAATGCCAGTGGCCCTTCGTCGAATCGCCCGGCGCGTTCGCTGCACGCATGACGCAGGCGTTGCGCGAGTTCGACGGCGATGTGCTCGCAGCATGCCGAAACGTGCTGATCGAGAACCCGCCTGCACTCGCCGCTCGCGCACCACAGGCAGCAGCCGAGGTGATGGCGAACGGCCTGACCGAAGCCGAGACGGATGCAAGCCCCTCTGTTGCCGGGCTGACGCAGCCCACCGCGCAGGCAGAGGCGGCGCTCCAATGGCTTGAGCGGAACCTGTTCGAGCGCAAGTGGGGCGGCACTCTCGGCCAACCCTCCGAGTGGCGCGTTCGCGGTGACCACCTGCACACCACGCAGCGCATGCGGGGCGAGACGCTGATGGATGCCGTCGCCGCCACCCAGCCGTCCGGGGAGAGCAAGTGATGAGCTTCCAGCCTCCAGAAGACGACCGCGACGACGAGTGCCGGCGCGAAGCCGCAGCAGACGCGCATTGGGAGAGGCAACTCATCAATGCCTACGCTGAGGGCCGCAAGGACGAGCGAGAAGAACTCGGCGCCATGCTCGCGGAAGAAGCCACCTCGCTTCGGCGCGAGGGCAACGGCTGCAATGATGGGCGCTATGACTGGATGGCGGCCGGGGTCGAAGCCGTCGCCGACACGTTGCGCGGCATCGACTCTGCAACGGGCCAGCCGGTGCGTCCCGAAGTGCTTGCGTCAGCCCTCGCAGCCCTCACCCCGCAGGCACCGCAGCCCGAGGCAGCAACCATCCGGGATTTCCGGACAGTTGAGCCAGTGCCAGCACCTGTGCAGCCGGTGGCGTGGGCCGTCTTCCATCGCGACGGCTCGCTGTTCAGCCTGGAGGAAACCGAAGCTGCGGCGCGCGGGCTTGCTTGTGGCCCCCATGGCGAAACCGTTCGCCCCCTCTACGCCACCCCTGCCGTGGAGAGCGTGGAGAGAGATGCGTCGCGGTGGGTTCCGGTCGAGGAGCGGATGCCGACCGAGCAAGACGCTGTGCGGGCGATGTGGGAGGCGTACCACCGCCTGGAAGAACTCGGCTGGCGCAACGCGACGTACTGCCCGCGCGATGGGCGGACAGTGCTGTTCATCGAGGCGGGATCGTCCGGCATCCACGAAGGGCACTGCGACGATCAAGATCGTGCGCACCGCCGGCCCACCGTGTGGCTGCACGATGCCGGCGACCTGTGGCCTTCGCAGCCGGTGCTGTACCGCGAGTTGCCTGCCGCGGCAGACAGGGAGAAGCAGCCGTGAGCACAGACACATCCAATCGCAGCGGTCTTGAACTCAAGAAGGGCCGCCGCCTCACCCAGCAGCTGCTGGATGCTGCCCACCGCGACACCGATGCCGTGAGTGTGTTCTGCGATGCGGCGGACCTCGATAGCACGGTGACCGCGATCTTCGTCGTGAAGGGTCGCGAGCACATCGAGTACGTGCGGGCGCTGTGCGAACGGCAAGGACTGCTGACGCCGGGCAAGCCCGTCGAACCTGAGCCCGCCGCCCTCACCGGCAAGGCGGGGAAGGAGTAGCGGGATGGCCGACACGAAAACAGCGGCGCGGCGAATCCTGCGGGCGAACAGGCTCACAGCCGAACTCGGGCACGCGGACATTCTGGACGCGCTGCAACACGCCGTCGAGATGCGTTCGGCGCTGCGCGTGATCTACACATGGGCCGGCGTGCCGGGGGCGCTCGACGCGGAGCGGGTGCGGGAACTGTGCTGGCGCCATGCGGCGCCCCCCAACACGCAGGAGAAGGACTGAGATGAGCAGCGTTCGGAGAGAGGGAATGCAATGAATTTGCAAGAGCGGATTTTCGAGCAATGCGCCTACACGCTGGACTGTTTGGCCGACGAGCCGGATACGGACGACCCGAAAGCGCGGGCGCGGCTGCTTAAAGCGTGCGCCAACGGCATGAGAGATGCGCAGGCGCTGGCTGCAAAGCTTGCCGCAGCACCGGTGGCGATGATGGACACGCGCGACGTGCTCGGCATCTGCGCGCCCGAGGAAGAGGATTTCCCTGCGCTCTACGCTCTGCAAGGGAAGCGCGTGCGGCTGGTGCTCGATGACGAGACGCCGAACGCAGAGCTAAGCGGCGCGCGCCGCGAGGAGAAATGATGAGTAACGAACTTCCCGCGCGTCCGCTTGAGCGCACAGTTAGGCCTGTTCGGCACGGCACTGACTGCAAGAAGGTAGAACATCTTGGCGATGGCTATTTACATCGCGCCGACGACAACGGGCCTTATGACGTAGACGGTCTGGTGTACTGCGGTAGGTGCCATGAATGGCTGGGGACGATATCCAGCGGCACCGACGATTCATGCACTCACCCGAATTGCTCCTGCTGGATGAAGGTCTGTGGTCATGGGGCTCCTGCTACGCGACCAGTCAACAGCGTAGATTTAGCGTAGCAGGAGCCCCATGACCACCCCAACAGATGAGTTGCAAGCGGAGATCACCCGCCTACGCACCGCTCTGCGCTACCAAGACGACAGGGACGGCCACATCGGCACGCACGGCCCTGGATGCCACACATGGGGGCCGAGGCACTACGAATGCGCGCTGCGGGAGATCGAGCGCCTGCAAGCGGAGAATCATGCGCTGCGGGCATCTCAGGGCTTCGCCAGCACGTTGAGCAGCACCACGCAGCCGAGGATCACGCCCCACCATCCCCCTGCCCCGTAGCAGATGCCGAGGAAGGCGAGGATTGCGGCAAGGCCGAACATCAGCGGACTCCTAACGCTGCCTCGCGGCACTTAGCATATTGGCCCGCCGCATGCTGTGCCCACAGCACCCACGCCCCGAACGTGTCATCCACCAGCGCCGGCAGCAGCGGGCAACTTGCGGTCACCAGCGGGCTCGGGCCGCTCGATGGCGGGAGAGTCGTTGAGCATGCGGACAGCAGGATTACCGCTGCGGCACTCACGAAACACCGTGTTCGTGCGAATCTCGCGCTCAAGCTCTTGCCGCAGCGTGACATGCTTCACCTCGATCTTGCTGATGGCCTCGGCTGCGGCGGTGGCTGCTGCCTCGCGCGCCACCCGCGCCACAGCTTCTTCTCGCGCCTGGCTGGCCAGCTCGCCTGCCGCACCATCCTGCCGGCCCTGCCAGTACGCGCCGCCCGTCATTAGGCCGGCAGCGAGCACGATGCCGAGAAGCACCCAGGGGTTCATTGCCACTCGTCCAAGCGCATCTGCCGTGACAGCCGGTACGCCCGGTTCGGTGTCTGCTGCGCCCACTTGCTGTTCAGCATCGCGTCGGCTGCTTTCTCGTATTCACCCTGCTCGATCATCTTGAGCGTGTGCTTGAAACCCAGCAGACCGTCCACGCCCATCTGGAACGCCATATTTATCAGCACGCCCTGCCGCGGGTAGGACAGCGTGCCGATCCACGGCGCGCGGCGCAGCAGCTCGCGCATCGTCTCGTCGATGTCGTTGGCCAGCAGCATGGCGCTTTCGGCCCGGCTGATACCGCCGCCCTTGGCGCGGTCGATGAGCCGACCCACGCCGATCGTCCAGTAGCCGAGGTGGTCCTGGTAGGCGTGCAGCTTCTCGCCTTCATCGCGCCGCAGTTGCGAGGTAAGTTCGGCAATCATGCTCACGGCTGCGGCCCCTTGATCTTCTGGGCCGTGTTGCCGGTGATGTAGGCGGCCACGGTGGCGATGATGATGGCGCCGAACACCTCGGGCGTGATCTTGCTATGCCACACGAGCACCGTGCAGACGGCTGCATTGCCGATGCACATCAGAAAGCGCCGCCCCCCGCACGCGTTGATGAGCCCGTTCATTTGCCCACGCCCCCCTTGATGGCCGTCCACGCGCCCACCACGGCCGCCACGGCCGCAGCGATCCAGCCCAACGGTTTGGCGGCCTTGCCGATCCAGGTGAGTACCTTGAACGCGCCCGTGAGCGCGTGGAATGCATCGACCAACTCACCGGTGTTCTGCTCGATCCGCTTCGTCGCTTCAGACTGCTCGGTGAGCCGGTCCTCGATCGTGCTCATGCGCCGGTCTCCAGCGTCGAGCCGCACATGGATGGCTGACGACAGATCGGCGGGCGGGGTGGTCTCGCGCATCTGCCTGCCCTCAAGCAAAGGTGATCTTCATCGACCCGGCCGCATGCGTCGGTGCGCCTGCGCCCGCGCTCACGGTTTTCGGCGATGCCAGCGCGCCCCAGAACAGCAGGTTGCCGAGCGTGGAGGCGTCGCGCAGGCCCTCGTGCGAGACCGCTCCCCATGCGGCGGTGGGTGCCGGGTAGTTGATCGCGGCGTTGTTGCTGATGCGCCCACCGGTGCCGGTGCTTGCCGCGGTGGTGCCGGCGCCCTGCGTGCCGCTCCAGGCGACCATGCTCGACGCGATGGCCACGCGTGCGTAGCTGCCGCCCGCAACCTCGGTGCCACCGCCTGCGTTGCTGGGCGCCGTGGTGTACAGCGCGGCGTAGGTGCTCGCCGGCCACGTGTACGCCTGGCCGCGAAAGAGCAGGTCGATCAGCTTGTTCGCAAGGTAGTCGCTCATGCCGCCGACCAGGCCAAGCGTGTACGCGATGGCGCCCGCTTCGATCGCCACCGGATCGCTCGCGCCGATGACGATCGGCGCCTGGAGCTCTTGGATCATCCAGCACTCACCACCAGACGCGGCGTCGAACAGGCCTATGTGGGACGCCGTGCCCCAGGCGCTGCCGGCCGCGCCCCAGTCCACCGCCGCGTTATTGCTGGTGCCGTGGCTGGTGCCTGTGCTGGGCAGTGTGGTGCCCGCCCCTTGCGTGCCGGCCCACGCGGCGAGGCTGCGCGCCACGGCGATACGCGCATATCCGGTGCCGGCCAGCTCGGTCACGCTGGCATCGCTGGCCGCGCTGAGCAGGCCGATGTGCCAGTCGGTGGGCAGTGTGATGCCCTGCCCGCGAACGAAATCGGCCAGGGCGTTTTCTGCAAAGTCGGTGAGTAGGCTCATCTGATTTCCTGTTGCTGATTCACAGGCCGCTGCCGCCGTCGAAGTACTGCACCGACAGTTGGATGTAGCACTGGTCCTGCAGGAGGCCGCTTGCCGCGTCCCGAATTTCGGCTTTGAAAGCAATGCCCGAGTGGCTTGCCCACTCGGTGCGCATCACGCCCGTCCAAGTGCGCTCGGTGCCGAGAGAAATCCACGAGCCCACGGGGGCGCTCAGCGTGTCGTCGACAAGCAGGAAAGCCGTCTCCGACACGCGAATTTCGAACTGCGCCGCCTGGCTTGTCTCGATGGGCGTGACCATCACCCAATTGAGCGCCGGCAGCGACCATGCGATGTGCGGCAACACGATGTCGCCGGCGGTCACTGTGATCGTGCCGTCAGTGTGGAACGTCACTGTCGGGGGCGTCAGGCCCTCGGCTGGCTGGGCGGGCGTCGTGTCATATATCTGCCAGTCTTCCAGCACCACGATCGCCAGCGTGCCGCCGCCCGCATCCTCTTCGTAGTCGCCGCCAACCGGGTCTTGAATGTCCCCCGGCCCGGGAAGCAGGTGGTTGTCCACCAGGTGCACGCGCTCGTCGTCGACCACCGCGGCCAGATCGAATAGCTGCTCGCCGTCCTCTCCCTTGCCGCCATCGCTGATCGCGCTGATCTTCACCAGCTCGTCACCTGTCAACGGCCCGAAGAGGAACTTCGGCCGCTCTCGCATGCCGTCGTCGAGCACGAGCGCGAAGTCGGGCGCGGCGGGCAGCACGACCTCGTGCACTTCGGCGCCTGGCGTCACTGCCACCGGTGTCGTCAGCGAGCCGTCATCGCGGATCAGCGTGAGGTAGTCGGCGCCCGTCCACGCGGGCGGCTCGCTCAGGCCCATCGTGAGCGTGTCGGGGTCCCAGAACGCCACGTCGCCGCTTTGCCCGTAGCCCGCGATCTCTGGCATCCAGCGCACCGCGGCCATGTAGTGCGGCAGCATGCCCTGCATCTCGGTCGAGCAGGCCACGGTGCGGCGGCGGTAGAGCATCTGCGCGGCCTCGTACAGCCCCTCGCGCTCGGCATGCGTGGGGCCGGTGATGCCGGGCATGCGCTTGATGACCGGGTTGACCATCGACACGACGCCGGGGCATGGGCAGTCGATGCTCAGCCACTCCCACGCGCGGTTGTCGAAATACTCGACGATGATGCCGTCGGCGGTGTCGCGCGTCGGCAGCACCTCGCTCATGCTCATCGAGCCGGGCAGGCAGTTGCGCGGCGTGAATGCCGTCACCGGCAGATCGACCCACTCATCACGCGCAAGCGTCATCACGCCATTGCGGCGGAACACACGGCAGCGCATCGAGCGGGCGATGAGCTGCGCGGCTTCCCAGGCATCCATGCCGGTGTCGAAGACGTAGTCGAACCGGTCCTGCCGCGCCTCGGCAGTGAGCGACATCTCGTAGAGCGTCTGCAGATCGACGCGGCTGTCGGGCAGCTCTTCGCCCCACGCGCTCGATGTCCACAGATCGGCGAGCCACCAGGCCGGGTTGCGCGTGTGCGCCGTCGAGCCCCAGCCGGTGCTCGGGTGCCATGTGCGCGCGTGCGCCTGCACGATCAGTGTGATGTTGCGCTGGCTCATGCCGCTGAGCTGCTCGCTCGCGCGCATGACCACCTCGTAGTGCGCGGTGTCGGCGTTCAGGGGGGCCGCCTCCTGCAGATACGCGCGCAGGCCAGACCACTGGATGTCGTGCATCTGCGCCGTGCTCTCCACGCGCAGGTCTGTGCGCACCACGCGCACCTCCACGCGGGCCGGCGTGGTGAGGGCGTAGGTGAAGCTCCACCGCTGCGGTGTGTTCGTGGCGGCCGTCTTGGTCTCGGTCGCGAGGATGGACCACGGCGCGAGCGCGCTGCCGAACTCGTTGATCTCGCGCGTTTCGATGCGCACGCTGATGGAGCGGGTTTCCCAGCCGCCGCTGAAATTCCCGAGGCCCCTCGGGGCCACGATGTCGATGCCGATCTTCACGGCCTTGCTCAGCGCCCCGCACGCCGCGAACCCGCCGACGTACAGCCCCGTGCGCAGATCCTGCCCGGCCACCTCCGGCGAGGTGACCACGTTGGCGAGCACGGTGCTCGGCTGCACGCCAGGCGCGAGGTACTGCGAAACGAGGACATCGGCGAAATGGCTGATCGGCGTGTCGTCGATCAGCGCCCGCTCGATCGTGTGGTTGCCCACGCCAACCGCGAACAGCGCGTAGTAGAACTGGTCCTGCCGGGTCTCGTCGTCGGCGTTTTGTGCGAACTCGGTGTAGGGCTGGCCGGCAAACGGCGGCGTGACCTTGTGGCGCCCGCAGATCTTCGGGATCGGCTGGTACAGCCGCGCCGCATTGCCGCTCAGGCTCGCGCTGTAGGTTGGTGACGCCTGCCCCGCATCGGCAAAACTTGGCGGCTGGATAGGCAGCAGCGCGTTGATGGCGAGCGTGGAGCCGATGTTGAACGCGAACAGCGCGAGCTTGCCCCACCCGAGCGGGTTCCACAGGGTGAACGCCACCACGGCGATCTGCAGCACGCCGCGCAGGGCATCCTTGTCCTGCGGCAGCTCGTACCACTCGACCACATCGCCCGGGCGCGTGCGCTCTGCCCAGTGCTCACGCAGCAGCCACTCGCCGTTGTAGCGGCACACGATCAGGCCCGGCCCCTGCGGCGCGAGATCTCGCAGCGGCACGCCGATGCCCACCGGCTGCATCTGCTGCACCGGCAGCAGCGGGTTGCGCGAGACGCCCATTGCGGGCGGGCGCAGGGGCATCAATTCGCGCCCGCTCATGCGCGCCTCCAGAGCTCGAAATCGTGGTAGCCATCTGCCGTGGCTTCGGCCAGCGTCTGCGCCATCACGCAGCCCACCGGGCCGCGCGCAGTCATGGTGCCGCTCGCGTGCAGCACGCGCAGGCCACGCGCGGTGGCGACGAACACGCCAACATGCCGGCCGGCGGGGCCGCGCATCAGCAGCACATCATCGGCCTGTGCAGGCGCCTGCACGGGTCGCCAGCCGCTGGCCTGCACGACCTGCACGATGGCTGGCGCGTTGTCGCTCTCGCCAACGGCGAGCATGGGCAAGTCGATGGCGTGGCGCGTGCTAAATACATGCCGCACCAGGCCCCAGCAGTCGAACGCCTGCGGCCCTGCGGCGCGCGGCGCCCACGGTACACCGATCAACGGGGCGGCCCAGTGCATCATCGCGCGCTCAGGCCCGGATAGGCCGCTCGCTGAAACGTGATGCGCGGCACCGATACGTTGACCGGGTCGCCGAAACTTGCGCGGATGCGGGCCACCGCGCCCGCGATCTCGGCATTGGTGAGCTGCATCTGCATCGGCGGCATCACGGCCGGCGCGCTGGTGTCGTCGCTCGCGTAGATGCGTTCGATCAGCACCCAGGGCTCCAGCGAGCCGCGGGTGATCTTTAGCGCATCGCTCAGCGCACCGCTCACGTTGTCCGCTTCGAGTTGGATCTCGGGCGTGGCGGCAGCGTCGCTTTCCTCGGGCCGGCTGATGCGCACCGGGGCGGCCAGGAACTCGACCTCGACACCGGCATTGCGATCTGCTGTGCTCTCGATGGTGGCCAGCAGCGCCTCGTGGTCGCTCACGAGGTAGATCGGGCCGTCGGGTAGCAGCGGGTGCCAGAGTTCGAACGTGCTGTGCACGACGCGGTCGATGGGCGCCACGGCAGCGGCTTCGGCCAGCGCGTCGCTCAGGCTCACACCGTGGCGTGGGGATTGGTAGGTGGGCATGGGCGTCAGCCTTCGGTTGTGATCGACACTGCGTCGATGTAGGTGCGCAGGTAGTTGGGATTACCCACGAAGCCCCGGCCTACCTGCAGCCCACCGACAGGGACCGGAGTCACGTATTGCGAGCCGCCGATGCCGTCGAGCCCTGCCACGCTGCTAGCCAGCACGCCGTCGACGTAGATGAGGGTGTGCGTGGCGTTGCGCTCGACACGCACGAGCGCCCACCCCGTCTGAGGCACAGCGACTGCCGTGTGCTGCCAAATGTTGCCGTTGCTGTTCGAATAGCCCGTGGCGGTGAGCGTCCACACACCGCCGCCACTGTTGAGCCAGATGCGGAGCGTGGGGCGCTTGTCGGACGACGATTCCGAGAATTCGGCATCTTGATGCATCAACCACCGCGATCCGATATCCCCGGGCGGCATGAAAACCGCGAACTCGATCGTCCAGCGGCCCAGCGCCAACGGCAGGTTGTCGGTCGTCAGGTAGTCACCGTCGGCCAACAGCGCAATGCTGCCGCTCTCCTGGTACGCCTGATCGGTGCTGTGAGCCGCACCACCGAACGCATTGATCGTGCGGTGGTGCACCGACGAATCGATGATCGTGCCGGTGGGGTGCTCCTCACCGCGCAGCCACAGCCAGACGTCGCGCTCAGGCTCGAACCACGGCGGCTCGCCACGGCCTCTGACCTCGCACTGCGCGCTCACGCGCCACAACCCACCGGGCACGAACTGCCACTGCGGCGGCGCCGCGAAACGACGCACACGAACCGTCCCGTTCGGCGCGGGCCAGTTCGCCGCAAACCACGCGCCGCCCTGAATCAGATCGGCGTCGTACCACGCGGCGAACGCCGCAGCCTCGGCAGCCGTGAAAATGAACGACAGGTCCTGCGTGCCGCGCTGGTCACGTTCCATCGCGCGCGCATCACGCGGCCCGGGCAGCGCGGAGAGCATGCGCCGCTCTGCCCACTGCACAGGCGCTGTTTGCGGCCCTGGCAGCGCACTCGGGTAGACGATGGCCGGCATCAGGACACGTCCACGTAGAACGTGCGGGCGCGGTGCGCGCCGCGCCCGTCGACCACCACTACATAGCGGCCCGCAGCGAGGTTAGGCAGCAAGAAGGCCCCGTCCACCGCTGACTCGACGGCGTACAGCCGGCGCGTCATGCGCGCGTCGTACAGATCGACGCGCGTGTTCGCGGCCACGCCAGCGATCTGCGCGGTGCCGCTGATCTGCAGGGTGCCCCGACTGTCTGCCGCGCTGGGGATGAGCACGACGCGGGTGCGGGCGAGGTTGACGCCGACGGCTCCGAGGGCGGCCATGTCAGGCGAGCCCCGTTTCGTGGTCGGACGTCATCAGCGCGGCAAACGTGTGGTTCGCCGCCGGGGCGCTCGTGCCATTTGCAGCGGCGAGCACATAGGTCGCCCCGCTCGCATCGGAGAAGGTGTCACCCGAGTTCACCCCGGCGTCGTTTGATGCCAGCTGAGTGACGAACAAAAACGGGATGATCGCGCGCGGAATGCCGTTGGCGACGCTAATGCTGGATCCAGCTACCACCGGCCAGCACTGGAGCACCGGATAGCCAGAATACGGGTTGCTTGTGTTGCCGTTCGCGCGGATGTACACGCCAGCCGCCGCGCTCGATGCTCCGTCAGCCGATCTTGCGAACGGCATCATCTGGTTCGAGTTTGCTGCCGGCGGCGTGTAGCTGTCGAGCGACAATAGTGAGCTGGTGATTCCACCACTGGTGAAGCCCGCCCCCGCGATCGCCGCGAGCGGCACGGCACGCAGCACGGTTGCCCCGCCATCACCGGGCACGAGCTTCTTGGGCTCACCGAAAAACACGATGTCATGGCCGGTGCCAGACCAGCCGCCCGCTACCAGCAGCACGAAGAATCGATCCGTCGCCACGCCCACCACCGTGCGCGTGGTGGTGTCTGCGGTATTGCTCTTGCGCCAGTTCCAGTTCGTCTGCTGCGCGGCTTCCGGGAAACTTCCTGTGCCCGTGTCCACGTCGCTCATCGACGCGTAGCCGCGCACGCCGGCCACCTGCGCAGCGGAGTCGTCCACGCGCAGGTAATACCGCTCACCCACCGTCGAGCGATAGACCGCCTTGTTCGTGCCCGTGAATTCCTTGACCCAGTACGCGCCGACCCCGCCGATGTCGAGCAGCGTGTCGACAAACGTGATCAGCGAGCCGGCCTGCCCGGTGATGGTGCCCGTGACGGTACGAAATCCTGTGGTCATGTAAGTGCCTCGCAAACGGTGAATACCTCGCCGCTTGTAGCGAGCGCGGTGATGGTCTGGTCAATGTTGAGCGTGATGCCGGCGCTGCCGAGCACGATGAACGGGTCGCACGAATCGACGCCGCCGCCGCTCGCTTTTTCCAGCGCAACCACGAACGAGATGACCCCCAGGCTTGGTGAGCCGCCGCTCGGTTGCGTGAGCGGAACCAGGATCTCAAGCGCCAGCGTGGCCGCAATCGATGCCGAGGCGCTGCCGGTGAGCGCCGAGGCGAACGACACGGTCATGTCGGGCGTGTACGGCTTGGTGGGCGTGCCTTCGCCGGTGAGCAGGAGCTGGCCGGTCACGCGCCAGCGGCCAAGGTGCATCGCTTCGGCGTGGTATGGCTCAAGCCACTGCGCCTCCCACCACAGCAGGCCCGGCCCTTGGTTCGCCACCTGCGCGGAGAACTTGCGGGCCCCGGCGAGCAGCGTGTTCTCGAACCAGTCGTCGACGGCCGCCATCTCGTCGGCTTCGAGCAACCAGCTGACCGACACGACGCGCGGCGCCCGCGTCCATACCCTGCGCCGGCGGCTGTGACCGGCGCCAAACTGCACGTCTGCGTACACGCTCTGCGGCTCGATGCCGTGGCCCTCCGCCAGAAACACCGGCGTGCCGGCAGGCGGCAGGATTTCCGGCAGGGCCATCAGGCGCGCCGCGGCAGGCCGCCGCTCAAGTTGAGGCCGCGGCCCTTGAGCGCCTGCGCCGTGCTGCCGCCCGAGCCGATGCGTCGGTCAACCTCTGCCACGGCTGCCTCGACGATCAGGCGCACCTCTTCACGGCCGTCTGAACCCCTGCTGCGCTGTTCGGTGATGCGGGCGCCGTGGTTTTCAATCACGATGCTGGTGCCGCCGCCCCCTGCGGCCGGGTTGTACTTTGCCGGCACCACCGCTTCGCCTTTGTGCAGCAGCGCCGGGAAGTTGTCGCGCGGCACCCAGTTGGTGCCGGTGGCCATGAGCGGGATGTCATAGCCGCCGCCCGGGCTGATGCCCCCGGAGACCGTGCCCCCACCGCCGCCGCCGAACATGCCGCCGAAGAACGAGGTGAGCCCGCCGGCCAGCGGCTCGGTCACGCTCTTGCGCAGCATGATGCGCAGCACGTCTTGCGCCAGGCCCTTGAGCACATCGCTGAGCTTGGCGCCGCTGATGGCCGCGTCTTCGAACGCGGAGGAGAACGTGAGCCCGAGGTCCTTGGCGGCCTGGGCGTTCCGATCGGTGCCCTCCTTGGCCTTCTTGGTCGCCAACGTGAAGTCGTCTTGCGCCTTGGCCGCAGCCCGGGCGTAGGTCTGCCAGTCGATGGCGCCGGCGTTGAGCAACTCGTTCAGGCGGGTCTGCGTGCCCTCGAGTACCTCCAGCGGCAGGCGCATCTGTTCGGCCAGGCTGGCGCCTTCGGCGAACAACGACTGCTGTGTCTGCTGCGCCTTGGCGGCGGCTTCGGTGGCCCGCTGGAACTGCTCTTGCGCATCGGCCAACTGCAGGTAGCGGGAGAGCTGGTCGCCGGTAGCGCCCTCTTGCCGCAGTTTGATCAGGCCCTTGATGCGGTCGCTCGCGCCTTGGGTGTCGACGTCGAACTGCATGCCGCCAAGCTGCTTCTGGATGGCCTCGTAGGCCCGCTGCGCTTCGTCCTGGATCTGCTTGGCGGCCTTGGCGGCTTTCTCTGCGCCCTTGACGAGCGGCGCATCAAGCTTGCCGCCCAAGTCTTCGACCTTGCGCTGGACCGAGCTACTCGTCTCATCCCAGATCGCAGCGTTGATCGCGTCGATCTTCTTGCGAGCCGCTTCAGCATCCTCTTTCATCGCCTCACCGATGGCAGAGAAAGCCTTGAAGTCACCGGTGGACAAAGCGGCGAGTTGCGCCAATATGCCACCGATCTCGTTTCCGACGCCCGCGAACACATAGGCCACGTTCGCCGCCGCCGCCACAAGGAACCGCACGCCGGTGGCGGCGGCGCGGGCGGCCTGATCAAGCGCACCGCTGCTCTTCGCAGAGTCGATAAGCTCTGTAGACAAGCTTTGCAGCGACGGCAGCAACTCGGCAGTGATCCGGTTCACAAGGCCCTGCTTCACCGCATCGAGCCGAGCTAGGTTGTCGTTCAACTCTTCGGCGTGCTTTCCCGTCTTTGTAGCAATGACAACGCCGAGCTCGTTCGCCTCGGCGGCCATGTCTGCCAGCCCCTTGGCACCGCCGTTGAGCATCGCAATGAGCTTGGTGCCCGACTCACCGAAGAGCCGCTGCGCGAGGGCTGTCTTCGCGGCGCCGTCGCGGTAAGTGCTGAACTTATCGGCCACCTCGCCCATGAGCTGGTCGGTGTTTTTCAGCGTGCCGTCGGTGTTCTTGATGCTGATGCCCATGGCATCGAACGCACCCATGGCCTCGCCGCTGCCACGAGCGGCGTCGGCAGCGCCCTTCGCCAGCTTTCCGAGCGACTGCCCGAGCGACTCGTGCGCCACACCGGACAAGCCGGCCGCGTAGGTCAGTTCGGTGTACTTCTCGACCGTGAGGCCCACGGCCTGCGCTTGCTTCGTCGCCGCGTCGGCGGCGTCGATGCTGTGCTTGACCATCACCAGCGTGGCGGCGGCGCCGGCACCAACGGCGGCACCGATGGCTGCGCCCATCTTGCCGGCCTGCTGCACCAGGCGCTGCATCTGCTGCGCGGCCTTGCCGATGTCGCCTTGAAACCTCGCCGTGTCCATGGCGAGCGACACGACGAGCGAGCCGAGTGATGCCATCAGCGGGGTCCTTTCTTCGAGCGTTTGGCCGTGCCCTTGGCGAGCGCGGAAAGTGCGGCGCGCGTCTCTGCAGGCGTCTGCACTTTCTTGGGTGGGTTGGCGCGCAGGTCATACAGCGCCATCAGCTCGGTGATCTCGGGCGCGGTGAAGCGGCGCAGCAGCTCGCCCACGGGCAGGTGGTAGCGGTCGGCGAGTTCGACGTAGAAACGCCGCTCCGGCCGCGCCATCAGTTTCCCCGGGCGTCCTCCAACGCGGTGTCGTTCAGGCCGTTCAGGCGCTGCGCGACCTTGGCGCACCGGTCCAGGGCCGCGGCCGACTTGCGGCCTAGCGCCTCGGCATCGGCATCGGTGAACAGGCGCTGGCCCTCGGCATCCACCACGGTGTAGGCCACCAGGCGCGCACGCACGTTGGTGATGTTCACCGCGCCCTTGGCGCCCACGAGCGACTGCTCCCACGCATCGCGGCCGGCGCCTGTCATGGTGGTGACGCAGACCGCCCCGCCCCACTCGGGCACCTGCACTTCCTCGCGCTTGAGATCGTCGGCGGCGAGGATGGCCTCTCGGGTCAGCATGCTCATCAGACTTCCGTGACGGCCCCGGTGATTTCGATGGTGATGCTCGACTCGATGACGCCATCGATGTCGGCCGCGATCGGCACGCTGAGCACGAAGCCGGCGAAGGCGTACGTCGTGGACGGGCTCTCGTCGGTGAGCGTGACCTGGAAGTTGCGGCGCTGCCGGTCGGCCTTGGCGGCCATCAGCTCGGCATGCGTGGGGTCCTTCGGCTGGATGTGCAGCGTGAAGGTGCACTGCCCTTCGTCGGGCAAGCCCATGCGCTTGTGCTTGGCCGTGCTCGACAGGTCGGTGGTGTCGATGACCGCGGCAGAACCGGTGCGGAAGTTCAGGCCCTTCGCGTCGTCGATCGCCGTGAAGGTCTGGGGAGAGCTGCCCAGGTCGATCGCGATGACCGTGCCTTGGCTTTCGAGTGCGTTGTCGCTCATGACGATGCCTTTCGGGAATGAAAAAGCCCGCACGAGGCGGGCCGGTGGTTGAAACGTGAAGGCCGGGCTACAGCCGATCCCAGCAGCGGAAATCCATGGACCAGCGGTGCAGCTTGGTGTCGGGCTCGAAGGCGCTGAAGTCGTTCTGCATCAGCGCTTTGAAGGGCTGCGCCTCGAGCAGCAGGCGCACCTGGTGCGCGAGGGCCTGCGCGTCTTCGGCCCTCTTGGCCCAGCAGTCGACCTGCAGCCGCACCTGGTCGAGGCCACTGCGACCAGACAGCGACACGACAGGCGCATTGGTGGCGCGGGCGAAGGTGATGCGCGGCTCTGCCGCACCCTGCGGCGCGGCGTTGCGGTACACCCGCGCGCCGGCGGCGGTGGGCGTGCCGGCGGTCAGCACCGTCCAGACGTCTGCTTCAAGCGGCACGGCGCACCTGCGTTTCGATCTTCTTGGCCGCGCGCTCGATGCCGGCCTTCATGCGCTTGCGCATGGCGGCGAGCTGCGCATCTTTCGTGGAGTCGAAGGCCGGGCGCAGGAAGGGGCGCGCGGCCATCTTGGAGGTGCCGAACTCGAGCCACCACCAGTAGTAGGGATCGTTCGGGTTCTGCGCGCCAGTGCGGCCGGTGGCGGCCTTGAACTTCTTGATCTGCTTGCCCTTCAGGGGCTTGACCCGCACGATCACTTCCCACAAGCCGTTCTGACCCTTGTTGATCCTGCTGCGCGAGACGCGGATGGCATCGCGCACGGTGCCCGCGTTGCGGTTCTTCGTGGGCGTTTGCAGCACGGGCGCTCGGGCCTTGGCATCGTCGCGCACCACGCGGCCCGCGCCGCCCAGCGCGGCGTAGATGGCGCCCTTGCCCAGCTCTGCCGGCAGGTCCGACAGGCCTTGCAGCAGCTCACGCAGGCCGGCGATCTGCACGTGCTGGTTCGTTGCCGCGCTGCGCCCGAGGATGCTTCCTCCGATGGCCATGGTTCAGCCCTCCACTTTCATGTTCGGCGCGAACGGCACCGTGGCAATGACCGAGGAATTCTCGGGCTCGTACTGGCACTTGACCTGCACGACTTCATCGCGGGCGAAGCGCACCTCGAACCAGCTCGCGCGGTCGGGCACACCCAGCTCACGGCGTAGCAGATCGTGCAGTTCCTTGCCCTTGCCTTCGAAGGTGACCAGCATGCTTCAGCCCTCGTTCACGCCGCTCGTGCACAGCAGCTCGAGCTCGCGGTGGCGCAGCTTCGCGTCTGCGATGCTGCCGATGTTGTAGATGACGCTGCCATGCCGGCCACGCCAGGCGGCGGTGATGCCGGCCACCCGCGGCGACCAGCGAAAGCGGATGCGCGTGTCGGTCTCGCCCTGCAGTTGATCGGCGCTCAGGCGTTCACGCCCGGTGAGTGGCTCGATGGATGCGGCCACGGTGGTGACGGGCACCCAGCTTTCAATGCTCGCGTCGTCATCGCTCATCACCGGCTGCTCGATCACGAGGCGGTGACGCATGGTGCCGGCGCGCATCAGATCAGCTCCAACTTGACGGCGCGCTTGATGACACGCTCGAACTTCTGCCAGTCGGGCTCAGCGCGCGTCAGCGCGGCGACGAAGCACAGGGCCAGCGTGTATGGCTTGAACCACCACGCGATGCGCACACGAAAGGTCACTGTGGACGTTGTTGCCATCACACCCCCATGTGCAGCCGCAGCGGGCGCAGGAGGGCCTGAGCGCCCAGCGGAATGGGTTCAAGCTTCGCCGCCGACGAGTCTTCGCGGTTCTCGTGCAGGTGGCCGATGATCAGCAGCAGCGCCTGCTTGATCTGCGGCGGCACCGGGTTCGGCGGGCTGCTGGCCGCCTGGAAGCCGGCCACGAAGCGGATGCGCACGGCGTTCGCTTCGCTGCGCGTGGCGGGCCAGGTCTGGTCGTAGGCGAGGCGCACGGCCGGGGCGTCGGGGTTGTCGTCGAACGTGTAGACGGCAGGGTCGAGCGTCTGCTCGGCACCGTCGCTGTCGATGTACATGATCGAGACGATGGACTGCACCGGCGCCTTGGGCAGGCTGATGACGCTGGCGAAGGCGTCCAGCCGCAGCTCGAACGTGCCTTCGGCCAGGCACCGCTCGGTAAAGTCTTCGGCGTGCGCGCGCGCCGCGCTGATGAGCTCGCTCACGAGATCGGCCTGGTAGTAGGTGGCCGGGTCGCCGGGCGGGCTGTCGTGCTGGCCATAGTCGACCTCGAGGTGGCGCAATGCTTCCTCGAGCGTGATGGGCTCGACGGCCGGGCGGGTGATGGTGCGCAGGTTCATTGCACTCTCTTGAACACGAAACTGCCGATGTCTTCGCGGCCGGCCGCTTGCTCGCGCTCGTCGGCATGCAGGAGATCGAAGCCGAAGCCGGCCATGAAGCGCTCGATGCCGGTACGCGTGAAGTACCAGCAGTGCTCATCGCGCCGGTAGTGGCGCGAGCGCAGCACGTGCTCGGGCCCGTCGAAAATGGGCAGGCTGGTGAAGACGTAGCGCCGCACATTGCGCAGCAGCGGCGCCGGGTCGTGGATGTGCTCGAGCGAGTCCCAGAAGCTCAGGGCATCGACCGGCGCTGCAGACGGGTCGCGCCACGCCCCCAGCGCCTGCAGCCACGCGACGGCGGCCGGGTTCACGTCGAAGCCGAGCGTGAACGGCCGCTGCTGCATGAAGCGGCCACCGCCAATGCCGACATCCACCAGCTCGCCGGCCCAGTGCTGCGCCACCAGGTCGACGCGCATGTCGGTGAGCTGGTCACCGGCGGGCGTGCGGTCGAGCGCGCGATAACGCTCCCAGTACGCGGCATCGTAGGGCTGTGCCTCTACCGGGAACCAGCCGACGCCCAGCTCAGGCAGCCATTGCAGCGCGCGGGCTCTGAGCGAGTCGAAGCGTGAAGCGTTCAAGGTGTTCGTCCAGGTTCGAAATCGTCTTGTCGCAGGCGTGGGCGCGATCGCCGCACACACACCAGCGGTCCGGCAAGGCCTGATGAATCAGGCTCGTGTCCATGCGCGGGTCGAAGATGCGCTGCGGGCCGTTGTCGCGCCCCCACCCACCGAAGAGCAGCAGCATCGGCACGCGGTAGGCCACGGCCGCCGGCACGAGCCAGCCGACGCCACCCACCACCGCGGCGGCGCCGGCCACAAGCGCAAGCAACCGCTCGATGGGCAGCTCGCCGGCGTGATAGGTTTCATCGGCCACGGGCAGCGGCGGCAGCGCCCACTCCTCACCAGCGCGCAGATCGGCCACGCTGATGATTCGGTACCCGCATTCGCGCAGCGTGGCCGCGGCGCGGGCGATGTACTCCGGCTGCGGGTTGCGGCCGTCCGCTCGCCACTCGGCACGAATGGTGGCGGGTCGCACGACGACGTAGGGCGCACGCGCCACGCGCTCGACCGGCGGGCCGGCGAAGTCGAGCTTGTCGGCGTGCACGCCCGCCTTCTCGCACAGCGCCCCGAGGATCGTTCCGCCCTGGCCGGCATACGTCCAGCGCAGCGGTTCGGCACCACGCGGCGCGGTGTGCCACGCGCTCAGCCGGCGCACGTTCTTGGACTGCGTGCGCAGCCGCGTCAACGGGCGCACGCAGCGCACGGGCAGATCTGCGTAGAGCTGCGGCCACGCGGTCGACAGGTACACAGTGCGCCCGGTGGCGAGAATCTCGCGCAGCACCGGCCGCTGGTAGAGGTTGTCACCCAGCCCCTGCATGCCGTCGATCAGCAGCGGCGGCAGATCCGTGCCAAGCGCGGCACGCAGCGGCTTGCGCTCGAAACAGGTGAGCGCCGTTTCCGCGGATGCGTTCACGACGTCAACCCCTTGCGTGCGCAAATCGGCGGCAAGCACGGCCATGCGGCGGATCCATGACGGCAGGTGCCCGAGGTTGGGCAGGCCGGCGGCGTGGTCACCGTGCCAGTGCGAGGCACCACCGGTACGCTGCATGTCATAGCCGAGCAGCACGACGCGGCGCGCGCCCCACTCGTGCGCCAGGCCGATGGCCTGGTAGCCCGAGTTCGAGCCGGTGTGAATGCGCCCGGGCTTGAGGCACAGGCCCGCGTCGTCGCAGGAGTCGATCCACTGGGCCCCGTGCTTGGCGGCTGCCGCACGATCGCACGTCCAGCGTTCGCCGGCGAACGCCGCAGCCTCCGTGCCGTAGGCGTCCCACCAGCGCAGGTCGCAGGCGTACAACACGTCCGCCCAGGGCGCCATGCGGAACGAGGTGTTGATGACAATGACATGCCTCAGAGGGCCTGCCGTGCGCCACGCCTGGACGGCTTTGCAGTCGTCTGCACTGAGGCTTGGGCCGCTGGCGATGCAGACGACGGTGGCGCCTCGCCAGCGGCCTGAGTTTTTCCCGCGGGGCCGTCTCCCGGGTTGGCGTCCATCTTGTTCTTCTGGGGAGCGGCCGCCTGGTGAACGCGCACGAGGCCGGCACGCTCGAGGCCCAGCGCGGTGTGCTTGCCGACATGCACTGGCACGCCGCGGCGCGCGGTGATGGTGCCGTGCACGAAGTCGTCGAGGGGCATCACTTCGATCATGGGTGTCGCTCTCCACAAGAAAAGGGCCGGCGGGTTGCCCAGCCGGCCCTTGGATCAGACGATCAGACGATCAGGGCAGGTTCGCGTTCTTGATGAACGCTTCCGGCCGGTACACGGCAAGCGCGAGGCGCTCTTCGGCGAGGATGGTCACCAGGTTCTTGACGAAGTCGTCCTCGTTCTCGGTGGCGATGGTGACGGCCGCCTGCATGCGGTCGAACACCTGCGCCCCGAGACGGAAGGCGCCGACCAGGGCGGTGTCCACCGTCATGGCCTGGGTGGACACCACCGGGCGCCCCCACAGCGCCGGCTGCGCCAGCGACTGCGGGTTGGCGAAGATGTACGCGCCGGTGCTGTCTTTCATCAGCTCGATGAAGGCCCAGTCGCTCGGGTGCATCACGATGCCGGTGGACGGGAATTCGGCCAGTTCGGCCTGCAGCAGCATGAGGCGCAGCACGTCGATCTTCGTCGCGCCCGACACCGCGATGGGCGCCGAATACGCGGTGGCCTGCGTGTAGATGCCGCTCAGGTTGTTGCCCACGCCAGAGCCCTTGAGCAACTGGTCTTCTTCCTTGATCGCCAGGCCGTAGCGCAGGCGCCCGTCGATGAACGACTGCAGCGCCGGAAAGTCGGCAAGGATCTCGCTCGACGCTTTGATGAAGTGCGCGACTTTGACGACGCGCGCGGTGTCTTCTTCGAGCGTGATGTTCGACTCGGGCTTTGCAGTCGTCTCCGACACCGTGGCGGCGTTGTTGGTGAAACCTGTTTCGCGGATGTACGCAACCGACGACGAGGCGGTGCTGCCCGGGGTGATGAGGTCACGCACCGTCATGCGGCGCTCGGGCAGCCCAAGGATGCCGGCCAGCCGGTCGGCGACCACGCCATCGCCGGCGCTTGCGGGCAGGCTGGTGATGGCCTTGATCGACAGCGAAAACGACTTCTTGAAGTTCTTGGCTTCGGCGTACTCCTTGAACTCCTTGGAGTCGATCAGTGCCTGGCCGGCGCTCTTCTCGCGCGTGTCGGCTTGACCGCCCGAGCGCACCAGCTTCTGCTCGGCTTCCAGCAGGCGCGCCTGCAGCTCGCCTTGCTTGACGAGCAGTTCATCGACCTTGGTCTTCGTGTCGGCATTGGCATCGCCGGCCTTCTTGGCTTCGGCAAGGGCTTTCTCGCCTTGCTCCTTGACCAGGTCACCGATCTTCTTGAGTTCTGTCTTCACCGCGTCGACGTCGAGCGCGGCCACGCCGTTGGCGAGCAGCAAGCCGCTGGCGGTGTGCGGGTCGGAGAAGATCGCCGCAATGAACGCCGCGGCGGCGGGGTCGGCAATGGCCGCGAAGGCGGCAGTGGCGGCGAGCGTGAGCAGGCTGAACAGCCCGGCTTTTCGGTACGTTTTCATGAGTGTGCCTTTTCAGGAATTGAGGGAGAACGACTGCAGGGCAGCCAGGAGTTCGCTGGGTTCGCCCCCGGACTCACTCCGGTCGAGCAGGTGCTTCAGGCCGCGGTTTGCGATCACCGCGGCCTGAGTCTTCGAGAAGCCTGCCTCACGCAGGAGCTGCTCGAATTCGGGAAGTGTCGGCAGATCGCCGTGCGCCAACTTGGACTTGATGGCATCGACGCGGGCGTCGTCGTTCGCCGGAAAGGTGACGAGCGAGACTTCGACCAGGTCGAGCTGCTTGAGGCGCAGCACGCGCTCCTTCTCGTCCCATGAGTCGTCGCGCACGTAGTAGCCGATGGACAGGCCGCTCACGGCTTTGGCTTTCATCAGCGCGTGCGCTTCGGCGGCGCGGGCCACGTCTTTGATCAGCAGGCGCCCTTCGACGTACAGGCCTTTGTCATCTTCGAAGACCTTGTCGTACACGCCGATGGGCTCGCCGCTGCGGTGCTGCCACAGCACGGGGATGGGCCGGTCCTTGCTGCTTTGCTCATTGAGCGATTGCAGGAAGGCGCCTTTCTCGACCACTTCACGGTAGCTGTCGACAACGCCGAACACGCTGCCGTAGCCAGAGAAAAGGCCGTCATCACTGACGGCCTTGATCTGGAGCGCGAAGTCGCGGACTTTCATGCCCGCACCTTTGGAATGCTTCATTGCGAGTTGCCTTTCTCTTCGAGGCCGAGCCATGCCTTCAGGGCATCGGCGGTGGTGGTTCCGGGCGGCGCGGCGCCGAGCTGGTCGATGGGCAGCAGGTTGGACTGCACGGTGAGTACGTCGGCGTTGCCGCCTATGGTGGGCATGTTTTCCTTGCGCCGGCAGTCGTCGCGCGTGTAGATGCCGTTCTGCGTCATCTGCGAATAGAAGGTGGCGCGCGACGCGCTGTCACCGCGCAGCAGGCCTTCGAGCGCGAACTCGCCCGACATGGTCTGCCGCTCCGCCGGCGTGAGCAGGCTGCGCCGCATCGACTGCTCAACGCGCACGCACCATGGCCGCAGCACGAAGGTGATGAAGCCGATCATCTGCTGCTCGATGCCGGTGCCCCAGCTCGTCGACTTCTCGGCGTGGCCGATCATGAACGGCGGCACGCGAAACCAGCGGCACACTTCTTCGACGCCGAAGCCGCGCGTGGCGAGCAGCTCGGCGTCTTCCGGATTCATCTGCAGCGCCTGGAAGCTGGCTCCGGCCTCGAGCACCATGATGCCGCCCTGCCGGCCGACGGTGGCCACGTGCTTGCGCACATCCTCGCGCTGCTCCGCTTTCAATATGGAGTTCATCGTCACCAGGCCGGGTGACTTCATGCCGTTCTTGAAGGTCTCTGACGCCGCGCGCTCGGCGGCCATGGCGCCGCCGAACACGTGGGCGCCGTAGCTGATGGGGGACAGCCCGTTGATGCCGTCGATGCTGAAGGCCGGCGTGTACCACATGCCCGATTCGGGGATCTCGCGCACGCGGCCCGTGGCCGGATCGGCGTACTCCCACACCACGGTGCCGCTGGCCAGACGTCTGCACGACACGAGATCGGGCATGAGGAAGTCGAGCGCCACGAGGGTGGTGCCCATGTAGCGCTTCTCGACGCACGCACGACCCCACAGCAGCAGGCTCGCGAAGATGGCCTGCCAGAACGAGACCGCCGTCATGTCGGCATTCGGCTGATGGTGCAGCAGGCCATAGAGCGGGTGGTCGGAGGCCGCGGTTCGCGAGCCATCGCCCGCGCGGCGGTACAAACCGAAGGGCAGCGTCGAGACGGTTTCCGAAATGAGTCGCACGCAGGCCCAGGCGGCGCTGAGCTGCAGCGCGCTGTTGACGGTGACGCGCTGGCCGGACCAAGCATCGGAGGCGCCCAGCGCGCCGGCGAACGGGTCGCCCAGCACCACGTGCCGGCCGAACCATCCGGCCACAGCGCCAAGCAGGGCCGACTTGATGCGGCCTGGTGGCCGGGCGTTGGTCGCGGCTTGGGTCATACGATGATCGGGGCCGACAGGAACGACGCGAGGTCGGGCGCTTCGTCGCCGCCGGTCGTCGCGCGACCAAGGGCCATGATGGCGGCCACCGGGCCGTCGATCTTGTTCTCCGCACGCTCCTTGCGCGGATAGATGTTGTCCTTCACGTCGCAGTGACACACGACGTTGCTGATCATCCAGGTCATCACGGGGTTGCCGTCGTGCTCGAGCTTGCCCTGCAGCACCAGCGCTTCGAGCTCTTTCATCGGCTCGCTCATGTTCTGCACGGTCTGGCGGTACTCGACCATGGGCACGCCCTGCTCCAGGAGGTGGCCGGCCATCTGTGTGGCCTGCCACGGGTCGAAAGGCAGCTCGCGCACGTCCTGCAGGGTCTGCATGTCACCGGGGAATCCACCTGCATCGCCAGCGATGGACTCTTCGATCTCGTCGAAGTCGATCACCTCGCCGTCAGTGACCTGCAGATGACCGGCACGCTTCCAGCCGTCGTACTGGCTGTTGCGGCCCTGCTCGACGGCGCGCTCGGGCAGCCAGAAGCGCGGGATGAGGTAGTAGCGGTCGGCCTCGATGTCGCGGAACACGTACACCTTCGCGGCCACGTCGACCTTGCTGGCGAGATCGAGCCCAATCCAGCACGGCAGATGCTTGACCTGGTCGATGGTGAGCGCGCGATTGGCGCAGCGGTCCCAGGCCTGCATGTCCATCCAAGCGCTGTCGGCGTTCACCCAGACGTTCAGGCGCTTGGTCAGGAAGTTTGCCTGTGCGCTGGGCATGGCCAGCGCCTTGCGGCAGGCGGCCTGCATGTCGTCTTCGAGCACGGACACGCCGTAGTTCGGGTTCGCCTTGCGCCACACCGCGGGATCGTGCCACGCGTCGCCTTCGTCGAGCGTGAAGATGATGCCGAACCATGTCTCGTCGTCGACGGTGCGCTCGAGCACCTTCACCGTGTAGTCACGCTGCTCGTAGCAGACGCCTGCACGGTCGCTGCCGGCCGTGGTGATCATGATGATCAGCGGCTGGCTGCGGGCGCCGGTGGCGGTGTCGAGCACGTCATAGACGGCGCGCGTCTTGTGCGCGTGCAGTTCGTCGACGATGGCGGCGTGGATGTTCAGGCCATCGAGCGTGCTGCCTTCGGCGTTGAGCGGCTTGGCGCTGCTGGCTGTCTCGGGCACGGTGATGTCGTGCACGCCGACGGTGACGCCGAAGCGCTGGCGGAACTCGGGCTCGCGCAAGGCCATGTTGCGCGCGTCGTCGAAGACCAGCTTGGCCTGGTCGCCGGTGGTGGCCGCGCTGTACACCTGTGCGCCGGGTTCGGCGTCGGCCGTCAGGCAGAAGAGCAGCAGGCCGGCGGCGAGCGTGCTCTTCGCGTTCTTGCGCGCGACCTCTTCGTACACACGGCGGAAGCGGCGCAGGCCGGTGACCTTGTGCACCCAGCCGATCACGTTCATGACGATGAACACTTGCCAGTCCTCCAGCTTCAGCTTCGCGTAACGGCGCTGCCCGCCCACGTACTCGGGGCGCGCCCATTGCCCTTTGATATGCGGCAGCAGCTCGAGAAAGCGGCAGCAGCGCGCGCCCAGGGACTCGTCGAAGCGGTACGGATATTCATCAGTGCCGCTGCGCTTGAGGTCCTTCAGAAAGCGATCGCAGGCGAGCCGTTCGAACTTGCCTGCCACCTCCGTACCATCGACCACACGCTGCGCGTAGGCACGCGCGCGGTCGGCATAGCTGCTCATTCGAAGCCCGCGAACCCGGCGGACTCCGCAGGCTTGGCGGCCTCCCCGCCGGCGCCGCCGTCGAAGAGCTGCAACTGCGCGCGGATGGCGGTAGTCACACGCGCGCGCTGCGCCGGCGTCAACCCGAATTCAGCGAGCAGGCCGCGCAGCTTCTCGCTCTCACGGTTCAGCACCTGGTACAGGCCCGACTGCACCTGCAGGCCGTTGGGCGTGTGCGCGACGAACGCCAGCGCCGGATCCTTGTTCTCCGACAGCAGGTGTTCCTGCGAGGCGCGAAAGCTGTTCTCCAGCACCTCGAGGCGGCCGATCGTGCGGCAGAGCTGCCCGAAGCCGTCAGCGTCGACCTTGCTCAGCAGGTTGTAGCGCACCAGCTCGGGCGCCAGGCGCTTCCACGCCTTGCGCCCTTCGCGCGTGAGGTTGCGCGGCATCGGCGGCATGCCGACCTCGGGCCTGAACATCGACGTGAGATCGATGGGCCGATGGCCGCGCCCGCCTTCGAGCGCACGCAGCTCGGGCGGCTTGCCAACAGGACCACGTGCACCCACTTGCTTCACCCCTCGTGTTGACCCCCCACCCCCCGAAACCTGCGCGCGCAAGAAACTGTT